>Ga0213827_1000672_pt1 | contig 24335 bp, 19 predicted proteins | sample MC6MC0898MG_FD_180669 | JGI IMG/M metagenome (GOLD analysis project Ga0213827, IMG submission 180669) | Enriched soil aggregate microbial communities from Iowa State University, Ames, United States - MC6-MC0898-MG | ecosystem: Environmental > Terrestrial > Soil > Unclassified | place: USA: Iowa...
TGGCACCGGCAAACGCGCCTTTACCGGGCAACGGCGCCAAGGCGCAGTGCTCGATGAACGGCTTCATGCGGATGATCGCGTTGTGCCCCCAGTAGTGGGATTCGCCCAACTGCCAGAAGTGCAGGCCGGCGGTGAACAGCGGGCCGTAGACCCGGGTGGCGAACTGCTGCATGCGCGCATACAGGGTGTCCATGCCCGACGCCCGTGGCGCGGTCTGGATGATCCCGGCGTCCGGCGTGGCTTCCATCAAGCGCACCAGGCTGGTCAGGCACTCGCCGCTCATCACGCTGTCGGCGTCGAGGACCACCATGTACTTGTAGTCACCGCCCCAGCGACGGCAGAAGTCGTCGAGGTTACCGCTCTTGCGTTTGACCCGACGGCGACGGCGGCGATAGAAAATCTTGCCAAAGCCCTTGGCTTCGCGACAAACGTCCAGCCAGGCCTGTTGCTCGGCGACACAGATATCGCTGTCGTTACTGTCGCTGAGGACGAAGAAGTCGAAACGGTCGAGGTCGCCGGTGGCAGCCACGGACTCGAAAGTGGCGCGCAAACCGGCAAACACCCGCGGCACGTCTTCGTTGCAGATCGGCATCACCAGGGCGGTGCGTGCATCTTTCGGAATCGGCTCGTTGCCGGCACTTTTACCGGAGATGCGGTATTTATCGTGTCCGGTGAGCAACTCGAGGAAGCCCATCAGCGCGGTCCAGAAACCGGCCGAGACCCAGCAGAACAGAATCCCGAACAGGATCAGGATGCTGGTCTGCAAGGCATACGGCAGCACCTGGGTAGCGGTTTGCATCAGCGGTTGATGCAGCACCTCTTCCAGGTCGACGAACGCCCAGCCCTGGTACGGCATGATGCCTTTCATGTACCAGCCGGCAACGATGGTCTGGCCGAGCATCAACACCAGCAGGATGTAGCGGCGAATCGAACCGACGGTGCGCCAGCGCGCGGCCGGCAGCACACGTTCGTCCTTGGGTGGTGCCGGCGGATTGGTGCGACCGGTCAGCCGACGCCAGCCGCGCACCAGGATATTGGTGCGCCACGGCTCGGGCACGACCTTGGTCCGACGGATCGGCGGGGTCGCTTTCAGGCACACCCGGCCGCTGGCGTCGAGCACCAGCATCTCGGCCTCTTCCAGCTCCTCGGCGGAGTTGAGGGTCAGGCGGCGGCCGACCGAGGCCTGTGCGGCCTCGCTCGGTGCGTCGAAGGTCGACGAGGACAGGCGTTCATGCAGTTCGCTGAAGGATTTGCAGCCCGCCAGCTCGGCGCGCTGCTCATCGGTCATCGGCAAATGCGCCAGATACTCGCTGAGCGACTCTGGCTGTACGTGGGAATTACTCATCGGCAGGCAACTGATAGCTCCAGGTCTCGGTCAAGACTTCTTCAGTCGGCGCCGATTCCGGTGTGGCTGGGGCCGCTTCGGCAGCAACGGGCTGCTTGGCGTCTTTGTTGTCCTTGGTCTTGCTCTCGGCAGCGGGCTTGGCGTCAGCCTGTTTGGCGTCCGCTTGCTTGGCTTCTGCCTGCTTGGCTTCCTTGTCGGCTTTCTCTTGCTGCTTGGCGGCCACTTTGTCGGCCTTGGCCACCGAAGAGTTGGAGCTTGGCAACGAAGTCTTGGCCAGGTCGGCCGGCACGATGTACTGCACCAGGGCGGCACGCATCTCGGTCGACTTGCTCGGGTCCTTGATCTTCATCCGCAGGGTCAGGCGCCAGCCCTTGGTTTCAGGGTTGTAGCGCACGCTGTTCTCGACCAGCTCGGCGTTGTCGCCCACGCTGACCTGGCTGCGCACGTCGGTCTCAGGCGACAGGGCCGCCAGGGATGGACCTTCGAAATCCACCAGGTAGGCCACACTGCCATCCGGCTGACGAATCAGGTTGGATTGCTTGACGTCGCCGGTGGAACGCAGGGTCTGGCTGACCCAGGCGCTGTCCGGGGCGTGCAGGGCCGCTTCGTCGATGGTCCAGTGCAGACGATAGGCTACATCCAGCGGCTGGCCAGGTTCCGGCAGTTTTTCCGGGCTCCAGAAAGCCACGATATTGTCGTTGGTTTCGTCGGCGGTAGGAATTTCCACCAGGTCGACCGAACCCTTGCCCCAATCGCCTTTTGGCTCGATCCAGGCGCTTGGGCGCTTGTCGTAGCGGTCGTCGAGGTCTTCATAGTGGCTGAAGTCGCGGCCACGTTGCAGCAGACCAAAACCACGCGGGTTTTCTACCGAGAAGTTGCTCACGGCCAGGTGTTTCGGGTTGTTCAGTGGACGCCAGATCCACTCGCCGTTGCCGGCATGGATCGCCAGGCCGCTGGAGTCGTGCAGTTCGCGACGGTAGTTGAGGACCTTCGACGGCTGGTTGGCACCGAACAGGAACATGCTGGTCAGCGGGGCGATGCCCAGCTTGCTGACCTTCTCGCGCAGGAACATCTGCGCCTTGACGTCGACAATGGTGTCGCTGCCAGGGCGCAGGGTCAGGCGGTAGGCGCCGGTGGCACGTGGCGAATCCAGCAGGGCGAAAATCACCAGGTGCTTGTCACCCGGCTTCGGCTGCTCGATCCAGAACTCAGTGAAACGCGGGAACTCTTCACCCGACGGCAGCGCGGTATCGATCGCCAGGCCACGGGCCGACAGGCCATAGGTATGGCCCTTGCCGACGACGCGGAAATAGCTCGCGCCGAGCATGGTCATGATTTCGTCTTGCTTGTCGGCCTTGTTGATCGGGTAAAGCACACGGAAACCGGCATAACCCAGTTGTTCGGTGGCCTTGGGATCAAACTTGACGTCGCCGAAATCGAAACGACTTGGGTCGTACTTGATCTCTTCGACGGTGTTGGCCGTGATTTCGTTGATTTTCACCGGCGTATCGAAATGCATGCCCTGGTGATAGAACGACAGCTTGAACGGGGTCTTTTTATCGGCCCATTCGGCTTTTTCGGTCAGGAAACGAATTTTTTGATAGTCGGCGAATTTCATTTCGCGGAATTCGTTCGGCAGATTGCTGCGCGGAGCCTGGTATTTCTGCCCAGCCAGCTCTTTTGCCTTGGCCGACACATCGTTCAGATTGAATGCCCAAAGCTGGCCGGCGCTGAGCAGGCAAAACAGGGCAGAGCCTGTCGCCAGTGCGTTTCGTAACCGTTTGGCAGACAATTTTGGTGCAGTACAGGGACTAACAATCACGAGCAACCCTCGCCGAAAACAGATCAAAAAACCAACGGCCAGACTAGGTGGTCTGTGTGGTCAGTTTTGTGAGCTTACTTCGGCGCCAGGTAGCCAAATACTGCGTTGCTGCTCCTCGCCATAGCGGGCTATGACTCGTTGCAACGCCTTGTGTCTGGCTACCTGGCATCCGAAATAATGCTCACAAAACCAACCGTACAGACCACTCATGCCAGGTTGGCGAGCATTGTTCCGACTCCGATGGGGCGAAATGATTCCCCAAACGGTCATGAACAAGTCTCTACCTAAGTCAAAAATGGGCCAACGAACGCTGATCCCCGTAGCGCGGGATTATCTAGTAGCCCGCGTTACAACGCATCAGGGGTAACAAAGTATTTATTGCGAAAAACCCCTGTTTCGCCCCGAAACAGCCCTGAAAAGATGTTTCAAACGCTTTCAGGTCTGCAACAGGAAGGTCACCGGGCCATCATTGACCAGATGCACCTGCATATCCGCGCCAAATCTGCCTGATGACACATTGCCATGCAACTGTTGCGCCTTGCCTAATAAATAGTCAAAAAGCTCTTCACCCAGTGCCGGAGGGGCAGCGGTCGAAAAGCTCGGGCGCAGGCCATTTTTGGTGTCGGCGGCCAGGGTGAACTGCGAGACCAGCAGCAACCCCCCACCGACATCGGCCAAGGACAGGTTCATCTTGCCCTCGGCGTCGCTGAATACCCGATAGTTAAGCAGCTTATGCACAAGTTTGTCGGCGCTGGCCCGGGTATCGTCGGGTTCAACCGCCACCAGCACCAGCAAGCCCTGGTCGATCGAGCCGACAACCTCCCCCGCCACCTCGACACGCGCGCCACGCACGCGCTGCAACAGGCCCTTCATGCTTCTTCAGGCGGCAGGTCGAGCAGGCGCCGCGCCATCTGATCGGCGGCGCGTACCAATGCATCGGTGATGCCCGGTTCAGCGGCGGCATGGCCGGCGTCGCGGATGATTTGCAACTCGCTGTTCGGCCAGGCCTGGTGCAGTTCCCAGGCGTTGTCCAATGGGCAGATCACGTCGTAGCGGCCGTGGACGATCACACCCGGCAGATGGGCGATCTTGCCCATGTCACGGATCAACTGGTTCGGCTCAAGGAATGCGTTGTTGGTGAAGTAGTGGCATTCGATGCGGGCGATGGACAACGCGCGCTGCGGCTCGGAGAAACGATCGACCACCAGCGGGTTCGGACGCAAGGTCGCGGTACGGCCCTCCCAGGTGGACCAGGCCTTGGCCGCGTGCATCTGGGCAATCTGGTCGTTGCCGGTCAAACGCTTGTGGAAGGCGTTGAGCAGATCGTCGCGTTCGTCCTGAGGAATAGGCGCGATGTAGTCCTGCCAGTAATCAGGGAACAAACGGCTGGCACCCGCCTGGTAGAACCATTCGATTTCCTGCGGACGGCAGAGAAAAATCCCGCGCAGGATCAGGCCGTGCACTCGCTCAGGGTGGGTTTGTGCGTAGGCCAGGGCCAGGGTCGAACCCCAAGAGCCGCCAAACAGTACCCATTTGTCGATGCCCAGGTGCTGGCGAATCCGCTCCAGGTCGGCGACCAGATCCCAGGTGGTGTTGTTTTCCAGGCTGGCGTGGGGTGTGGAGCGACCACAACCGCGCTGGTCGAAGGTAACAATGCGGTACAGGTTGGGATCGAAGAAACAACGACTCTGGGCATCACATCCGGCACCGGGGCCACCGTGGATGAACACCACCGGCAAACCTTCCGGTGAACCGCTTTCGTCGACATACAGCGTGTGGGTCTTGTCGACGGCCAGATCGTGCCGGGCGTAGGGTTTGATCTGCGGGTACAAAGTCTGCATTGCGCGCTCCGTAAGGGGTCGAGGTCATCCCTGGGGGGACTTCTATTATTCTGCCGTTGGGCATCATAAACCCGAATAGCGCAATGAGCATGTCCCTGAAGAAAATACGGTTTTACGACGCCCTGCGAGGGCCCTTTCCCACACAAATCCGGAGGGTGTCTGCAAAAACTGCAAACACCCGGAATCACGCTGGGAGTGGGCGGATTATGCGCTGTATCGCTGCTGGCCCCAGGCCAACATCCCTTGCAGCAGTTGCTTGAGCACCACCTGGGTCGGGGCCGCCAGGTCGGGGCGATAACGGAACGGCTCGAACTCTTCCATGTAGGTGCACTGCCCCAGCTCCAGTTGCACCGCATGGATATTTTCCGCCGGGATGCCGTAATGACGGGTGATGTGGCCGCCCTTGAAGCGCCCGTTCAACACGTGACTGTAATCGCTGTGGCGAGCACAGATCGCTTCGAGCTCGGTCGCCAGCGTGGGATCGCAACTGGCACCGTTGAAGGTGCCGAGGTTGAAGTCCGGCAGCTTGCCGTCGAACAGGTGCGGGATCACCGAGCGAATCGAGTGCGCGTCGAACAGCATGGCGTAGCCGAACTCGGCCTTGAGCCGCGCCAACTCCTGCTGCAGCGTGCGGTGGTACGGGGTCCAGACCTGCTCCAGATAGCGCGCACGCTCCTGCGCAGACGGCTCCAGCCCTTCGCGGAACAACGGCACGCCGTCGAACAGCGTCGCCGGGTACAGCCCGGTGGTGGCGCCCACATACAAAGGCTTGTCGTCAGACGGACGGTTCAGGTCGATGACGAACCGCGAGTACTCGGCAGCCAGGGTGCTGGCGCCCAGTTCGGCAGCGAAGTCATACAACTGCGGAATGTGCCAGTCGGTGTCCGGCAGGCTTTGCGCGGCGGGGATCAACCCGGCCTCGACCGCCGGCGTCAGGCGCACACCGGCGTGCGGCATGCTGATCAGCAGCGGCACCCGGCCTTGTTGGAAGTTCAGAACCTTATCCACAGCTGTTCTCCTAAATCTCGACTTCAACGCCGTGACGCACGACGCGTTTTTCCAGGTCACCACCCAACCAGTACGACAGGTCGGCCGGACGATCGATTTGCCAGGCGACGAAGTCGGCGACCTTGCCCACTTCCAACGAACCGTGGGTGTCGGCCATACCCAGCGCCGTGGCGGCGTGGATTGTCGCGCCGGCCAGGGCTTCTTCCGGGGTCATGCGAAAGCAGGTGCACGCCATGTTCAGCATCAGGCGCACTGACAGGGCCGGCGAAGTGCCGGGGTTGAGGTCGCTGGCGATGGCGATTTTCACCCCGTGCTTGCGCAGGGCTTCCATCGGCGGCAATTGGGTTTCGCGCAGGAAGTAGAACGCCCCCGGCAACAGTACGGCCACCGTACCGGCCGCGGCCATGGCGATGGCGTCGTCTTCGTCCATGAATTCCAGATGATCGGCGGACAGTGCGTGATAACGCGCCGCCAGGCTCGAACCGTGCAGCGACGACAGTTGCTCGGCATGCAGCTTCACCGGCAAGCCCAATTGCTGCGCGGTCATGAACACCCGCTCGACCTGCGCCGGCGAGAACGCCAGGTATTCACAGAACGCATCCACCGCATCCACCAGCCCTTCAGCCGCCAGGGCCGGGAGCATCTCGCTGCAGATGTGCTCGATGTAGTCGTCACTGCGATCGGCGTACTCCGGCGGCAAGGCGTGGGCCGCCAGGCAAGTGGTGCGCACGCTGACCGCAAACGCCTCACCGAGGCGCCGGGCGACCCGCAGCATCTTGCGCTCGCTGGCCAGGTCGAGACCGTAGCCAGACTTGATCTCGATGCTGGTGACTCCGTCGCGCAGCAGGCTTTTCAGGCGCTTGGCGGCACTGGCGAACAGTTCATCCTCGGTCGCGGCACGGGTCGCGCGCACGGTACTGGCAATGCCACCGCCGGCGGCAGCGATCTCGGCATAACTGACCCCTTGCAGGCGCTGTTCGAATTCGCCGCTGCGGTTGCCGCCGAACACCGCGTGCGTGTGGCAGTCGATCAGGCCCGGGGTTACCCAGGCCCCCGCGAGGTCATGGACCTCGGGGTAATAATCGGACGGCAGCTCGCCACGTGGGCCGATCCACTCAATGTGCGCACCTGACGTCACGATGGCGGCATCCTCGATGATCGAGTAAGTGCCTTGGGCCATGCTTGCAACGTGGCAGTGTTGCCAGAGCGTTTTCATCCCAGGCCTCCGTTAGGTTATCGATGGGACATGGAAGGGTCGCGGGTCACCTCGACCGCCGTTGGGGCAGCCGGCTTGACCCACAATTTATAGGCAATCACCAGCAAGACGATCCACACCGCACCGACCACCAGCGCTGCCTGGGTGCTCGGGAAATAACCCAGCACACCAAAGACAAACAGCATGAACACAATCGCCGCCGCCGGCGCATAAGGCCAGAACGGTACCGGGAATTTCAGCTCGGCGACTTGCTCGCGGGTCATCGAACGACGCATGGCCACTTGGGTCACCAGGATCATCAACCACACCCAGACGGTGGCGAAGGTCGCGATCGAGGCGATCACCAGGAACACATCCTTGGGGATCAGGTAGTTCAGCACCACGCCGCCCAGCAACGCTGCGCCCATGACCACCACGGTCATCCACGGCACGCCCTGTTTCGACAGCCGGGCAAACCCCTTGGGTGCATGGCCCTGCTGCGCCAGGCCGTACATCATGCGCCCGGCACCGAAGATGTCGCTGTTGATCGCCGACACGGCCGCCGAGATCACCACGATGTTGAGCACCGTCGCCGCCGCGCCGATGCCCAGGCTGTCGAAGATCTGCACGAACGGGCTGCCCTGGCTGCCGATCTGTGGCCATGGGTAGATCGCCATCAGTACAAACAGGGTCAGCACGTAGAACAGCAGGATCCGCAGGGGCACCGCATTGATCGCCCGAGGAATCACCCGTTGTGGGTCCTTGGCTTCACCGGCAGTGATACCGATGATCTCGATGCCGCCGAACGCGAACATCACCACTGCCAGGGAGGCGATCACACCGCCGACCCCATTGGGCATGAAACCACCGTGGGCCCACAGATTGCTCAGGCCGGGCGCCGTTTCAGTGCTGGCCGTGCCGATGCCGAAGAGCATGATGCCAAAGCCGCCGAGGATCATCGCGACGATGGCGGCGACTTTCAGCAACGACAGCCAGAACTCCATCTCGCCGAAGACTTTGACGTTGCACAGGTTCAGCCCGCCGATCAGCAGCACGATGCCCAGCACCCAGATCCAGCGCGCGACTTCCGGGAACCAGAAGCCCATGTAGATGCCGAAGGCGGTGACGTCGGCCAGGCAGACGATGATCATCTCGAAGGCATAGGTCCAGCCGAGGATGAAGCCGGACATGGGCCCCAGGTAAGTGCTGGCGTAGTGGCCAAACGAGCCCGAGACCGGGTTGTGCACGGCCATCTCGCCCAGGGCGCGCATGACCATGAAGACCGCGGCACCACCAATCAGGTAGGCCAGCAGCACGGCGGGGCCGGCCATCTGGATGGCCGAGGCGGAACCGTAGAAAAGCCCGGTGCCGATCGCCGACCCCAGTGCCATGAAGCGAATATGTCGGGCGGATAGCCCGCGTTTCAAGCCTTTGTCTGGCTGTTGCATTGCTCGTCCCTAATTATTTTTGTCGACGCAAAAAACGCATCGCGAGCAGGCTCGCTCCCACCAGGATGCCGCAGCACCTGTGGCAGTGAGCCCGCTCGTGATGAGGCCGTTACAGGCTTGGCAGCAACTTCGCCATCACCAGTTCATTCAGGCAGCGCGAAGCCAACAGCTCGCTGGCGGCGTTGATGTCCGGCGCGAAGAAGCGGTCCTTCTCGTAGAACGGTACTTTGGCGCGCAGGGTGGTGCGGGCCAGTTCGAGCTTCGACGAGGTTTTCAGGCCGTCGCGCAGGTCCAGGCCCTGGCAGGCAGCCAGCCACTCGACCGCGAGAACGCCACGGGTGTTTTCAGCCATTTCCCACAGGCGCTTACCTGCCGCTGGAGCCATGGACACGTGGTCTTCCTGGTTGGCCGAAGTCGGCAGGCTGTCCACCGAGTGCGGGTGCGCCAGTGCCTTGTTTTCGCTGGCCAGGGCCGCCGCAGTCACCTGGGCAATCATGAAGCCGGAGTTGACGCCGCCATTGGCCACCAGGAACGGCGGCAGTTGCGACATGTGCTTGTCCATCATCAACGAAATGCGGCGCTCGCTCAGGGAGCCGATTTCCGCGATGGCCAGGGCCATGTTGTCGGCGGCCATGGCCACTGGCTCGGCGTGGAAGTTACCGCCGGAGATCACATCGCCTTCGCTGGCGAAAACCAGCGGGTTATCAGACACGGCGTTGGCTTCGACGGCCAGCACTTCAGCGGCCTGACGGAACTGGGTCAGGCAGGCGCCCATGACTTGCGGCTGGCAACGCAGGGAGTACGGGTCCTGGACCTTGTCGCAGTTCTGGTGCGAATCAGACACTTCACTGCGCTCGCCCAGCAGGTCGCGGTAGGCCGCGGCCGCGTCGATCTGGCCTTTCTGGCCACGGGCCGCGTGGATACGCGCGTCGAATGGCGAACGCGAACCCAGCACCGCTTCCACGGTCAGGCCGCCCAGGGCCAGGGCGCCGGCGAACAGGTCTTCACCTTCAAACAGACCACGCAGGGCGTAGGCCGTCGATACCTGGGTGCCGTTCAGCAGCGCCAGGCCTTCTTTGGCGGCCAGGGTCAGCGGTGCCAGGCCGGCGACTTTCAGCGCCTCGGTAGCTTCCAGCCACTCACCCTTGTAGCGGGCCTTGCCTTCGCCCAGCAGGACCAGCGACATGTGGGCCAGAGGCGCCAGGTCGCCGGAAGCACCGACCGAGCCTTTCAGTGGGATGTGCGGATACACCTCGGCATTGATCAGGGCGATCAAGGCGTCGATCACGACCCGGCGAATGCCGGAGAAACCACGGCTCAGACTGTTGACCTTGAGCACCATGATCAGGCGCACCAGCGCGTCGCTGATCGGCTCGCCGACACCGGCGGCGTGGGACAGCACCAGGGAGCGCTGCAGGTTTTCCAGGTCTTCGCTGGCAATGCGGGTCGAGGCCAGCAGGCCAAAACCGGTGTTGATGCCATAGGCGGTGCGGTTTTCCGCAAGGATCTGTTCCACACAGGCCACGCTGGCGTCGATCTGTGCGCTAGCACTGTCGTCCAGGGTCACACGCACCGGCTGTTGATACACGGCACGCAGTTGGGCAAGGCTCAGTTGGCCTGGGATAAGGTTCAGCGCAGTCACATTCATTCTCCTTTTGAGAGTTTTATTAACCAGACGCTCCGGAAAAATCCGTTGTCCGTCGCTCCCCGCTTTTGAAGGGTGGCGCCTTGGCACGCTGGCTTTGTTAGAAATCAGTACAAATCGGCAAATGTCTCTTGCAGCAAGGCCGGGTCTTTCAACAGCGCGGCGGCACTGGCGATGTCCGGCGCCAGCCAGCGGTCCTGGTCGTAGGCGGCAACTCGCTCGCGCAACAGGCGCCAAGCGGTATCGGTGCCAGCGCCGAAGCCCTGGTCCTTGAGGAATTCAAACGCCTGGGCCGCCAACAGGTACTCGATGGCCAGGATCTGTGTGCAGTTTTCCAGCACCCCGTGCAATTTCAGCGCAGCGTTGGTGCCCAGGCTCAGGTGGTCTTCCTGCAGGCCCGACGTCACGTAGTTGTCGAGTACCGCCGGTTGCGCCAACTGGCGGTTTTGCGCGCAGAGCGAGGCCGCGACGTACTGCACGATCATCATCCCCGAGTTCACCCCGGGGTTGGCCACCAGGAACGCCGGCAGGCCACTGACGTGCGGGTTGATCAGGCGGTCGAGACGGCGCTCGGCAATCGAGCCGATTTCCGCCATGGCAATCGCCAGCAGGTCGGCCGCCAGGGCCACCGACTGACCGTGGGGGTTGGCCTGGGAAACCACCCGGAAATTGTCCGGGGTGCCCAGCAGCATCGGGTTGTCGGAAACACCGTTGAGCTCGGTTTCAATCTGCCGGGTCGCGTGTGCCAACTGATCGCGGGCCGCACCGTGAACCTGCGGAATCGAACGGATGCTCAGGGCATCTTGCGTACGAATGCCCAGGCTGGCGGCGATCACTTCGCTGCCGGTTAGCAAGGCGCGCAGGTTGCTGCCCACCTGTTGCATGCCCGGGTGGGGCTTGAGGGCGATGATTTCAGGATCGAACGCGGCAATCTGTCCACGCTGGGCTTCGAAGCTCATGGCGCTGATCACGTCGGCCCACTGCAGCAAACGGCTGGCATCCGCCAGGGCCAGGCAGCTCAGGCCGGTCATGCACGGCGTGCCGTTGACCAGGCACAAGCCGTCCTTGGCCCCTAGAACCACCGGCTTCAGGCCTTCTGCGGCCAGGGCTTGCTCGGCCGGGACGATGTTCCCGCGGTAGCTGACGTTGCCCACGCCCAGCAGGGCGATGCCGATGTGGGCCATGTGGGTCAGATAACCCACGGAACCTTGGGACGGCACTTGCGGGGTGATGCCGCGGTTGAGCAGCGCCAGCAACCCTTCGACCACCTGGCGGTGGATGCCGGATTTGCCATTGCTGTAGTTGAGCAGCGCGGCGCAAATGATCGCCCGGGTCTGCTCGTCGCTCAGTGGCGCGCCAACGCCACAGGCGTGGCTGAGCAGGGTATTGCGTGACAGCTGGCTCAGTTGTTCGCCTTGCAGGGAAACGTTGCACAGTGCCCCCAGGCCGGTGTTGACGCCATAGGCGCGTTCGCCGCTGATGACGATGCGCTGGACGATCGCCTGGGCGTTCTCGATCCGCGCCCACGTGCTGGCCGCCAGCTCAAGCTGGGCGCCACCTCGTGCAACCGCCACCACATCCTGCCAACGCAACGGGGCGTCGGCGATAACGATTTTTTCAGCCTGGGACATCATCTACCTCTGCGTAAAAACCTGAATATTGATGCCGCTTCACCGGCCCCATCGCGGGCAGGCCCGCTCCCACAGTGTTCTGTTGTGTGAACAAACCATGTGCAACACAACCCATCCCTGTGGGAGCGGGCTTGCCCGCGAAGGGGCCAGCACAGCCACCACACATCTCTTAAACCACCGCCGCCCGCCGTTGCACGAAACGGTCGACATATTCGTCGGCCGGCGAATGCAGGATCTCTTTCGGCGTGCCGACCTGGATCAGGCGGCCGTCCTTGAGGATCGCAATGCGGTTGCCAATGCGCACGGCTTCGTCGAGGTCGTGGGTGATGAACACAATGGTCTTGTGCAGGGTCTTTTGCAGCTCGAGCAACTGGTCCTGCATTTCGGCGCGGATCAGCGGGTCGAGGGCGCTGAAGGCTTCGTCCATCAGAATGATGTCGGTGTCTGCCGCCAGTGCGCGGGCCAGGCCCACCCGCTGACGCATGCCGCCGGACAGCTGGTGCGGGTATTTGTTTTCGTAGCCCTTCAGGCCCACGGTGTTGATCCAGTGCAGCGCACGCTCGGAGCACACGGCCTGGCTTTCGCCACGGATCTTCAAGCCGTAGGCGACATTGTCCAGCACGCTCTTGTGCGGCAACAGGCCGAAGCTCTGGAACACCATGCTGATCTTGCGCCGACGAAATTCGCGCAGCGCTTGCATGTCGTATTGCAGGATGTCCACGCCGTCCACCAGGATCGCGCCGCTGGTCGGGTCGATCAGGCGGTTGAAGTGGCGTACCAGGGTCGACTTGCCGGAACCCGACAGGCCCATGATCACGAAGATCTCACCGCTGCCAATGCTCAGCGACAGGTCGTTGACCCCGACCACGCAGCCGGTTTCGGCCAGTACCTGGTCCTTGCTCTTGTTCTGGCGAATCATGTTCAGCGCATCGGCGGAACGATTGCCGAAAATCTTGAAGACGTTTTTGACTTCGATCTTGGCTGCGTTGCTCATTTGCTCACCTCATGCCGTGGCCGGCCGTAGGCCTGGGTAATGCGGTCGATGACCACAGCGAGAATCACGATCGCCAGACCGGCTTCAAGGCCACGTCCAACGTTGAGGGTCTGGATACCCACCAGCACGTCCTCACCCAGGCCACGGGCACCGATCATCGAGGCGATCACCACCATCGACAGGGCCATCATGGTGGTCTGGTTGATCCCGGCCATGATGCTCGGCAGGGCCAGCGGCAGTTGTACGCCAAACAGTTGTTGCCAGCGGTTGGCACCGAAGGCGTTGATGGCTTCCATCACTTCGCCGTCAACCTGGCGAATCCCCAGGTCGGTCAGGCGGATCAGCGGCGGCGCGGCGTAGATCACGGTGGCGAAAATCGCCGGCACCTTGCCCAGGCCGAACAGCATCAGCACCGGGATCAGGTACACGAAGCTAGGCATGGTCTGCATGATGTCCAGCAGCGGCATCAGCACCGAACGCAGGCGGTTGCTGCGCGCCGAGAGAATCCCCAGCGGAATGCCGATCAGCACCGAAATGACCGTGGCCACCATCATCAGCGCCAGGGTCTGCATCAACTTGTCCCACAGGCCAACGGCACCGACCAGGAACAGCAGACCGACAATCACGCTCGTGGTCAGCACTTTGCGGGTGGCGTGCCAGGCCACGCCCGCGACGATTGCCAGCATCAGCCACCAGGGTGCGGCGCGTAGCAGGCCTTCGAGGTTGACGATGGCCCAGAGCAGGGTGTCGGAGATGTGCCGGAACACATCACCGTAGTTGGTCACCAGCGAATCGACCCAACTGTTGACCCAGTCGGCGATGGAAAAGGTAAAGCTTTCAGGAAACATAGGAGACTCTCAATCAAGGGGTTGTGATCAAGCGTCCGACGGTCCTTGCAGACAGCCGGAAAGGCTCGAACTACAAGGCCGCGTCGATTTTCTTGGCAGCGTCTTCACTGACCCAGGCGTGCCAGACTTCAGGATGTTCCTTCAGGAAGATCTTCGCCAGTTTTGGCGACTCGATCCGCTCTTTGGTCATGCGGGCCAGGTTCTGGTTCAACAGGTCGATCGGCAGATTGACCTTCTCCAGCACCGCCACCAGTTCTGGCGCTTGTTCGTGGAAGGTCTTGGACAGGCCGACCTTGATGGTCACGCTCTTGTCCACGCCGGGTTTCTCTTCCAGTTTCACCAGGTCGACCTGGCCCATCAGCGGGGTTGGCGACCAGTAGTAGAACAGGATCGGCTCGCCACGCTTGTAGCTCGACAACACCGCGGCATCCAGCGCCGGGCCGGTGCCTGGGCGGAAGTTGGTGTAGCTGCTTTCCAGGCCGTAGCTCTTGAGCATCTCACTGTTGTCCAGCTCACAGGTCCAGCCGGCCGGGCAGTTGTAGAAACGGCCCTTGCTCGGCTCTTCCTGATCCTTGAACACGCTGGCGTACTTGGCCAGGTCGGCGATGGCCTTGAGGTCCGGCGCCTTGGCTTCCAGCTTGCGCTTGGCATCGCCTTCGATCACGTAGCGCGGCACGTACCAGCCTTCAATGGCGCCGACCACCGGGGCGCCGACACCGACGACCTTGCCGGCCTTCTCGGCCTTGTTCCAGACTTCGCTGCGGCCAACCCACTCCTCGGCGAAGACTTGAATATCGTTGCTGCTCAGGGCGTTTTCCATGGTGATGGAATTGCCTGGCAGGCTGTCTGTCTTGCAGTCGTAACCTTTCTCCAGCACCACTTGCATCACGTCGGTCAGCAGCATGCCGCTTTCCCAGTTCAGCCCGGCGAATTTCACCGGTTTGCCCGATTCACACCAGCCGGCCGCCTGAGAGGCGCCAGCACTGGCCAACAGGCCCACAGCAATCAAAGTGCCCAGCAGAGTCTTGTTGATATTCATTGTATGACGCTCCTAATCAGGAATTGGCTTACGGCAGTCAAGAGGCATCCAGTCCTGTCCACGTCCAATTGAGCTTCACCGCTGTCACGCGGTTGGCTCCACTCAGCTTTTTATTCGATGACCGCGTTAATCCACGGTTTGCAGCCTGTATCAGCAATCTCTGCCAGCACCACTAATGGTAGGAGCTGGCCAGCCGGCCGGCTCCTACGGGTACCGCGTTACTGGCCGGTGATCATCGGCAGGTTCAGGCCCTGCTCTTTGGCGCAGTCGATCGCGATCTGGTAACCGGCGTCGGCGTGGCGCATGACGCCAGTGGCCGGGTCGTTGTGCAGGACACGGGCGATACGCTCAGCCGCTTCGTCGGTACCGTCGCAGACGATCACCATGCCCGAGTGCTGGGAGAAGCCCATGCCGACGCCGCCGCCGTGGTGCAGGGAGACCCAGGTCGCGCCGCTCGCGGTGTTGAGCAGGGCGTTGAGCAGTGGCCAGTCGGACACGGCATCGGAACCGTCCTGCATCGATTCGGTTTCGCGGTTCGGGCTCGATACCGAACCGGAGTCCAGGTGGTCGCGGCCGATCACGATCGGTGCCGACAGCTCGCCGCTGCGCACCATTTCGTTGAACGCCAGGCCCAGCTTGGCGCGCAGGCCCAGGCCAACCCAGCAGATACGTGCCGGCAGGCCCTGGAAGCTGATGCGCTCGCGCGCCATGTCCAGCCAGTTGTGCAGGTGGGCGTCGTCCGGGATCAGCTCTTTGACTTTAGCGTCGGTCTTGTAGATGTCTTCAGCGTTGCCCGACAGCGCAGCCCAACGGAACGGGCCGATGCCACGGCAGAACAGCGGACGGATGTAGGCCGGTACGAAGCCTGGGAAGTCGAAGGCGTTTTCCACGCCTTCTTCCTGGGCCATCTGACGGATGTTGTTGCCGTAGTCGAAGGTCGGCACGCCCATTTTCTGGAAGTCCAGCATCGCCTTGACGTGCACGGCCATCGATTGCTTGGCGGCCTTGATCACAGCGGCAGGTTCAGTCTTGGCGCGAGCGCGGTACTGGTCCCAGGTCCAGCCGGCCGGCAGGTAACCGTTGAGCGGGTCATGGGCGCTGGTCTGGTCGGTGACCATGTCCGGACGCACACCGCGCTTGACCAGTTCCGGCAGGATTTCAGCGGCGTTACCCAGCAGCGCGATGGAGATCGCCTTGCCTTCTTTGGTGTACTTGTCGATCCGCGCCAGCGCATCGTCGAGGTCTTTGGCTTGCTCATCGACATAGCGGCTTTTCAGACGGAAATCGATGCTCACCTGCTGGCATTCGATGTTCAGCGAGCAAGCGCCAGCCAGGGTTGCAGCCAGAGGCTGGGCGCCACCCATGCCGCCCAGGCCTGCGGTCAGCACCCAACGACCCTTGAGGTCATCGTTGTAGTGTTGGCGACCGGCTTCGACGAAGGTTTCGTAGGTGCCCTGGACGATGCCCTGGCTGCCGATGTAGATCCAGCTGCCGGCGGTCATCTGGCCGTACATGGCCAGGCCCTTGGCATCCAGTTCGTTGAAGTGTTCCCAACTGGCCCAGTGCGGCACCAGGTTGGAGTTGGCGATCAGTACGCGCGGGGCGTTGGCGTGGGTCTTGAAGACGCCGACCGGCTTGCCGGATTGCACCAGCAGGGTCTCGTCGTCATTCAGGTTGGTCAGGCTTTCGACGATCTTGTCGTAGCATTCCCAGTTACGTGCTGCGCGACCGATACCGCCGTAAACCACCAGTTCTTTAGGGTTCTCGGCAACTTCCGGGTCGAGGTTGTTCATCAACATGCGCAGCGGCGCTTCGGTCAGCCAGCTCTTGGCGGTGAGCTTGTTACCGCGGGCAGCGCGGATTTCAACGTCACGGTATTTCGTAGGCTTATTCTCGGTCACGAACAGAACTCCTCAGCAATCAATCCAAACCAACCCAGGCGGCGGGCGAGCAAGCCGGCGAACAACGAGGCACACCAGCGAATCAGTGGACGATGGTCGAGTCTCCGTGACTCATACGCATACGTCTTTACTTGTACATACAAGCATATGCAATCGGGCGGCCAACTCGTTGGCGAACCGTTCAATAAAATCCTCAATCTGGCTGAAAGGCCCATGGAGCAAGGGATTGGCGAGCGACGATTTTTTCTCCAGGGGTTTTTCCAGGAGGTGACGAATGTTACTTGAGCAGGGTTTTGCGCCACCCTGGGGCGTTCGGTAACACGTGAAGCACAATTGAGTGCATTCAAGAAACACCCTGCAACCGCATCAGAAGCGTCCTACTCCACTCCCATCAATCCTCGCCGACTTCGTAAGCAAGCTCCCCCATTGATGTCACTCACGCGAGAACACCCTATGAAACAGTGGAAAGTCAGAACCCATCTCCTGCTGCTTGCCGGCACCCTGCTGAGCAGCTTGATGGGCATCGGCGTGCTCGGGCTGTACGGGATGCGCTCCACGGTCCAGGGGCTGGAGACGGTTTACCTCGACCGGGTCATCCCGCTGCAGGACTTGAAGACCATTTCCGAGCTGTATTCCGTGCGGATCGTCGACGCCATACACAAGGCCCGGGACGGCGCCTACACCGCGGCACAAGCCGCTGAACAGATCGACCTGGCGTTACCGGAGATCGAACAACGCTGGCTCAGCTACCAGTCGACGCACTTGATTGCCGCAGAAGTGCAACTGATCAGCGAAATCACCCCCCTGATGCAGGCAACCGAAGCGCCGCTACGGCACTTGCAGGTGCTACTCAAACGCAGTGATCTCTCAAACCCGAGCCTGGAACACTTCGCCGCCCGACAGCTCTACCCCTTGATCGACCCGTTGACCTCGCTGTTTTCGCAACTGACCGACGTTCAACTGCAAGAGGCCAGAAAACAGTACGAGTCCAGCCACGCTCGTTATGAGTTCTCTATGAAGCTGGAGGTCATTGTCCTGGCGCTGACGCTGCTGTTCGCCAGCCTCTACGCCGCGATATTCTGCGCCAGACTGACGCGCTACCTCGGTGCCGAGCCCCACGAACTGGCCGCCATCAGCACGCACATTGCTCAGGGCCAGCTCTTCGATCCGCCCACCATCACCGCAACCACTACGGGGGTCATGCAGTCCGTCGAAGCCATGCGGCGCAGCCTGCGCACCATGATCGGCAAAATCCGCGAGGCTTCGCGGCACATCGAGGCCTCGACGAGAAGCCTCGGTACCTCGTCCGAGCAAGGCCTGAAACAGGCCGCCGAACAAACCAGTGCCGCATCTTCCATTTCCGCGGCCGCCGAACAGATGTCGGCCAACATCACCCACATCGCCGCGAGTGCCGTGCAAGCGCGCGATACCACGCAAAATGCCGAACAGATCACCGTCCAGGGCATTGCCACCATGGACCGATCCATCATCGAAATGCAGCAAATCGCGCAGTTGGTGACCCAGACATCGAGCGATCTCGATCAACTGACCCTGCATTCCAATTCCATCGGGAAAATCGTCGACGTGATCCACCACATCGCCGAACAAACCAACCTGCTCGCACTCAATGCCGCCATCGAGGCCGCCCGGGCCGGAGAGCAAGGGCGCGGGTTTGCCGTGGTTGCCGAAGAAGTACGGGAGCTGGCGATCCGCACGACCCGATCCACTGCCGAGATCGTGACGCTGGTGAGTACGATCCAGAGCGGCATGCGCAAAGCGAACAACAGCATGAGCACCGGTCGTGAGCGGGTGCTGCAGGGCCAGCGACTGATCGACAGCGCTGGCGCATCGATGAATGATGTAAAAAGCGCGCTGGATCAGTCACTCGACGCGGTCAGCCAGATCTCCCACGCCTTGCAGGAGCAGCGCGCCGCCAGTGAAGACGTCGCGCGCAATGTGGAAACCGTCGCACAGCGCGTTGAGGAAAATGTCGCGGCACAGCAGGACGTCGTGACAACCACTCACACGCTCAAGCGGATGTCGAGTGAACTGGAAGAGACCGTTCGAGGCTTCATCCTCGAACGGGAATAACCGGCATTACCGCTGCGGCGTCAACTCGATCACGCAGCACCGGCCATTGACAGAGATGTCCAGCAAACCGCTGTTACCGTCCAGTTGCAGGCAATCATGGCGACCCAGTTGCTGGGCGCCTTGACCCAGCTTCACTTCAAGTTGCTCGGTGACACTGAATACCAGCACGCTGCCCGCTGAGGTAAAGAAGCGTCGCTCACCGTCCAGCCACTGCAACCGCGCGCTATAACGCTGCGGTGCATAGATCAGGTTGAAGTCACGAATCGCCCCACCCAGCAGGGTGCAGGACACCTGGCTCTCGCCGCTGAAGGCAAAGGGGTCGAGCGGTAACAGTGGGCGCGTGTCCTGACCGTCGACCGTCAAGCGCATGCCCGCGCCTTGCAGCACGGTAATCACCCGCTGATAACCGGCGAAGGTGGAGAAACCACCCGACTCGCCGATATCGGCAATCGACAGGCGCCAGCCGAAGCTGTCCAGGCCGGTGCCGGCATCGCGGGTGATTTCTTCGGTGCTACCGCCGCCATTCTTCCACGGCATGCGCGGATAGTCGGCCGCGCGCAAGACCTTCAACTGACTCATGGGTGCCTCGTGTCTTATTTATGAAACCGCCCTTCCAGGCGATGACGGGAACCAGGGTGGATCAGGCGAGCAGCCGTCACCGGCTGGCGGCCCGACCAGGTGCGCCGACGAATCAGCAGGCACGGCTCGCCCTTTTCGATTTGCAGCAACTTGCACTCGCTGGACTCGGCCAGGATCGCCTCGACTACGTGTTCGCCCTCCGTCAACGGCGCCACCTGGTTCAGGTAGGCGTATGGCGTTTGCACGGTGAAGTCCTGCTTGAGGTAGTCCGGCGCCACCAGGGCGTTAACAAATCGATCCTCGATTTGCACCGGGATATCGTTTTCGTAATGCACGATCAGCGAGTGGAAGACCTTCTGCCCTTCGCGCATGTCCAGCGCCAGCGCGCGCTCGGAACCGGCGGCCTCTTCTTCCAGGGTGATCACCTTGCAGGTGTGGCGGTGGCCACGGGAGGCGATCTCATCGGCAATGTTGTGCACTTCAAACAGAGCGGACTGGCTCTTGGGTTCGGCGACAAAGGTGCCGACGCCCTGCATGCGCACCAACAGGCCGTCGGCCGTCATCTCGCGCAGGGCGCGGTTGATGGTCATGCGGCTGAAACCCAACTGGCTGACCAGCTCGCTTTCCGACGGCACACGGTAGTGCGGCGGCCAGTTTCCACTGTCGATCTGCTGGGTGATCATCTGTTTGACGCGTGCGTACAAGGGCGCCGGACTGTCGCCCAGGTTGGCACTCAGCGTCGATACTGCAGGCGGAGTCGGCACAGGAAATCCTTGTTGATGAATGAAAGTCACTAGCTTGCCGGAGTTTACCGAGCAGGCAAACGTCTGTATATGTATATACAAATAACACACGATGGGGTGCTGAACCATGTCCGCCTTCTTTGCCGAGCGCGCGCTACTGCCTAACGGATGGGCCAACAATGTACGTCTTGACGTCGGCGCCGATGGCCTGCTGACCCACATCCAGGCCGATGCAAGCGCGCACGGCGCGGAGCGGCTGAGTGGCCCGCTGCTGCCGGGCATGCCCAACCTGCACTCCCATGCGTTCCAGCGCGCGATGGCCGGCCTGGCGGAAGTGGCGGGCAATCCGAACGACAGTTTCTGGACCTGGCGCGACCTGATGTATCGCCTCGTCGGAAAAATCAGCCCGGATCAGTTGGGCGTGATTGCCCGCCAGCTGTACATCGAAATGCTCAAGAGCGGCTACACATCGGTCGCCGAATTCCACTATGTGCACCACGACCACAACGGCCAGGCGTACGCCGACCCGGCCGAGCTGTCGCTGCAGATCAGCCAGGCCGCCAGCGCCGCCGGTATCGGCCTGACCTTGTTGCCGGTGCTGTACAGCCATTCCGGTTTTGGTGGCCAGGCGCCGAACGACGGTCAGCGTCGCTTTATCAACAGCACGCAAAACTACCTCGACCTGCAGGCGTGTTTGCAGCCGATCCTGGCGCAACAGCCGGCACAGCGCCTGGGTTTGTGTTTCCACTCGTTGCGCGCGGTGACACCGCAGCAGATCAGCGACGTGCTGGCCGCCAGCGACCCGCAGAGCCCGGTGCATATCCACATTGCCGAACAGCAGAAGGAAGTCGACGACTGCCTGGCCTGGAGCGGTCGCCGGCCGCTGCAATGGCTGTATGAAAACACCGAGGTCGACCAGCGCTGGTGCCTGGTGCACGCGACCCACGCCAACCCGGAAGAAGTCAGTTTGATGGCGAAAAGCCGCGCCATCGCCGGCCTGTGCCTGACCACCGAAGCCAACCTGGGAGACGGAATTTTCCCGGCCGTGGACTTCCTCGCCCAGGGCGGGCGCATGGGCATCGGCTCCGATAGCCATGTGTCGTTGAGTGTGGTCGAGGAATTACGCTGGCTGGAGTACGGCCAGCGCCTGCGCGATCAACGCCGCAATCGCCTGTATGGCAACGAGCAACCGATGGTCGGGCGCACCCTGTACGACGCCGCGCTCGATGGCGGCGCGCAGGCGCTAGGCCAACCGATTGGCGCCCTGGAGGTTGGCAAACGCGCTGATTGGCTGGTACTCGACGGTAATGATCCTTACCTGGCGACCGCCAGTGGCGACGCCATCCTCAACCGCTGGCTGTTTGCCGGCGGCGACCGTCAGGTCCGCGACGTGCTGGTCAACGGCAAGTGGGTGGTGCGTGACGGCCATCATGCTGGCGAAGAAGAGAGCAATCGGGCGTTCACCCAGGTGTTGCGCGACCTGCTGGGCTGATACCTGCCCTTGCAGGCGCAAGGCTTGCCGGCGATGGCGGCGATGGCGGCGATGGCGGCGATGGCGGCGACACCATCGTCATCGCCAGCAAGCCTGGTTCCTACGGTTACTTCGAGGTCTTGGCCATTCGCGTATCCGACACACGCCAGATCAGGCGAGTGGTGTCGTAGCCCTGCTGGCGCGCCCTGCTCAGCAGTTCTTCACGGGTCTCGGCGTTGACCTCCGGCTTGCGGGACAGCAACCAGAGGTAGCGTCGGTTGGGGTTGCCGACGATCGCGGTCTGGTAGTCATCGCTGACGTACAGCACCCAGTAGTCGCCCTTGACCACCCCCGGCAACAGGCGGGTAAACCAGTTATCGAAATTCACCCACAACTTGTCGGTCTTGCCCGGCACCTGCGGCGTCGCCGTGCCCCGGGCTTCTTCCCAGGTCCACTCTGGCGTCAGGCAGCGGTTGAGCACGTCCATGTCGCCGTCGGGCTTGAGGGCGTAGTGGGCTTCGGACTGGGCGCAGTTGCGCTGGAAGTACATAGGCATGCGCGCCAACTCGTACCATTTGCCCTGGTAACGCTTGAGGTTGACGTTATTGGCCGTTTTCGGTGCCAGCGAATCATCGCCAGAGGTGGCACAGCCGGCCAAGAACAGACCGGCTAAAAGAACTAATACAAACCGCATCATTATTTTTCTCCCGTGGGCGCTTGGCCCCGGTTTACTTCAGGCCTTGCCCGGAAAACATCAACACTTTGTCACCGGCAAACTGCACGCTGATAAAGCTGTTCTTGTCGCCCCAGGTGCAGCTGGACATCCCTAATGCGCCGGAACAATCGGCAGGTTTGCCCAGCAGAGTTTCGACCTCGGCCTTGGGCATGCCCGCCGACAATTTCGAGTAGTTTTCCTGGTTGACCTTGCTGCATGCGGCCAACAGCACGCAAAACGACAGCAAGGCGATAGATCGCAGCGACATGGTGAAACTCCTGGGAAGAGACGCTGGCATGGCTGCCAACCAAAAGCTTAGAAGAGAAATCCCCCATCTGGTTCCCAGCGCAGGCGGGTATTTCTTGAACGGTCCGATTGGCGCCAAAGGCTTGAATCGGACACCTTTTTGCGCCGCTGAACCAGGAAGGGGTAGAAAACCTGCAGTCGACCTTGCGTGCGTGTGCCGACCTAGAGCAACAGGCGGTGCGGTTGCAGCAGTTGGTGGGGAGTTTCCGAATCTAGGGCGCTCTCACCGGCCTCCTCGCTGGCAAGCCAGCTCCCACAATGTTTAGCCGTGGACACAAATTTTGTGTACGACGCAAAAACCTGTGGGAGCTGGCTTGCCAGCGAAGGCGGCATCAGCAACAACCAAAAGCTAGAACCGCGACCCTGGCTCACGCAAGAACGCGACTTCTTCTGGCGTACTCTCCCGCCCCAGGATCGCATTGCGATGGGGGAAGCGGCCAAACCGCGCGATGATCTTTTGATGACGCTCGGCGTAATCGAGGTTATCGGCAAACACCCCGCGCTGTGCCTGGGGCTGTTCGGCCAGCAAGTCGGCAAAACGCGAAATCGCCTCGTTCTGCACCGCCAGGTGCTCGCAGTGCTCGAACACCAGGTAGATAAAGACGCGCTGGATCGCTAGCAACTGGCGATCGAAATCCGCGGCTATGCCTTGCGCCACAAGCTGCTGGGCACGCAGGTCACCGGAAAATGCAGCGGGGGTATCGCGATAGATCATGCGCGGCAGTTGATCGAGCAACAACACCAGGGCCAGCCAACCTTCGGGACATTGCGTCCACTCGGTCAATCCGCCGGCCAGTGCCTGCTCGACCCAGTCCCCGAAACGCACTTGCGCTTCGAGGTCCTGGCTATCACGCTTGCCGAACCACAGACCGCCCTGCTGCGCCGCCACTTCGTTGGGGTTATCGGCTGTACCGAACCACCATTGGAGCAACGGCAACCAGGGCGCGGTCATGGTTTATTCCTGGTGGTAAGCCGTGGCGCGTTCGACTTCTTCTTTCGAGCCGAGGAACACCGCTACGCGCTGATGCAGGCCTTCTGGCTGGATGTCGAGGATGCGCTGGTGACCGTTGGTGGACGCACCGCCAGCCTGTTCCACCAGGAACGACATCGGATTGGCTTCGTACATCAGGCGCAGCTTGCCCGGCTTGGACGGCTCGCGGCTGTCACGTGGGTACATGAACAGACCGCCACGGGTCAGGATGCGGTGTACGTCCGCGACCATCGCTGCCACCCAGCGCATGTTGTAGTTCTTTTTCAGCGGGCCTTCTTCGCCCGCCAGCAACTCTTCCACGTAACGTTGTACCGGAGCTTCCCAGTGACGCTGGTTGGACATGTTGATGGCGAATTCCTGGGTGGCCGCAGGAATGGTGATGTCTTCGTGGGTCAGGACGAAGCTGCCCATTTCGCGGTCCAGGGTGAAGCCCTTGACGCCGTCGCCCAGGGTCAGCACCAGCATGGTCTGTGGACCATAGATGGCATAACCGGCAGCTACCTGCTGGGTGCCTGGCTGCAGGAAGGCTTTTTCATTCAGGGGTTCGTTCTGGGTCAGGTACTCGTTCGGGCAACGCAGTACCGAGAAGATCGTGCCGACCGGAGCGTTGATATCGATGTTCGACGAACCGTCCAGTGGGTCGAATACCAGCAGGTACGCGCCTTTCGGGTACTTGCCCGGGATCTGGTAGGCGTTGTCCATTTCTTCGGACGCCATGCCGG
>Ga0213827_1000677_pt1 | contig 24244 bp, 20 predicted proteins | sample MC6MC0898MG_FD_180669 | JGI IMG/M metagenome (GOLD analysis project Ga0213827, IMG submission 180669) | Enriched soil aggregate microbial communities from Iowa State University, Ames, United States - MC6-MC0898-MG | ecosystem: Environmental > Terrestrial > Soil > Unclassified | place: USA: Iowa...
CCGCCTCGAGCAGCGCCGAGAAACGCCCGCCACCGTCACCGCGCACCACCTGGTCGTGTGCCAGTGCCAGCGCCTGGATGCGCCCCTTCAGGGTGGCCACGTAGCCGCTGAGGGTCTGGTTTTCCGCCGTGGGGTGCGCCACCAGCGCACCGATCAGCGAAAGAATGTTCTTTACCCGGTGGTTGAGCTCTTCGTTGAGCATGCGCTGGCGCACGTCCGACCGGGAACGTTCCTCGGCCAGCAGTTCGCTGTTGTGCAGCGCGACTTCGACGATCGCTGCGCGAATGGCCTCGCCAAACTGGCGGTCCTGCGCCGACCAGGGCAGCGAGTGGTGGTGCACCGTCTGCTTCCACACGGCGAAGCTCTTGCGTGGTGTCAGGCGCTCACCCAGCGGGCCGCTTTCATAGGTCTTGTTCGGGTCGCCGGCCCAATCGAGGGTCTCGATCACCTCTTTGCGGAACAGCACAAGGTAGTCTTTGGGCTGCTGCGACATCGGAATGATCAGCACCCCGGACACCTCGGTGGCATAAGCGTCGGCTGCGGGGTGGGCCATGGACAGGCAATTAGATGCCCAGGTGCAGCCTTGCGCGACACCCTCGGCAAAGCGCAGTAACCCGGGAATGGCGTGCCTGGGCGGGGTCAGCCCGGCGGCGGTCCATTGGCCTTCCAGCACCATGCCGATGCCGTCGCAGGGGATCAAGGCTTCGAAGTCTGGCAGGCGGGCGCGCAGCAGCTCGTCGATATCCGGCGTGCGGTGGGCGTCGTGCAGCAGGTTGTCGAGCACCCGCCGGGCATGCGCGGCGGCCTCGAGGGTTTGCCTGGCCTGCAGGGTCTGGATCTGCAGCGAGAAGAATTCACCGAACATTTCTGCGGCCACCCGTTGGCCCATGCTCAGGATACGCGGCGCGTAGTGGTGACAGGCGATCAGCCCCCACAGTGCGCCGTCAACGATCACCGAAATCGACATGGAAGCGCCCACACCCATGTTGGTCAGGTATTCGCAGTGAATCGGCGAAACGCTGCGCAGGTGGGCGTAGGACAGGTCGAGGGGCTCGCCAGACAGGTCCAGTACAGGCTCGATGGGGACGGTCTTGAACTTGGCATCGGAGATGATCCGCACCGGGTTGCGCAGGTACAGCGCGCGTGCCTGCTGGGGGATGTCCGAGGCCGGGAAGTACTGCCCTAGAAAGCTCTCAAGGCCGCTGCGCTTGGCTTCGGCAACGACCTTGCCGGCACCGTCCGCGCCAAGCTGATAAATCATCACCCGGTCATAGCCGAGCAGGGCGCGCACACGCCGGGCAGTATCGGCAATCAGCTTTTCGCTGCGGTCAATCTCACGCAACTGGGCGATCACCGTGCGCACCAGCTCAATCGGCTCGGCAATGCTCGAACCGCAGGGCTCGAACTCGATGATGGCGGTGCCTTTGAACACATGTGCAGCCACATCGAACGCTTGGCCGCAAGCGCTTACCACACCGAACGACAACGCCGGGCGCGAGCCTTCTTTGACGCGGGCCAGGGAGTTGCGCAGGGTGTGCGCCGCTTCGGTACCGATGATCGCTTCAAGGCGTTGCCCGTTCACGCCCCCCGTCACGCCCAGCATGCCCGGGGCATTCGCCGAATGGCGCAATACCAGGGTTGCCGAGGCGTTACAGGCCAGCAGGCAGCCGTGCGGCTGGATGCTGCCGGGAATCTGGATCGGCTCACGGTCACAGTTGGTCAAGTTGACGTGGGGTTGCAAAGTCATGGGTACCTGCCGGTTGATCGAAGACCGGCTGCCTGCATGACCGGCGAATTTCAGGCAAACGATATGTTCACAGTCACATTCTGCCTCGGAGTCTAGCTGGCTCGATAATCTTCGTCATCCACGTCGGAACGCCGCGCGCAAGGCTCAGTCGTCAAAGGGCCCGGCTGCCGTAAATGCGCCACCTTGCAAACGTGCGTTGGGGTCATCAGCAGCGGGCTTGGGCAGTTGTTCCATCTGCGGGCGAAAACGCTCGGCGCTGTCTTGCGGGTTGAAGCCCAGGTGCGCGGCGTAGCGGTTGTCCCACCACAGCTCGCGGTTGGCCGAAACGCCATACACCACGGTGTGGCCGACGTTTTCTGCGAGCAGCGCACGCTCCAGCAGGTGCACGAGGTCGGGGTAGCTCAGCCAGGTCGACAACATGCGCAGGTTGCGTGGCTCGGGGAATGACGAGCCGATGCGCAGGCTTACGGTTTCGATGCCATAGCGGTGGTAGTAGAAGGTCGCGAGGTCTTCGCCATACGACTTGGACAGCCCGTAGTAGCAGTCCGGGCGGCGCGGGGTGTGTGCATCCAGCTGCTGGTCCTGCGGATAGAAGCCGGTGACATGGTTGGAACTGGCGAACACCACCCGCTTGATGCCGTGTTTGCGCGCAGCCTCATAGACATGAAAGGTTCCGCGGATGTTGGCGTCGAGAATTTCCTCGAAGGCCCGTTCGGTGGAGATTCCGCCCATGTGCACGATCGCATCCACGTCCTGGGCCAGCGCCAGGACTGCGGCCTTGTCGGCAAGGTTGCAACTGATCACTTCTTCATGCGCGCCGGCCGCAGGCGCCATGGCGCTGATGTCCGAGGCGCGCACTACCTGTGCATGGGCTTGCAAGGCTTCGCGCAGGATCAGCCCAAGGCCACCGGCGGCGCCGGTCAGCAGGATGCGATTGAAGGGTTTGCTCAAGGGTGTGGTCATGGCGGGCGCCTGTTGTCGAGGGTTGGTAAATGACATCGTTCTGCCGCGGGGCAATCCGCTGACTGCCCGGGCCAGGGTTTACAGGAAGTTGTACTGGATCCCCACACGCCAGCGGGCCTGGCGGTCGTCGGTGTAGGAATTGACCTTGATGTCCCCCACCTCCATGAACGGCGCCCACTGCTTGTCGAGCTTGTACTTGATGATCAGGTTCTGTTCGTAGTCGCTCTTCTTGTTGTCGTAGCGGATGTAGTCGGTCTGGAAGTGGATGTACTGGTACTCGAACGCCCAGGGGCCTTTGGGCGTGTAGCCCAGCCAGCCTTCAAGGCGTGTGGTGTTCTGGTTGTCCTTGGCACGGTCGGGCCAGTCATGGTCGACCTGGTCGCGGTCCAGGCTGCGTGCATCCTGGCGCACGCGGCCGGCGACGTACCAGGTGTCGGAGACCTTGTAGCTGTACTTGAGGCCGAACTTGTAGGTGGTGGAGTCCTTGGAGCTGTCCATCTGGAACGCGGGCGTCAGGGTCGATTGGGCGCTGAGCTTGTAGTTGTAGTCGATGGTGAACTCGTGACCGTTGTTGACCATGTTGTCGTAGGCGACGTCTTCGCGATCGCCAGCGGTCTTGTATTTGATCTCGGCGGCGAAACCCAGGCCGCTGTCCTTCCTGTAACTGAGCTTGATCCGGTCGGAGTGGATGCTGTCGTCTTCGGTGTAGCCGTGGCGGTAGTTGATGCTGGCCGAGTCTGCGCAGGCATGGAACGACAGGCCGAGGGTACTGACAGCAACGAGCAGGCGGAGTGTGGTGTTCATGCGATCTTCTTTTGTTGTTTTTGTCGAGGTCGTTATGAGGTGAGGCGTCAGTGGCGGGTTGGTCGAGGGCAGGGCTCCAAGGCAATTTTTGCGTAAGTTATCGTACGACCTCAGGGTTGTCTACGATTTATTCAAATGTTGTCGGACGACCTTGTAGGGCAGCTTTTGAGCACTGTTCTAGAGCTGTATAGACCGTGTTGTCTATACGTGGAGGGCAGGGTACGGGCAAAAATGTGAACCGATCTGGCACTTTCTGAAAGTTTTCGAGGGGTGCTTTCCAAAAGTTGTATGATGACGTAGGATCACTGCCAGAGCGTGACTCACCCGCCACAAATCCAATAAGAAGGCTCAGACGTCCATGATCATCACCGCCGTAAACGTCCAGGTTTTTTCCTACCCCACCCGCCGCGCCGTCGATAGCGCAGGGCATGCCCACCCAGGCGACGTGACCCAGGCCCAGATGGCCTTGCTGCGCATCCGCACCGAATGCGGCAGCGAAGGGTATGCCCTGGGCGCCCCTGAATTGATCCGCCCGTATGTGCTCGACGGTTTTGTGCGCAAAGTGCTGGTGGGCGCCAACGCCTTCGACCGCGAAAAGATCTGGCACGACCTCGCGCATTGGCAGCGCGGCAGCGCCAGCCAGTTGACCGACCGCGCCCTGGCGCTGGTCGAGCAAGCGCTGTGGGACTGGGCCGGGCGCAAGCTGAACCTGCCGGTACACAAGCTGATTGGTGGCTACCGCGACAAGGTGCCTGCCTATGGCTCGACCATGTGTGGTGATGAGCTTGCCGGCGGGCTGTCGAACCCTGAAGAGTACGGCCGCTTTGCCGAGACCCTGGTCAAGCGCGGCTACAAAGCCATCAAGTTGCACACCTGGATGCCACCGGTCTCGTTTGCCCCCAGCGTAAGCATGGATATCAAGGCATGCGCCGCAGTACGTGAAGCCGTAGGCCCGGACATCGCACTGATGATCGACGGCTACCACTGGTACAGCCGCACCGAGGCCCTGACCATCGGCCGCGCCCTGGAGAAGCTCGACTTCGCCTGGTTCGAGGAGCCGATGATGGAGGACTCTGCAGAGTCCTACGCCTGGCTGGCCGGCCAGCTGGACATCCCGGTGCTGGGCCCGGAAAGCCTGGGTGGCAAGCACCTGAGCCGGGCCAGCTGGGTGAAGCACGATGTCTGTGACATCCTGCGGGCCGGCGTCGCTGGCGTGGGTGGCATCGCACCGTGCCTGAAGGTGGCGCACATGGCCGAGTCATTCGGCATGGACTGCGAGATCCATGGCAACGGCGCGGCCAACCTGGCGGTGGTGGGTGCGATCAAGAACTGCAGCTGGTACGAACGCGGCCTGCTGCACCCCTTCCTCAACTACGACGAGGTGCCGGCTTACCTCAAGCGCCTGGTCGACCCGATGGACGAAGACGGCTTCGTGCACCTGTCCGACCTGCCGGGCCTGGGCGAGGAAATCGACTTCGACTACGTCGAAACCAACACGCTGCGCAGCTTCTGATGCGTGCATGGCGGCACGCGCCACAGCGTGCCGCCCGAGAGTCCAATAACTATAAAAAGGCAATCTCACATGAGCGTTCTCCCCAAATTCTGGGCGGGGGTCCTGGCGGCGTCGCTGGCGATGACCTCAGTGCCTGCTGCTTTGGCCAAAACACCTGCCGACCAGTTGATCGTCGGCATGAGCATGATCAACCTGCTGTCGCTCGACCCGGCCGCTGCCACCGGGCTGGACGTATCCGAGGTCAACGCCAACCTCTATGACATGCTGCTGGTACAGGATGCGAACAACCCCGACCAACTGCTCCCGGCGCTGGCCGAGCGCTGGCAGGTCAGCGATGACCGCAAGACCCTTACGTTCAACCTGCGCCAGGGCGTCAAGTTCCAGTCCGGCAACGCGTTGAGCGCCGAGGACGTCGCCTGGTCGCTGCAGCGCGTGCTCAAGCTCAACCTGGCCCTGGCTTCGACCTGGAAGGCTTACGGTTTCACTGCCGGCAACGTCGACCGGCACATGCGCGCGGTCGATGAACACACCTTCGTGGTCGAACTGCCGCGCCCGACCGACCCGATGCTGGTGCTCAACACCCTGGCGACCTCGCCAAGCGCCTTCATCCTCGACCGTAAGGTGGTCCAGCAACACCAGAAGGGCAATGACATGGGCGGCGCCTGGCTGACCACCCACGCGGCCGGCAGTGGCCCTTACATCCTCAATGCCTGGCGCGCCAACGACGTGATCCTGATGAGCCGCTTCGATGGCTACTGGGGCGGCCCGGCCAAGCTCAAGCGGGTGGTCATGCGCAACATGACCGAGTCGCAGTCGTTGCGCCTGATGGTCGAGCGCGGCGACCTGGACCTGGCCAAGGGCATGTCCGCGCCCGACATCGAGGCGCTGGAAAAGTCCGACCAGGTGCGTACCCAGACGGTGCAGCGCGGCACCCTCTACTACGTGGCGCTGAGCGTCAAGAACAAGCCTTACGACGACGCCCGCGTGCGCCAGGCCGTCCGGTCGCTGATCGATTATCAGGGCATCGACCAGACCGTCATGCCGCACTACGGCCAGCTCAACCAGCGCCCGCTGCCGCTGGGCTTGCCGGCGCGCCTGGATGACCCGGGCTACAGGCTGAACGTGGCCGAGGCGAAAAAGCTGCTGGCCGACGCGGGTTACCCCGACGGCTTCAAAACCACCATCCGCGTGCTCACCGAGCCGCCGTTCATCAACATCGCCTCCAGCCTGCAGGCGACCCTGGCGCAAGCCGGCATCCAGGCCACCATCGTGACCGGCACCGGCAACCAGATTTACGGCGCCATGCGTGAACGCAGCTTCGACATCCTGGTCGGGCGTGGCGGTGGCGGCGCCGAACGCCACCCGCATTCCAGCCTGCGCACCCTGGTGTACAACCCCGACAACCGCGATGAAGCCAAGCTGAGCAACTTCCAGGGCTGGCGCACCTCGTTCTACAGCCCGGAGCTGAACAGCCTGATCGAACAGGCCGAAGTCGAGCCCGACAAGACCCGCCAGCAAGCCCAGTACCAGCAGATCCAGCAAACCCTGGATGCGCAGGTGGGGGCGATCTTGCCGATCTCGCAGATGACCGACACCGTGGTGCTCTACCACGATGTGCAGAACTATCAGGCCCATAGCGCGGCCACCACCCGTTACAAAGACGTCTACAAGTCGCGATGAGCGGGCCAGGGGCGTGCGCGCCCCGCACGCCACGGTGTTTGCTGAACGTTTTTTCAGGAGCCTGTTATGTTGCTTTCGACTGCCTCTGTGATGGGCACCCGTGTGTCCGCCACCGCCCGCCGCGCCAGCACGGTGCTGGTGACCTTGCTCGGCCTGCTGGCGCTGACCTTTTTCATTGGCCGGGTGATGCCGCTGGACCCGGTGCTGGCCGTGGTCGGGCCGGACGCCGACAGCTCCACCTACGACCAGGTGTACCGGGCCATGGGCCTGGACCAGCCGATCTGGACCCAGTTCGGGCTTTACCTGAGCGACTTGCTGCACGGTGATTTCGGCAACGCGCTGCTCACCGGCCACCCGGTGCTCGAAGACATCCGGCGCGTGTTCCCGGCGACCATCGAACTGGCCACGCTGGCGATCCTGTTCGGCATCCTCATCGGCTTGCCGCTGGGCGTGGTCGCGGCCAGCAACCAGGGCCGGGTGGGCGACCATGTGGCGCGGGTCATTACCCTGTTCGGCTATTCCACACCGATTTTCTGGGTGGGCATGATGGGCCTGCTGGTGTTCTACGCCTGGCTCGGCTGGGCGGGCGGGGCAGGGCGCATCGACCTGGCCTACGACGGCATGGTGCCGGACGTCACCGGCCTGCTGCTGATAGACACGGCCCTGGCCGGTGACTGGGAAGCCTTCAGCAGCGCCGTGCGCCACATCATTCTGCCTGGGCTGATTCTCGGCCTGAACTCGGTGGCCTATATCAGCCGCATGACCCGCAGCTTCATGCTCGAGCAGTTGTCCCAGGAGTACATCATCACCGCGCGGGTCAAGGGCCTGTCGCGGCGCCAGGTGGTCTGGGGCCATGCGTTTCGCAACATCCTCGTGCAATTGCTGACGGTGGTGGCCCTGGCCTACGGCTCACTGCTCGAAGGTGCGGTGTTGATCGAAACCGTGTTCGCCTGGCCCGGCTTCGGCCAGTACCTCACCAGCAGCCTGATGCTCGGCGACATGAACGCGGTGATGGGCTGCGTGCTGGTGATCGGCCTGATCTTCGTCGCCCTCAACCTGATCAGCGATGCCCTGTACAAGGTGTTCGACCCACGGACCCGCTGAGCCCTGCGGGGTTGGCGTGAACAACTATAAAAAGAAGGACGCTCAATGAAGACACTACGTTACCCACTGCACCTGCGCCTGCTGGCTGTGGCCTTGGCGCTGACGCCGATGGCCGCGGTGCAGGCCAAGACCCCTGCCGACCAGCTGATCGTCGGCATGAGCATGGTCAACCTGTTTTCCATCGACCCGGCAAATGCCCCTGGGCTGGACGCCTCCGGGGTCAATGCCAACCTCTACGACACACTGGTCAAGCGCGACCAGGGCAACCCGGAGCAACACCTGCCGCAACTGGCCGAGCGCTGGGAAATCAGCGACGACGGCAGGCAGGTCACCTTTCACTTGCGCAGCGACGTCACGTTTCACTCCGGTAACCCGCTGACGGCAGAAGACGTCGCCTGGTCGCTGTACCGCGTGATGAAACTCAACTATGGCCTGGCCACCACCTGGAAGGCCTACGGGTACACCGCCGAGAACATCCAGGGGCTGATCCGCGCCACTGACGCGCACACCCTGGTGCTCGACTTGCCGCAACCGGCAGACCCGCTGCTGCTGATCGACTCGCTGGCCACTTCGCCCAGCGCGGTGGTGGTCGACCGCCTGGCGGTGTTGAAGCATGAGAAGAATGGCGACCTCGGGGCTGCCTGGCTGGTCACCAACGAAGCCGGCAGCGGGCCTTTCACATTGGCCAAATGGACCGCCAACGACACCTTGGTGATGACCCGTTTCGATGGCTATTGGGGTGGGCCGGCGAGGATGAAACGGGTGCTGGTGCGGCACATGACCGAGTCGCAATCATTGCGCCTGATGCTCGAGCGCGGTGACCTCGACCTGGCGTACGGCATGGCCGCGCCCGACATCAAGGCCATCGAGAACGCCGCCACGCTGCAGGTGCAGCCGCTGCAACGCGGCACCCTGTATTACGTGGCAATGAGCATGAAGCAGCCCGAATTCGCCAACCGCAAGGTACGCGAGGCGGTGCGCAACCTGATCGACTACCAGGGCATCGACCAGCAGGTAATGCCGCATTACGGCGTGCTCAACCAGCAGCCGATGCAACTGGGCCTGCAGGCCCGCCTGCCAGACCCAGGCTACAAGCTCGACGTGGCCAAGGCCAAGGCGCTGCTGAGCGAAGCCGGTTACCCGCACGGTTTCAGCACCACCATTCGCACGCTGTCCGAGCCGCCATTCATCGACATTGCCGCGCGCATGCAGGCCACCCTGGCCGAAGGCGGCATCACCGCCAACATCGTCACCGGCACCGGCAACCAGGTGTATGGCGCCATGCGCGCGCGCAACTTCGAGATGATCGTGGCCCGCGGCGCCGAGCGTTACCCGCACCCGTACTTCAGCCTGCGCACCTTTGCCTACAACCCGGACAACAGCGACAACGCCGGCCTGCCTAACTTCCAGGGCTGGCGGGCGTCGTTCTTCGACCCGCAGCTCAACGCGCTGATCGACCGGGCCGGGGTCGAGCGCGACGCGACCGCGCGGCTGAACCTGTACCACCAGGCGCAGCAGCGCTACGACGAACAGGCCGGGCCGATCATGATGATCTCGCAGATGACCGACACCGCCGTCAGCGCACGGGATGTCCGCGGTTTCACCGGTGATGACGCCGAGGCGACCCGCTACCTGGGCGTCTACAAGCAACGTTGAACCTTTCACTTCGAGAGCATGCCGATGATTGCCAACATTTCTTCTACCGGTTCAAGCGCCAAGCCGCAGGCCGACCGGTCGCCTGCTTCAAGCGTCGATGCACTGTACAAAAGCAGCCTGCGGGTGCTGCGCCACCTGTTGCGCAACCCCATGACCCTGGCCGGCCTGCTGGTGGCCTTGCTGCTGGTGGTGGTAGCCGCCTTTGCGCCGTGGATCGCCACCCACGACCCGGTCGTGCAAAACCTTGCCAACGCCTTGCAGGCACCCGGTGCCGCGCATTGGTTCGGCACCGATGAATACGGCCGCGACATCTTCAGCCGGCTGGTCTATGGCTCACGCATCACCCTCTACATCATTACCCTGGTGACCGTCATCGTCGGCCCGATCGGGTTGTTCATCGGCACGGTGTCCGGTTACTACGGTGGCCTTGTCGACAGCGTGTTCATGCGCATCACCGACATCTTCATCTCGTTCCCCAGCCTGGTCCTGGCGCTGGCGTTCATCGCCGCACTGGGCCCTGGCCTCGAGCATGCGGTAGTGGCCATTGCGCTGACTTCATGGCCACCGATCGCACGCCTGGCGCGGGCCGAAACGCTGTCGCTGCGCAAGGCCGACTTCGTCGTGGCGGTCGAGCTGCAGGGCGCCTCGTCGACACGGATCATCCTGCGCCACATCGTGCCGATGTGCCTGTCGTCGGTGATCATCCGCCTGACGATGAACATGGCCGGCATCATCCTCACCGCCGCGGCCTTGGGCTTTCTCGGCCTGGGCGCGCAGGCGCCGCTGCCGGAATGGGGCGCGATGATCTCCACCGGCCGGCGCTACATGCTCGAATGCTGGTGGCTGGTCGCCGTGCCGGGTGCGGCCATCATGCTGGTGAGCCTGGCGTTCAACCTGCTGGGCGATGGCCTGCGGGACATTCTCGATCCACGTAGCGAATAACTGGAGGTTACATGTCGACGCTCAAACTCAATGTCGATTCGCTCAACGTGCGCTTCGTCAATGGCAAGAAAGAAATGCACGCGGTGCGCGATGTGTCGTTCACCCTGGGCCGCGAGAAACTTGCCATCGTGGGTGAGTCGGGCTCGGGCAAGTCCACGGTCGGGCGCAGCCTGCTCAAGTTGCACCCGGCCAGCACGCAGATCACCGCCAAGGCCCTGGAGTTCGGTGATGTGGATTTGCTCAGCGCCAGCGAAAAGGCCATGCAGAAGATCCGCGGCCAACGCATTTCGATGATCATGCAAGACCCCAAGTACTCGCTCAACCCGGTGGTCAAGGTCGGCGAGCAGATCGCCGAGGCCTACCTTGCGCACCACAAGGCCAGCCGCAGTGAGGCCCGCGAGCGGGTACTGCTGATGTTGGAAAAGGTGCATATCCGCGACCCGAAGCGCGTCTACAACCTGTACCCGCATGAAGTCAGCGGCGGCATGGGCCAGCGCATCATGATCGCCATGATGGTGATCACCAACCCGGAGGTGATCATCGCCGACGAACCGACCTCGGCGCTCGACGTGTCGGTGCGCCAGCAGGTGCTCAACGTGCTCGAAGAGCTGGTGGTCGAGCAGCAGATGGGGCTGATTTTTGTCAGCCACGACCTCAACCTGGTGCGCAACTACTGCGACCGGGTGCTGGTGATGTACGCCGGGCGCGTGGTCGAGTCGCTTGCCGCCTGCGACCTGCAGTACGCCGAACACCCGTATACCCGTGGCCTGCTGGCAGCCTTGCCAAGCATGGACAACCGCCGCCCGCGCTTGCCGGTGTTGCAACGCGACCCGCTCTGGCTCACCTGCTGAGGTAACTGACGATGTCCATGATCCAAGCACACGCGCTGAACCTGAGTTTCGGCGTTGGCCCTGCGCTCAACCAGGTGTTGCACGATGTCGACCTGACGGTTGAAGACGGCGAATCGTTCGGCCTGGTGGGGGAGTCAGGGTCCGGCAAGACCACCGTGCTGCGTTGCCTGGCCGGGCAGTACCGGCACTGGAGCGGGGCGCTGAGCATTGCCGGCGTGGCGCTGCAGCACAAGCCGCCCAAGGAGCACTTTCGCAAGGTGCAGATGGTCTTCCAGGACCCGTATGGCTCGTTGCACCCGCGGCACACCATCGACACCGCTTTGCGCGAGCCGCTGACCATCCATGGCATGGGCGAGCGCGACGACCGGATAAACGACATTCTGGTCAAGGTCGGCCTCAACGACAGCTTCCGCTATCGCTACCCGCACCAGTTGTCTGGCGGCCAGCGCCAGCGCGTGGCGATTGCCCGGGCGCTGATACTGCAGCCACGGGTGTTGTTGCTCGACGAGCCGACTTCGGCCCTTGACGTATCGGTGCAGGCAGAAATTCTCAACCTGCTGGCGGACCTGCGCCAGCGCGAGAAGCTGACCTACCTGATGGTGACCCACGACCTGGGCGTGGTCAGCCACCTGTGCGACAAGGTCGCGGTGATGCAGCAGGGGCGGATCGTCGAACGCCTGGACAGCCAGGCGCTCAGCCAGGACCTGGCCAGCCACGCGTACACCCGCATGCTGGTGCAGGCCAGCCGCGATTTCAGTGCTCAGGCTGCTTCGGCCTGAGTGAACTTGGGGCTGCTTTGCAGCCCATCGCCGGCAAGCCAGCTCCTACAGGGACCGTGTCGCTCAGGGCTGGCACGCTCACTGTGGGAGCCGGCTTGCCGGCCATCCTGGCCTGGGAAAAGCCTGGCCACCACGCTGACATCATCGATTACCACGCGTACACCCGCATGCTGGTGCAGGCCAGCCGCGATTTCAGTGCTCAGGGTGCTTCGGCCTGAGTGAACGGGGGCTGCTTTGCAGCCCATCGCCGGCAAGCCAGCTCCTACAGGGACCGTGTCGCTCAGGGCCGGCACGCTCACTGTGGGAGCCGGCTTGCCGGCGAATGGGCCGCAAAGCGGCCCGGCTCTGGTTAAAACAAGGAAGAGAAAGACATGCACAGAACACTGCTGGCCACCCTGACCATGAGCATTTGCCTTCCGCTGTGGGCACTCGAAGCCCCCAGCAAAGTCCTGGTCCCGACGTTGGCCTACGACGACCAACAGATCATCCTGGTCTGGGAAAAGCCTGCCCACCACGCCGACATCATCGATTACCACGTCTACGCCAACGGCCAGTTGCTCGGGTCCAGCAATGCCAACAATGGCCAGGTATCCCCAGCCAAGCCGTACATCGACCGCTTCTACCAGCAGGACACGCGCAACTTTCACCACCGCATCGCCATCCACAGCTTCACTGCACTGGGCCTCAAGCCCGACAACGAATACCGCTTCACCGTGCGTTCGGTTGGCCGTGACGGCAAGGAGTCAGCCGATAGCCCGGTAGTCGTGCAGCGCACCACCGCCGTGCCGGCGCTGTTCGATGTGCGCAAGTTCGGCGCCAAGGGCGACGGTCATACCCTCGACACCGCCGGTATTCAACGCGCCATCGACGCCTGCACGCCCGGTTGCAAAGTGCTGCTGCCCAAGGGCATCTACAACAGCGGCGCGCTCTACCTCAAGAGCAACATGACCCTGGAGATCGCCGAAGGCGCGACCCTGCTGGGGTCAGCGCGTGCCGAGGATTACCCCCGCGATGGCTACATCCAGTACCCATACTCGACCACCGTGCGCCCGGCTTCGCTGATCAACGCCTTGCCGCGTGACCCGCGCAAACACCAGGCATTCGAGAACATCCGCATCGTCGGCAAGGGCACAATTGACGGCAATGGCTGGAAGCGTAACCCGGACCTGATCGATGAACATGGCCAGGCCTTGCCGGTCTACCGGGCCAGCGACAACACGCGGTACATGCACGACGGCGTGCTGGCCAAGGCCCAGGTCGAGCGCGCGGTGGCCGAAGGCATGAACGTCAAGGACGCCTACGGCCAGATGCGTTCTTCACTGATTACCCTGCGCGAGGTGAAGAATGTCTTCTACGGTGGCTTCACCGTGCTCAACCCGGCGTACCACGGCATCATGAACCTGGAAACCGAAAACGTGGTGCTGGCCAACACCACGCACAAGACCTACGACGCCAACAACGGGGACGGCATCGAATTCGCCAAAAGCCGCGGCGCGATGGTGTTCAACAATTTCTTTGACACCGGCGATGACTGCGTCAACTTCGCCGCCGGTACCGGCGCCCAGGCCGTGAAGCAGAAGCCCCAGCAAGACGCCTGGATCTTCAACAACTACTTCGCCAAAGGCCACGGCATGGTCGTTGCGGGCAGCCACACCGGTGCATGGATCCAGAACATCCTGGCCGAGGACAATGTGTCCGATGGCACCGATGCCGGCCTGCGCATGAAAAGCACCAACTTCATGGGCGGCGGGGCACGCAACGTGATTTTCCGCGATTCGGCGCTGCGCAACACGGTTAAACAGGCGTTCATCTTTACCCTCGATTACAACGACCCCAACGCCATACTGGATTACGAAAAGTCGACCATCGCCGGGCAGTTCCGAGACGTGCAGGTCAGTGACGTAACGGTAGAAAACGCCCAGCTGGCTGCCATCGAGGTCAAGGGCGACAGCCAGCACGGGGCTTTTCACCACCACCTGGCGTTCGAGCGTGTGCGGTTCAGCGGGCCGGCCGTGGCGCGCATCGATGGCCTGAAGGATTCGCGGTTCGACGCAGTGCAATTCACTGACACCAACGCCAGCAACCCCTGGCAGGTGAGCGGCAGTACCGGCCTGGCGTTCCACAATGTGGTGCCGGCACCCCAAGCCAAGTAGGCGTTATTCGCCGTAGAAGGCTTGACGCTGCTGCGCCTCGCGCAGGCGCATGCGGCTGTTGCTCAAATGCAGGAACATCGCCGCGCGCGCTGCATCGACCTGGCGGCTGGCGATCGCGTCATAGATCTGCTGATGTTCGGCGTTGATCCCCGCCAGGTAGGTGCTGCGGTTGCTTTGCCCCGTGTAGGCGGAGTTCATCCGGGTGCGCGGGATCAGCTTGGTGCCCAGGTGCTTCATGATGTCGATCAGGTAGGGGTTGGCAGCGGCCTTGGCGATTTTCAGGTGGAACTGAAAGTCGGCATTGATGGTGCTGCCGGACTTTTCCGGACCTTGCAGCAGCTCCTGCAGGGCTTGCTCAAGCTCTGCCAGGGCCTGCGGTGTGGCGCGTTCGGCAGCCATACCCGCGGCCTGCACTTCCAGGCTGATACGAAAATCCAGCAGGTCGAGGACATCGGACAGCAGGGCGATGGTCGCCGGCCCGACGTTGAAGCCTTCGGGTGCCGGCATGTCGAGCACGAAGGTGCCGACACCGTGCTGGGTCTCGACCAGGCCCGCTGCCTGCATCCGCGACATGGCTTCGCGCACCACGGCCCGGCTGACGCTTTCGGCGGCCATGATCTGCGCTTCGGTGGGGAGTTTGTCGCCGCGCTTGAGGGTGCCTTCGCGGATGCGCTGGGCAAAGCGCTCGACCAGCGCTTCGGCGAGGCGGCGAGGTTTGACTGGGGCAGTAGAGGTAACGTCGGACATCGTCTTGCTCTAGGGTGATCAGCGGGCATTATAGTGCTTTCATGCGCAAGCCTGCGGGTATAATCGCGCATCGTTTTGTTTGAATGGACAAGTGAATGGAGCGCGATACCCCCGACCGACGCCTCAGCCTGGCCCAGCAACTGGTGCTCGACCTGTCGCGCAGGATTCTGGCTGGCGAGCTGCCTGCCGGCAGCAAGCTGCCCACTGAACAAGCGTTCACCGAAGCCCGCGGCGTCAGCCGTACCGTGGTGCGCGAAGCCATGTCGCGGCTGCAGGCAGAGGGCCTGGTAGAGACGCGCCGTGGCATTGGTACCTTCGTGGTGGACACCACCCGGCCGGGTGATTTTCAGGACAGTCAAGGCGAGAAGGGCACCGCCCACGACGCCGTGGCCCGCATCGAGCTGCGCCTGAGCCTGGAAGTGGAGGGTGCCGCGCTGGCGGCGCAACGTGCTACGCCCAGCCAGTTGCTTGCCCTGCGCAAAGCGCTGGATCAGGCCAACGCCGTGGGGCCGTTGCACAAGGACAGCAACCGCATCGAATTCGAGTTCCACCTGCAAATCGCCCTGTGCACTGGCAACAGCTTCTTCATCGATGCCATGACGCATGTCGGCAACACCCAAATCGAAGGCGTTCAACCCACCGTCGACCCGCAGCAACGCATGCGCCAGGCACGTGAGCGCGAGCAGATCTGCGCCGCGCTGGAGCGGGGCGACGCCGAGGTGGCGCGTGCGGCGATGCGCCTGCACCTGACCAATTGCCTGCACAGCGCGCAGTGCACGGTGCAGGCAACGGCCGGGTGAGGTTGCCTCAGGCCTGGGGCATGACGGCCCGGCAGAACCGGCCGATGGCCGCACAGGCGCTGGCCAGCGAATCATCGTCCAGCGCGTAGGCAATGCGCAGGTACGGGCCGAGCCCGAAGGCACTGCCATGAACCACCGCCACATCGGCTTCGTCGAGCAGCGCCAGGGCCACATCCTCATCGCTGGCCAGGTAGCGGCCGCCGGGTGAGGTCTTGCCGATCAGCCCGGCACAATTGGCAAACGCATAGAACGCACCGGCCGGTGGTTCGCAGTGCAGGCCGGGGGTTGCGCCGAGGGCCTCGACCATCAGGTTGCGCCGCCGCTGAAATACTGCGCGCGAAGTGTGAAGGAAATCCTTGGGGCCTTGCAGTGCAGCCAGCGCCGCTTGCTGTGAAACCGAACAGGCGCCGGAGGTCTGTTGCCCCTGTAGTTTTTCCATGGCTGCCAGCAGCCAGCGCGGGCCGGTCGCGAAGCCGATGCGCCACCCCGTCATGGCATAGGCCTTGGATACCCCGTTCATGGTCAGGGTACGGCCGGCAAGGCGCGGCTCTACCTGGGCCAAGGTGTGAAAGCGCTGATTATCGAAGATCAGGTGCTCATAAATGTCGTCGGCCAGCACCAGCACATCGGGGTTCGCCAGCAACACCTCTGCCAGTGCCTGTAGCGCTTCACGGCTGTACACAGCGCCGGTCGGGTTGCTTGGCGAGTTGAGGATCAGCCAGCGGGTGCGCGGGGTGATCGCCTCGACAAGCGCCTGGGCCGTGAGCTTGAAGCCGCTGCGGGCATCGCAGGTTACGATCACGCTGCGCGCACCGCAGAGCTGGACCATCTCCGGGTAGCTGACCCAGAAAGGCGCCGGCACGATCACCTCGTCACCCTCATTGAGGGTGGCTGCCAGGGCGTTGTAGATCACCTGCTTGCCGCCGCTGCACACCAGGGTGTCCTGCCACGCTACCGGCAAGCCGTTCTCCTCACGGAATTTTGCCGCCACCGCTTCGCGCAAGGCACGGCTGCCGGCCACTTGGGTGTAGCGGGTATGCCCTTGGTCGATGGCCTGCCTGGCCGCCTCACGGATCGGCGCGGGGGTGTCGAAGTCCGGCTCGCCCGCGCACAGGGAGATGATCTTCGCCCCTTCGGCGCGGCGCTGGGCGACGCGGTCGATGATCGCGTAGGTGGCGGAGGGGCGGGCGCTGGCCAGGCGCGTGTTCAGGCGCTGAAGGTTGCCATTGCCGGTCATTGCGCTTCTCGCCACTGGGTCAGCTGCATGAGCTCCAGCGTGGTCGTGCCTTGTTCGATGGCGTGCATCATCAACGCCTCCTTGTCAGCACGCGCCTGGCCCTCGGCGAGGGTGCGCGCGGCATCGGCTTTGGGCACGATGACCACCCCATCGTCGTCGGCCACCACCAGGTCGCCCTGGGCAACCGCTGCGCCGGCGAAATTGAACGGTTGGCCCAGCGAGCCCAGGCTGGCCTTGACCGTGCCCTTGACCGAGATGGCGCGGGCGAACACCGGGAAGCCGCGACGCCGCAGCGCGGCAATATCGCGCACACCGCCATCGATCACCAGGCCAATGACACCGGCGGCTTCGGCGGCAACGGTGAGCACCTCGCCCCAGTAACCGGCAATGAAGTTGCCGGTGCCGACCACCAGCACGCTGCCGCGTGGGACACGCTCCAGGGCCAGGTGCAGCGCGAGGTTGTCACCTGGCGAGCACTGCAGGGGGTACGCCGGGCCGGCGATGAAGGCGCCTGCCCATACCGGGCGGATGTCGCTGTCTACCGCACAGGGCAGGTGCGAGGCCTCGAACAGGGTGGACGTGCCCAGCAGGCGGGCACGCTCGGCGAAGTCGGCGGGAAATGGCAGGTCGGAATGGTTCATGCTCATCAGGCTTTACTCTGCAGTGTGTGGTAACCCAGGGCTTCACGCGCTTGCCTGAGCGATCTGCCCTGGCTGATCTGCGTACGGATCTGCGCCTCCACCGCTTCGATACGGCGGGCGGTTGCGGCAACTTCGCGGGCGCGCTCACGCGGCACCACCACCACGCCATTGGCGTCGGCGACGATGATGTCGCGGGCGCAGACGCGGGCAGTGCCGATCGACACCGGCTGGTTGATCGCCTGCACCTGCACGCGGTCTTTGCCGGTGCGCATGAAGCGGCCCTTGCTGAAAATCGGGTAGCCGTCGCCCAGGGCCTTGGTTACATCACGGCACACACCGTCGATCACCGTCGCGGCAATACCCTGTTGCCCGGCGTACTGGGTCATGATGTCGCCCCACACCGTGCAGTCGGTACGGCCCTGGTTGTCGATCACCACCACATCGCCCGGGGCGACATCGTCGATGAAGTCGCCAACGGTGCCTGGCGGGGTGCTCGCCGACACGTATTGCACGGTGTAGGCCGGGCCGACCAGCACTGTGTCGTAGTTGGCCAGTGGCATCACGCCCAGGCACTGGCCGGGCAGGCCCAGCTTGTCCAGGGCGTCCGAAACACCGGGCGTGTCCAGGCCTGCGAACAACGCCACCAGGTCTTTATCGAGGTCGCTCATCAAGGCTGCTCCGTGTTGATGGCTTCGAACTGGTTGTCGTGCATCACCTCAGCCACTGAGCGGCCGGCGCGTACGGCGTCGACCATGCCAGCCTGGCGGCGATCGATGCGCTCGGCCAGGTCCAGCACCTTGGCGATCTGCGCCTGGGCGATGAACACGGTGCCGCAGGTGTCGGCGATCACGTAGTCATCCTGCGCGACCGCTACCCCGGCCACCTGCACGGGGCAGGCGGCAGCTACCTGAATCACGCGGTTACGCGCGCTGATCATGGTCACGCCGCGGCCATACAGCGGGTAGCCGATCGCGGCGCTGCCGTCGATGTCGCGGCTGCAGCCATCGATGATGCTGCCGCGCACGTTTTTTGCGCGGGCCGCATTGGCCAGGATGTCGCCCCAGCAGGAAACGCCTTCCAGCCCGCCGGCAATGACCAGCACACGGTCAGCCGTGGTGATGGCCTCGACCACCGGGGTGATCAAGTGCGCGGTGGGTGCGCTGTCGGCCTTGGCCGCCAGCTGCACGGTGCTGGCGCGGCCGACCACCTTGGGGCACGGCCACAACGGGCGCAGGCCGAAGGTGGCGCCGGGCAGCCCGAGAAAGTCCAGGGCGTCGGACACGGTATTGGTGTCCAGTGCGGCCAGGCGGTCGAGCACGCTGTCTTCGCTCATGGGTGAACCTCTGTGGTGAAGGAGGCCTGAGTGTCCGACAGCGCATATGATAGGTATATTCCTTATCAAGGATGCTTGACATATGCCCAACCTATGGAACCGCCATGATCAATTTCCGCCTCATCCGCCACCTCTGGCTGTTTCTCGCGGTGGCCGAGGAACGCAACTTCGGCCGCGCAGCCAAGCGCCTGGGCATGACCCAGCCACCGTTGACCGAGCAGATCCAGATTCTCGAGCAGGCGCTCAAGGTCAAGCTGTTCGAGCGCTCCCGGCGCGGCGCGAGCCTGACCCCGGTAGGCGCGGCCATTCTGCCCGCAGTGCGCAAATTCGCCGACCAGCTCGAACGGCTGGAGTTGGCGGTGGAGGAGGCGGTGGCGGGGCACCAGGGCATGCTCACGATCGGCGCCATCTCGTCGGCCATGTTCGATGTACTGCCCGGGGTGATCGAGCGGTTCAAGCACGATCATCCGCAGGTGACGGTGTCGGTGCGTGAAATCGACAGCGTCGAGGCGGTACCCGCGCTGGAGGCAGGCGATATCGACCTGGCGTTCGCTCGGCTCGATGGCGACCTGGGCAAAAGCCTGGAGTGGCGCCCGTTGACTGAAGAGCGGCTGATGGTCGCCTTGCCGACCGAGCACCCCCTCGCCAAGCGCAGCCGCATCGACCTGGCGAGCCTGGGTAGTGAGCCGCTGGTGATGTTCGCCCGCAAGGTCAGCCCGCTGTACTTCGACAACCTGATCGCGACCTGCCGTGCGCATGGTTATTCGCCCCGGGTACTGCACGAAGTGCGCTCGGTGGCTTCGCAAATCGCCTTCGTCAGTTGCGGGCAGGGTATTGCCCTGGTGCCCGCTGCCATGAAAAAGCTTGCGCCGGCCAATGTGGTGATGCGGCCGCTGTCGCAGAAGGTCAGCGTGGTGACCACCACCTATGCCTGGAATACCGCACGGGGCAACCCGTTGGTGGAGGCGTTGGTGGCGCAGTTGGGGGCGGGCAGTCGATAGGTTTGGCGTATGGAAAAGATTGTCGATGAGGAATTTACAGATGGCCGATGACCGTCGAGAGTGAGCGCCCCAACCCAGCAGGAGCTCACCCGTGCCCGACTCGCAATCTTATCGCCAGTGCGTGCTGCCTTTGACGATCGAAGGGGTCAACCTTGAGCTGGCTACTGTGTATCGCCAAGGGCAGGGCGCGCCGATCCTGTTTCTGCATGGCTTCGGCTCAACCAAGGAAGATTACGCCGGCCTGACGCGACAGCCAGCGTTCGCTGGCCGTGGGTTCATTGCGTATGACGCGCCGGGGTGCGGTGAAAGCCGTTGCAGCGACCTGTCGCGGATCGACGTTGCGCTGTTGCTGGCGACCGCGCTCAAGGTACTCGACCACTTTGCCGTCGAGCGCTTTCACCTGGTGGGGCACTCGATGGGCGGCCTGACAGCGCTGCTGCTCGCCGACCACTGCCCCGAGCGCGTGATCAGCTTCGTCGACATCGAAGGCAACATCGCCCCGGAGGATTGCTTCCTCAGCCGCCAGATCTTCGACTACCCGGCTGAGCAACCCGGGGCATTCTTCGATGCCTTCATCGAGCGCACCCGCCACAGCAGCGACCCGGCCAGTGCGCTGTACGCTGCCAGCCTGCCGTACAAGGTGCGGGCCGAGGCGGTAAGGGGCATTTTCACCTCGATGGTGCGGCTGTCCGACCAAGGCGAGCTGATGGCCCGGTTTCTCGGCCTGCCGTGCCCGCGCCTGTTCATGTACGGCGAGCAGAACAGCCACCTGTCTTACCTCGCGGATATCCAAGCCAAGGGCGTCGAACTGGCCAGCATCCCTGGGTGCGGGCACTTCCCGATGTATTCCAACCCCATCGAAATGTGGCGCCGGATCGCGGATTTTCACGCCCGGCATTGCGCCTGAACGGTCACCGGCGCCTGGGCAACTTAGCCATGCCGGGCAGGCATAACTGATAGACGCCCGGCAGGCCTTCCGCGAAAACGGCGCTGTGCAAAGCTGTAGCCGAGTCGGTAAAACAATAACAACAAGGGTACTAACATGAATGCAGACATGGGCACGGCCCGTCCGTTGACGCGCAAAGAGCGCACCACCGCCATCGTCGGCGTGTGTTCCGGCAACCTGGTGGAGTGGTACGACTTCTTCATCTACGCCTACACCTCGATCTACTTCGCTTCGCTGTTCTTCCCGGCAGGTGACCAGACCAGCCAGCTGCTGGCCACGGCGGGTATCTTTGCGGTGGGCTTTTTCATGCGCCCGCTGGGCGGCTGGATCTTTGGCTACATCGCCGATACCCGCGGGCGCAAGGTTTCCATGATCATCTCGGTGTTCATGATGTGCGGCGGCTCGCTGATGATCGCGATCATGCCCACTTACGCATCCATCGGCGTCGCCGCACCGGTGTTGCTGGTGGTGGCGCGGCTGATGCAGGGGCTGTCGGTCGGTGCCGAGTATGGCACCGGGGCCACCTACATCAGCGAGGTGTCCAGGGCAGGGCGGCGTTCGTTCTATGGCTCCTTCCAGTACATGACCATCATTGCCGGGCAACTGCTGGCCTTGCTCACCGTGGCCGTGCTGCAGCTGGTGCTTTCCGAGCAGGACCTCAAGGCCTGGGGCTGGCGCGTGCCGTTCCTGATCGGTGCATTGGCCTCTATCGTGGTGGTGTACCTGCGCCGGACCATGCGTGAGACGGCCACCGAGCAAGACATGAAGCGCAAGGAGGCCGGCTCGATCAAGGCGTTGCTGCAACACAAGCGCGCCGTGTTGCTGACCTTCACCATCACCATCGGTTGCTCGTTGTACTTCTACACCTTCACGGCCTACATGCAGAAGTTTCTGGTGGTCAGCGTCGGCATGCCTGCACCGACGGTAAGCATCATCATGGCAGCGGCACTGGTGATCTTCATGCTCTGCCAGCCGGTCTTCGGCCTGCTCGCCGACAAGATCGGCGTGCGCCGCAACATGATCATCTTCGGCGTGCTGTCGACCTGCCTGGTCATCCCGCTGCTGACCGCCATCAAGTCGGTGCACAGCCCGCTGGCTGCGTTCGCGCTGGTAGTGGGCGGGCTGCTCATCGCCGCGTTCTATACCCCGGTGACCGGCGTGCTCAAGGCCGACTTCTACCCGCCGACCGTACGCGCCCTGGGGGTAGGCCTGCCTTATGCCGTGGGCGCGGCGATGTTCGGTGGCTCGGCCGAATACGTGGCACTGACTTTCCGCTCACTGGGCGTGGAGCAGTACTTCTACCTGTACGTGGCCGCTATCGGCGCAATTACCTTGGTTTCCGCACTGCTGATGCCCGACTTGCGCCAGCACGGCTACCTGGATGGCGACGGCAAGGTCGAGGAAAACATCGGCGTGCGCAAGTTCATGGGGCGCAAGCCGTTGCCTAGCCACGTCAGCCACTGAGGGGCCGGCCAGATGAATGTGAATTCAAAGAAGGTCATGCGTTTCGACGTTTGGTACCACCCGGTAATGGCGCAGACCTTGGCCATGACGCCAGGGGTCGAATTGACCACCTTGGCCCGTGCCGAGCGCCCCGAGGTGATCTTGCGGGCACTGCGCAGCAGCCATGTGTATCAGGTCCCCTCGGCCCGTGATGAGCTGCCCCTGGCCTGGCACGTGACTGCGCCCCTGTTGAGCCAGTTGCCGAACCTGTTGTGCGTATCCACCAACGGCGCCGGGTATGACACGGTCGACATTGCCGCGTGCAGCCGGGCCGGTGTGCTGGTGGTCAACCAGTCTGGCGCCAATGCCCAGTCGGTGGCGGAGGCGGCCATCGGCCTCATGCTCGATTGCGCACGGCGTATCAGCGAGTCGGACCGGCGCTTGCGCTCGACAAGGGGCTTCGCCCGTGAAGATTTAATGGGGGCAGAACTGTACGAGAAGACGCTGGGCATCGTCGGCCTGGGGCAAATCGGAACCCGGGTGGCGCGGATTGCGCAGGCACTGGGGATGCAGGTAATCGCCCATGATCCGCTGCTGGACACCGAACAGATCACCGCCAAGGGAGCCCGGCCGTGTTCGCTGGATGAGCTGCTGCAGCAAAGCCACGTGGTTTCGCTGCATTGCCCGAGAACACCGGCGACACTCAACCTGATGGACGCGGCTGCTTTTGCGCGGATGCGCCAAGGCGCCATCTTCATCAACACGGCCCGCGGTGGGCTGCACGATGAAGCCGCCCTGCATGGCGCGCTCGCCCGCGGCCATCTGGGCGGCGCCGGCCTCGACGTCTGGGACGAAGAGCCACCCGCGCTCGATCACCCGCTGCTTGCGTTGAACAATGTTGTGGGCCTTTACCACACCGCCGGGGTCACCGCTGAGGCCCGGTGGCGGATGGGGCACTGGGCAGCGCAGCAGATTCTCCAGGTACTGAACGCCGAGCCCGGGCCACGCATGGTCAACCCAGAGGTGTTCCCGGTGTATCTGGAGCGGTTACGGGCCAGCGCCCCCTCAATCGCCTGACGGTGTGTGCTGATCGACCGGCGTGCGCTGGCGGACGAACAGGTTCGCCAGGCGCACGACGCCGATCAGGACAAACCCTGCAACCACACCTTCCAGGCGTATCCAGCCGGGTTCCGGGCTGGCATGCGTGTAGGTGTCGGGCACCATCACCACCAGGTACACCAGCGCGAACTGGGTGCCGGCATAGGCAAAGGCGCGGTTGCTGTTTTCGATATGCCGGCCCAGCAGTACCCCGAGGCACATTATCAAGGTCATGGCGAGCCAGTTCGAACCCAGCAACGCCAGGGCCAGCCCCGCGCAGGCGGCACCTGCCGCGCAGCCGACCAGCCGGTGGATATTGCGCAGGGTGACGGTTTTGCTCCCCGGCACCAACGCCGCCGGCGGCACCATCATCACCGCCATGACGGTGATGGCGGCCTGGCTCAGCCCATCGATCGCCAGCCAGTGGCCGAGCAAGGGTATCAGTGCCAGGGCCAGGCCTGCTTGCAGCACGTGCACCAGCATGCTGCGGGTTATCTGCGCCGGCACAGCGCCCTTGGCCAGGCTGGCGTGCGCACTGACAGCGGGCAGGGCGCGCCTTACTGTGCGGCCCGAAAGCATGGCCACGAACCAGCAGGCCAGGGTGCCGCAAGCGACTTCCTCGACCCGCGTGCGGGCGAAATACAGCACGCCGTCGGCGCTGTCTGCCTGCAGGCTGGCTAGGGCGACCATGGCGAAGGTCAGCCCGGCGAACAGCCAGGCATAGCCATGCGCGTAGCGGATGGCGCACAGCAGGGTGGCAGCGCCGACCAGGCCGATTACCGGCCCCAGCCAATGCCCGGGCAAAC
>Ga0213827_1000679_pt1 | contig 24178 bp, 17 predicted proteins | sample MC6MC0898MG_FD_180669 | JGI IMG/M metagenome (GOLD analysis project Ga0213827, IMG submission 180669) | Enriched soil aggregate microbial communities from Iowa State University, Ames, United States - MC6-MC0898-MG | ecosystem: Environmental > Terrestrial > Soil > Unclassified | place: USA: Iowa...
GTAGAGAAAGTGACCGACATCCTCAAAGAAGGCCAGGAAGTGGAAGTACTGGTACTGGACGTGGACAACCGCGGCCGTATCAAACTGTCCATCAAAGACGTGGCAGCCGCCAAGGCGTCGGGCGTTTAATCACTCCCGCGTCTGAACGCTTCAACGTTCCGAGAAATGCCCCGCAGTGAAAGCTGCGGGGCATTTTTTTGCCTGCAAGAAATTGACACCACTGGGGAAGTTGCCTGACCCCAAAGTCAGTGCTAGGTTTAGCCCACCGCCCGTGTAGCTCAGTCGGTAGAGCAGCGCACTCGTAACGCGAAGGTCGCAGGTTCGATTCCTGTCTCGGGCACCAGGCAGCACCTGTTTTCCAATGATCCCGAATGGTTCTGAAGGCCAGATACACCAGGCAACACGCGGTTTATTTGCGTCAGAGAGATCCTTGATGATCCAGATCCATCTTCCATTCCCCAGATCAAAGAGAACGCCATGACCGTTAATGCATTGACCCAAGAAGCCAGGCACGAACAAGCGCTGCAGTCCTACCTGCTGGATTCGCCGCAGTTGGCGGAAGAGATCAAGGACCTGAGTGCCGACGATCAGAAAGACCAGATCCAGTGGGCCTTTGAAGACGAGGCAGAATCCCAGGGCTTGCAGCCGTGGGAATTGACCCTCAAGTACACCTCAACCCCTGAAGAGTTCGAGGCCGCGCGCCTGGTGCTGCACAAGGAGGCTGCCGAGGTGCTGGGCGTCGAGTGGCAAGAGTACTGCGAGATGAACAATCTGGTGGTTTGAAAGCAGATTCACGCTTCAAGCAGCAAGCGACAAGTCAAGGCAGATCCGCTGCCCCTTGTCGCTTGCCGCTTGTCACTGCTCCTCAGAGGCTCAAGCGCATCGACAGGTCGATCGCCTTCACATCCTTGGTCAGCGCACCAATCGAAATGTAGTCAACGCCGGTCGCGGCGATGGGCAGCAGCGTGCTTTCGTTGATCCCACCGCTGGCCTCCAGTTTCGCCTTGCCGCCGTTCAGGCGCACCGCTTCGCGCATATCATCCAGGCTCAGCTCATCCAGCATGATGATGTCGGCACCGGCCGCCAGCGCTTCCTTGAGTTCCGCCAGGCTTTCCACTTCCACCTCCACCGGTTTGCCCGGGGCGATCTTGTGTGCGGCGGCAATGGCCTGGGCGATGCCGCCACTGGCCGCGATATGGTTTTCCTTGATCAGGAAGGCGTCGTACAGGCCGATACGGTGGTTATGGCAGCCACCACAGGTCACCGCATACTTTTGCGCCAGGCGCAGCCCAGGCAGCGTCTTGCGGGTGTCCAGCAGCTTGACCTGGGTCTGGGCGACGAAGTCGGCCAGGTACTGGGCGCGGGTGGCGACCCCCGACAGCAACTGCAGGAAGTTCAGCGCACTGCGCTCACCGGTCAGCAGCGAGCGGGCCGGGCCTTCGAGATGAAACAACGGTTGATTGGGGTTCACCCGCTCACCGTCGCGCACCTGCCAGTGCACCGCGACGCGTGGATCCAGTTGCCGAAACACCGCATCGACCCAGGCGGTGCCGCTGATGACGGCCGCGTCCCGGGTAATGATGGTGGCTTTGGCCAGGCGTTCGGCCGGGATCAATTGTGCAGTGATGTCGCCACTACCGATGTCTTCCAGCAGCGCACGGCGCACATTGGCTTCGATTTCGGCGGTCAGGTCGGCGAGGCGTAGATTCGGCATAACGGGCTCCACAAACAAAGTGTCACGATTATAGGGCCATGCCGGGAGTGAACCCAAGATCACAAATGCCTGGCCGGGGCATTACGCCGCAGGCAGCGCCTCAATCGCGGCAAGTGATCGCACCTGTGGGGTGATCGCGGCATACTGGAGCCTGTCAAAGCCGTTGTTGAAGGAACTTGTATGCAGCTGGACCCCGCGAGTGGTTGGTTTGAAGGTGTGCGCCATTGCCCATCACCCAACTTCAATGCGCGCCCCTCGGGTGAAATCTCCCTGCTGGTGATCCACAACATCAGCCTGCCGCCGGCGCAGTTCGCCACGGGCAAGGTGCAGGAGTTTTTCCAGAACCGCCTGGATGTCACCGAACATCCGTATTTTGCAGGGATCGCCCATCTGCGCGTGTCAGCGCATTTTCTGATCGAGCGTGACGGCAGTGTCACCCAGTTTGTCTCTTGTCTTGAGCGGGCCTGGCACGCCGGTGTTTCGCTGTTCGACGGACGCGAAGGTTGTAATGATTTTTCCCTGGGAATCGAGCTGGAAGGCACTGATGATCTGCCGTTCACCGACGCCCAGTACCGGGCGCTGACAGCCTTGACCCTGCAGTTGCAGGGCGCGTTTGCGGCGATCTCCACTGAACGTATCCAGGGCCACAGCGACATCGCGCCTGGACGCAAGACTGACCCGGGGCCGGCGTTCGACTGGACGCGTTACCGCGCCGCCCTGGCACAAGGGGAAGGACAATGAGTTTTGTGGTGTTACTGCTGGCCGTATGGATCGAGAAGTTTTCGGCACTGCGGCATCGGGTTCAACGCGACAGCGGTTGGCTGCGCGAGTTGGCCAAGCTCGAAAGCCATCCACGGCTGAGCCACCAACCCTGGCTGGTTCTGGCGCTGCTGGTGCTGTTGCCGGTGGCTTTGCTCGGCTTGCTGTTGTGGGTGCTGGACCCGGTCGCCTATGGCCTGTTGGCCTTGCCGGTGCATTTGCTGGTGGTGATCTACAGCCTGGGGCGGGGCGACGTGCTGGGTGAGCTGGGGCCGTTTCGCGATGCCTGGCGCCGCGAAGACCTGCAAGCCGCCGCCCATGTCGCCGAGCGTGACCTGGGGATTTGTGCCGACAGCGGTGAACAATTGCTGCAACAGGTGCAAGCCCGTTTGTTGTGGCAGGCCTACCAGAGCTTTTTTGCGGTGATTTTCTGGTATTTCCTGCTGGGGCCGGTCGCGGCCTTGAGTTATCGCTTGCTGGCCCTGGCGGCCGAACACAGCCAGCAGCCGGCGCTGGTCGAGCGCGCGGCGCAGTTGCGCCATGCCTTCGACTGGTTGCCGGTACGCCTGTTGGCTGCGAGTTTTGCCCTGGTGGGCAACTTTGTCGCGGTCAGCCGGGTGATGCTCCATGAGTTGCTGAACTGGAACATCAGCGCCGCGCAACTGATCGAGAAAACCGGCAAGGTCGCGGGTGAAATCCCCGCACCTGTAGCGGGTCCGGAGGGCATCAACAGCCTGGACCAATTGTGGGAATTGCTGCTGCGCGCAGCCGTGGTCTGGTACGCCGGGTTCGCCCTCTGGACCGTCCTGATCTAATGGGATCTGATAGCAGCGGCCGCAGGCTGCGTCCGACCGCGAAGCCAGTCTGCGGCTCGTTAACCTTAAGTTACAAAAACTCCTGCCGATTTAAGCTATACAGAAGCAGCGCGCCGTAGTGGCTATCTGCTTCCTCTGCGTGCCTGCCAATAAAAATAAGAAATGCAAAGGGGGACTTCTTGTGAAGAGTTTGCTCTATCCCGCCGTGGCACTGATGAATCGCCTGAGCTTCGGCATGAAGTTCAGCCTGATCAGTGTGCTGTTCCTGCTGCCAATGCTGGTGACCAACTTCTATCTGGTGCGCGATTCCTATCGCGAATTCCAGGGCACCCGTATCGAATTGCAGAGTCTCGACCTGCTGGGCAGTGGCCTGGCGCTGCGGCGCGACCTGGAGACCCTGAACAACCTGGTGCAGATCAACTCGACCCTGGGGCAGTCTGGCAAGGCCGGCGACATCGAAACAACTATCAGCGCCCTGGAGCAAAAGGTCCTGGCCCGCCTGCAGGGCCTGAACGCCATGAGCGACGACCCGGAGCACGTCAGCGTGTTCGAGGCCAAGCGCGATGAAATGCTGGCGGCGTTCAAGGCCCAGCAGACGGAAAAATCCCTGCAGAGCAAAAGCGCGATGATCGCCAAGTTGCTGGGCAACGCGCAGATCTTTGGCCAGATCATCAGCAGCCAGGCGGGCCTGAGCCGCGACAACCAGAGCGATATCCGCCAACTGAGTGAACTGCTGACCAACGTCACCCCACGCATTACCCAGATCCTCGGCGACGGCCGGGCCATGGGCGCGTTTTCCCTGGGGCAGGGCTTCCTCAATTCGGCATCCTCCACCCGCTTCGATGAACTGCTGGCCCAGATCGAAAAACTCCAGGCCGAGTACGCCCTCAAGCTGCAGGAAACGCTGGGCGCCAGCAATGCGGCGCGGGAGGTGCTGGAATCGCCAGCCACCGCCAGCCAGGCCACGCTCAAGCAAGCCAGCGAACTGTTCGAGGAACAGGTGGTGATGGCCGATACCCTCGATGCGCCCTGGCAGGGTTTCTACGACCAGGTCAGCGCCCTGATGCAGCAGACCTATCAACTCAACGACGCAACCCTGAGCTTCCTCGGCGTGCAGTTGCAGCAACGCCTGGAGCAGAACCGCACGCACATGATCCTGCAGGCCGTGGCCCTGTCGGTGGTGTTCGTGCTGATTTTCTACCTCTACGGTGGTTTCTACGTTTCCACGCGCACCACCCTCAAGCGCCTCGGGGCGGTGATGGACAAAGTTGCCGCAGGCGACATGACGGTCACCTTCACCGCCCACAGCCGCGACGAGTTGGGGGAACTGGGCAAGGTGTTCAACGGCACGGTGGCGAAGATTCACGACTTGATCGAGCGGGTGGGGCAAACCGTCAACGAAGTCGAGCGTCAGGCCGGCCAGGTAGAGACGGTGTCGGCCCGCAGCAATCAGGCAGTGGCCGGGCAGCGTTCGCAGATCGAGCAGGTAGCCACCGCGATGAACCAGATGTCGGCCACTGCTCAGGAAGTCGCGCGCAGTGCCGCGACAGCGGTGAACAGCGCACAAAGTGTCAACGACGAAACCATCAGCGGCCGTGGGTTGGTGGAGTCCCAGCAGGGCAGCATTGCGCAGTTGGCCCATGAGATCGACGCTTCGGTGCTGGTGATCAACCAGTTGGCCAGTGACAGCCAGTCCATCAGCCGGGTGCTGGAAGTGATCAAGAGCATTGCCGAGCAGACCAACCTGCTGGCCCTCAATGCGGCCATCGAGGCCGCTCGCGCCGGGGAGCAGGGGCGTGGGTTCGCGGTGGTGGCCGATGAGGTGCGCACCCTGGCCAAGCGTACCCAGCAATCGACCGAAGAAATCGAGCAGATGATCGCCAGGCTGCACAGTGGTGTAGGCGCAGCGGTCAAGGCCATGGGGATCAGTCACCAGATGGCCAGTGGCACGGTGGGGCAGTCGGACAAGGTGCAGAAGGCCCTGGCCAACATCCTCGGGGCGGTGGGCATGATTGTCGATCAGAACCAGCAGATTGCCGCGGCGGTGGAGCAGCAGACGGCGGTGGCCCACGATATCGACCGCAACATCGTCGAGATCAACCGCGCCGGCGAGCGCACCGCCGAAGGGGCGCACCAGACCGAGAACGCCAGCCGTGCGCTGTCGGCCCAGGTGGTGCAGTTGAAGCACTTGATCAGTGCTTTTCGCGTGTGAGACTTGGCTCGACCTTTTTCCGAGTGCTCTGTAGTACAGGTTCCTTTCGCGTGTGGCCTCAGTCCGAAATCACGGCGCGCCTGGGGTTTTAGTCTTCAATGAGCTGCAGTTCGCGCGCTTACTAGCACCCGCGAATGTGTTACTGCCTCGAGGATCGAACTGATGACGGCTACCCCCCTGGGAATCACCGGGCAATGTGTCCATTGCCAGGTCACCCTGATGCTCAAACCCTGGCAACTGAATGCCATGGCAATCAACGAGGCATTTACCTGTCATCACTGCCAGAAAAGCCTGCAGCTCGGCGGTCCTGCCGAACTCAAGCGCCTCAAGGCCCTGGATTCTCTGACCCTGCTGCGCGCGAGTCTGCGGGTGATGATCGCCAGCGCCTTGCTGGTGGCCCTGGTGATGGAGTGGCTGGGGCTGTTGACGGGGGTCGAGCAACTGAATGTGTCGCTAATGGCGCTGTTCATCTACTTCGTGGCGATGCGTTATGCGCGGCAACGGCAACACCTGAAACTGGTACTGCAGGCCGCCAGGGCGCACGCCTGAGCGGTTACCAATTGAACAGCCGGCAGGCATTGGCGGTGCTGGCCGCGGCCAGCTGTTCGGGGCTGATGGCCATGATCCCCGCCAGCGCCGTGCAAATCGCCGGCAGGTGCGCCGGGCTATTGCGTTGGCCGGGGTACATGGCAGGCGCCATGTCCGGCGAATCGGTTTCCAGTACCACTGAATCCAGCGGCAGCCCGGCGATCACCTTGTGCATGCGCAGGGCTTGCGGCCAGGTAGCGGCCCCGCCCAGGCCGAGCTTGAAACCGAGCTTGAGGTATTCGCGGGCCTCTTCCCGGCTGCCGGCAAAGGCGTGGATGATCCCGCCGCGAGGCAGCTTGAAGCGCTTCAAGGTGGCGATAACCGCGGCATGACTGCGGCGCACATGCAGCAGCGCCGGTAGCGCAAAATCCCTGGCCAGTTGCAGTTGTGCGTCAAGCAGCGCTTGCTGGCGCTGGCGATCCAGGCTTGGGAGAAAAAAATCCAGGCCAATCTCGCCCACCGCGCACAGTTGCCGATGACCGGCGAGGCGGGTCAGCCAGTCCGCCAGTTCGTTGAGATCGGCGGGACGATGCTGATCGAGATAGACCGGGTGCAGGCCGAATGCGGCGTGCAGGTCCGGGTCACTTTGCACCAGGTCCCAGACGCGCTGCCAATTCGCCTGATACACCCCCAGCACCACCATGCGCTTGACCCCCAGCGCACGACTTTGCGTGAGCAGCGCCTGGCGGTCGGCGTCGAAGTCGGCAAAGTCCAGATGGGTGTGGCTGTCGATCAGCTCCACGGCTCAGTCCTGGTGAATACGCTGCTTGAAGGTCCGCGCGATGGCCTGGACGCCAGGTTGGTAGTGGGCCTCTTCGATGGCCGCGAGGGCCAGTTGCAGGGCCTTTTCGGCAATCAGTTGATGCTGCTGCGCCATGGCGTTGACCGGCAGGGGCAGGAAGTCCAGCAACTGGGTGTCACCGAAGGTGCCCAGGCGCAGCGGACGGTTTTTCAGCGGGAAGTCATGCAGGGCATCAAACACGCCTTGCAGGAGGACGTAGGAGGTGGTCACCAGTGCATCCGGCAAATGCCCGAGGCGTTGCAGCAACTCCTCCATCAATTGCCGGCCGCCATCACGGCTGAACGACTCGCTGTGCTCGATCAGCACCTGGCCCTGGAAGTCGACCAGCGCCTGCTTGAACCCGGCGGCACGCTCCTGGCTGATGCTCAGTTCGGGCCGTGCGCCGATCAGCACGATCTGCCGGGGCGCCGGTGTCAACAGGCTGCGGGTGAGCTGCAGGCTGGCTTCGCGATCATCACTGATCACCGAACAGAAATGCTCTGGCTCCATGACCCGGTCGATGGCAATGATCGGCAAACCCTTGGCCAACAACTGGCGATAGCTGTCGTCGCTGGCCGGCAGGCAGCTAGCGACGAACAGCGCATCACAGCGGCGCGCACGAAACAGCTGGAGCAACTGGCGCTCGCTGTCCGGGGCGTCGTCGGAGCTGGCAATCAATAGCTGGTAGCCACGGGCCCGCGCACCTTGCTCCAGGAGCTTGGCGATGCGTGCATAACTGGGGTTTTCCAGGTCCGGCAGAATGAAGCCCAGGGTGCGGGTATGCCGACTGCGCAACCCGGCCGCTTGCGGATTGGGGGTGAAGCCGTGCTGTTCAACCACCGCGCGCACGCGCTCGACGGTGGCACTGCTGATGCGCTGCTGTTCGGCCTTGCCATTGATGACGTAGCTGGCGGTGGTCACGGACACACCGGCGAGCTGGGCGATATCACTGAGTTTCAACTCGGGAGTTCCTTGTTTTTTCGAGCGTGCCCCGACATTTTCGCCAATCCTACCTGAATAAGGCAGCCGACCAATGTCGCACGCAACCGACCGGTTGGACTTCAAGCCTGAGAGATTATCGAGTAACGTGCCATTTAATCTAGATTAAACGTTTCAGCAGGCGTATTTTCTGCGCTATTGACTCTTTTTATCCGGGCTGCCGCGTAACCGCCAAACAATGCCCTGAAAAAGTGCACGGATAAAAGCCTAAGCTGATTCATTCAAAACAATACCTGGTGCCCCAAGGCACCAAAAAGGAGAACTGATGCTCGAGCTCACCATAGAGCAGATATCCATGGCCCAGAGCGCTGTGGATAAAGCGGCTGCATTGCACCTGCTGGCCGACAAACTGGTCGCCGATGGCCTGGTGGCCGAGGGTTACCTCAGTGGGTTGCAGGCGCGAGAAGCCCAGGGCTCGACCTTTCTCGGCCAAGGTATTGCCATCCCCCACGGCACCCCGAATACCCGCGAGCTGGTACACACCACCGGCGTGCGCCTGTTGCAGTTCCCCGACGGCGTGGACTGGGGCGATGGGCAGATCGTGTACCTGGCGATCGGTATTGCGGCCAAGTCCGATGAGCACCTGCGCCTGCTGCAATTGCTCACCCGCGCCCTCGGCGAAACCGATCTGGGCCAGGCCTTGCGCCGCGCCAGTAGCGCCGAAGCCTTGCTCAAACTGCTGCAGGGGGCACCGCAGGAACTGGCGCTGGATGCGCAGATGATCGGCCTGGGCGTGTCCGCCGATGATTTTGAAGAACTGGTATGGCGCGGCGCACGCTTGTTGCGCCAGGCCGACTGCGTGAGCAACGGCTTCTCGGCAGTCTTGCAGCAGGTCGAGGCGTTGCCGCTGGGCGATGGGCTGTGGTGGTTGCACAGTGAGCAAACGGTCAAGCGTCCGGGCCTGGCGTTTGTCACCCCGGACAAGCCGATTCGTTACCTGGGCCAACCCCTGAGCGGGTTGTTCTGCCTGGCCAGCCTCGGCGAGGCCCACCAGGCTTTGCTGGAACGCTTGTGCGCGTTGCTGATTGAAGGTCGTGGCCACGAATTGGGCCGTGCTACCAGCCGGCGCGCGGTGCTGGAAGTGCTGGGCGGCGAGCTGCCGGCCGATTGGCCGAGCGCGCGGATCGCCCTGGCCAACGCCCACGGCCTGCATGCCCGACCGGCGAAGATCCTGGCGCAACTGGCGAAAAGTTTTGCTGGCGAGATTCGCGTGCGCATCGTCGACGGCCAGGACAGTGCGGTCTCGGTGAAAAGCCTGAGCAAGTTGCTCAGCCTGGGCGCCCGTCGTGGCCAGGTGCTGGAGCTGATCGCCGAGCCGAGCATTGCCAGCGACGCGCTACCCGCCTTGGTGGCGGCGATCGAAGAGGGCCTGGGTGAAGAGGTTGAACCCTTGCCCGCCATCAGCGCACAGCCGCCAGTCATCGCCGACATCACCACGGTGCTGGTCGCGCCGGTTTCCGGCAGCCTGATCCAGGCGATTGCCGCGGCCCCGGGAATCGCCATCGGTCCTGCCCATATCCAGGTCCAGCAAACCATCGAATACCCGTTGCGCGGCGAGTCCACGGCGATCGAGCGCGCGCGTCTGCACGCCGCCCTGGCCGAGGTGCGCCGCGACATCGAAGGCTTGATCCAGCGCAGCAAGGCCAAGGCCATTCGCGAGATTTTCATCACCCACCAGGAAATGCTCGACGACCCGGAGCTGACGGACGAAGTCGATACGCGCCTGAAACAAGGCGAAAGCGCCGAAGCGGCCTGGATGGCCGTGATCGAGGCTGCGGCCCGGCAGCAGGAGTCCTTGCAGGATGCCTTGCTCGCCGAGCGGGCCGCGGACTTGCGCGACATCGGGCGCCGGGTGCTGGCCCAGCTGTGTGGCATTGCGACCCCAAGCGAGCCGGAGCAACCCTACATCCTGGTGATGGATGAAGTCGGCCCCTCGGATGTGGCACGTCTGGATCCGGCCCGCGTGGCCGGCATCCTCACCGCCCGTGGTGGCGCCACCGCCCACAGCGCCATTGTTGCCCGCGCGCTGGGGATCCCGGCGCTGGTCGGCGCCGGCGCCGCGGTATTGCTGCTGACCCCGGGCACGCCGCTGCTGCTCGATGGCCAGCGCGGGCGGTTGCATGTCGACGCCGATGCCGCGACCTTGCAGCGCGCCAGCCTGGAGCGCGACACCCGCGAGCAACGCCTCAAGGCTGCCGCCGAACAACGCCACCAACCGGCCCTGACCCGCGACGGGCATGCCGTGGAAGTGTTCGCCAACATCGGCGAAAGCGCCGGGGTGGCCAGCGCGGTGGAGCAGGGCGCCGAAGGCATCGGCTTGCTGCGCACCGAACTGATTTTCATGGCCCACCCGCAAGCCCCGGATGAAGCCACCCAGGAAGCCGAATACCGGCGGGTGCTCGATGGCCTGGGCGGACGCCCGCTGGTGGTGCGCACCCTCGATGTCGGCGGTGACAAGCCGCTGCCTTACTGGCCGATCGCCAAGGAAGAAAACCCCTTCCTCGGCGTGCGCGGCATTCGTTTGACCCTGCAGCGTCCGCAGATCATGGAGGGGCAACTGCGCGCCTTGTTGCGCGCTGCTGACAACCGCCCGCTGCGGATCATGTTCCCTATGGTCGGCAGCCTCGACGAGTGGCGGCAGGCGCGGGACATGACCGAGCGCCTGCGCCTGGAAATCCCGGTGGCCGACCTGCAGCTGGGGATCATGATCGAGGTACCGTCGGCGGCGTTGCTGGCGCCAGTGCTGGCCCGCGAAGTCGACTTCTTCAGCGTCGGCACCAACGACCTGACCCAATACACCCTGGCCATCGACCGCGGTCACCCGACCCTGTCGGCTCAGGCTGACGGTCTGCACCCGGCGGTCCTGCAACTGATCGATATCACCGTGCGTGCCGCCCATGCCCATGGCAAATGGGTGGGGGTGTGCGGTGAGCTGGCGGCGGATCCGCTGGCGGTACCGGTGCTGGTCGGCCTGGGGGTGGACGAATTGAGCGTCGGCGCGCGCAGCATCGCCGAGGTCAAGGCGCGGGTGCGTGAACTGAGCCTGGCGCAGGTACAACAACTGGCCCAACAGGCGTTGGCCGTGGGCAGCGCACAGCACGTGCGCGAATTAGTGGAGGCGCTGTAATGGCTCGGATCTTAACCCTGACCCTCAACCCGGCCCTGGACCTCACGGTGCAGTTGCCGTTGCTGGCACCCGGTCAGGTCAATCGCAGCACCGTCATGCACACCCACGCCGCCGGTAAGGGCGTGAACGTGGCGCAGGTGCTGGCCGACCTGGGGCATCAAGTGACCGTCAGCGGCTTTCTTGGTGAGGACAACCTGCAGGCGTTCGAGGCGTTGTTCGCCCGTCGCGGTTTTGTCGATGCGTTTATCCGCGTCCCCGGAGAAACCCGCAGCAATATCAAGGTGGCCGAAGACGCCGGACGCATTACCGACCTGAATGGTCCTGGCCCGGTGATCAGTGCGGCGGCGCAGCAAGCTTTGCTTGATCGGTTGGAGCAGATTGCCCCCGGGCATGCTGCGGTGGTGATCGCCGGCAGCCTGCCCCGTGGCGTCAGCGCCCAGTGGTTGCAGGCGCTGTTGCGCCGGCTCAAGGCCAAGGGCTTGAAAGTCGCCCTGGACACCAGCGGTGAAGCGCTGCGCGCGGGGCTGGCGGCCGGCCCGTGGTTGATCAAGCCCAACACCGAAGAGCTGGCCGAGGTGCTCGACTGTGAGGTGCTGTCACTGGCGGCCCAGGCCGAGGCGGCGAGCCGCTTGCACGCACAAGGCATCGAGCACGTGGTGATTTCCCACGGCGCCGATGGGGTCAACTGGTTCAGTGTCGGCTCGGCGCTGCATGCCACGCCGCCCAGGGTCAGTGTGGCCAGCACGGTGGGGGCTGGCGACTCCTTGCTGGCGGGCATGTTGCACGGCCTGCTCAGTGCCGACACCCCGGAGCAGACGCTGCGCACCGCCACCGCGATTGCCGCGCAGGCGGTGACCCAGATCGGCTTTGGCATCCACGACACGGCGCAGTTGGCGCAGCTTGAACAGGCGGTGCGTGTTCGCCCCCTGACAGAACAATAAGAGGGTTGGTCATGAAGTTAGCCATTGTTACTGCCTGCCCCAATGGCATGGTCACCAGTGTGCTGTGCGCCCGCCTGCTGGACGCTGCGGCGCAGCGCCAGGGCTGGAGCACCAGTGTCGAAGTGCACGATGGGGCACACCCCGAGCGTCAGTTATCGGCTGCGGTCATCGATGATGCCGAATGGGTGTTGCTGGTCAGCACCGGTGCGGTGGACCTGTCGCGGTTCGTCGGCAAGCGTCTGTTTCAGAGCACGCCGTCCCAGGCCCTGCAGGATGTCGATGGGGTGCTGCGCCGGGGCGCGGAGGAGGCGCAGGTCTACCATGCGCCACTGGCCATTGCCGAGCCGGTCAGCGCCAGTCAGTCCGCGCCGCGCCTGGTGGCGGTCACCGCCTGCCCGACGGGCGTGGCCCACACGTTCATGGCGGCCGAGGCCTTGCAGCAAGCGGCCAAGCGCCTGGGCTACGAGCTGCAAGTGGAAACCCAGGGCTCGGTGGGTGCGCGCAATCCGTTGAGCGCCCAGGCGATCAGTGAGGCCGACGTGGTGCTGCTGGCGGCGGATATTGAAGTGCCGACCGAGCGTTTTGCCGGCAAGAAAATCTACCGCTGTGGCACTGGCATTGCCCTCAAGCAAGCCGAGGCGACCCTGAACAAGGCGCTGGCCGAAGGCAAGCTGGAAAGTGCGGCGGCCGCGGCGGGTGGCCCGGTCAAGTCGCAGAAGACTGGCGTCTACAAGCACCTGCTGACTGGCGTGTCGTTCATGCTGCCGATGGTGGTGGCGGGCGGCCTGATGATCGCCTTGTCCTTCGTGTTTGGCATCGAGGCGTTCAAGGAGCAGGGCAGCCTGGCGGCGGCCTTGATGCAGATCGGCGGCGAAACCGCCTTCAAGCTGATGGTGCCGTTGCTGGCGGGTTACATCGCCTATTCGATTGCCGACCGCCCGGGCCTGGCGCCGGGGATGATCGGCGGCTTGCTGGCGAGCACCCTGGGCGCCGGTTTCATCGGCGGGATCATTGCCGGCTTTATCGCCGGCTATGCCGCGCAGGCGATCAATCGTTACGCACGCTTGCCGCAAAGCCTGGAAGCGCTGAAGCCGATCCTGATCATTCCGCTGCTGGCGAGCCTGTTCACCGGGTTGGTGATGATCTACGTGGTGGGCAAACCGGTGGCGGGGATGCTCAGCGGACTTACTCACTTCCTCGATAGCATGGGTACCACCAATGCGATCCTGCTGGGGGTGCTGCTGGGCGGGATGATGTGCGTCGACCTCGGCGGACCGATCAACAAGGCCGCCTATGCATTCTCGGTGGGGCTGCTGGCCTCCCAGAGTTATGCGCCGATGGCCGCCACCATGGCCGCCGGCATGGTGCCGCCGATCGGCCTGGGCATTGCCACCTTCATCGCCCGGCGCAAGTTCGCCCAGACCGAGCGCGAGGCGGGTAAAGCGGCGCTGGTGCTGGGGCTGTGCTTCATCTCTGAAGGGGCGATCCCGTTCGCCGCCAAGGACCCGCTGCGGGTGATCCCGGCCAGCATCGCCGGGGGCGCCTTGACCGGTGCGCTGTCGATGTACTTCGGCTGCAAACTGATGGCGCCCCACGGCGGGCTGTTCGTGATGCTGATCCCCAACGCGATCAACCATGCGTTGTTGTACCTGCTGGCAATCGTGGCGGGGAGTCTGTTGACGGCCGTGGTGTATGCGCTGCTCAAGCGTCCGGAAACCATCGAGCTGGCGCTGGAACCGGCCAAGGTCTAAGAATAAGCAGTAGGCTTGAGTCGGCCTGAACTAGCCAGGTTGTTGTCGAGTCTACTGCGTTCCACTTATGTCGGTTTAAGTTGGTTTAAATATTAAGATTATATTTATTGTGGTGCGTCTGGAATATATACATACAAACGAGTTTTTTCCTGGCTTGCTTAGTGTTGCGCTGACTGTCTAATCTTTTGAATGTGGTGTCTGGTAAGGGAGGTGTTACTTCGCTTAGTGGGCATGCTTAAGCCAGTGATTGGCTTTTCATATCAAAAGGAGTTGTTATGGACGTGCAGTTGTGGGAAGCCTCGTTAAAAGATAAAACCACGGAGGAAGTTGCCGGTCTTGCCGCGTTGGTTCCAAAGGGAATGGTGTCCTTGTCGAGCGGGTCGGCGAGTGAAACTGTACGGCCGGCAGGGTTGTTGCTCACCAAGAAACAGATCATCGATCTTAGGAAATATGAAGCAGCCGCCTTGGCACTTCCGCAAACCAGTAGCGACGTCGAGCGTTATCTGAGTTTCGGCGAACTGCACAACGGAGGGGACGGATTTCGGTCAGAGGATTTTTTGGCAACATTCAATAAAGTATTCAACCATGCCATCAGGTGGCAACCCTTGCGTGCACGCATCATGCTGACCGGTACGCACTTGAGGCAGTTTGGTTTGAACATGGCCGTTTACAGGCAGACGGTGGAGGAGATCTACAGTGATGTGCGCTCGGCCAACAGATTGGAAACCCACAATATTTCGACTTATGAGCAATTGCGAGAGTGGGAACTTAAGGCCGGGCATGAATTTCCTGGGTTGTTGCTGGATAACGAAACAGTATCTGATTTAGGTGACGCGCTGGACTTGATTGCCACACAAGTCCGGGAGTACCTGGAAGATGTCGTCAACATAAAAAATGATCTGGATGATTTTGGCGTAGAACTGCGCGAGAAAATAACACCCAGCATAAAGCTGTTGACAGCCTTTATTTCAAATAACACATATGCTTCTGATATTGACGTGCTGAATAAGGCGGTTGAGCGGCGTGCGACCCGTATCGATGAGTTGAGCGCTCAATACAAGGCGCTGGTTAATCAATCGTTGACGGCAGCCTCGAGTTTTTCTCTCATTGGCTTGGGTGTTGCAATTTATTACGGCGTTGAAGCTGAAAATACTCGTGCCGAGCGCAATAGCCTGAGTGAAGAGCAGGATGACGCAATCAAGCAACTTTCCAGCATGAATAGAACGCTCGGTTCACTTCAACGGGTCAGATCAGATATGCAGAACCTGATAGTCGTTGCGGTCGAAGCCGATGTGGCGACAAAAAATCTGATTCATGTCTGGAATGTACTTCATACCTATACGAGCGATTCCGTCAAGGCGATCTCGAAGATGGAGGACGCTGTCAAGCTGAGGCAGTTCATGACTTCGTTCAGGTTGGTGGCCGCCCCCTGGGCCGACATTCGTCAAAACGCTGATTTATTGGTGGAGCTGTTCAAAGAGGCCGACGAAGAGTTTAAAGCCGAATATGGTGTTCAAGGAGCGAATAACATGAGAATGCTGGTATCAGCTGAAACCTATCCAGAGTTGAAGATTGCTGTCCTTCGTGATTGCAGTGGGCGGTTGCGCGATGAGGCTGTCAACGCCAGGATGTATTTTCTCAAGAGCAACTATTTACCTACCGTTAACGAAATATTTGAGGGCGTACTGGGCGGGGTTAACGGTAGTTTGCGTGATCTGGCAGGGTCAGCGCTGACGACAAGGATTGATCTTAAATCCCGAATCGCTCAGTTGGCCGCGCTCAATCAAGAGTTGGCCGATGGCTCCGATGAGATTGAGGATATCCACGGCGAGCAGGTTGAGGTATTGGCACAAGCGCATGAAGCGGCCTCTCGCATGTCAATCAAGGTGAGTGAGCGCAAGGCCGCGATCAGCGTACCGTTTGATCAGAGCATAACCACGGGATTCATGGACGCGCTCAAGACCGATTTAACGGATCATGCGGAGGTACTTGTACGCCTGCAAGGCAAGTTGCTTGAGCCTGAAAAGAAGTTGAAAACTATTTCAGATGCAGTGGATGAGCTCAATAAAATCGGGCTTTCAGAGGCCTTCAAGTCTGTGGAACTCACTGTGGATAAGGTAAAAGAACTAGGGGCAACCCCCTCCCAGGTTCAATTGGTGATGGCCGCGGTCGAAAAGCTGAAACAAGATTTGGAAGGGGTGGTCAAAAGTATTTCGTTTGTATCAATGATCAAGGAAAGTCACGCACTGCGGGTGATTGTCGAGGACATCTATCAAGAAATAACCGCTGAAAATCGAAGGGGGCGAACCCTCAACGATAAAGTGGAGCTGATCAAAGCTTTCCATGCGATGGATGACCAGCGAAAACTGTATGTCGAGGAGTATGCGGTAGCTGCTGCTGCAGTTGGCCGATTCCTGGCGACCTTGGCCGAGTATCAGTCCAGTGGGCTGCAGGATCAGGTGGCTGGCTTCATGCAAGAGGCGAACAGCTTTGTCAGGTTTCTCGAGCCGGTCACCTACCTGTAATTTCAGAAAATAAACACTCTGAAAAATCGCGTGCCATGGACCATGGCGCGCGACTTTTTTACTTGAATTTTTATTCGGGTATCCGCCATGGATGTGCTTTTGTTTGGTCGTGAAGACTTTATCGCTATTCGAAAATACTATAAGTTTTTATTGCAAATAGGTTATCGGGATGTATTTATCCATCCGCCGGAGTTCGCGCCGGTGTTGGAACTGTACGCCAAGGAACTCAGTGACGTAGCGCAAACGAACCTCGCTCGGTGCGGCCATTTGATGCATGAGGCTGACGTTTTAAGTGAGGGCATTCTAGATTGCGTCAACAGGGGAGAGGCGTTTCATGCCGCCTGTCGTCGAGCCTGGCTTCAGGCACCGAAAGACCGGCGTGTACTTTTGCTCGCGATGCGTTGCGACTCCTTCGATTTTAGCGAGCCTGACAAGACCATTTGCGCTAAGGACGAGTTGACCGGTGTCGTAGATCAGTTGGTGAAAGCGTACACCGACACGCTATCAGCCGTGGAGGCATTCTTGGCTGTAGTCAGTCCGCTTGGACAGGAAATCCACAAGCTGTTTGTCGTGGTTTTGAAGGCGAGAGCGCTTGAGACTTCTCCTCCCTACTCTTACGCGGCACAAGGCACTTGTGACAACTGGTTCTTCTGTGGGGCGAGGAGGACTGCGCTTATCGAATGGTTGGAAAGTATCACCGAGGACGACTTGAAGAGGAAAGCCGAGCTGGATCGGTTGGCTCGAGTCTACGCTTCTACGTCCTCGGCCTTGTTCAATCTCGGTGACTTCCTGTACCGGGTTCAGTTTTTTCTTCGCACGGTGATCAAGAGATTCTCTTTGATCACACCCTTGTCGAGGTTCTCTGGGCTGTTATTGACGTGTGAGTTGGTAGCCGAGGTGTTGATTGGACTTCGAGTGAGGGCCGAGCGCCTGGGAGCGTGGTCGGAGTTCGTGAAGATTCACGCTAACTATGATGCGAACGAAGAATGAGTAGTAGGGGGGGCCGGACGCGCTTTTTGGCGGCGTCCGGCAAAGGTCAGTAGACGTCGCGACGATAACGCCCTTGCTCGATCAATCGCTGGACCTGTTCGCTACCCAGCACCTCGTTGAGCACCTGATCCACCCCCGAAGCCATCCCTTGCAGGCTGCCACAGATGTAGATTACGGCGCCGTCGGCCAGCCATTGCTTGAGCACACTGGCGTGTTCGCGCAAGCGATCCTGCACGTAGATTTTCTCGGCCTGGTCCCGCGAGAAAGCCAGGTCCAGGCGCTCCAGATCACCCTCGATCAGCCAGCTTTCCAGCTCGTCGCGGCACAGGTAGTCATGCGCGCGATTACGTTCGCCAAACAACAACCAGTTGCGGGTCTGGCCGTCGGCGATGCGGGCCTTGAGCAGGCTGCGCAGGCCGGCCAGGCCGGTGCCATTGCCCAGCAGGATCATCGGTACCGGGGCGGCGGGCAGATGGAAGCCGCTGTTGCGCCGCACCCGCAGGCTGATCGCCGAGCCAACGGGCGCGTGTTCGGTCAGCCAGCCAGAGCCGATGCCCAGGCTGCCGTCGGCGTGACGCTCCTGGCGCACGATCAGTTCCAGCACGCCGTCGGCGGCAATCGAGGCAATCGAATACTCACGCATCGCCAGGGGGACCAGGGCGTCCACCAGGGCCTGGGCATGCAAGCCGACCAGGTGCGCACGATTGTCCGGCAACTGGCGGCTGGCCAAGGCTTGTTCGAGGGTCTCGAGCAAGCCATCGAGTTGTACCGCCGTCTCGCCCGGGATACCCAGCCCCTCAAGGAAGTGCTCGACCGCCCACGGGCAGTTGCGTGGCAGCACTTCCACCAGGTCGCCGGCCAGCCAACTGCTGGTGTCGGGGGCGGTCAGGCCGAGCAAGTACACTTCGCCACCGCTGCTGTCAGGGTTCAACAGCTCACGTTTGCTCAAGGTCCAATGGTTGTAGCTTGGGGCTTGCCAAGTGGTGACCGGGGTCTGGCCGGTCAGTTGGCCGAGTTGCTGCTGCCAATGACTCAAGGCGTAGGGGTCGGCACTGTCGACTTCCACCGGGGCAAACAGGGTGGTGCCGCCGTGCTCGGCCAGCCAGCCATGCAAGCGCCGGGCGAAGCCACAGAAGTGCTGGTATTGCCGGTCGCCCAGGCCCAGTACCGCGAAACTGAGGTTGGGCAGGCTCGCCGCCCGGCCCAGCACCTTGCGCTCGAAGCCACGGGCGCTGTCCGGTGCTTCCCCGTCGCCAAAGGTACTGACCACAAACAACGCATTGCTTGAGTCGCGCAGGTCCTGTTCGCTGAGGACAGCCAACGGCTGGACCTTGACCGGCAAGCCGGCGGCCTGCAGTTGACTGGCGGTCTGCCAGGCCAGTTGCTCGGCAAAACCACTCTGACTGGCAAACCCGATCAGCCAGGCCGGGGCATCGCCGGTGGCTGGGGCGAGGTCTTTGCGGGCCTGCTGGACCTGGCGTTTCTTGCGTCGCCGATCGAGGTACAGCAACCAGCCGGTGATGAAAAACAGCGGCATCAGCAGGGAGGTGACCATCAGCACGATGCGTCCGGCGAGCCCGAAGTAACTGCCGACGTGCAGCGCGTAGATGCTGGTCAGCCATTGCGCCTTGAGGCTCTTGTCGCTGTAGCGGTCATGGCGCTTGATGATCCCGGTGGCCGGGTCGAGGCTGATCTGGTTCAGCGCGCGGTCATGGGGCGAGGTCTTCAACAGGTAGTAGACCGTGGCCTGCTGGCCGGCCACCGGCGGCAGGCGTACGTTGTAGGCGCTCAGGTCCGGGCCGGCGACGCTGTAGATGCTGCTCCAGACTGCGTTGTAGTCGACCACCAGCGCCGGACCGGTCGGGGGCGGCCCACCGCGCGGCTGGCGTACACGCTCCATTTGCGGTCCGTCGGAGAGTAGTTTGGTCACGCCCTTGCTGTACCACTCATAGGACCAGGTCAACCCGGTCAGCGCCGCCAGCAGGTACGCCAGCAGGCACCAGGTGCCGGCCACCGAGTGCAGGTCCCAATTGAAGGCCCGGCCTTTTTTCCGCCAGTCCAGGGTCAGCCAGGCGCGCCAGCTGCGCCACTGGCGTGGCCAGCGCAGGTACAGGCCGGAAAGGCAGAAGAACACCAGGATCAGGGTGCAGGCACCGGTGATTTGCCGACCGATGTCCCCCATCGCCAGAAAGCGGTGCAGTTGCAGCATCAAACCAAAGAAGTCCTGGCCAACCACCTCGCCCATGAGCTCGCCGGTGTAGGGATTGACGTAGCGCATCTGCCCGCGTCGTTCGCCCGGCGGCGGGGTGAAGAACAGGCGGGCGGCATAACCGCTGTCGATGTCGACCCAGAGCATCGAGACTTGTTTGCCCTCGGCGGCCTCGACCCTGGCCACCAGGTCGGCGGGCGGCAACACCCCGGCGGGGAGCTTTTCCACCTGCAGCACCTGGGGGTTGAGCGCCCGCATGATCTCGTCCTGAAACGACACCGTGGCCCCGGTAAAGCCCATCACAGCCAGGACCAGCCCCGCGCTGATGCCGAAGAACCAGTGCAGCTGGAACAGGGTTTTCTTCAACACGTCGACCGCCTTGTTCGTTCAAAGATGTATTTTCACGGCGCGCATTATGCCGTGTGTTGTCGGTAAACCTGGTTCTTTACGCACAAAAGCCCCGCTCATCGAGATGAACGGGGCCTTGGGCTGCACGCTTCCTTTAGAAGTGGAAGTTGGTGCTCAGCAACGCCGTACGGCCCGCCGCCTGGTTGGCGAAGTGGGTCGAGAACGCCTTGTCGTAGTAGGTTTCGTCGGTCAGGTTCTGCACGTTGAGTTGCAGGTCGACGTTTTTGCTCAGCTTGTAGGCCGCCATGGCGTCGTAGCGAACGTAGGAGTCGACCATGGTGGTGTTGGCCACGCTGCCGAAGACGTCATCGACGTAGAACGCACCGCCACCGACCGTCAGCTTCGGCGTGACTTGGTAAGTGGTCCAGACGCTGGCGCTGTTTTTCGGGGTGTTCGGCAATTCGTTGCCATCGGTCACGCTGAGCGGGCCGCCGTCGACTTGCTCGCTGTCCATGTAGGCATAGCCGGCGAAGACTTGCCATTTGTCGGTGAGCTTGCCGCTGGCCGACAGTTCCAGGCCTTGAACCCGGGTTTTGCCGGCGTTTTCGTAGGTGGTGCTATCGACCTGGACGCGGGCGTTGTCTTTCTCGGTGCGGAAGATATCGGCGGTCAACGACAGGCGATCGTTCAGCAGGTCCCACTTGGTACCGATTTCGTAGTTCTTGGTGGTTTCCGGCTCCATGTCGCTCTTGAGCTGGTTACCCGCGCGGTCAGGGGTACCTGCCAGCGAGTTGCCTTCCATACCTTCACCGACATAGTTGCCCGGTGGCGTGGCAGAAGTGGCGTAGGAAGCATAGATGCTGCCGTTTTCCGCCGGCTTGTAGACCACACCGAACTGGCCGGTGATGAACTCGCTGGTGTCTTCGCCCTTGGCTTCGATGCCTTTGTTCACGACAGTCGCGCCGCCGCCATCGTAGGTGCGGTACTTGGTGTCGAAATGGTCGTAACGCAGGCCCATGTTCACCAGCCATTGCTGGGACAGTTCCAGGGTGTCGAACACGTAGATCGCGCGGGTGTCGGCCTTGGTATCGGTGCCGGCGTAGTTACGCGAGATCGCACCGTTCCATGGGTCGCTCGGCGTCGGGTTGGACAGCGAGGTGCAGTTGTAGCCGCTGGAAGCGCCGATCAGCGACGGGTTGCATTTGCTGGTGCTCAGCCCGGTGTTGGTGTTGACGGTGTACGAGGACTTCTCGCTTTCTTCACGGCTGAACTCGATGCCGGTGGAGAAGCTGTTCTTGAAGCCGGCGATGTACACGTCGCCAAACAGGTCGGTCTGGTTGGTGGTGGTGTCGGTGTTGCTGACACGGGTGTTGGCGCGACGCCACACGGTACCGTTGTTGACGTTGCCCTTGCTGTCGTCCGGCTGGGTCAGGATGTAGTCCTGCATGCTGCTGCCGTGGCGCAGGGTGTTCTTGACGGTCAGCGCATCGTTCAGATCGTGCTCGATGGCGAAGGTCGCGGTATCGGTACGGGTCTTGCGGAAGTCGCGGTCGGTCAGGCCGTAGAAGTTGCTGTCGCTGCCACCACCGGTGGTCGGCTTGTCCGGGTTGCCCTTGTTGCGGTCGGCCGAAAGACCCGACGCCGGCATGCTGTAGGGAATGCCCGAATCCGGGGTGTCGTTGCTTTCCAGGTGGTAGTAGTCAAGGTTGACGCGGGTGTCGGTACCCAGGCCGAACGCCAGGGAAGGCGCAACGCCCCAACGGTCGTAGTCGACGCTGTCGCGACCGGCCACGTTGCTTTCGTGGCTCATCAGGTTCAGGCGGCCAGCGGCGTTGTCGTTGAACTGGTAATTACCGTCCAGGGTATAGCGTTGGGTCTGGTCGGAGCCCCAGGTGAAACCACCGTCGAGCGAGTCGCCCAGGTGAGCCTTTTTGCTCACCAGGTTGATGGTACCGCCCGCGGCACCGCGACCGCCGATGGCGGAGTTCGGGCCCTTGCTGACTTCGATCGACTCCACGGCGAAGATTTCACGGCTCTGCGAGCCGGTGTCGCGTACGCCGTCCAGGTAGGTGTCGCCCTGGGCGTCAAAACCACGGATGAATGGGCGGTCGCCTTGCGGGTTGCCCCCTTCACCGGCACCGAAGGTGATGCCCGGCACGGTGCGCAGCGCATCCTGCATGTTCAGGGCACCAGTGTCCTTGAGGACCTGCTGTGGAATCACGGTCACGGAGCGTGGGGTGTCAATCAACGGCGCGGTGTACTTGGGCGAAGAGGCCTTTTCAACCTGGTAGGAGGTCGCATCCTGCGCTTCACCGGTCACGCTGGTAGCGTCCAGTGCGATCGCATTGCCGGTGGTTTTCGCGTCAGTCTTTTCTGCGGCGAAAACCATGTGCCCGGCGGAGCTGGCGGTAATCGCCACGCCAATGGCAGAAGCGAGCAAACGTGGTGAGCTGACCGGTGATGGTTGTGGCTGGCGTGACATGGTGAATTCCCCTCCCCAAGGATTTGAGGTCGCGAAATATAGAGTAAACACGTATTTGTATCAATTGCGAAATATTGCTATTTGCATTGAATTTACATTCTTTACAATTTGCCCTTACGGTTTTTACGTTCTCATTCGTCACGCCGGTTTTACACAGTCAATAAGAATCAATACCATTGCGTTCCTTTGACTTTCAGGTGTCGCCCCCATGCTGCTGCATATTCCCGGCTTGTTCTCCCGTGAAGAGGTGCAGCGCATCCGCGAGGCCCTGCAGCAGGCCGATTGGGCCGATGGCAAGATCACCGCCGGGTTCCAGTCGGCCAAGGCCAAGCACAACCTGCAACTGCCCGAAGGCCACCCGCTGGCCCAGGAAATCGGCGCAGCGATGCTCGACCGACTGTGGAAGCACCCGCGCTTCATGTCCGCTGCATTGCCGCACAAGGTCTTCCCGCCCTTGCTCAACTGCTACACCGCCGGTGGTAGTTTCGACTTTCATATCGACAACGCGGTGCGCCAGCCCAAGGGCAGTGTCGAGCGCGTGCGCACCGACCTGTCGTCGACCCTGTTCTTCAGTGACCCGGACGAATACGACGGTGGCGAGCTGGAAATCCAGGACACCTTCGGCACCCAGCGCGTGAAGTTACCGGCGGGCGACCTGGTGTTGTACCCGGGCACCAGCCTGCACAAGGTCAATGCGGTCACGCGCGGCACGCGCTACGCCTCGTTCTTCTGGACCCAGAGCCTGGTGCGCGAGGATAGCCAGCGTGCCTTGCTGTTCGAGATGGATGAAGCGATCCAGCAACTGACCCTGGACATGCCCGATCACCCGTCGTTGATCCGCCTGACAGGCACCTACCACAACCTGTTGCGTCGCTGGGTCGAGGTCTGAGCCGTGAGTTTTCGATTGCGCCGTGAAGAAGTCCTGGACGGCGAGCAACTACGCGTCATGCTCGGCGAAAGCCCGGCCCGCGCGGCCCAGGCGATTGTGCTGGCGGCCAAGGCCGGGATCATCGACGGCCAGGCGCTGCTGGGGCAGATCCTGCTGGAAGGGCAGGGCATCGCCAAGGACCAGGCACTGGCCGTGCGCTGGTTCGAAATCGCAGCCCGGGGCGGACACCTGATGGCGCGCAACATGCTCGGCCGTTGCCATGAGCATGGTTGGGGTACCAGCGCCAACGCCACGGCCGCCGCACGGCATTATCGCCAGGCCGCGGAGGCGGGTCTGGATTGGGGGTTGTACAACTACGCCAACCTGCTCGCCACTGGCCGCGGGGTGGTGGCGGACCCGGTGCAGGCCTTGGCCGGTTATCGCCGCGCCGCCGAGATGGGGCACGCAAAATCGATGAACCTGCTGGGACGTTACCTGGAAGAAGGCCGTTATTGCCCGGCGGACCCGGTGGCTGCGCTCGATTGGTACCGGCGCTCAGCCGAGGGTGGGGATTTTCGCGGGCAGTTCAGTTATGCCGCAGTGCTGGCGGGCCAGGGGCAAGTAGAGGCAGCACTGGGTTGGCTGCACCAGGCATTGGCGGGGGGGAATCTGAAGTTCCTCAGCGTGGCGAGCCAGACCCTGGCGGGTGCGGCGGATCCACGGATTAAGGCGTTGGCCAGCGACTTCCAGCGCAGAGCCGCCGAACTGACTCCGATCCTGTAGGAGCCCAGATAAAAAACCCATGACAGGTCATGGGTTTTTGGTTTTTCTGTACCAGTGTTTACACGTAAAACGACTTCAGCGGTGGGAAACCATTGAACTCGACGGCGCTGTAGCTGGTGGTGTAGGCGCCGGTAGACAACCAGTACAGGCGGTCACCGATGGCCAGGTTCAGCGGCAGGCCGTACTTGTAGTTTTCGTACATGATGTCGGCGCTGTCGCAGGTTGGGCCGGCGATCACTACTTCTTCCATCTCGCCTTTCTTCTCGGTCCAGATCGGGAACTTGAT
>Ga0213827_1000682_pt1 | contig 24119 bp, 18 predicted proteins | sample MC6MC0898MG_FD_180669 | JGI IMG/M metagenome (GOLD analysis project Ga0213827, IMG submission 180669) | Enriched soil aggregate microbial communities from Iowa State University, Ames, United States - MC6-MC0898-MG | ecosystem: Environmental > Terrestrial > Soil > Unclassified | place: USA: Iowa...
ACGGCTTCGAGCTGGTCTCGCCGTTCATCGACGGTATCAACGACGGCACCGAAGCCAGCATCGACAAGGCCCTGCTGGGCAAGATCGACCTGATCGTCACCACCACCGGTAACGTCAACGTCTGCGACGCCAACATGCTCAAGGCCCTGAAGAAGCGCGCCGTGGTCTGCAACATCGGCCACTTCGACAACGAGATCGACACCGCCTTCATGCGCAAGAACTGGGCGTGGGAAGAGGTCAAGCCGCAGGTGCACAAGATCCACCGCACCGGCGCTGGCGACTTCGACCCGCAGAACGACGACTACCTGATCCTGCTGGCCGAAGGCCGCCTGGTGAACCTGGGTAACGCCACCGGCCACCCAAGCCGCATCATGGACGGTTCGTTCGCCAACCAGGTACTGGCACAGATCTTCCTGTTCGAGCAGAAGTTCGCTGACCTGTCGGCCGAGAAGAAAGCCGAACGCCTGACCGTTGAAGTGCTGCCGAAGAAACTCGACGAAGAAGTGGCCCTGGAAATGGTCCGCGGCTTCGGCGGCGTGGTCACTCAGCTGACCAAGCAGCAGGCCGACTACATCGGCGTGACTGTCGAAGGCCCGTTCAAGCCGCACGCCTACCGCTACTAAGCGGCAAGCGCCAGGGGCATGCCGCCTGGCGCTTGTAGTCGTTGAATCTTGATCGATGCCCAAGCCAGGCCGGCCCACACCGCCCTGGCTTTTACTTGCAGCTTGCGGCCCTGGCTTGCAGCTGAGGAAACAGAGATGTCACAAGAACGCCGCTACAGTTTCGAATTCTTCCCAACCAAGACCGATGCCGGTCACGAAAAGCTGATGGGCGTTGCCCGCCAGTTGGCTGCCTGCAACCCGGACTTCTTCTCCTGCACCTACGGTGCCGGTGGCTCGACCCGCGACCGCACGCTGAACACCGTGCTGCAGCTGGAAGGCGAAGTGAAGGTGCCGGCCGCCCCGCACCTGTCGTGTGTCGGCGACACCAAGGATGAGTTGCGCGCCCTGCTGGCCCAGTACAAAGCGGCCGGCATCAAGCGCATCGTCGCCCTGCGTGGCGACCTGCCGTCGGGCATGGGCATGGCCAGTGGCGAACTGCGCTATGCCAGCGACCTGGTCGAGTTCATCCGCCAGGACAGCGGTGACCACTTCCACCTGGAGGTTGCCGCTTACCCGGAAATGCACCCGCAGGCGCGCAACTTCGAAGCCGACCTGAGCAATTTCGTGCACAAGGTCAAGGCCGGTGCCGACAGCGCCATCACCCAGTACTTCTTCAACGCCGAGAGCTACTTCTACTTCGTCGAGCGTGCGCAGAAGCTGGGCGTGGACATTCCTGTAGTGCCCGGCATCATGCCGATCACCAACTACAGCAAGCTGGCGCGTTTCTCCGACGCCTGCGGCGCCGAGATCCCACGCTGGATCCGCAAGCAGCTGGAAGCCTATGGCGACGACACCGCCAGCATCCAGGCCTTCGGTGAAGAAGTGATCACCCGCATGTGCGAACAACTGCTGCAAGGTGGCGCGCCAGGCCTGCACTTCTACACCTTGAACCAGGCCGAGGCGAGCCTGGCGATCTGGAACAACCTGAAGCTGCCTCGCTGAAACTTTTTGGCAAAGTCCCATTCAGAAATGCTTAAGGCTTTAGTCATAGACTAAGGCCTTATTTTTTTCTGGTTCAAATGGGTTTAGCCAGCCATGCAGCCTCTCACGCTCTCCCGCCCCCAGCTGGTCTACCTGGCCTTCGGCCCGGCCACCTACCATCAGGAAGCCTGCTTCAGTATTGTCAGCGCCCTGGCCCACCTGGGCACGTCAGCTGGCGAGGCCCTGGATATCCAGGTCTATACCGACAACCCGCAACCCTACAGCCAGCTGCCAGTTACCGTTCATCACCTCGATGAGGCAACGCGCACAGCCTGGAACCAGCCCCACGGGTACCATTTCCGCAGCAAGCATGTGCTGTTGCGCCAAGTGCTGCAGCAACACCCGCTGGCCGTGCTGATCGACACCGACACGTTCTTTCGCAAGTCGCCGCTGCAGCTGTTCCAGCGCGTCAAGCCTGGCAACCTGCTGTGCAATGCGATCGGCGGGCGCTACGGCGAAAATCAGAAGTGCCTGCTTTACAAGAACCTGCTGAATATCCTGCAGGCTCGGGGCCTGGCTGACTGCCAGATGCCGCTGGTCAACTCCGGCGTGATTGGCCTCACCCGCGAAGATGCAGGCGTACTGGACCACTCCGTCGCCCTGATGGACGAATTTCATCCGCTGGCCCGCTCGGCCTACACACTGGAAGAGTTCTGCCTGGCCGTGGCGGCGTATCGCAAGCTGGCATTGGCCGAATGCACCGACGTGATCCACCACTACTGGAGCCGCAAAGCTCAATTCCGCGCCAAGATCCAGGCCTGGCTGCGCAAACACGGTGAACAACCGCTAAGCGCCGCTGCCCTGGCCGATGTGCTGCTGGTGAACGATCAACTGCCCCGCCCCCCTACCCTGCAACGCTTGGGTTACAAAGCCTTGAGCTTGACCATGCCTAGCCGCGAGCGGCAATTCGCCCGTGAATTGCTGTATGGCAGCTACCCCTACCCCAACGAGTTCGACCGCGCCTGCGCGTCGGCCTGGTGGGACAAGGCGCTGGAGAACCTCAATGCGCGATATGGCCGCATGGAGCCGGAGCAATTGCGCCAATGCCTGCGCCACCCGGGCCTGCGTCTTTCGCTGGGTGCCCGGCGCAAGGATATCGAAGCGCATCTGCTTGAAGCATCTCAACGCTGATTCGGCTCTGCACAGCCCTGCGGCTTCACTGGCCTTGCCCTGGCCGAGCGCGTAATCTCGCGCCATGCCACACATCGCCTACCTGTTCTGCATCCTGCTGCTCGCCTGCCTGAGCCCGTTGGCGCAGGGCGAACGGCTGCGCCTGGTCAGCGACGACTGGGCGCCTTATGTGTATCAGGATGCGGGGCAGGCAAAAGGCATCGACTACGAAGTCACCACCGAAGTTTTCAAACGCCTGGGTGTCGAGGTGGAATGGCTGTTCATGCCCTGGAAGCGATGCCTGGCCATGGTCGAGCAGGGCCAGGCAGACGGCGTGATGGACATCTTCATGGTCGACTCGCGCAAGGCCTACCTGATCTACCCGCTGGAACCCATGTCGGACGTCGAGTTCGTGCTGTACCAATCCAGCCGCCGCCGCCACGTCATCAGCCAGCTCAGCGACCTCAGCAACCTGACCGTGGGCACCTCGCCAGGCTATGCCTACGGCGCCGAATTCAACGAAGCCTCCGGTTTTCGTAGAGAGTCAGCACCCAGCCACGAAGCCAATTTCGGCAAACTGGCGCTCGGGCGCATTGATTTGCTTGTCACTGATCGCCTGGTCGGGCGCTATTTGCGCCGACAGCTCGGCCTCGAGCAGCAGGTCGAGGAACTCCCTTTGCTGATCAGCCAGCAGGCGCAATACCTGGGCCTGGCGCGCAAACCTGGCCGCGAGGCATTGGCCCAGGCCTTTACCGAAGAGCTGCGGCGCTTCAAGCAGGAGCCCGCATTCCTGGCGATAATCGAACGCTACATCGGCGACCCCGGCCATCTTCCTGACGCCGTTGAGCAGCAGGAAAGCAGCACGCCGCGATAGCTCTGTTATACTCGGGCCTTCCCGCCCGGCTCACGCCCGGACGCTCGGCCTCGCAACAGGCATCCCGATCGGCATCGACGCCCCCTTGGCGTCCACCCTCCGTTTTCCGGATGTGCAGTGAAAGCCCAGCTGGACCGGACGCGATCGCATCCCTCCGATGCCCGTCGCGCCAGGCAGAACATCCCTACGGGCCCAGCCCACACGAGAACAGGATTGCCCATGTCCTTTGCTTCCCTCGGTCTCTCCGAGGCTCTTGTCCGCGCTATCGAGGCTGCGGGCTACACCCAGCCGACTCCGGTGCAACAGCGGGCGATTCCCGCCGTGTTGCAAGGCCGCGACCTGATGGTTGCCGCACAGACAGGTACTGGTAAAACCGGCGGCTTCGCCTTGCCGATCCTTGAGCGTCTGTTCCCGGCAGGCCACCCCGACAAATCCCAGCGCCATGGCCCACGCCAACCGCGCGTGCTGGTGCTGACCCCGACCCGCGAACTGGCGGCTCAGGTGCACGACAGCTTCAAGGTGTATGCCCGCGACCTGCCGCTGGTCAGCGCCTGCATTTTCGGCGGGGTTGGCATGAACCCGCAGATCCAGGCCATTGCCAAGGGCGTCGACGTCCTGGTGGCCTGCCCGGGGCGCCTGCTCGACTTGGCCGGTCAAGGCAAGGTCGACCTGGCCCACGTTGAAATCCTGGTCCTGGACGAAGCCGACCGCATGCTCGACATGGGCTTCATCCATGACGTCAAGAAGGTCCTTTCGCGCTTGCCGGCCAAGCGCCAGAACCTGCTGTTCTCGGCGACCTTCTCCAAAGACATCACCGACCTGGCCGATAAGCTCCTGCACAACCCGGAGCGCATCGAGGTCACCCCCCCGAACACCACGGTCGAACGGATCGAGCAGCGCGTCTACCGCCTGCCAGCCAGCCACAAGCGCGCGCTGCTGGCGCACCTGATCACGCTGGGTGCGTGGGAACAGGTGCTGGTATTCACCCGTACCAAGCACGGCGCCAACCGCCTGGCCGAGTACCTGGAAAAACACGGCCTGAGCGCCGCTGCGATCCACGGCAACAAGAGCCAGAACGCCCGCACCAAGGCCCTGGCCGATTTCAAGGCCAACAGCGTGCGCGTGCTGGTCGCCACCGACATTGCCGCCCGTGGCCTGGACATCGACCAGCTGCCGCACGTGGTCAATTTCGAGCTGCCGAATGTCGAGGAAGATTACGTTCACCGTATCGGCCGTACCGGCCGTGCCGGGCGCTCGGGCGAGGCTATTTCGCTGGTTGCACCGGACGAAGAAAAACTGCTCAAGAGCATCGAGCGGGTCACTCGCCAGAAGATCGCTGATGGCGACCTGATGGGCTTCGACGCAAGCCAGGTGGAAGCCGAAAAACCAGAAGTGCGCGAACGCCCGCAGGGCAACGGCCGCGGTGGTCGCAACCAGCAGGCGCGTGGCGACGGCAGCAAAGACGCCAACGGTGGCCGCAAGGACAAAGGCAAGGATAAAGGCAAGGCCAAGCAGCAAGCTGCTGACAAGCCTGCCGACAAGGAAAAGTCCGCCGACAGGCAGCAACAGCCGCGCAAGCCACGTGACAAGAAACCGCGTCAACAGCAAGCCGGTCAGAACAGCGCGCCGAAAGCTCCAGCCGACCGTGCCCCGGATGAGTTTCTGGACGACGAAGTGGATAACTTCGGTAACCGTGCCGACTACGTCAGCCCGTACCAGAACGCCAAGAACCAGGGCCGCAACCGTCGTCCGGGTGCTACTGCCGGTGCCGGCGGCCAGGCCAACGCGCCACGCAGCAACAGCGGTGGTGGCCAAGGCCGTAATGGCAGCCAGCCGCGCAGCGCCTCTGGTGAAAAACGCCCACCCCGCAACAACAATGGTGGTGGTGCACGCCGCGACAACAACGGTGGCGGCCGCAACCGCTCGGCCGGTCGCGATGATGCATCGCGCCAGGAACCGGCAGTGCGCAGCTCGCGCGAGCCGCAAAACCAGCCGGTGATCATCCGCAAGGAGTCCAAGCTCGATCGTTACCCGACGCCTGAGCAGCTGGATGACCTGCCAAGCCGCCCACGCGGTGAGCGCCCAGCGCTGCTGACCCGCAAAGGCTCTTAACCGAGCTGCACAAAAAAAAGCCGCCCAATGGGCGGCGTTTTTTATTGCGTAAGCGAGGCTTACTTCTGCTTCACACCTTCGAGACTGATATCCAGGTCCAGGGTCTGCGAAGTGGCGCCCGGGCCCTTGATGCCGAAGTCGTTCAGGTTGAGGGTGGTGGTGGCGTTGAAGCCAGCACGCTCACCGCCCCACGGGTCCTTGCCTTCACCGTTGAAGGTGGCCTTGAAGGTGACGGGCTTGGTCACGCCGTGCAGGGTCAGGTCACCAGTCACGTCGGCGGTCTTGTCACCGGTCGATTTCACAGCGGTGGACACGAACTTGGCGTTTGGATACTTCTTCACGTCCAGGAAGTCGGCGCTGGCGATGTGCTTGTCACGCTCGGCGTGGTTGGACCACAGGCTGGCGGTTTTCAGGTCGACATTGATTTTACTGGCTTCAGGCTTGGCGCTGTCCCAGGTGAAGGCGCCATCGAAGTCCTTGAAGGTACCGTGGATGAAGCTGTAGCCCAGGTGGCTGATCTTCCAGTCGACGAACGCGTGCTGGCCTTCCTTGTCGATCTTGTAATCGGCTGCCATGGCCTGGCCAGCGGAGAACAGGGCGGTACCGAGCGCCAGAGCGGCAAAAGTCTTTTTCAACATCCTTTCTATTCCTTGCAATTGAGGTTGAGAGTCAAGCTTTGCGGCCCAGCATACGGCTCAGGGTCGCGTCACGGTCGATGAAATGATGCTTGAGGGCGGCAAGGCCGTGCAGCACGGCGAAAATCACCACCCCCCAGGCCAGCCACAAATGAACCACGCCAGCCAGGTCCGCCTGGTCGGGCAGGTCGCTGATCAGCGCCGGCACCTCGAACAGGCCGAACACCGGTATACCGACACCGTCGGCGGTGGAAATCAGGTAACCGGCGATCATCAGCGCAAACAGGCCCAGGTACAGCGCCAGGTGCCCCAGCTTGGCCGCCACGCGGGTAACTGCCCCGTGGTTGGCCGGTGCCGGTGGTGGTGGGCTGATGAAGCGCCACAACACACGCAACAGCATCACTGCCAGCAATACCAAGCCGATGCTCTTGTGCAGGTCTGGGCCGGATTTGCGCCAAGGGCTGTAGTAGTCGAGCCCGACCATCCACAGGCCCAGGCCGAACAGGCCGAAGACCGCCAGCGCCACGCCCCAGTGCAGGACAATGCTGACCGCGCCGTAGCGAGAAGATGAGTTGCGCAGTTGCATGATGACGTGTTTCCCCGTGAAAGCTGTACACAGACTAACGCGTAACGTATCGAATAAAAGCTGAAAAAATTGCTTTGGATTATCGACAAATCCGATAGTTAGTGTGCGAGTTTGCTATTAAGGAAACATTAACGATAGCGGGTAATTCTAGGTTGTCAGCTGCGGCCCTATCGTCGGCAAGCCGGCGATAGGGCCAGTACAGGCATCACATCAGTTGGCGTTGGCCTGGGTGTTGGCCACGGCTTTCTTCGCAGGCTCCGATTTGGCGGTAGCCTTCTTGGCCTCCACAGGCTTGTGCGCTTGCTTCGCCGCCGGCTTGTGCGCTGGCGCATGCTTGGCCGGTGCTGCCTTGTTGGGCGCTGGCTTGACAGGCTCTTGCTTGGCGACCGGTGCCGGTACCACAGGCGCCGGAGCGGCTACAGGAGCGGGCGCCGGCGCCACTTCTTCGGCCTTGGCAATTGGCGCAGTCTGCACCTCTGGCTTGTCCGCACCGCCGAACATGCGCGAGAAGAACCCTGGCTTGTCCTGCTTGGCGTCTTCAGCCTTCACCGGTTCAGCCTTGGCAGGGGCGTTGTCGGCTTTATCACCTTTGTCGGACGAGCCGCCAAACATGTTCGAGAAGAACCCGCCCTTGTCTTTGCTCGCCGCCGCACCCGCCGCCGCACCCGCTGCCGCTGCCGCCGCGACCGGCACAGCCTTGGCCGGGTCGAACGACTTGCCGGCCAGCAGGTCCTGCACCTGGCTGGCGGCGCGTTGGCCGCTGCGCAGGGCGCCTTCCAGGGTGCCTGGGTAGAGCGCATCGGTGTGTTCGCCGGCAAAGGTTATGCGTTGTACCGGACGCTCCCACAGGCGCCAGTACTTGCTGATCTGCCCCGGGCCGTACGCCAGGTAGGCACCGCCAGTGCCGGCGTCGGTGCTGTAGCGCTTGACCTCATAGCCGGTGAACGCACCGCGGGCCTGTGGATAGAACGCATGCAGGCGGATCAGTACCTGGTCGACCATCTGCTTGTCGCCAAATGCCTGCAACAGGCGGGCATTGTCACCCGACAGGTTGATCACCACGTTGGCGCCACCCTTGAGCGCCGGCTCGATCCACAACATGCCCAGGCCTGCGTTGCTGAAAATTTCTCCAGACATGCGCGAGCGGCTTTCCCACACTGGCTGCTTGAACTTGAGCATCAGCTGGTCGCGCCAGCCATAGTTGGTGCCTTTCAGTGCCGCAACGTGCTGGGTGTCCAGGCCCGGGGTCATCTGGATCTTGGCCAGCGCCCGCAAAGGCACGGCCATGACCAGGTAGTCGGCCTGGTAGCTGGTGCTGCCGACCTTGACCGTGACACCGTCCTTGTCCTGCACGATGGCGGTGACCGGCGAGCTGGTCTTGATCGTTTTCAGCTGTTTGACGAAGGCCTGGGCCAGCACCGGGCTGCCGCCCGGCAGGCGCGATGCACGCAGGTCACGGTCGCTGACGCCGCGGTAGACGCGGTTCTGCTGGGCGAAGTACAGCAGCGACAGGCGCGACGGTTCATCGTAGCGGCTACGAATCTGCTGGTTGACCAGCTGTCGCGCGGTGCTCGGCAGCTGCAGCTTGTCGAGCCAGGTGGACACGTTCATCTGGTCAAGGGCGAACAGCGTGCTGGTCGCCTGCGGCTTGAGCGGGTCATCGATCGACCGGGCCAGGTCGTCGAGGGTTTTTTCGTAACGCTTGAGCGCCTCGGCGGTTGCCGGCTGTTTGGTGGCCAGATCGCTGGCGCTGAAGTATTCACCGTCGATCAGGTAACCCGGCGTACGGACGAACTCCGGCGCCGGCAGTGTTTCCAGCTTGAAGCGGTCGAGGTACTGGTTGAGCACCGGCTGGGCCTTGCTGTTGCCGATCCACTCGCTGGTGGCCAGGCCCGAGCGGCCGCCCATGCCCGACTTGGCTTCCAGCAAAGTCACCTGCCAGCCCTTGTCCTGCAGTTCGTAGGCAGCGGTCAGGCCTGCCAGGCCACCACCTACCACGATTGCCGAAGGTGTCTTGTCCTTCGCCAGCGCGGCGCCGCTGGACACACCGATCAATACCAACGCGCACAGGCGCACCCAAGCAGCAGCCATGATGGCGAACTCCGAGTTGACGTTACAGAAATGGGAAGAGGCAGGAATGCCCCGAGAGACTATGCGTTAAGAATACGTCAGGTCTGGGCACCCTGCCACCACAGCGACATCAAGTGCCTTTGGCAACTGGCATTTTTGCCAGTAGCCAAGGCTCCCGGGCCTGCGCAATGCTGGTGCAAGGTGGCCAAAAATCCGACAAAAGGAGCCGCGAATGATCTATGAGGAGCATTTCGCACACGTCAAACGGCAGTTCCTTACGCACAAACAGACGCTGCTCACGCCATCAGGCTTGAGCATCCGCTCGAACGGCACTTCCTGGACGGGCTTTCATGAAGCCTTCAAGGGCGATGAGGGTACCGAGCTTGTGATCGGCGAGCAGAGTGACGTGGAGATCACCTTCAGCCAGGAAGTCGAGAGCCTTCGCCTCGAGTACTACGTGGTCAGCGATCAGCACTTCGAAGATGTGCAATTGCTGCTGGACACCGATGGTTACGACACCGGCCCCTTCGCCCCGGCCCCGCGCAATTTCTACTGGCTCACGCTTTCGGGCAGCGGGTTTACCGAGTTCATGCCCGGCCCGATCTCCACCCAACCGTACCATCAGCAACTGGCCGGGCCGTTTCGGCGCCTGACCATTTCCACTTCTCAAGCCGGCACCGTGCACATTCGCAAGCTCGAATGGACCCGCACCTGCCGCCATTGAGCCGCAGCGGTTGTTCTACCTCCCGGCATTGCTTAGGCTTACGCGGTCAAACCAAGCCGTAACGCCAGGAGAAGCGCCGATGGGCCTCAATGATCAGTGGATGCAGCGTGACCTCAAGGTCCTGTGGCACCCCTGCACCCAGATGAAAGACCACGAGCAGCTGCCGCTGATCCCGATCAAGCGCGGCGAAGGGGTGTGGCTCGAGGACTTCGAAGGCAAGCGCTACCTGGATGCCGTCAGCAGCTGGTGGGTCAATGTGTTCGGCCACGCCAACCCACGCATCAACCAGCGCATCAAAGACCAGGTCGACCAGCTCGAGCATGTGATCCTGGCAGGCTTCAGCCACCAGCCGGTGATCGAGCTGTCCGAACGCCTGGTGGCCATGACGCCGGCCGGGCTGGATCGGGTGTTCTACGCCGACAATGGCTCTTCGTGCATCGAAGTGGCGCTGAAGATGAGCTTCCACTACTGGCTGAACATCGGCAAACCGTCAAAAAAACGCTTCGTCACCCTGACCAACAGCTACCACGGCGAGACCATTGCCGCGATGTCGGTGGGCGACGTGCCGCTGTTCACCGAAACCTACAAGGCGTTGCTGCTCGACACCATCAAGGTCCCTAGCCCGGACTGCTACCTGCGCCCCGAGGGCATGGGTTGGGAAGAACATTCGCGCAACCTGTTCCAGGCCATGGAACAGACCCTGGCCGAGCATCACGAAACCATCGCTGCAGTGATCATCGAGCCTTTGATCCAGGGCGCCGGCGGCATGCGCATGTACCACCCGGTCTACCTCAAGCTGCTGCGCGAGGCCTGCGACCGTTATGGCGTACACCTGATTCACGATGAAATCGCCGTTGGTTTCGGCCGCACCGGCACGATGTTCGCTTGTGAGCAGGCCGGCATCCGCCCCGACTTCCTGTGCCTGTCCAAGGCGCTGACCGGCGGTTACCTGCCGCTGGCCGCCTGTGTGACCACCGACACGGTGTACCAGGCGTTCTACGACGACTACCCGACCCTGCGTGCGTTCCTCCATTCGCACAGCTACACCGGTAACCCGCTGGCGTGCGCAGCTGCGTTGGCGACCCTCGATATCTTCGAGCAGGACAACGTGATCGAGGCCAACAAGGCGTTGTCTGCGCGCATGGCCAGCGCCACGGCGCACCTGGCCGATCATGCCCATGTCGCGGAAATCCGCCAGACCGGCATGGCCCTGGCGATCGAGATGGTCCAGGACAAGGCCGGCAAGGTCGCCTACCCGTGGCAGGAGCGCCGTGGCCTGAAGGTGTTCGAGCATGCCCTGACCCGCGGTGCGTTACTGCGCCCGCTGGGCAGCGTGGTGTACTTCCTGCCGCCTTACGTGATTACCCCGGAACAGATCGACTTCCTCGCCGAAGTCGCCACTGAGGGCATCGATATCGCGACCCGGGACAGCGTCAGTGTCGCCGTGCCAGCCAACTTCCACCCGGATTTCCGCGATCCGGGCTGACCGAACAGCCATCGCACTGCCTTGTAGAAGCGGCCTTGTGTCGCCGCGGGTTCAGCGTCGCTGCGACATTAACGGGGCCGCTCTGCGGCCCTTTCGCGACACAAGGCCGCTCCCACAGGGGCACGATGTCCAACCTTCTTTCCGAGCAGAACCATGAGACTGTCCCGCTTCTTTATCGACGCCCCCCTGAGCCTTGGCGAGCACGACCTGCCCGAGGCCCAGGCCCACTACATTGGCCGCGTATTGCGCATGGCCGCTGGCGATGCCGTGCAGCTGTTCGATGGCAGTGGCCAGGAATACCTCGGCCAGCTGCTGGAAGTGGGCAAGAAAACCGTGCGCGTGAGCCTCGATCAGGCCCTCCCCGGCCAGGCCGAGTCGTCGCTGCACATCCACCTCGGTCAGGGCCTGTCCCGTGGCGAGCGCATGGATTGGGCGATTCAGAAGGCCACCGAATTGGGCGCCAACGAAATCACGCCGATCGTCAGCGAGCGCTGCGAAGTGCGCCTGAAGGATGAGCGTGCCGACAAACGCCTGGCCCACTGGCGCCAGGTAGCGATCAGCGCCTGTGAGCAGTGCGGCCGTTCGACCTTGCCAGTGATCCACCCGCCCGTAAGCCTGGCGGATTGGATCAAAAGCAGCGACGCGGACCTCAAGCTGGTGCTGCACCCAGTTGCCGAGCCACTGACCAGCCATGCCAAGCCGGCACGCCTGGCCTTCCTCATCGGCCCCGAAGGCGGCCTGAGCGATGCCGAGGTCGAGCAGGCCAAGGGCGCCGGCTTCCACGCCGCCCGCCTTGGCCCGCGCGTACTGCGGACCGAAACAGCGCCGGTGGTGGCGCTGTCGGTGGCGCAGCAATTGTGGGGTGATTTTTCGTAGGGCATGCCAGGGGATTGTTTTCGCCTATCAGATCGAGCGCCGCCCGCCCGGCGCTCAACCCCCTAACGCACGTACAGTGACACCGCCACGAAGTGCATCAGGCTGCCGGCAATCACGAACAGGTGCCAGATGCCATGCCAATGGCGGAAGCGGCTGTCGAACGCGAAGAAGATGATCCCCACCGTGTAGAACACCCCACCGGCCGCCAGCCAGGCGAAGCCAGCGGTGCCGAGGCTGTGCAGCAGCGGCTTGACCGCCACCAGGACAATCCAGCCCATTACCGCGTAGATGATGATCGACAGGACCCGTGCCTCGGAGCGCGGCTTGATTTCCTGGAGCATGCCAAGCACCGCCAGCCCCCAGACCACCCCGAACAGGCTCCAGCCCCAGGGCCCGCGCAGGCTGACCAGGCAGAACGGCGTGTAGCTGCCGGCAATCAGCAGGTAGATCGACAGGTGATCGAGCTTGCGCATGATCACCTTCGCCCGGCCGCGGGTGCTGTGGTAGAGGGTCGAAATGCTGTAGAGCAGCAGCAGTGTGCCGCCGTAGATGGAGAAACTGACGATCTTCCAGGGGTCGCCCTGCAGGCCTGCGACGACGATCAGCCAGATGGCACCGAGGCCGGCCAGAATGGCACCGACGAGGTGGGTCCAAGCGTTGAAACGTTCACCGTAATACATGCAAACACAGACCTCCTTGGATGGGCTGGGTTCCTCATTCTGTCAGTGGTGTACCTGTGGGAGCGGGCTTGCCCCGCGAAAAGGCCAGCCGCAGCACCATCCTACCCAAGCACAGGTTGCAGTTGCGCGTCACGCACCAGCCTCTCCAGCCCGATCAGGTCCGGCACCCGTGCCACCTGCTCGCCCACCTGCACCGCCGCCAGCTCCAGGCTACCCAGCGCCACATCCACATAGTTGAGCTGGCTGTCGAGCTTGCACGAGCGCGGAATGTCCTGCAGCAGCACCGCCAGGTAACGCAGCCCGGTATCGCCGAGCGCGTTCAACACGACGATACGCGCCCGCTCGCCGCACGGTGTCTCTGTGCCACAAGCCGCCTCGAAACCGATCAGCGGCAGGTGCTGCTGGCGCCAGTCGATCCACCCCAGGTGCCAAGCCGGCTCGCCGCGCTGGCACACCAGGTTGCGCTGGCCAATCAGTTCCGCCACGGCGACATTGGGCAGCACCAGCGTGCGGTCGCCCAACGGCAGCAGCAAACCGGTCAGGCTGCTGCGCTGGCCTGAGATCAGTTCAAGCATGGGTCTGGCTCCAGTGGGCGATGCTCTGCAGCAGCACCGACTCCTGATAGGGTTTGCCCAGGTAGTCGTTGACACCGATGGCCATGGCCCGGTCGCGGTGCTTCTGCCCGGTGCGCGAAGTGATCATGATGATGGGGAGGTCTTTAAGACGCTGGTCACGGCGAATACGGGCGGCCACTTCAAAGCCGTCCATACGCGGCATTTCGATGTCCAGCAGCAACACGTCCGGGCGGTGCTCTTCCAGCAAGGCCATGGCGTCGACACCGTCCTTGGCCGTTAGCACGCTCATGCCATGGCGCTCCAGCAGGCGGCTGGTGACTTTGCGCACGGTCACCGAGTCGTCCACCACCATCACCAGCAACGCCCTGCGCGGTGCCGGCCCGAACAGCGTGCGCTGTACCCCGCTACCGCCCGGCAAGCGTGCCAGGCGCCGTTGCTGGCCGCGCAGCTGGCCGAGCAGATCAAGAATCAGCACCACCCGGCCATCACCGAGCAAGGTGGCGCCCGACAGCCCCGCGACAGCCGCGAACTGGGGGCCAAGGCTTTTCACCACGATCTCGCGGCTGGGCGACAGGCTGTCGACCTGAATGGCGAACGACTGCTCCTGGGAGTGCACCAGCAGCACCGGCAACGGCACGCTCTGGCCCAGCAGGCTGGGGCGTGGCAAGCCTTGCAGCAGCTCACCCAGGTAGCGCAATTCGTACGTGTGGCCGGCATAAACGTAATGGGGCACGTCTTGCTGATAGCAGGCGGCCAGCTCGGCTGGCGGCACGCGGACGATGCCCTCGATGGTGTTGAGCGGGATGGCGTACTGCTCTTCGCCCAGGTGCACCATCACCGCGCGGTTGATCGACACGGTGAAAGGCAGTCGGATCAGGAAGCGTGCGCCCTTGCCTGGGGCCGACTCGATACTCATCGAGCCACCTAGTTGCTTGACCTCTTCGTGGACCACGTCCATGCCAAGGCCACGCCCGGAAATCTGAGTGATCTTCTCGGCCGTGGAAAAGCCCGGGCGCAAGATGAATTGCAGGATCTCGTGGTCGCTCAGGTGTGCCTGCGGGTCCAGCAAGCCACGTTTGATCGCCTTGCGCCGCACGGCCTCCAGCGGCACGCCGGCACCATCGTCGGTCATCTCGATGACGATATCGGCGCCCTCATGCAGCAGATTCAGGTGAATGGTGCCCAACTCCGGCTTGCCGGCCGCCAGGCGCGCCTCACGTGCTTCCAGGCCATGGTCGACAGCATTGCGCAGCATATGCTCGAGCGGCGCCACCATGCGCTCGAGCACACTGCGGTCGAGTTCGCCCTCGGCATTGCCGACCACCAGCTCGACCTGCTTGCCCAGCTCGCTGGCCACCTGGCGCACCACCCGCTGCAAGCGCGGCACCAGGCGCTCGAACGGCACCATCAAGGTCGCGGTCAGGCCTTCCTGCAACTGGCTGTTCACCCTCGCCTGCTGTTGCAGCAGGCTCTGGGCCTCTTGCGCACGCTGGGCCAATGTCTCTTTCAGGTCGAGCAGGTCGGATGCCGATTCGAACAGCGCCCGAGACAACTGCTGCAGCTGCGAATGGCGGTCCATTTCCAGCGGGTCGAAGTCTTCGTAGGCGTCACCCTCGAACGGCTGGCGGCTGCTGATCCGCCCTTGGGTTTCCATGTCCAGACGCAGCAGTTGGTCGCGCATGCGCTCCAGCGTGGTTTCCATCTCGTTCAGGGCAAACTGGGCATCGTTGACTTGTTGCTCGATACGCCCGCGGATGACGGAGTGCTCGCCAGCCAGGTTGCCGAGGTCGTCGAGCAGTTCGGCATCCACCTTGACCATGTCGCCAGGCGCCCGCTCCGGCGCAGCAGCAGCCACCTCGGCGGGCGCGGACTCGGCCTGCGCCTGCCCGGCAGCGCTGTCGGTCAGGGCGGCGCTGCTGAAGTTACGGATGTAGTCGATCAGCGCGGTGGCGGCATGCAGCGGCTGGCCCAGGCGCACGGCATCGAGCATGTGCGCCAGGCGGTCATGGCAGTTTTGCAACAGGGCGAACAACGGCGCAGTCGGCGGCAAACGCCCAGCGGCCAGCAGTTCGTAAAGAAATTCCAGCTCGTGGGCCAGGTCGCCGATGGCGGCGATTTCGACCATTCGTGCGCCGCCCTTGAGCGTGTGCAGGTCACGCAGCAGGTTGTCCACTTCAACGCTGCTGCGCGGGTCGGCCTGCCAGCGCGCCAGGGCCGCGCCGGCGCTTTCGACGATGTCCGAGCTTTCTTCGAGGAAGACTTCCAGCAGTTCCTTGTCACCCGGGTTATCGGCCTCTTCGGCCGGCTCCAGGGGGGCATCGAGCACAGTCACCGACCCAGGTGCCACCAGGCCTGTGGCATCGGGCGCCAAGGCGCCGTCGAGCAAATTGCGCAGGCCATCGGTGCAGTCCGGCCGGGCGGTCAGCTCCTGGCCAGCCGCTACCTCGTCAAGCATGTCGAGCAGCACCTCGTGGGCCTGCCGGGCCTGGGCGAAGAAACGCGCATCAGCAGCCAGGCTGCCCTCTTCCACTGCGCCGTAGAGGTCCAGCAGCGCTTCGCAGACATCGTTCATTTGCCACAGGTCGGCCAGGTGCGCACCGTGGCAGAGGGTGGTCAGTTCATCGAGCAAGGTGTCCAGCGACTGGCGCTGCCCGGGTTGCTCCTGCCAGCGCGACAGCAACGACTCGGCGTCCAACAGGATGTCCATGGCCTGGGCCAGGAAGTTTGCGATCAATTGCGGGTCGCGCCTGCCCCGGCGCGCCTGCAGCGGCTCGTCATGCACGCTGGCCAGCTGCGCGTCCACCGCCTCGCCGACCTGCTCGATCAGCTCGGCCGCACCGGGTATGGCGGCCAACGGCGTGCTGCCCAATTGCGCCAACCCCACTTCAAACAAAGCCCGCGCCGCTTCCAGCCATTCGATTTCGGCCACGTGCAATGGGAACTGGTGGCCCCGGTACTCGCGCACCAGGCGGTCGAAGGCAGTCGCCAGCTCGGCGATCGGTAACACGCCAGCCATCGCCGCGCTGCCTTTGAGCGTGTGCAGGGCGCGCTGCAGGCCATCGCTGACAACGGTGCCCTGGCCATCGGCGGCCTGCAGAAAGGCGTCCAGGCTGGCCAGGTGGCCCTGGGCCTCATTGCGAAAGATGTCCAGCAACAGCGGGTCGAGGCCATCGATCTCGGCACTGGCCGGTGCATCGTTTTCCGCCAGCGCATGCAGGTGGCTCGCCAATTGCTCGATCTCGGTCACCTGGGGCATCTGGCCGGCAGCAAAGTCGGCCAGCAGGTCGGGCAGGTGCACGACTACCTGCTGCAAGGCCACCACGCCCTCCGGGGCCAGCGTCATGCGCCCCTCCAGCACCCGGTTGAGCAGATGCTCGCCGCCCCAGGCCAGTTCGGCGACCGCCTGAGCATGGACCATGCGGCCACTGCCTTTGAGCGTATGCAGGTCGCGGCGTACCTCCAGCAAGGCGTCGCGCAGGGTATTGTCGGCACGCCAGCGCAACCAGTGCCGCTCGATCTCTGGCAGCAACTCGCCGGCTTCCTCGAGGAACACCTCGCGCAGTTCGTCATCGATGCCGTCGGTGCTGCCGTCCTGCTCAACGCCGGCATCACCGTGCGAGCACTGCACGCCCAGCGCCGACAAGCTTGCGCGAGCCATGTCGAGGAAAGGCTGGCCATCGGCCAGCGGGTCGGCAACCCGCCATTGCAGGTAGCACTCGCTGGCGCTGAGGGCGTCAGCCAGGTGGTTCAGCTCGTCCGCTGGCGGCTCCACGTCAAGATGCTGCAGCCAGCGCTGCACATAGCCCGCACAGCCGGCGAACACTTCGGCAGCCGCTGGCAGCATCAGCATCGCCAGCGCACCTCGCACCTGCTGCAGCAGGCCCGGCAAGGGCTGCAGGCGCTGGCGCGGCCAGTCGGACTCAAGGCAATCGCCGATCAGGTCCTTGGCCTGCTGCAGCACATTCAGCGATTCGTTCAGCACCAGCTGGCGAATTTCGGCCAAGTCCGAACCGGGCAGGCCGCCCTGCCCGCCTTCCTCCAGCGGGCCGACCATGCCATTGAGGCTTGCCTCCACGTACAGCAAGGCGCCTGCCACATCCATGAGCACCGCGTCATTTGCCGCGCGTTCGCCCTGGGCCACGGCTTGCAGGGCCAGCACCTGGTCGACGATCACTCGCCGTGGCTGCTGAAAACCCAGGACCGCGAGGGTATCGGCAACATGGCGCAAGGGTGACAGCAGGCTGTCCAACTGCTCGCTGTGCTGGCGATCACCCCGCACGAACTGGTCCAGGCGCTCCTTGATGCGCATCAGGTCATCGCACAAGGCGCTGATCACCGAGCGCAAGGCATCACGCCCGGGCCCTGCCTGAATCTGATCACGCCAGTTGCCCAACGACAGGTCGAGGTTGGCCAGGTCGTCGGAGCCTGCAAAGCGCTGGGCTGCGCCGCTGATCAAGCTACCCTGGGCCAACGGCTCGACACCGCGGCAGGCGCGCAATTGGTTGAGCAACGGCAGCATCACCAGCGGCAGGTCATGCCGCGCCCCGCGCAGCCGCTCCAGGTACGACGGCAGTTGCTCCAGGCCACGGAACAGCGGCCCCAGGCAGTCACCGCGCGGGCTGACCTGGCCTTCGGCAATGGCCCTGGCCAACAGCTCCAGCTCTTCGGCCAGGCGCGTGGCACCGCGCAGTTCGAGCATGCGCAGGCAGCCATGCACCTGGTGCAGGTTGTCCACCACGAACCCTAGCAAGGACAAGTCGTCCGTCGCCCCGGCAAAGCGCTCCAGGGCTTGGCGCGCCTGGCCCAGGCAGTCGAGGATGGCCGCCCGCGTCCAGGCCAGGGCCACGGTATCGTGGCGTTCGGGGCTTACGGCTGCAGCCATGACCATTCCTTAGCGCCGCTCGGCCGGTGCTGGCAAAGTAAACCCGGACACCGAGCGGCGCATCTCGCTGGCCATCCGTGCCAGGTGGCGGATGCTGTCGGCGGTGGCCCCGGAGCCGGCGGAGGTTTGCGCGGTGATCTGCTGGATGACCGCCATGGTGTGGGAAATCTGCCCTGCAGAGGATGTCTGCAACTGGGCGGCATCCGAGATGCTGTGGATAAGTTCGGCGAGGTTTTGCGAAACCCCTTCGATTTCGGCCAGCGCCACCCCGGCGTCCTGCGCCAGCCGTGCGCCACGCACCACTTCGGCAGTGGTCTGCTCCATGGAAATCACCGCCTCGTTGGTGTCGGCCTGAATGGTCCGCACCAGCGCTTCGATCTGCCGCGTCGCCGAGGATGAGCGCTCCGCCAGGCGCTGGACTTCATCGGCAACCACAGCAAAGCCGCGGCCGGCCTCCCCCGCCAACGAGGCCTGGATAGCCGCGTTGAGGGCAAGAATGTTGGTCTGGTCGGCAATGTCGTCGATCAGGCTGACGATGTCGCCGATCTCTTGGGAAGACTCACCCAGGCGCTTGATCCGCTTGGCGGTGTCCTGGATCTGCTCGCGGATGTTGTCCATGCCGTTGATCGTGTTGTGCACCACCTCATTGCCCTTGTTGGCAATCGCCACCGAACGCTCGGCCACTTTGGCCGACTCGTAGGCATGCGCCGAAACCCGGTCGATCGACTCGACCATGTCGCCCACCGCCTCCGACGCCTCGCTGATCTGATCGGCCTGGTGCTCCGAGGCCTTGGCCAGCTGACGGGCGGTGTTCTGCGTGTCCTGCACCGCTGCAGCCACTTGCTCGGCGCTGTGGTTGATGGTGGCTACCAGGTCGCGCAACTGGTCCACGGAATAGTTGATCGAGTCGGCAATGGCCCCGGTGAAGTCTTCGGTCACCGACACCGTCACGGTCAGGTCGCCGTCGGCCAGCTCTTCGATTTCGTCGAGCAGGCGCATGATCGCCTGCTGGTTGCGCTCGTTCTTCTCGGCGGTTTCGTGCAACTGCCGGTGGGTGGCGCGCACCATCACCAGGCCGATCAGGATGATCGAGGCCAGCGCCAGCAGGCCCAGCACATAGCCACCGACGGTATCCAGCGTGCGTCCGGCGGCCAGGTTCTCGAAGCCATTGGCCAGGTGCGAGGCTTCATCGAGCAGGGTTTGCGACAGGCTGAAGATGTTGCCGGCCGCTTCGCGCACGCGGAACAGCTCCGGCGAGGTTTCGAGGATTTCATCGACCGAGCCTGCGACGAACTGGAACAGCTCGGCGATTTCGGCCAGCCGGGCACGGGCGTCGGCATCCTCGACGCGGGTGACCTGAATGGCTGGGTTGCCCGCCAGCATGCCTTCGAGCACCTGGCCAAACCGGCTGGCATCACGGCCGAAGGTGTCGGCGGCCTGCGCTGCTGTGTCGTCGCCGGCCAGCACAGTGTTGACCGACCCCAGAATGCGCTCGGCAAGCAGCAACTGCCGTTGTGCCACAACCACCTGGCTGGCCGGAGCACCGCTCTGCAGCAGGATCTCGACCACCTTCTCGTACTCCACCTGCAGCTGCGGCACGGTTTCGGCCAGGGTCGCCGCCACCTGGTGCAGCGACAATACAGTCTGTTCACTGGCAAGAATGGTATCGGTGTTCTTGCGCAGGTTTTCCCAGTCTTGGCGTACCGCCTCCATTTCATCCTTCACGGCGGCCGGCGCCGCCGGCAGGCCGGTGGACTTGTCACCTTCGCGCAGGTAGCTCCAACGCCGCTCGAAATCGTTGCGTGCATCCGACAGCAACTTGAAGGCCAGGGCCTTGCCAGCCGCCGCCTCGGTGGCGTTCTTGGCAATGCGCTGGGACAGCACGCGCAGTTCGCCGGCGTGGCCGATGTACTGCTTGTCGTGGTTGGACTGGGTATTGAGGTAAGCGAAATTGGCGAACAGCAGGATGATCGAAAGGATCAGCACCACGAACAGCACGGTGATCTGCGCGATGCTGCGGGTGCGCGGGGTCATGCTGGAGGGGGCGACATTGGTGGCCGGCTTGTTCACGTTCGAAAGTCCTATAGCGCCACGTCTAGAAAGCCCGGCGCCTGGCACAGGGCGAAGGGGCTGAAAATCGCCCAGTTGCGTTCACGCGGGAAATGCCCCTGGACGAACCTTGCGGCGGCGCGAATCAACGGCTGTGGCGGCGCCAGCTCCAGGGTATCCAGGGCAAAGTGCTGCAGGCCCAGCACCTCGTCGACCAGAAGGCCGACGAACAGGTCCTCGTGGTCCAGCACCAGCACCCGCCGCTGCTTGCCCGGGGCCGCCGGCCCGAGGCCGAGAAAACTGCTCAGGTCCATCACCGGCAGCAACCGGCCGCGCAGGTTGGCCACCCCGCAGACCCACGGTTGCACCCCCGGCACCCGGCTGCTGCGCGGCTCGCGCGACACCTCGGCCACCTCGCCCATTGGCGCGACGAACCACTGCCCGGCAATGCGAAAACCGATACCGCTCCATTGTTGCAGGCGGGTGTCCTGCAGCGGCTGGTCGGCCACCAGCAGGCGGCAGCGCCGGTCGATGTCCAGCAACAGCTCGAAGGCGGTCAGCGACGCGCCTTGGGGGCGGGTGGTCAAGCGCCCAGTACTTCTTTGAGCTTGGCGATCAACGCGTCTTCTTCCACGGGTTTGGTCAAGAAGTCGCGGGCGCCCTGCCGCGTGGCCCAGATCCGGTCGGTTTCCTGGTCCTTGGTGGTGACCACCACCACGGGGATGGCGCTGGTTTCCGGGTCCTTGCTCAGCTGGCGGGTGGCCTGGAAGCCGTTCATGCCAGGCATGACGATGTCCATCAACACCGCATCGGGTTTTTCCTGGCGGGCCAGGGCCACACCGTCGGCGCCGTTGTTGGCCTTGAGCACTTGGTGGCCATGCTTCTCGAGCCATTCGGTCAATCTGTACATCTCTGTCGGCGAGTCGTCGACAATCAGAACTCGGGCCATGCTGTTTCCCCATCAGGAAAAAAAGGCCGTGCCACCTCGGGCGCGGTCAGGGTGCGTGTTGTTCGTGCGCAACGAAACCGGGCACATGGGCCTTGATCGCGTCGAGCAGTTCTTCCTTGCTGAATGGTTTGGTCAGGAACTGGTCAGAGCCGACCACCCGCCCGCGGGCCTTGTCGAACAGGCCATCGCGTGACGACAGGAGAATCACCGGGATGTCCTTGAAGGCACTGTTGTGCTTGATCACCGCACAGGTTTGATAGCCATCCAGGCGGGGCATCAGCACGTCGACGAAAATGATCTGCGGCTGGTGGTCGACGATCTTGGCCAGGGCATCGAAACCGTCGCTGGCGGTGATCACCTCGCAGCCCGCTTCGCCGAGCAACATCTGCGCGGTGCGGCGGATCGTGCGGGAATCGTCGATCACCATCACCTTCAGGGGCTGTTCCATAAGTCGCGCTACCATCGCTGCACAGTGTGGGCTGCAAGGCACTGATGGCTTGCAGCTTGAAGCTGAGGGCATTTTTAGCACACTCCGGGGGCCCGTTCCATCTGCCGCCCCCTTGACCCGCGGCGCTCACAGCGCCACCCTGAGCCACTTTTCTTTCGATTCACCGCGGCCACGGGCCGCCAAGAGGAACCACCCCATGAGCGTTCGCCTCGGCATTGTCATGGACCCGATCGCGTCCATCTCCTACAAGAAGGACAGCTCGCTGGCCATGCTGCTGGCCGCCCAGGCCCGCGGCTGGAGCCTGTTCTACATGGAGCAGCGCGACCTGTACCAGGGCGAAGGCAAGGCCCGCGCGCGGATGCGCCCATTGAAAGTGTTTGCCGACCCGGCGCGCTGGTTCGAGCTGGGCGACGAACAGGACAGCACCCTGGCCGAGCTGGACGTGATCCTGATGCGCAAGGACCCGCCGTTCGACATGGAGTTCGTCTACAGCACTTACCTGCTGGAACAGGCCGAGGCCGAAGGCGTGCTGGTGGTCAACCGCCCGCAGAGCCTGCGCGATTGCAACGAAAAACTGTTCGCCACACTGTTCCCGCAGTGCACGCCGCCGACCCTGGTCAGCCGCCGCCCGGACATCATTCGGGAATTTGCGGCCAAGCACGGCGACGTGATCCTCAAGCCGCTGGACGGCATGGGCGGCACGTCGATCTTCCGCCACCGGGTCGGCGACCCCAACCTGTCGGTGATCCTCGAAACCCTGACCGCACTCGGCGCCCAGCAGATCATGGCCCAGGCCTACCTGCCGGCGATCAAGGACGGCGACAAGCGCATCCTGATGATCGACGGCGAGCCGGTCGACTACTGCCTGGCGCGCATCCCGGCCAGCGGCGAGACCCGCGGCAACCTGGCCGCCGGTGGCCGTGGCGAAGCACGCCCGCTGAGCGAGCGTGACCGCTGGATCGCCGCCCAGGTCGGCCCGACCCTGCGTGAAAAGGGCCTGCTGTTCGTAGGCCTGGACGTGATCGGCGACTACCTCACCGAAATCAACGTCACCAGCCCGACCTGCATTCGCGAGATCGATGCCGCCTACAACACCGATATCGGCGGCAAACTGATGGATGCCATTGATCGCCAGCTGAAGGCGCGCTGACCGCCGACGCGAAGCAAAAGCCCGGAGTGGGGTATGATGCCAGTCCTTTTCGACTGAGCTGCTGCCCCGCCCTGCGGTTGCTGGATACCTGATGACGCTGCCCGCCGACATCCCTGCCGACCTGCTGCCACCCCGCGTTCGCCCGGTGGACCGGCTTGGCTTTACCCTGTTCCTGGCTGCCCTGGTGCACCTGGCGCTGATCCTCGGGGTCGGTTTCAGCGTGGTCAAACCGGCTGAAATCCGCCAGACCATGGATATCACGCTGGCCACCTTCAAAAGCGAGAAGGCACCCGAGAAGGCCGATTACCAGGCACAGGCCAACCAGCAGGGCAGCGGCACCCTGGAAAAAAAGGCGGTGCCCACCACCACCGAGGTCGCGCCGTTCCAGGACAGCAAGATCAACAAGGTCACACCACCGCCCGCGGCCAAGCCCGAAGTCGTGCCGCCGCCTGCGCCGCAGAAGTCTGCCGTGGCTACCCAGGCGCCCAAGGCGCAGAAGGTCGAGCCCAAGCCCAAGGCAAGCAAACCGCAGCCAAAACCGGCAGCGGCCACGCCTGATTTCGACAGCTCGCAGCTGTCGAGCCAGATCGCAAGCCTTGAGGCCGAGCTGTCCAACGAACAGCAGATGTACGCCAAACGCCCGCGCATCCACCGGCTGAACGCGGCGTCGACCATGCGCGACAAGGGCGCCTGGTACAAGGAAGAGTGGCGCAAGAAGGTCGAGCGGGTGGGCAACCTCAACTACCCCGACGAAGCGCGCCGGCAGCAGATTTACGGCAACTTGCGAATGATGGTGTCGATCAACCGCGATGGCTCGTTGTATGAGGTACTGGTGCTGGAGTCGTCCGGCCAGCCGCTGCTGGACCAGGCCGCGCAGCGCATCGTGCGGCTGGCCGCGCCGTTTGCGCCGTTTACCGGGGACCTTGCCGAATACGACCGGCTGGAGATTATCCGCACCTGGCGGTTTGCCCGCGGGGATCGGCTTTCCAGTAACTGATTTGCGCTTTCAGGGCCGCTTCGCGCCCCATCGCCGGCAAGCCGGCTCCCACAGGGACCGCGCCGTCCTCAGAAGCACCGTTGTACCTGTGGGAGCCGGCTTGCCGGCGATGGGGCGCGAAGCGGCCCTGAATCTCAGCTGCACAGCACCTTGTCAGCCTCGCCACCTGGCGCCACACTATCCCTCATGAAAACCCTCGCCCCGAGCTACCTCAAGCATCAGTTCCTGATCGCCATGCCGCACATGGCCGACCCGAACTTCGCCCAGACCCTC
>Ga0213827_1000683_pt1 | contig 24090 bp, 19 predicted proteins | sample MC6MC0898MG_FD_180669 | JGI IMG/M metagenome (GOLD analysis project Ga0213827, IMG submission 180669) | Enriched soil aggregate microbial communities from Iowa State University, Ames, United States - MC6-MC0898-MG | ecosystem: Environmental > Terrestrial > Soil > Unclassified | place: USA: Iowa...
CGACGAAGAAGTGGCCCTGGAAATGGTCCGCGGTTTCGGCGGCGTCGTGACTCAACTGACCAAGACCCAGGCCGACTACATCGGCGTGACCGTCGAAGGTCCGTTCAAGCCGCACGCTTACCGTTACTGATTCGCCCTGCCGCTCCCTTGTAGGAGCGAGCTTGCTCGCGATGGACGTCAACGATAACGCGTGCTGTCTGGATAAACGCGTGGCCTTTACGTTTTTCGCGAGCAAGCTAGCTCCTACAGGGAGCCTGCGTCCGGCTTACGTGTTTCCAAGGATATGACCATGTCCCAAGATCGTCGCTACAGCTTCGAGTTCTTCCCTACGAAGACCGATGCTGGGCATGAAAAGCTGCTCGCCACTGCTCGTCAGCTGGCCACCTACAACCCCGACTTCTTCTCCTGCACCTATGGCGCTGGCGGTTCGACCCGTGATCGCACCATCAACACCGTGCTGCAGCTGGAAAGTGAAGTCAAAGTTCCTGCCGCCCCGCACCTGTCCTGCGTCGGCGACAGCAAGGCCGACCTGCGCGGCCTGCTGAGCCAGTACCAGGCGGCGGGTATCACCCGGATCGTTGCCTTGCGCGGTGACCTGCCGTCGGGCATGGGCATGGCCAGCGGCGAATTGCGCCACGCCAATGACCTGGTGCAATTCATTCGTGAAGAAACCGGCGATCACTTCCACATCGAAGTCGCCGCTTATCCGGAAATGCACCCGCAAGCGCGCAATTTCGAAGACGATCTCACCAACTTCGTGCGCAAGGCCAACGCTGGCGCCGACAGTGCGATCACCCAGTACTTCTTCAACGCCGACAGCTACTTCTACTTCGTCGAGCGTGTACGAGCGATGGGCGTGAACATCCCGATCGTGCCGGGCATCATGCCGATCACCAACTACAGCAAGCTGGCGCGCTTCTCCGATGCCTGCGGTGCGGAAATCCCGCGCTGGATCCGCAAGCAGCTGGAAGCCTACGGTGACGACACCCAGAGCATCCAGGGTTTCGGCGAGCAGGTGATCACACAGATGTGTGAACGTTTGTTGCAGGGCGGCGCACCAGGGCTGCATTTCTATACCCTGAACCAGGCTGATCCTAGCCTCGCTGTCTGGAACAATCTGAAACTGCCGCGCTGATCACGGCAGTGCATTCAGAAAAAAGGCCCTGGCGAACCCCAGGGCCTTTTTTTATCTGTCACGCAAACGGGAAAACCGCAGTAGATGTCGATACCTAGCCCAACTCCGACCCCACAACTGATCTACCTGGTCTACGGTGCCTGCACTTACCACCAGGAAGCACTCTTCAGTATTGCCAGCGCGTTGGCGGGTCTGCGCAAGACGCCGGGGGAAGCGCTCGACATCCAGGTGTTCACCGACAACCCGGCACCCTACCGCGACCTGCCAGTACGGATTCGCCAGTTCGACGAAGCCACCCGCCAGGGCTGGATCGCGCCCCACGGCTACCACTTCCGCGCCAAACACGCGGTCATGCAACAGGTGATGGCCGAGTCGGAACTGGCCCTGCTGATCGACACCGACACCTTCTTCCACTGCTCGCCCCTGGAGCTGTTCCGGCGCATCCAGCCCGGCACTCTGCTGTGCAACACCCTCGGCATGCCCTACGGCAGCAACCAGCAGACTCGCCTCTACCAGACCCTGGCCAAGGTGCTGCAACAGCGGCAACTGGCGGACGACCAGATGCCCCTGCTGAACTCCGGGGTCATCGGCCTGTACCGCGAAGATGCCGACATCCTCGCCCACTCCCTGGCCCTGATGGACGAGCTGTATCCCCTGGCCCAGGGCGCCTACACCCTTGAAGAGTTCTGCCTGTCGGTGGCCACCTACCGCCAACGGCAGGTGCGCGAATGCCCGGACCTGATCCATCACTACTGGAGCCGCAAGGAGCTGTTTCGCGCCAAGACCAATGCCTGGCTGGAAAAACACCGCGCCAACCCCACCAGCACCCTGGCCCTGGACGAAACGTCCCTGGTGACGGCGACTCTGCCGCGCCCACCGGCCCTGCAGCGCCTGGCCTATAAAATCGTGACCCTGGCCTTGCCCCGCCAGCAGCGCCAGTTCATGCGTGAAATCCTCTACGGCTGCTACCGCCATACCAATCCGTTTGATCAGGCGTGTACGCCGGTCTGGTGGGAAAAGGCCCTTGCCAATGTGGAAAAACGCCTGAAACGGCCACTGGAAAACGACCAATTGGAGCGCTGGTTCAACCACCCGATCAACCGCCTGGTACTGGGCCGGCGACGCCAAGCCATCTACCTACATCTGCTGCAGGCAAAAGGCGACTAAGCCTCGGGCTAGACCGCCTCTAGCTATTTCCCTGCCTCTCGTCGTAATCTCCAGCGATGCCCGTCATTGCCCAATTGCTGACAGCCGCGCTTCTTGTATGCCTGAGCTTTACTGCCCGGGCGGAAAAGCTGCGCATCGTCACCGAGCCCTGGGCACCTTACGTGTACGAGGAAAACGGCCAACCCCGGGGGCTGGACTACGAAACCACGGCCATTGTCTTCCAGCGCCTGGGAATCGAAGTGCAATGGCAGTTCCTGCCCTGGAAGCGCTGCCTGGCCATGCTCGATCAAGGGCTGGCCGACGGCGCACTGGACATCTTCCACAGCAACGAACGCGACGCTACCTTGCTCTACCCCAGCGAACCGCTGTCGCAAGTCGAGTTCGTGATGTTTTATGCCAACGCCCGCCCGCACCCTTTCAACACCCTGGAGGACCTGCGCGGCCTGACCATCGGCACCTCCCCCGGCTACCTGTACAGCCAGGACTTTCGTGAATCCACGCTATTTACCCGGGAGCCGGCGCCGAGCCATGAAGCCAACTTCGGCAAGCTGGCACGCGGGCGTATCGATCTGTTGATCACCGACCGCCGGGTCGGGCAAACCCTGCTCGACAGCCTGAACCTGCGGGACCAGATCAGCGAAAGCCCGACTGTCATCAGCCGCGAGAGCCAGTTCCTGGCCGTGCGCCGCAATGCCGGCATGGACCTGCTGGTGCAGCGTTTCGGCGCCGAACTCAAGCGCTTCAAACGTGAGCCGGCCTACGCCCAACTCAGCGCGCGCTATGGCGCGGCACCGGCCAGGGAGCTGATGCTTGTGACCCCGCAAGCCCGTGAAGAAAAAACCGTTGAGCAGCAGGAAAGCAGCGCACAGTGATTGCTCTGTTATACTCCGGCCTTCCCGCCAGGCTTACGCCCGGACGCTCGGCACTGTTTCAGGCCTCTCGACATCGCTACAGCGCAGCTTTTCAGCCCGCGCGAGCACTCGAAGATGAGCCATCAGGGCCCAGCAGGACCGGACGCGATTGCGCTTCTCTCAAACGCCACTCGCGCCAGGCAAGACTATCCCATTGGGCCAAGCCCTAACTAAAACAGGATTACTCATGTCCTTTGCTTCCCTCGGTCTCTCCGAGGCTTTAGTCGGCGCCATCGAAGCCGCCGGCTACACCCAGCCTACTCCGGTGCAACAGCGGGCCATTCCCGCCGTGTTGCAAGGTCGCGACTTGATGGTTGCGGCACAGACAGGCACTGGCAAAACCGGCGGCTTTGCCCTGCCGATTCTGGAACGCCTGTTCCCCAACGGTCACCCGGACAAGTCCCAGCGTCACGGCCCGCGCCAACCGCGCGTATTGGTCCTGACCCCGACCCGCGAACTGGCTGCCCAGGTGCACGAGAGCTTCAAGCTCTATGCCCGCGACCTCAAGTTCGTCAGTGCCTGCATCTTCGGCGGCGTTGGCATGAACCCTCAGGTTCAGGCCATGGCCCGCGGTGTTGACGTGCTGGTAGCCTGCCCGGGTCGTTTGCTCGACCTGGCCGGTCAAGGCAGTGTCGACCTGTCCCACGTGGAAATCCTCGTGCTCGACGAAGCCGACCGCATGCTCGACATGGGTTTTGTCCATGACGTGAAGAAGGTCCTGGCCCGTCTGCCGGCCAAACGCCAGAACCTGCTGTTCTCGGCGACGTTCTCCAAGGACATCACCGACCTCGCCGGCAAGCTGCTGCACAACCCCGAGCGCATCGAAGTCACGCCGCCGAACACCACGGTCGAGCGGATCGAGCAACGGGTGTTCCGCCTGCCGGCGAGCCACAAGCGTTCGCTGCTGGCGCACCTGATCACCGCCGGTGCCTGGGAACAGGTACTGGTCTTCACCCGTACCAAGCACGGCGCCAACCGCCTGGCCGAGTACCTGGACAAACACGGCCTGAGCGCCGTGGCCATCCACGGTAACAAGAGCCAGAACGCCCGCACCAAAGCCCTGGCCGACTTCAAGGCCGGTGAAGTGCGGATCCTGGTTGCCACCGACATCGCGGCGCGCGGCCTGGACATCGACCAACTGCCACACGTGGTCAACTTCGAACTGCCGAACGTCGACGAAGACTACGTACACCGCATCGGCCGTACTGGCCGTGCCGGTCGTTCGGGCGAGGCGATCTCGCTGGTCGCCCCGGACGAAGAAAAACTGCTGAAAAGCATCGAGCGCATGACCAAGCAGAAGATCGCCGATGGCGACCTGATGGGGTTTGATGCCAGCAGCGTCGAGGCCGAGAAGCCAGAAGTGCGCGAGCGTCCGGATGTGCGTAACCCGCGCAACCCACGTGGCCCGCGCGGCGACGGTCCGAACGGCGGTGGCGGTGGCGGCGGTCGCAAGGACAAAGGCAAGGACAAGGGCGGCAAGGAAAAGCCGGCAGCCAACCGTGGCGAACGCCCGGCGCAAAAGCCACGTGAAGGCACCCCTGCCCGCGAACAGCAGCGCCCTGCCCCGCGTGCGGCCGCTGATCGGGCACCGGACGAGTTCCTCGACGACGATGTGGATAACTTCGGTAACCGCGTCGACTACGTGCCACAGCAGAAACCGGCACAGGGCCGTGGTCGCCGCCCAGGTGCCCCGGCACAAGGCACTGGCGCCGGTGCTCCACGCACTGGCCAGCCACAGGGTCGGCAGAACGGTCCACGCAACAGCAGCGGCGCCAGCACTGGCACCCCGCCAGCCAAGCGCAGCGGCCCACGCAGTGGCGCACCCCGTGACGGCCAGGCCCGTCGCGAGGAGTCCCGCAACCGTCGCCCAGCCCGTGATGATCAGCCACGCCAGGAGCCTGCGGTACAAAACCCGCGCGGTGGTCCGGCACCGAAGATCATTCACAAGGAGTCCAAGACCGACCGGTTCCCGACTCCTGAGCAGCTCGATCAACTGCCAAGCCGTCCACGTGGCGAAAAACCAGCACTGCTGACCCGCAACCGCTGATTTTTCCCGCGTCAAAAAAAACGCCCCGACTCTTGTGAGTCGGGGCGTTTTTTTGTGGCGGCGAATATTACTTCGCTTTCACACCTTCAAACGTTACGTACAGCTCAACAGCGTCGGAAGCAGGGCCCAGGTCCTTCTGCTTGCCGAAATCGCTACGCTTGATCTGGGTAGTGCCTTCGAAGCCGGCACGGTAGCCGCCCCATGGATCCTTGCCTTCACCCAGGAACGTAGCCTTGACCACGACTGGCTTGGTCACGCCCAGGATGGTCAGATCGCCTGCGACATCAGCGGTTTCCTTGCCATCGGCATTCTTGCCAGTGGATTTGACGCTGGTGGAAACAAACGTCGCCTTGGCAAATTTGCTCGCATTCAGGAAGTCAGCGCTGGCGATGTGCTTGTCGCGCTCGGCGTGATTGGTGAATACGCTGGCGGTATTAACGTTGAACTCGATCTTGCTGTCTTCAGGCTTGGCAGCGTCAAAGCTGAACTTGCCGTCGATATCCTTGAAAGTACCGGTGATGAAACTGTAGCCCAGGTGGCTGATCTTGAAGTCAACGAAGGCGTGCTGGCCTTCCTTGTCGACAACGTAGTCGGCTGCCATCACGTTGGCCGACAGCAGAGCAGCACCGATTGCCAGAGCGGCGAGAGACTTTTTCAACATGCTTTCTATTCCTTGGAGTCGAGGTTGAACATCAGGCTTTGCGACCCAGCATGCGTGCCAGGGTCACATCACGATCGATAAAATGGTGCTTCAATGCTGCCAACGCATGGAGCCCGGAGACGATCACCAGCGCCCATGCCAGGTAGAAATGAATTTCACCGGCCAGGTCTGCCTGGTCCGGTAGACCGGAAATCAGGGCAGGGACTTCAAACAAGCCAAACACCGGGATCCCGACACCGTCTGCGGTGGAAATCAGGTAACCGGCAATCATTACCGCAAACAGGCTGACATACAGAAACCCGTGACCGACCTTGGCACCGATGCGGGTCAGGCGATCGTAGTTGGCCAGGGTCGGCGGTGGCGGGCTGATCAAACGCCAGAGCACCCGCAGCAACATGACCGCGAAGAGCACCAGACCGATGCTTTTGTGCAGGTCCGGGGCGTCCTTGCGCCAGGTGCTGTAGTAGTCCAGCCCGACCATCCACAAGCCCAGGGCGAACAGACCGACCACTGCCAGGGCTACGCCCCAGTGCATGAAAATACTGACCCAACCGTAGCGGGAGGTAGAGTTACGTAGCTGCATTGCCCAAATCCTGTAAGAACTGCGCTCAAGACTATCGAGTTATCTATCGAATTAAAGCGGAAAAATTCGCTTTGAAATATCGAGAAATACGATCTGGAGTCTGGTGCCGGTTGGTTAAGGAAAGATTAACCACCTCAGACAGTTGTCCTCCTGGCACCCCACGTGTGCCCTCCACAGCGGGGTTTTCGTCAGCCCAGGCAACTGAAAAAACCACAATAGGTTGTCCGCATGCCCGGCATTGCATAGGCTTGCGCGATTGTTTGCCCGCGAAACCAGCGTGCCGTCTCGAGGAGAATTTACATGGGCTTGAATAATCAGTGGATGCAGCGCGATCTCGCGGTGTTGTGGCATCCCTGCACCCAGATGAAAGACCACGAACAACTGCCGTTGATCCCGATAAAACGTGGCGAAGGGGTGTGGCTGGAGGACTTCGAAGGCAAGCGTTACCTCGACGCCGTCAGTTCCTGGTGGGTCAACGTGTTCGGCCACGCCAATCCGCGGATCAACCAGCGGATCAAGGATCAGGTCGACCAACTCGAGCACGTGATCCTCGCCGGTTTCAGCCACCAGCCGGTGATCGAACTGTCCGAGCGTCTGGTGAAGATGACGCCTGAAGGGCTGACCCGGTGCTTCTACGCCGATAACGGCTCATCGTGCATCGAAGTCGCCTTGAAAATGAGCTTTCATTACTGGCTCAACCGCGGCCAGCCGAACAAGAAGCGCTTCGTCACCCTGACCAACAGCTACCACGGCGAGACCATGGCCGCGATGTCGGTCGGCGACGTGCCCTTGTTCACCGAGACTTACAAGGCCCTGCTGCTGGACACCATCAAGGTGCCGAGCCCCGATTGCTACCTGCGCCCCGACGGCATGAGCTGGGAAGAACACTCGCGGAACATGTTCGCGGCGATGGAACAAACCCTGGCCGAACATCACGACAGCGTTGCGGCAGTGATCGTCGAGCCGTTGATCCAGGGCGCAGGCGGTATGCGCATGTACCACCCGGTGTACCTGAAACTGCTGCGCGAAGCCTGTGACCGCTACGGCGTGCACCTGATCCACGACGAAATCGCCGTCGGTTTCGGCCGCACCGGGAGCATGTTTGCCTGTGAACAGGCCGGCATCCGCCCGGACTTCCTGTGCCTGTCCAAGGCCCTGACCGGCGGCTACCTGCCGCTGGCGGCCTGCGTCACCACCGACGAGGTCTACAGCGCCTTCTACGACGACTACCCGACCCTGCGCGCGTTCCTCCATTCCCACAGCTACACCGGCAACCCGCTGGCCTGTGCAGCCGCGTTGGCGACCCTGGATATCTTCGAGCAGGACAACGTCATCGAAAACAACAAGGCCCTGGCCCAGCGCATGGCGACGTCGACCGCACACCTGGTCGATCACCCCAACGTGTCGGAGGTGCGCCAGACCGGCATGGTGCTGGCCATCGAGATGGTCAAGGACAAGGCCAGCAAAGAGGCCTATCCCTGGCAAGAGCGTCGGGGCCTGAAAGTATTCCAGCACGCCCTGGAGCGCGGCGCGCTGTTGCGCCCGCTGGGCAGCGTGGTGTATTTCCTGCCGCCCTACGTGATCACCCCCGAGCAGATCGACTTCCTTGCCGAAGTGGCCAGCGAAGGCATCGACATCGCCACCCGCGACTCGGTCAGTGTCGCCGTGCCCAAGGACTTCCACCCAGGGTTCCGTGATCCGGGCTAGCAGCCGTCAAATCCCACTCAGATGAATGACACCTTTTACAGAGACCCCGCATGAGACTGTCGCGCTTTTTTATCGATGCCCCCTTGAGCCTTGGCGAGCATGAATTGCCGGAGGCCCAGGCCCATTACATCAGCCGCGTGCTGCGCATGGCCGAGGGCGATGCACTGCAGGTGTTCGACGGCTCAGGCCAGGAATACCTCGGCACACTGGTGGAAGTCGGCAAGAAACGCGTGCGCGTGGCGTTGAGCGAAAGTTTCGCCGGGCAAATCGAGTCGCCGCTGCAGATCCACTTGGGCCAGGGCCTGTCCCGGGGTGAGCGCATGGATTGGGCGATTCAGAAAGCCACGGAGCTGGGGGTGAGTGAAATCACGCCGATCTTCAGTGACCGCTGCGAAGTGCGGCTCAAGGACGAACGCGCCGACAAACGCCTGCAGCACTGGCGCCAGGTCGCGATCAGCGCCTGCGAGCAATGTGGACGCTCGCGGGTGCCGGTGATCCATCCGCCGATGCTGCTGGCAGACTGGATCAAGCAGGTCCCGGCCGAGCTGAAACTGGTGCTGCACCCAGTGGCAGAGCCATGGGCCAGCCACGCCAAACCCGCGACCCTGGCATTTCTGATCGGCCCCGAAGGTGGCTTGTCGGACGCTGAAGTAGAGCAGGCCAAGGCAGGCGGTTTCCACGCCGCACGCCTCGGCCCTCGCGTGCTGCGCACCGAAACCGCGCCGGTCGTGGCGCTGGCGGTAGCACAACAGCTATGGGGCGATTTCTAAGCCCCCAGGAGCTGGCGTTGACTGCGATCTCTTGCGCTAAAAATCACTGCACCGGATCACTCGTCGGCTTGGCAATGATCGCCTTGAGTTCGCTGGTCATCGGGAACTCAAGGTTCAAGCCTTTTGGCGGGATCGGCTGTTCAAACCAGCGCTGGTAGATCCCGTTGATTTCCCCTGAGCTGTACAGCTCGCCCAGTGTCGAATTCACCAGGGCGAGGAACTGCGGATCGTCCTTGCGCACCATGCAGCTGTAGATTTCCCGCGACTGCTCTTCGCCGACCACCACCCACTTGTGCGGATCGCGAGCCTTGGCGCGCTCGCCGTAGAGCAAGGCATCGTCCATGTAAAACGCCGCTGCCCGGCCGGACTGCAACATCTGGAAGGCTTCGCCGTGGTCCTTGGCGCTGATCACGAACATGTCGATCTTGTTATCGACGTTGTAGCTCTTCAGATAACGCTCGTTGGTGGTGCCGGCGGTGGTTACCACGTTCTTGCCGCGCAGGTCGGCGAAGCTCTTGACCCCGCTGTCGTTGGCGGTCAGCAACTGGCCTTTGACATAGATAAAACCGTAGGAAAACGCCACCTGCTTTTGCCGCTCAGCGGTCACGCCGGTCGAGCCACATTCCAGGTCGACCGTGCCGTTCTGCACCAGCGGGATACGGGTTTGCGAGGTCACCAGGTTGTATTTCACCTGGAGCTTGGGCACCGCGAGCTTCTGCTGCACACGCTCGACTATCTTGCTCGCCAGGTCCACCGAGTAACCCATCGGCTGACCCGAGTGATCACCCACGTAGGAGAACGGTACCGACGCATCGCGATAACCCAGCGTAATGCTGTTGGCGCTGGCAATCTTGCTCAGGGTGGGGCCCAGCGGGGCTTCTTCAGCCTGCACTTGAGTGCCGAGCAACACGCCCAGGGTGCAGCCGAGCAACGTGATTTTTTGCATTGTTATTCTCCGTTGTGGGTGATGAATTACTTAGCGGCGTGCCGCGATTACGCTGATTTCGACTCGCACCTGCGGGCGGGCCAGTTCGGCCTGCAAGGTGGTGCGGCTCGGTGCCTGGCCAGGCGACAACCAGGCCGACCAGACGTCATTCATCGCCGCGAAATCCTCACCGATATCCTTCAGGTAAATGGTCGCGCTGAGCAGATGATCCTTGTCGCTGCCCGCTTCGGCCAGCAGCGCGTCGATTTTTTCCAGCACCTGGCGAGTCTGGCCAGCGGCATCGGTGGCATCACCCGGCACCTGGCCGGAGAGAAACACCAACTCGCCAAAGGTCACGGCAGCGGACAAGCGTGGATTGGTCTGGATACGGCTGATGGTCATCGGATAGTCCTTCTCTGAGGTAGTGGTTTCAGGCCGCACGGGGCGTAAAGCCCTGCAGGTCAATGGAGGGGCGGCGCTGGCCGATCAGTTCGCTGAGCAACTGCGCGCTGCCGCAGGCCAGGGTGAAACCCAGGGCGCCATGGCCGAGGTTCAGCCACAAGTTGCAATACCCCGTTGCGCCCAGCAGCGGCACGCCGCTAGGGGTCGCCGGGCGCATGCCGGCCCACTCGATGGCCTGCTCGTAGTCGCCGGCATTGGCAAAGGTGTCACGCGCCTGGCGCTTGATCAGGGCCAGGCGCTTGGGGTCCAGCGCCGGGTCAAAACCGACGATGTCGACCATGGCCGCCACCCGCAGTTGCTCGCCAATGCGGGCGTAGACGATCTTGCGGTCATAGTCGGTGATGCTCAGGTCCGGAGCCCGGTGTTGGGCGCCGATCGGCACGGTCAGGCTATAACCCTTGAGCGGATACAGGGGCAGGTGCACCCCGGGTAATGCCAGCAGTGGGCTGCGATGGCCCGCGGCAATCACCAGGTGCTCCACTGGCAGCACTTCATTCCCCAGTTCGATTGCGCTCACCACGCCATTGGCCTGGCGAATACCGGTCACGGCCTGGCCCAGGCGGAACTCGCAACGGCCCGAGGCCCGTAAACGCGCCGCCAGTTGCTGGCAAAAACCGTGGCAGTCACCGACTTCCTCATCCGGGGTGTAGATCGCGCCAACAAAGGGCGCATCGGCCAGCGCCGGGTCCAGGCGGGCACAGTCGGCGGACGACAGCACCTGCTGTTGCTGGGGGTCGGCCAGGTTGTGGCGGGCATGCTCGAAACTGGCAGCCTGGCGGAAGGTCACCAGCTTGCCGTTGCGCCGCCAGTGGAAACCGTCCAGGGCATCGGCTTCGCGCCAGGTTTGCAGGGTGGACTGGCTGAACAACGCCAGGCGCAACAGATGGGCCGCGTTGGCGCGGTTGACCGAGGAACGACAGGCCCCCAGGAAGGACGCCATCCAGCGCCACTGCGCCGGGTCGAAGCGTGGACGCAGCTTCAACGGCGAGTCACCGCGCAGCATCCAGCCAATGGCCTGCAATGGCACGCCGGCATCGGCCAGGGGCGCCACGTAGCGGTAGGACAACTGGCCGCCATTGGCAAAGCTGGTTTCGCTGCCCAGCGAATCCCGCGCTTCGACCAGGGTCACCTCAACGCCATCGCGCACCAGTGCATAGGCCGTTGCCAGGCCGATTACGCCGCCGCCGATGATGCATACACGCTGAGCCATGTCAGTCCTTAATCGTGGTTGAGACGAGCCCGAGGTTAGAGCCAGGTGACAGGCGCCGAACAATGAATAAAGATGGTCACCCCATAAACAAAGGTTATGGACTCGCCATGCGCCTTCGCCACATCGAGATTTTCCAGGCCATCCGCCAGACCGGCTCGGTCAGCGCTGCCGCGCAATTGCTGCACGTCTCCCAACCTGCCGTGACCAAGGTGTTGCAACACGCCGAGCAGCACTTGGGTTTCCCGCTGTTTCTGCGGGTACGCGGCAAACTCCAGGCCACCCCGGAAGCGCTGGAACTGGAGCGTGAGGTCGACAAAGTCACCGAAAGCCTGCAAGGGGTGCGACGCCTGGCCCAGAGCCTGCGCCGCGAGCCGGGCCACAGCCTGCGGATCGGCGCGACCCCGGCCCTGGCCCTGTCGTTGTTGCCTCCGGCCATTCATGAGTGGACGCAGCGTTATCCGGAGATCGCCTGTGAGCTGTCCAGCGCCCACAGCCGCGAGCTGGTGCAAAACCTGTTGATGCGCGAAATCGATGTCGCCCTGACCCTGCAACTGCCCGATCACCCAGGACTCAAGGCCCAGGCGCTGGCCAGTGGGGTGTTGGTGGCGCTGGCGCCGGCCGGTTACTGGCCCCTGGAAGAAGAAGGCCAGCCGCTGCCGCTGCAGGCCCTGGCCGATGCGCCGCTGATCGGGCTATCCAGTGCCGACCCCCTGTCGGCCCGGCTCGACAGTTACCTCAAGGCCGTCGAGCCGCCACCCCGGGTCAGCATTGCGGTGCAGACGTATTCACTGGCCAGGGCGATGGTCGAATCCGGGGCCGGCCTGACCGTGATCGACCCCTTCACTGCCCTCGGTGCCTCGCCCGGGACCACCGCCATCCGTCCCCTGGCGCCGGCGCTGCCGATCACCCTCTACGCGGTGACCCGCGCGACCGAACCGCCACCGCACACCCTGAACGAGCTACTGACCATCTTCAGACACCGCGCGCAGGAGCAACTGGACAGGTTGGTCGGGCGGGCGTAGTTGCATCGCGTTAGCGCTGTGCGTCAGATCACATAAAACAGAATCGCCACGAAATGCAGCAGACTGCCGGTGATCACAAACAGGTGCCAGATCCCGTGGGCATGGCGCAGTCGGCTGTCGAGGGCGAAAAAAATGATGCCGACGGTGTAAAACACTCCGCCGGCCGCCAGCCAGGCGAACCCCGTGGTGCCCAGCGCGGCAATCAGCGGCTTGACCGCCACCAGCACGATCCAGCCCATGACCGCGTAGATCACCAGTGACAGGATCCGCGCCTCGGAGCGCGGCTTGATCTCCTGCAGCATGCCGATCACCGCCAGCGCCCAGACAATCCCGAACAGCGACCAGCCCCAGGGGCCACGCAAGGTCACCAGGCAAAAAGGCGTGTAGCTGCCGGCAATCAGCAGATAGATCGACAGGTGATCGACCTTCTGCATGATCACCTTCGCCCGCCCGCGCACGCTGTGATAAACCGTCGACACGCTGTACAGCACCAGCAAAGTCACCCCGTAGATCGCCACGCTGACAATCTTCCAGGGACTGCCATCGAGGCTGGCCACCACCAACAACCAGACCGCCCCGACAAACGCCGCAACCGCCCCGAACAAATGGCTCCAGGCGTTGAATCTTTCTCCGTGGTACATGGGCCTCCCAATGCAAAAGCCAGACAACGACACATGAACACTTTCATACGTCTATATGGGAACGCTCATTCAACAACCAACCCCGCCCCCACCAACAACGCTTCCAGCGCCAGCAAGTCGGGGATTTTTGCCACTTGGTCGACGACTTGCACCGCCGCCTGTTCCAGTGCACACAGCGGCACGTCGACGTAGCTCAACTGGCTGTCGAGCTTGCAGGAGCGCGGGATTCCCTGGACCAGCAGGGCAATGAACCTGAGGTTGGCTCGCCCGCCGAGGGTGTTGAGGATGACGATGCGGGCGCGTTCGCCGATCACGGTCTTGCTGCCGCAGGCCGACTCGAAACTCAGCAGCGGGATCTGGCGGTCGCGCCAGTTGACCTGGCCCAGGTACCAGGGCGGTGAGTCGAGGTCGAAGGTCCCGGGCTGGTAGTCGATCAGCTCGGCAACGGCGACGTTGGGCAGGATCAGGGTGCGGTCCGCCAGAGGCAACAGCAGCCCGGTGAGGTGGCTGGTACGGTGCTCAAGCATGGGCCTTGCTCCACAGGGCGATGCTTTCGAGCAACACCGATTCCTGGTACGGCTTGCCGAGGTAGTCGTTGACGCCGATGGCCATTGCCCGATCGCGGTGTTTTTGTCCGGTGCGCGAGGTAATCATGATGATCGGCAGGTGCTGCAGGCGGGGATCGTTGCGCACCTGGGTGGCCACTTCAAAGCCATCCATGCGCGGCATTTCGATGTCCAGCAGCATCAGGTCGGGCATGTGTTCTTCCAGCAACTGCATAGCGTCCACCCCGTCCTTGGCCGTGAGCACGCTCATGCCGTGGCGCTCCAACAGCCGACTGGTGACTTTGCGCACGGTGACCGAATCGTCCACCACCAGCACCAGCATCGAGCGCTGCGGCTCTCCTTCCGGGCTGGTCGCGATCGGCGCCGGCATCCGTACCTGCATCGCCCGCAACGGCGCCAGCAGGTCGAGAATCAGCACCACCCGGCCATCGCCGAGAATCGTCGCGCCGGACAGCCCCTGTACCGCGGCAAACTGCGGGCCGAGGCTCTTGACCACGATTTCCCGGGTGCCTGCCATGGCGTCGACCTGCACCGCGATATGCCGCTCGTTGCACTGCACCAGCAGCACCGGCAGCGGCAGGTTCTGCCCCAGCAAGCGGGGGCGCACGCTGGTCTTGAGCAACTCACCCAGGTAGCACAGTTCATAACATTGCCCGGCATACTCGTACCGGGGCGGATCCAGCTGGTAGCGGGCCTCCAGCTCGCTGGGCAGGACTCGCACCATGCCCTCGATGGTGTTCAGCGGGATCGCGTACTGATCCTCGCCACACTGCACCATCAACGCGCGGTTGACCGACACCGTGAACGGCAGGCGAATGCGGAAATGCACACCCTTGCCCGGGACCGAGTCGATGCTCATCAGGCCACCCAGCTGGCGCACTTCTTCATGCACCACGTCCATGCCCACGCCGCGTCCGGAGATCTGGGTGATCTTCTCGGCGGTGGAGAAGCCAGGCTGCAGGATGAACTGCAACACGTCGCGGTCACTCAGGGTGCTTTCGGGGGCCAGCAGCCCGCGCTTGATCGCCTTGCGCCGCACAGCATCGAGGGGCACACCGGCACCGTCGTCGCGGATGTCGAAAATGATATCGCCGCCCTCGCGGGACAGGTCCAGGCTGATCCGCCCCTGCTCGGGCTTACCGGCAGCGCGGCGCACTTGCGGAGACTCCAGGCCATGGTCGATGGCGTTGCGCAGCATGTGCTCCAGCGGGGCGGCCATGCGTTCAAGGACATTGCGGTCCATCTCGCCCTCGGCGTTGCCGACGATGAACTCGACGTCCTTGCCCAACTCGCTGGAGACCTGGCGGACGATGCGCTTGAGGCGCGGCAGCATCCGCTCGAACGGCACCATGCGTGTGCGCATCAGGCCTTCCTGCAGCTCGCTGTTGATCCTTCCCTGTTGCTGCAACAGGTTCTCGGCGTCGTGGTTGCGCCGCTCCAGGGTTTCCTTGAGGTCGAGCAAATCGGAAGCGGACTCGAACATCGCCCGCGACAACTGCTGCAGCTGCGAATGGCGATCCATTTCCAGCGGGTCGAATTCTTCGTAGCCCAGGCGCTCGGCGTCGACGTGCTGGCGACTGAGGATGCGTCCCTGGGTTTCGGTGTCGAGGCGACGCAGTTGATCGCGCATGCGCTCGAGGGTGGTTTCCATCTCGCTCAAGGTCACCCGGGCATCGTTGACCTGTTGCTCGACACGCCCACGAAAGATCGACGTCTCGGCGGCCAGGTTGACCAGGTCGTCGAGCAGTTCGGCGGACACCTTGACCATGTCGGCGCCTGCTTCAGCGGGCAACGCAGGCGGCTCCGGCTTGTTCTGCGCCGGGCTGTCGAGTGCCACCGGGGTAACTGCCCGCTCGACCGCCGAGGGGTGACTGAAGGCCTGGATGGCCTCGATCAGGCGCTCGGCCGGCGCTACCGGTTGACCGGCGCGGGTGGCGTCGAGCATCTGCGCCAGCCGGTCATGGCTGCGTTGCAACAGCCCGAACAGTGCCGGCGTGGCCTGCAGCAAGCCGGTCGACAGGCCTTCGTAGAGAAACTCCAGCTCATGGGCCAAGGTGCCAATGGGCGCTATCTCGACCATTCGCGCGCCCCCCTTGAGGGTGTGCAGATCGCGCAGCAGGGTTTCCATTTCCTGGCGGTTTTGCGGGTCGGCCTGCCAGCGCAGCAAGGCCGCGCCGGAACTGTCGATGATGTCGAAACCTTCCTCGAGGAAAATTTCCAGCAACTCCGGGTCATTACCCGGCGCATCGTCGGCGGGCGTCTCTGCAGCGGCGTCGGCATGGCTGGTGTTGCCTTGGCGCCACTGCGCGATGGCCTCGATCAATGCCGTGCAATCGCCCAGCGGTTGTTGCCGTTGCAGTTGCTCCAGCAGTTGCGCGAGGCGGTCGTGGCTCTGCTGCAACAGCAGGCCCAGCTCGGCGCTGTAGCTCAAGCGCCGGTCCACCAACCCCTCGTAAAGGCTTTCCAGCTCGTGGGCCAGGTCACCCACCGGCCCGATCTCGGCCATCCGCGCCCCACCCTTGAGGGTGTGCAAGTCGCGCTGCAACGATAACAACGGAGCCGGGTTCTGCGGGTCAGTGAGCCAACGCTGCAAGGCCTGCCCGGCGCTCTCCAGAATGTCCACGGCTTCTTCGAGAAAGATCGCCACCATTTCAGCGTCCGCCGCCAACGGCGTCGGCGAGGACTGCCCGAGTTCGGCGGTGACACTGCCCAGCTCGGTGATGCTCAGGGTGCGACTGCCGTCGCTGCGGATCAGGCCCATCGCGGACGGATCCAAGCCCTCATTGAGCAAATCGCGCAGGGCCTGCACGCGAGCCGGTTGGTGACTGACTTCCTGGCCCGCCGCCAGCTCGTCGAGCATGTTGATCAAGGCTTCGTGGGCGCTTTGGGCCTCGTCAAAGAATCGTTCGCTGACCGCCAGGCTGCTTTCCTCCACTGCGCCGTACAGGTCGAGCAAGGCCTCGCACAACTCATCCATCGGGTGCAGGTCGGCCAGGTGTGCGCCTTCGCCCAGGGTCGTCAGTTCATCCAGCAACGCACTCAGTTCCTGGCGCTCGCCAGGGTGTTGCTGCCAACGTCGCAACAGGCTTTCGGCGTCCAGCAGGATGTCCATGCCCTGGGCCAGGAAGTTGTTGATCAACTGCGGGTCACGCTTGATCCGCACGCCGCTGTCGGGCGAGCTGTGCAAGGCTTCCAGGCGCTCGGCAAGCAGCGCCTGGGTGCGCTGGATCAATTCGGGGCCACCACGGATTTCCACCAGCGGGTTGTCCTGCAATTGCGCCAGGCCACGGCGCAACAATCCTTCGGCCTCCAACAGCAGCTCGACTTCATCCAGGTCCAGGGCCAGCAGGTGCGCCTTGTATTCGCGGGCCAACTGGTCGAAGGGTGCCGCCAGTTCGGCGATCGGCACCACCCCGGCCACCGAGGCACTGCCCTTGAGGGTGTGCAGCGCGCGCTGCAACTCGTCAGTGGCCTGCAACGGCAGATGTTCGGCGGCCTGCTCGAGAAAGCGCTTGAGGCTGTTGAGGTGGGTCTCGGCTTCGTTGCGGAAAATCTCCAGCAACTGCGGGTCGGCGGCGCTAGTGTGCGCCTCGCTCGCCGGCTCGGGCAGCGCAGTGCCCCGGGCCAACGCATGGGCGCGGGCCGCCAGGCGGTCCACGTCATCGCGTTGGCGCTGATGGTTGGCGGCGAATTCCGCTACCAGCTCCGGCAGCAGTTGCAGCGTGTCACGCAACAGCTCGTCGACCTGCGGCCCAGGCTCGACACTGTGTTCAAGTACTCGGTTGAGCAGGTTTTCCACGGCCCAGGCAAGCTCGGCGAGCACCAGCGCGCGGACCATGCGTCCACTGCCCTTCAAGGTATGAAAAGCCCGCCGCAGTTCGCCCAGAACCCCCGCATTGCCTGGGCTGGTCGACCAGCGTGGCAAGTACTCGCGCAGGATATCCAGGACTTCGGCGGTCTCCTCGAGGAACACCTCGCGCAGTTCGTCATCCACCGGTTCTTCATCGGCCGGCGGTGGTTGCAGGCTGCCAGGGGTGCTCATGGCCGGCGGGTTGACGGCCGAAACCGGGCTGGCCAGGGCAGCTGCCAGCGACTGCTGGGCGGCCGGGTCAGCTTCGGCGAACCGACCGTCATCGGCACTCGGCGACGGACTGAACGGCGGCAGATGAACCGCGCTGGGCAGGTAGCCCAGTGTCGCCAGACTCTGTTCGGCCACATCCAGCACCTGCTCGCCGAGGGTTTGCGGGTCCTCGCTCAAGCGCTCCAGGTAATACTCGATGCTGGTGATAGCATCGGCCAGGTTGTCCAGATGCTGCCAATCCGGTGGAGTACGGTCCGCCAGCAGGTGTTCGCGAATGTAGCTGTTGCAGGCTTCCAGCAGGCTCGCCGCACGGTGCAGGGGAATCATCGCCAGCGCACCGCGAACCTGGGTCAGCAAGTCCGGCAGCAACTGCAACGGCTGGCGATCCCAGTGGGCATCGATGTATTCGACGATCATGTCCTTGGCCTGCTGCAGGCACAGCCGGGCTTCCTTGATGACGATCTGGTGGATCTGCGTCAGGTCGGTGGTCGGCAGCCGGCTTTCTTCACGGCTCTGCTCGACGATGCCGACCATGCCCGCCAGGGTCGCCTCGACGTAGAGCAAGGCGCCGGCCACATCCATCAGGATCGCATCGTTCGGCTCGCGCTGGCCCTGGGCCAGGCTCATCACCACGCCCAACTGGTCGATGATGACCTTGCGTGGCTGGCCAAAACCAAGCACCGCCAGGGTGTCGGCAATCTGTCGCAACGGCGCCAGCAGGCTGTCGAGGTCCGAGGCATGCTGGCGGTCGCTGCGCACGAACAGGTCCAGGCGTTCCTTGACCCGCACCAGTTCCTCGCACAAGGCGGCCAGCACCGAGCGCATGGCGTCGCGGTCAGGCCCGGCCAGGCGCGCGCGCTCTGCGTCGAGCAGGGCATTGTCAGGCAAGGCGTCATCCAGCCCGTAGCGATCTTTCATGATTAACATCCGGGGACTCGGGGATTGCGCCTTGGCGATATAAAACAGCAGGCTTTTCAGCAGCTCGGGGGGCGCCGCCTGGTTGATGGCCGGCATGCCGTGTTCAAGCAAGCGCTTGAGTTCCTTGTCAGTCTCCTTGAACAAGCTGCGCAGCGTCGGACTGTTATCGATATGGCCACTGAGCATGCCTTCGACCAGCGCTGAAGCCACCTGCCACAGCGGGCTCAACGGCGCATCGGCACACAGCGTCTCAAGGCGTGCAAAAACCTTGGCCAGGTACCCGAGGTTAGTGCTGTCGTCCTGTTCGCGCAGCAGGCCAACCAGGCCCATCTGCAGCATCTGCCGCAGTTTGCGCAGCACATTGGGCAAGTCTGCCGGCTCCAGCAGTGCCAGTTGCGTGTCAGTCAGGGTCGGCAGTTCTTGCAATTGCGGACTGAACAGGCTGGTTTCGGCGAGCAGGCCCTCGCCTCGGGCGCTGCGCAGGTCATTGATCAGCGGCAACACCACCAGGGGCAAATCGCGCCGGGCGCTGAGCACGCGATCGAGGTAAATCGGCAACTGGCCGAGAGCCTGTTGCAACAGGCGGATGGCTTCGTCGCGATGGGCCACCGTGCCACGCTGCAAGGCCGCCGCCAGGTGTTCCATCTCTTCGGCGAGCAGGGCCGCTCCGTAGAACTCGACCATCTGCAGACTGCCATGGACCTGATGGATACCTGCCAGGCATTGCTCGAGCGCGTGCAGCGCCTGCGGGTCCTCGACCAGGTGATCGAGGGCAAGGTAGGCCTGCTTCAGCGTTTCGGCAATTTCGCCCTTGACCCACTCAAGGGCCACATAGTCGTGCCGATCACCCATAACCACTCCAGTCAAAATTCGTTCCCAGCGTGCAGGGTTCAGGTCTTGTCGGTTCCGCGCTCCGGTACCGCCGGCAAGGTGAAGCCGGACACCGAGCGCCGCAACTGACTGGCCATTTTCGCCAGGTTGCCAATGCTCTCCGCGGTGGCCGTGGAGCCCGACGAGGTTTGCGTGGTGATCTGCTGGATCACGTTCATGGTCAAGGAAATCTGCCCCGCCGACGACGTCTGTTGCTGCGCCGCATTGGAAATGCTCTGGATCAGCGCCGCGAGGGTTTTCGAAACGCCTTCGATTTCTTCCAGGGCTACTCCGGCATCCTGCGCCAGCCGCGCGCCACGCACCACCTCGGTGGTGGTCTGCTCCATGGAGATCACCGCCTCATTGGTATCGGTCTGGATCGCCCGCACCAGGGTTTCGATCTGCCGGGTGGCGGCGGACGAACGTTCCGCCAGGCGCTGCACCTCGTCGGCCACCACGGCAAACCCACGCCCGGCATCGCCAGCCATGGAGGCCTGGATCGCCGCGTTGAGGGCCAGGATATTGGTCTGGTCGGCAATGTCGTCGATCAGGTTGACGATATCGCCGATTTCCTGGGACGACTCGCCCAGGCGCTTGATGCGCTTGGCGGTGTCCTGGATCTGTTCACGAATGTTGTCCATGCCGTGAATGGTGTTGTGCACCACCTCGTTGCCCTTGTTGGCGATTTCCACCGAGCGCTCGGCCACGGCCGATGACTCGGCGGCGTTCGCCGACACCTGGTCGATGGACTGGGCCATGTCGTTGATCGAGGCCGAAGCTTCGCTGATCTGCTGGGCCTGATGTTCCGAAGCCTGGGCCAGATGCATCGCCGTGGCCTGGGTTTCCTGCACGGCGGCAGCTACCTGGCCGGCCGTGAGGTTGATGGTGGCCACCAGGTCACGCAACTGGTCGACCGAGTAGTTGATGGAGTCGGCAATGGTCCCGGTGAAGTCTTCAGTCACCGACGCTGTGACCGTCAGGTCGCCGTCTGCCAGGTCTTCGATTTCGTCGAGCAGGCGCATGATCGCGTTCTGATTGCGCTCGTTCTTCTCGGCGGTCTCGCGCAACTGGCGGTTGGTTTCACGCACCATCACCAGTCCGATCAGGATGATCGAGGTCAGCGCCAGCAGGCCCAGCACGTAACCGCCGATGGTATCGGTGGAACGTCCGCCCACCAGGTTTTCGAAGCCGTTGGCCAGGTGCGAGGCTTCCTCCAGCAAGGTCTGCGACAGGTTGAAGATATTGCCCGCCGACTCACGGACCTTGAACAGCTGGGGCGAAGTTTCGAGGATTTCATCCACTGAACCCGAGACGAACTGGAACAGCTCGGCGATCTCGGTCAAGCGGGCACGGGCATCACGGTCCTCGACCTGGCTGACCTTGAGCGCCGGATTGCCCTGCAGCATGCCGTTGAGCACCTGGCCGAAGCGCGCCGCGTCCCGGCCAAACACGTCGGCGGCCTGCTGCGCGTTTTCATCGCCGGCCAATACGGTGTTGACGGCGCCAAGGATGCGCTCGGCAAGCAGCGACTGGCGCTGGGCCATGGCCACCTGCGTGGCCGGCGCGCCGCGTTGCAGCAGGATTTCGACGACTTTTTCGTACTCGACCTGCAACTGCGGCACGGTCTCGGCCAACGTCGCGGCCACCTGGTGCAGCGACAGCACGGTCTGTTCGCTGGAGAGGATCGCGTCGGTGTTTTTCAGCAAGCGCTCCCAATCCAGCTGCACGGCGCGCATTTGCGGACGCACCACCGCCGGTGCTGGCGGCAGGCCGGTGACGGGGTCGCCTTTCTTCAGGTAGCCCCAGCGCTGCGCAAAGTCATTGCGCGCATCGCTGAGCAGCTTGAACGCCGCGGCTTTGCCGGCAGCCGCTTCGGTGGCGTTCTTGGCGATACGCTGGGACAGCACGCGCAACTCACCGGCATGCCCGATGTACTGCTTGTCGTAGGAGGCCTGGGTGTTGAGGTAGGCAAAGTTGGCGAACAACAGCACGATGAACACGATCAGCGCGATGAACAGCGCAATGATCTGCGAACGACTGCGCGATCCATCGCTTGAGGTGCCCGTGTTGACTTTAATCATCGATCTTCGCCTGTTGACCCACATTGTGAAACTGCACCGGAGTCATTGCGAGTGCTGTGCACTCGAACGCAGCCTTCGGCAGCTGCTCCTACACCGCTACATCCATGAAGCGTGGTGACTGCGCCACGGCAAACGGACTGAACACCTGCCAGCGTTGCTCACGCTCGAACCGGCCCTTGATGAAAGCCGCCGCCGGGTCGTCCTGACGACCCGCCGCTCCCGGCTCGAACCGGGCCTGATCAAAGTGCTGCATGCCCAGTACCTCATCGACCATCAGCCCGACGAACGTTTCCTTGTACTCCACCACCAGGATCCGCCGCTGCTTGCGCTGAGCCGACAACTCGGCACCCAGGAAGCCGCACAGGTCCATCACCGGCAGCAAGCGGCCACGCAGGTTGGCCACTCCCCTGACCCACGGCTTGACTCCGGGCAACTGGGTCAGGCGCGGCTCGTGCAGGACTTCGCTGACCTCGCCCATGGGTGCCACGTACCAGTGTTCGCCCAGGCGGAAGCCAATACCGCTCCAGCCGTGATTGCGGGTTGGCTGGGACGGCAAGTCAGCCGCCAGCAACCGGCAACGCTGGTCGATCTGCAGCAGCAGTTCAAAGGCACTCAGCGACTCGGCCATGGCGCGGCCGTCAGCCTGCCAGCACAGCGTTCAGGGTCTTGATCAGGGTGTCTTCGTCCACCGGCTTGGTCAGGTAGTCCCTGGCGCCCTGGCGAGTGCCCCAGACCTTGTCGGTCTCCTGGTCCTTGGTGGTGATGATGATCACCGGAATATGGCCGGTCTCCGGGTCCTTGGTCAGTTGACGGGTCGCCTGGAAGCCGTTGAGACCGGGCATGACGATGTCCATCAATACGGCGTCGGGCTTTTCCTGACGGGCCAGCGCCACGCCATCGGCTCCGTTTTGCGCCGTCAACACTTCATGGCCGTGCTTTTCCAGCATGCCGGTGAGTTTGTACATTTCGGTCGGCGAGTCATCGACGATCAGAATACGTGCCATGGTCTTCCCCATTCTTGTAGACGCCAGGCCGGTTGGCCGGGCATCACTGTGCGTGTCTTACAGCGGCGCATCGGCAGCGAAGCCCGGTACATGAGCGCGAATCGCGTTCAACAGTTCTTCCTTGCTGAATGGCTTGGTCAAAAACTGATCGGAACCGACAATCCGTCCCTTGGCCTTGTCGAACAACCCGTCCTTGGACGACAGCATGATCACCGGCGTGGCCTTGAACGCACTGTTGTTCTTGATTAAAGCGCAGGTCTGATAACCATCCAGACGCGGCATCATGATGTCGACAAAAATGATCCCCGGATGGTTGTCGGTTATCTTGGCCAGCGCATCAAAACCATCGATGGCGGTGATCACCTCGCAGCCCGCATTGCGTAACAAGGTTTCAGCGGTACGGCGAATGGTTTTCGAATCGTCGATCACCATGACCTTCAAGGCGTTGGAATGCTGTTCCATATCTGCTCTACCATCGCCTGGGCGAATCAGTTTGTCCGTTTGCGGCTGCCCGTTGGCTCGAAACCCTTGATGATCAAGGGCCAGCGCGACATGCCAGCCTTTTTAGCACAGTCTCCATGTCCAATCTATCGGCCGACCCGCGAGGCGGTTTTTCCTTGACCGGGAACCCACCGGGCGCCACTCTGACGCCACTTTTTCTGGCCTTCGGCTGGTTTTTTGTAGGCGCGAGCAAGCTCGCTCCTACACCAGACATCCAGCCCTTCAAACTCGAGGAAACACCCATGAGCGTTCGCGTCGGGATTGTCATGGACCCTATCGCCAGCATTTCCTATAAAAAGGATAGTTCGCTGGCCATGCTGCTGGCCGCCCAGGCACGCGGCTGGGAACTGTTCTATATGGAACAGAGCGATCTGTACCAGGGCGAAGGTGAGGCGCGGGCGCGCATGCGACCGTTGAAAGTCTTCGCCGACCCGCAGAAGTGGTTCGAGCTGGAAGCCGAGACCGACGCGCTGCTGAGCGACCTGGATGTGATCCTGATGCGCAAGGATCCGCCCTTCGACATGGAGTTCGTCTACACCACCTACCTGCTCGAGCAAGCCGAGCGCGCTGGTGTTCTGGTGGTCAACAAGCCGCAAAGCCTGCGCGACTGCAATGAAAAGCTGTTTGCCACCCTATTCCCCCAATGCACCCCGCCGACCGTGGTCAGCCGCCGCGCCGACGTGCTGCGTGAGTTCGCCGCCAAACACGGCGATGTGATCCTCAAGCCGCTGGACGGCATGGGCGGCACCTCGATCTTCCGTCATCGCGCGGGCGACCCGAACCTGTCGGTGATCCTGGAAACCCTGACCGCCCTGGGCACCCAGCAGA
>Ga0213827_1000685_pt1 | contig 24028 bp, 36 predicted proteins | sample MC6MC0898MG_FD_180669 | JGI IMG/M metagenome (GOLD analysis project Ga0213827, IMG submission 180669) | Enriched soil aggregate microbial communities from Iowa State University, Ames, United States - MC6-MC0898-MG | ecosystem: Environmental > Terrestrial > Soil > Unclassified | place: USA: Iowa...
GTACCTAGACGGCCACCGCTATCGGTTGGCGAGCGCCGAGAAGGCCGACAAGCTGCTGCTGGCGGCCTACAACCGGGCAAAGGAATTCGTCATGCGCGGTGGCGAGCTGCCGGCGGCACCGGTAGCCGAGATCGAGCACCAGGTGCGCGAGCCCGTGCCGGCCACGCGCGAGCAGGTCGCCAAGCACATGGACGACATCGCGCGCGAGCTCAACGTGGCGATCGCCGCGGACGAACCAGCCGCCGCCGAAGCGACTCCGGAGGTGCGCCATGCAGCCTGAGGTCGACAAGGAACTGCTGCGCCGGGCGCGCCAGTCTGGCCGCTATATGCGCGAGGCCCACAAGCCGCGCAGCTCCGTGCCGCTGTTCGAGATGGGTGAGCCCGGCCGCCTGCAGCGCAAGGAATGGGAGGCCGGCTGGGACCGGCGAGATTACGAATTGAAACTGGGAGTCGCGGCATGACCACGCTTAAGCCCGCTGACTGGCAGGAGCGCGGCGAGGGCATGATGACACCCAAGCAGCAGCGCATGCTCAACGCCATCTGCGGCGACCTGGCCGCCGGGCTGTCCTGGCACGGCCAGCGGCTGACGAAGGACGACTGGCGCCACATGGTGGCCGGCACGATGCTGGGCTGGCGCCTGATGCCGGCGATCGACCGAGGGCAGGGCGCGCCCGGTCATATCATGCTCGGCGGATCCAGCCTGAAGCTGACGAGGTCGCTGGCCTGCGACGCCATCACCGTGCTGGTGCAGATTGGCGACCACCCGGAAGAGCAGGGCATGCGCGCGCGGCCGGTGCGATGGTCGGATACGGTTTTGCTGGGGCTCGGATTCAATCCTCACGACTTCGCGGAGGCGGCTTAATGGATCGTTGCATACTGAATTTTCATCATCCGGTGCATCAACCGCTCGCCGATAGCTTCAAGTTCGGCAACTTCACGCATGAGGCTCGCGCTGGAGTTTCCTGCGCCGTTTTTTGTACCTACATGCCTGACAGCAAAGCTCGCCCGAATATTGAGGCCCTGCGCACGCTTCAAGTACTTAGCCATGTCGTCTATGAGAGATGGGTAGGAGTCAGCCTTTCTAAGCGCGTCCAAGAAGCTATCGGGGACATCGGTTGCCTCGATTATTTCTTTAAGTCCAGCCATAAATTCCTGGGGATCGTCGGGGTCAAAAGACACGTGCCCAAGGTTCCACACCGCAGTTACAAGTCCGTCAAGTGCGAAGGCAATGGAGATTTTGGCATTCGCGAGTTCTTTTCGTTGATCAGATCGTCGCTGCTGGAGGTAGAGGGCGGTTGGTACAGCTGCAGCTACCAATATTGCTGCGATGCTGCCCACAGCTTGTACCCATGCGGCCCAGAGAGCAGAACTCCTGACGTCAAACGGGCTTCCTGGAAGCCCGATCGCTGCAGCGAGAAGGAAGCCGAGTACCGCTGCGATCACTGCCGAACCGACAGCCAGCCACGAGATTCCGCACCGCATGGTCTTACCTCCCTAATATTTCAGGTGATCTTACGTCGCCGTAGACTGACGTGCGAGGCAGTCAATGCACGCTAACTACCGCGATCGCGCTTTGCTTGATGCGGTGTATCAAGTTGAGTGCACCCTCCAGATCGATAGGTGCTGTGAAGGCGGCTTCGGTGAGCCTGCACACAGCAACCAGAGTCGGCACGGGAAGGGTGGCGGCCTCAAGGCGCACGACTGTTTCGTGGCGGCCGCCTGCAGGGCATGCCACCGAGAGCTGGATCAGGGCAAGCGCTTCACCCGCGAGGAGAAGGCCGAGATCTGGCTGCGCGGGCACGAGCGCACGATGCTGGCCCTGTGGCAGATGGGCCTGATCCAGGTGGCCGCATGATCATCCGGATCGTGGTCTATGGCTCGCCGGCGCCGCAGGGCAGCAAGTCGTTCAAGGGGCTGGCCAAGAGCGGCCGGGCGATCCTGGCTGAGTCGTCCAAGAAGGTCCGGCCATGGCGGCAGGACGTGAAGCTGGCGGCGCAGCAGCTGCGGGCCCAGCTCGGGCTGCAGATGCTTGATGAACCCCTTGTGGTCAGCATGACGTTCACCCTCCACAAGCCGCTCAGCGCCCCGAAGCGCCGTAGGGTCTTTCCGTGCAAGCTGCCGGATCTTTCCAAGCTGGTTCGATCGACCGAGGACGCGCTGACCGACGCCGGCATCTGGCGGGACGACGCGCGGGTCGTGGAATGCCGCGCTGCCAAGCGCTATCCGGGGGAGGGCGCAGATGCCCTCGATGCACCTGGGTGCGTGATCGAGATCGAGAGGGTCGCTCTGTGACGGCCAACCCCTACACCGAGCAAGTAGGCGGGCCGCGCGGCACGGCGATCGTGAGCCTCGTCGTCGCCTGCCGGATCGCTGACAAATACCGCAGTCGCCTGCCCAGCGTCAATGAGCTGCAGGACGACTTCGGGATGCACAGAGCCACCGCCTACCGATGGCGCGCCGCACTGGCGAGCGCGCGCGGCATTTCTACCACCAGCAACACCCCAGGAGAGAACACACATGGTTGACCGCCGCGAGATGCTGGCCCGACTGAACGCGCAGACCGTGCGCTTCGACGTAGGGCAGGGTGGAGGCGCTCCCAGCCTGACCACATCCGATATCGCCGCCGCGCTGGGTATGGTGCCGGCCGGGCTTGGACGGGAAGTGATGGAGGCGGTGTATTTGCCAGACGGGGCCGTCCGGCACCGCGGCAAGCTGGCCGAGGCCGTGCTCGCAATCGTGCGCCCGGAGTTCACCCGCCGCGCGCGGGCGCTGGCAGAGGCCGAGGATGATCTGAGCTTCTCGAAGGAGATGGTCAGCCTCAGCCGCCGCAGCCCGTCCGACGCCCAGCGAAGGATCCTGCGGGATCGGGAGGCCGCAGTGGCACTGGCTCGCGAGCAGGCCTGGCCGAAGAACACCTATCAGCACCTCTCCCGCATGGTCGACGCCGTGGTGCTGGAGCTGGCCAGCGGCAACCGCTGCCCGGCATGCTTGGGCGCCGGAATCGTCAACGATATGGGCTGCAAGGATTGCAGGTGCACCGGCATCGAGCCGACGCCGGACCGGCGCCGAGCGCTGGCGATGGGCTGTGACCCTTCGGACTATCCGAAGAGATGGAAGGGCGTCTTCGAATGGCTGCTGGGCGAGCTTCACCAGTCCAGTGAGCGTGCCGCAAAGCAGCTCTCCCGCGCATTAAGCAATCGGGACTGGGGTGAAGAGCCTCGCGCTGCATAGGTCTCGAGAATGTGGAGTTGATGACTCCACGAATCGGCGGGCAGAATTCACAACATCGCGAGACTTGGCCGCCGGCCAAAATCTTAGCCAAAGCCCCGCCCGAAGGCGGGGCTTTTTGGTGCAAGTAACAGACTAGCGGCGTTTCTTGTCCGCTGTGTACGCTGCTGCGGCCTCACGGAATATTTCGTGATCCACTTCGGCCTCGTGGAGAGTCTTAAATGGGCCACGTAGGAAGCCATCATCTTCGGTGTCCACACCGAAGATGAAGCAATTACCGGGTGCAGGATCGATATTTCCGACTCCCGTGATCTTCATTCTGCTTATATTTTTCATGGTTGTGTCTCGTCAAGGGGAGCAGCCTGACTATCAGCTGCGGGTGAAATTAGTCGCTCGCAAAATCCCACGCCCAATTCCCAGATCGGACCAACCCTCGAGCCAGGCCGACAGCGGAGCGGGCACCCCTCTGAGGACACACCATGGCAAGGATCACCCCCCAACAAGCAGGCGGCGTGAACGTCGTGGCGTTCCTGGACATGCTGGCCTGGTCCGAAGGCACCGACAACGGCAAGCAGCCGACCAAGGACCACGGTTATGACGTCATCGTCGGAGGCAAGCTGTTCACCGGCTATGCCGATCATCCGCGCGAGCTCGTTTCGCTGCCCCGGCTGGGCATTAAGTCGACGGCGGCCGGTCGCTACCAGCTGCTGTCGCGGTACTACGATGCCTATCGCCGGCTGCTCGGGCTCAAGGACTTCTCGCCCCTCAGTCAGGACCTGATCGCCATTCAGCAGATCAAGGAACGGCGGGCGCTGGAGCTGATCAAGGCCGGCGAGGTGGTCAAGGCAATCAGCTTCGTTCGCAACATCTGGGCGAGTCTGCCGGGCGCCGGGTACGGTCAACATGAGCGCAAGCTCGATGAGCTGCTTGCCGCCTACCGCAAGGCCGGCGGCGTGGTCGTGTCATGACAGAGGAAACGGTGCCTTGGTGGATGGCCGGCGGTGTAGCGGCCTTCTGGGTGGCAAGAGAGACGTGGGGGGCGCTGCTCTCCCGGCGCAAGGAACGCACCGAGACGGACGCCAATGTTGACCTGTTGAATGGCTTGGTCCAGCGCGTGAAGTCGCTGGAGGAATCCCAGGCGGCAACCACGCTTCAGTTGGCCGAGGAAATCAAGTTGCGCATGACCGCGCAGGAAGAGGCCCACCGACTGAGGTTACGGGTTATGTCGTTGGAGTCCGCCATGCGCCAGGTCGGCGCCGTGATCCCGCCGGAGATGCCCTGATGATCCGTCTTTACACCTTGCTCGTAGCAGTGGCACTGGCCTTGTCCTTCTGGGCTGGTTGGTCCTGGCGCGGCGACCGTGCGGAGGGCGAAGAGTTCCGGCAGCAGGCCGGCACCAGCGCCGCAGTGGCTGAGCAGGTCAACCAAGCCCGCTCGACCGAGCACACCCAGGCCGACACCATGGCCACCATCGGAGCGAAGCATGAAGAAGATCGCGCTGCGGCCCAGGCCGTCCCTGCTGCTGTTGTTGCTGGGGTGCGTGATGGCAGTCTCCAGCTGCGCGACGACCTCGCCACCTGCGAGACAAGCCGCCTGTCCCAAGCCATCGCCGGCGCCGTCGAACGTGATGCGCGAGCCGAACTACGTTCAGAGGTTGCAGGGGCTGCTCTTCAAATCGTCACCGACGCCCAAGACCACGTCCTCGCCTGCCAAGCCGTAGTGCGAGAGTACGAAGGGCAGGAGTAGCTATGGTTAGGCCCCAGCCACCGACAGACCTGCATGATATCGATCTGGAGGACATGGCCATGCGGTTCCGGCCTGCTCCCGATGTCTGGGAGTGGATCGAAGCCGAGGTGCTGTCCGAGGACGGGAACCTGCACAACCCCGATCACCTTCACCTGCAGGGTGCCGATGTGGGCGTCCTCTGGGCGGGCACATGCTTCACCAAGCAGGCCAGGACCATTGTCGGCCAGGCCGAGATGGTGGCCTTCCGGGCGGGTGGGTGGCAGAAGGCCCGGATGGAGCGCCAGATGGTGGACTGGTTCGGGCGCGTGCCTGAGGTGGTCATCACCCTGGCCGCCGATTACTGCTCCAGCTGCACCGACACAGAGTTCTGCGCCCTGGTAGAGCATGAGCTGTACCACGTGGCCCAAGAGGCCGATCAGTACGGAGCCCCGAAGTTTCGTAGGGATGGATCCGCCGCCCTGACGATGCGAGCCCATGACGTGGAAGAGTTCGTCGGGGTGGTTCGCAGGTATGGGGCAGGGGAACAGGTCCAGAAGCTCGTGGACGCAGCACAGAGGCCGCCCGAAGTGGCCAGACTAGACATCGCCCGGTCGTGTGGCACCTGCCTGCTGAGGGCGGCGTAGGCACGACCCGGCACGACAAGGTTGAATACTTATGCCCGCGCTCGACGCCCAGGTGAAGACCTTCATCGTCCAGCAGTTGGCGTGCTTCGACACGCCCAGCACGGTGGTGGAAGCGGTCAAGACGGAGTTCGGTCAGGCCGTGAGCCGCCAGACGGTGGAATCGCACGACCCAACCAAGCACGCAGGGCGGAAGCTGGCGCAGCGCTGGGTCGAACTGTTCAACACCACCCGGGAGCGCTTCAAGGCCGAGACGGCGGACATTCCCATCGCCAACCGAGCCGTCCGGCTGCGCGCGTTGAACCGGATGGCCAACAAGGCTGAAGGGATGAAGAACATGGCCTTGGCCGCCCAGCTCATCGAGCAGGCGGCCAAGGAGACCGGCGGGGCTTACACGAACCGCCAGCAATTCGAACACAGCGGCCCCAACGGCGGGCCGATCCAGAGCGCCGACATGACCCCCGGCCAGTTCCGAGAGGAGGCGAAGAAGCTGCTGCAGGAGGTGTGACGTGGCCGAGCTGACCGCTCAGCAGAAGCTGGTGGCGGCCGAGCTGGCCCGCGAGGACTTCTATTTCTACAGCCGCTACACGTTCCTGAGGAAGAAGGGCTTCCCGTGGATGCGGGCCAAGCACCACGCGCCGCTGTGCGCGGCCTTGGACCGGGTCTATCGGGGCGAGTGCAAGCGCCTGGTGATCAACCTGCCACCGCGCTATTCAAAGACCGAGCTGGCGGTCGTGAACTGGATGTCCTGGTGCCTGGGCAAGGTGCCGGACTCCGAGTTCATCCACATCAGCTACGCCGCGCCGCTGGCCCTGAACAACAGCGCCAACACCCGGGAGCTGGTCCAGCACGAGGTCTACGGGGAGATCTTCCCCGAGGTCGAGCTGCGCAAGGACAGCAGCGCCAAGGGCGACTGGCGGACAACCAGGGGCGGGGTGGTCTATGCCACCGGTGCCGAGGGCACTGTGACCGGCTTCGGTGCGGGCAAGGCTCGGCCCGGCTTCGGCGGCGCGATAATCATCGATGACCCGCACAAGCCGGGCGAGGCGGACAGCGACACGGTCCGCCAGGGCGTGCTGGACTGGTTCAACAACACGCTGCAGTCCCGCGTGAACAGCGCGGACACGCCGATCATCGTGATCATGCAGCGCCTGCACGAGCGGGATCTGGCCGGTTGGCTGCTGGGCCGCAAGCCCGGCGAAGAGCCGCGACCTGGTGGCAATGGTGAGGTGTGGGAGCACGTCTGCTTCGAGGCGCTGTCGGAGGACGGCGAGGCCCTGTGGCCTGAGAAGCACACTGCCGCCGACCTCAACCGCATGCGCGAGTCGATGCCCTACGTCTTCTCGGGGCAGTACCAGCAGCAGCCATCTCCGGGCGACGGCGGGATCATCAAGACCGCTAAGATCGAGACGGTGGATGCGCTTCCCGCCGGCCTGCAGTTCGTGCGCGGGTGGGACTTGGCTGGAACCGAGGCCAAGATGAAGCGGGGTGACTGGACCGTGGGTGGCAAGCTGGGCCGCAGTCAGGACGGCGTCATCTACATCGCGGACGTCCTGCGCGAGCGGATGGGCCCGGACGAGGTGGAGACGGCGATAGGCAACACCGGCAAGGCCGACATGGTCCTCCAGTCGATTCCGCAGGACCCCGGGCAGGCGGGCAAGGCGCAGGTCATGCACCTGAGCCGCAAGCTCTACGGCGTGCCGGCCACCTTCTCGGTTGAGAGCGGGGACAAGGCCACACGCGCGGCAGGATTCGCCGCGCAGGTCAACGCCGGCAACGTGAAGATGCTCCGGGCGCCGTGGAACGAGGCGCTGCTCAACGAATTCAAGATGTTCCCCAACGGCCACTACGACGACCAGGTAGATGCGTTTTCGCGCGCCTTCAATTCCCTGGATGACTCACTGGCCCTCTTCATGGCACAGGCTCAATGACCACACCGACCTTCCACCAAGACGGCTACATGGATGCCGTGCTTGGCGCAGGCGGCATCGCGGCCCTCACAAGCGCGATCGGCCAGAGCGACGCGGCCATGTATGCCGAGGGCGGCCTGCCCGCGCGGGTGGTCGATCTGCCGGCGGACAACGCCGTCAAGGGTGGGATCACCATCACCGGCGACACCGACGGCGTCATCCTCGCGGAGATCGAGCGTCTCAAGGTGCTGCCGTTGCTGGCGGACGCAGCGCGATGGGCCCGACTGCGCGGGGGTGGGTGCCTGCTGCTGATCGTGGCCGACGGCGGTCTCCTGCGCGATCCGATGAATGTCGATCGCCTGGACACCATTCACGAGCTGCGCGTCTACGACATCGATGACCTTTCGGTCGACCGCTCGTACAACAACCCGAACGAGGTCACCTACGGCCAGCCGGAGCTATACCGCCTGTCGGTACGCGGCGCAGGTACGCAGGTGCTGGTTCACCAGTCACGCTTGGTGGAGGTGCCGGGCGACCCGATGCCGGCGTCCATGAAGCAGGACAGCATTCCGTGGCGGGGCCGCGCCGCCGCCGCTCGCGCCTTCCGGCGGATCCGCGACTACATCGACAGCGTCGGTTTGGCGCGCGAGATCCTGCGGCGCAAGCAGCAGGCCGTGCACAAGATGAAGGGGATGGCCCAGGCCATCCAAGCGCAGCAGGAGGAAATGATCCAGAAGCGCCTGACGATGGTCGATCAGGCACGCGGTGTTCGAAACAGCGTGGCCGTTGACGCAGATGACGACTACGACATCCGGGACACCAGCGTCGGCGGCGTCAACCAGATCCTGCAGGAGATGCAGATCGCGCTGTCGGCTGAGTCAGGCATCCCCGTGACGCTGCTGTTCGGGCGCTCGCCCGGCGGCCAGAACGCCACCGGCGATGCCGACTTCGAGGGCTACTACAACCTGGTCGAGCAGCTGCGCAGCCTGCGCATGCAGCCTGCTTTGGAGCGAATCATCTCCCTGATCTGCGCTCAGAACACGATGGCCGGCAAGGCGCCGGACAACTGGACTGTGGTGTGGTCGCCCCTGAAGCAGCTCACTCAGAAGGAACTGGCCGATATCGGCAAGACCAAGGCCGAGACCCTCAAGATCGAAGCGGATGCGTTGGCCGCCATCACCGGAACCAGTGCGCTGACCGAAGACGAGGCAAGGGACTACATACAGCAGCGCGGCCTGTTCGGCCTCGATCCCGACGACACCACGCCCGGCACGGCGAAGACCTATGCAGCGCAGACATGAAGAAGAAGCCCGGCAAGGCGCGGCGCTGGCTGTACCCGGCCGGCGTGGAGCGCGACTACACCCGCCGCCTGGTGGCGATCGCTGACGAGGCCGTGCAGACCATCGAGCCCGCCGTGCTACGCGCGCTGGGATACCGGGCCGACGTCGCCGATCCATCGATCGACATCGGCTGGTATGACGGTCTGGTCGAGGCGCTCCGAGCCGGAACCGGTCTCTCGCCCGTGCAGGATCAGGTGCTCGGCCCGCTGATCAGCGAGTTTGCCCGTCGGACGACCAGCTTCAACAAGCAGCAGTTTCACGGCGTCCTGCGCTCCGCATACGGCGTGAACGTGCTGACCGCCGATCCAGAGCTGCGAGGCATGCTGAGCGTCTGGGAGGCCGAGAACCTGGAGCTGATCAAGTCGCTACCGACGAAGTACGTCGACCAGCTGCGCGGCCAGGTGACCGCGGCGGTGCAGTCCGGCAAGAGTCTGCGAGATGTGGTCGCGCTGGTGAAAAAGACCGGCAAGGTCACGAAAGGTCGCGCCGAGCTGATCGCGCGGGACCAGATCGGCAAGTTGAACGGTGACATCACCCAGGCTCGGCAGCAAGGCATCGGCGTGGAGGAATACCGCTGGCGCGGCGTTCTGGACGGCCGCGAACGCTCCGAGCACGTCGCCCGCGAGGGCAAAACCTACCGATGGGACAAGCCGCCGGAAGACGGGCACCCCGGGCAGCCGATCCGGTGCCGGTGCAGCGCCGAGGCTGTCCTGCCTGATCTGGACGACCTGAACGCCCTGATCGTTCACTGAGGAATCAACCATGCCAACCGTTCAGCGGTTCGACCGCATGCCGCTGCGAGCCACTCGCACGGCCGAGGGCTTCGTGCAGGACACGGCAGTCCTGACGCGCACGGGCATCTTCGAGTACCGCCAGCCCAATGGCTCCATCCGCCGCGAATACCGGCCGCCGGAGGAGGTGTTCCATGCCGACTCGCTGGCCAGCTACAAGGGCAAGCCGATCACCATCGGCCATCCCGGGCTGGTGACCTCGAAGAACGCCAAGCACCACACCTGCGGCGCCTGCCTCGGCGAGGGAAGGGAGGACGGCAACGACGTGCTCGGCGATCTGATGATCTACGACACCTCCGCGATCGATGCCGGCGCCAAGGAGCTGAGCAACGGATACACGCTCGACCTGGACGAAACCCCGGGCGAGATCAACGGCGAGCGCTACGACGCCGTGCAGCGAAACATCAGGGTGAATCACATCGCCCTGGTCCCCCGTGGCCGTGCGGGCAACGCCCGGCTCAATCTCGATGCGGCAGACGCCGACACAACTGAGGAAGACAACCCCATGCCCACGAACATGGTGCAAGTTCGCTTGGATAGCGGCCTGTCCTACGAGGCGGCGCCCGAAGTCGCCAATGCGTACCAGGCCAGCCAGGACGCCCTGACAGCGTCCCGGTCGGATGCCGACAAGGAGCGCGCCCGCGCTGACGCCGCCGAGGCGAAGCTGAAGGACGCGGAGAAGGACGCGGAGAAGATCCGCCAGGACGCGGCCACCGCCGCCAAGGCCCGCCTCAAGCTCGAAGACAGCGCAACCAAGGTCGGCGCCGAATTCAAGCAGGACGCCAGCGACACCGAGATCCGCACCGCGGTGATCAAGAAGGTGCGCGGCGACGGCTTCGACCTGACCGGCAAGTCTGAAGGCTACATCGAGGCGGCCTACGACCTGGCCGTCGCCGACAAGGGCCAGCGCCAGGACGCCGTGGCGCACCAGCGCAATGAGATCACCCCGCCGGCCAGTGGCAAGCCGGAAGTCCGCCAGGACGCCCGTTCCGCGCGTGAGCGCATGATCGCCCGCGCGAGCGGCGAGACCACCGAGGACTGAACCGATGTACGAGGAATATCAGAGCCGCGCATTTGCGGGCATGAAGGGCGACGCGGGCGATGACCGTGTCGAATCGTTCCCGGTGGGGGCCGCAGGGCTGGGCCTTGGCCTGGTCACCGGCACAAACGCCAGCAAGATCCTGGTGCCGGGCGCCGGCACCAAGGTGCGCGGCATCAGCCTGCACAGCCACACCATCACTGGTGCTGGCTACGTGCAGTACGACTGTGCCTCGGTCATGACCAAGGGCCATGTCTGGGCGCAGGTCGCTCCGGCCGGCGTGGTCACCGAGGACGGCCCTGTGTCGTTCAACGCCGATGGCCGTGTGGCCAACGCCGGCACCGCGCTGCCCAATGCGGTCTTCCGCAGCGGCATCGTGGCCGTGACCGACGCCGCCGGCGTGTCCAGCAACATCGCGCTGGTCGAGCTGCACAACCCCTTCGCCACCGCTCCGGCCGCCCCGTAACAGGGTCGGTCCAGCAACCCATCTCTCTCAGCCGCCTCAGGGCGGCTTCCTTTTTTAGGAAACCCCAATGCCCGCCACTCATCTGCACTACGACGAGGCCGATGTCGTTGCCGTGGGACAGTTCCAGCAGAATTCCGGAGCCGATTTGATCCGGCAGGACGCTGGGATCTTCACCGCCCGCCAGCTCGACTACGTCCGCACCCGCACCTACGACCGCCAGCTGCCCCCGATGAAGGGCCTGACGCTCGTACCGCCGTCCAGCGACGTCCCGGAATGGGCCGAAACGATCACCTACTCGGTGTATGACTCGGTCGGCATCGCCAAGGTCATCGCGAACTATGCCGATGACCTGCCGCGCGCCGACGTGAGCCGCATCGAGAAGACCATCCGGGTCAAGACCATCGGCGACAGCTACGGCTACAACGTCAATGAGCTGATCGCCTCCAACGCAACCGGCGCCAACCTGCCGACCCGCAAGGCCAACGCCGCGCGCCTGGCGATCGAGATCAAGCTCAACCTGATCGGCATGGTCGGCGATGCCGATTACGGCCTGTTCGGCCTGACCAACCACCCGAACATCGGCACCACCACCATCACCGGTGGCTGGACCATGGCGACCGACGCCGACGTGATGCTGGCCGACCTGGACCTCATCTACAACGCGGTCCGCGTGCAGTCCAAGGGCGTGCACACGGTCAACAAGATCGCCATGGCCACCGAGCCGCTGTCGATCATCAGCTCCAAGCGCCTGCCGGACTCGAACGGCCTGACCGTCGCCGAGTTCTTCCGCCGCAAGCACCCGGGCCTGGTGTTCGATGAGCTGGCTGAGCTGACCGGCGCAGGCCCGGGCGGGGATGATCTGATCATCGCCGGCGAGTTCGCCCCGGACAACATCACCCACGACGTCCCGATGCAGTTCAACCAGCTGCCGGCCCAGCCGCGCAACCTGGAGCTGCTCGTGCCCTGCATGGCCCGCAGCGCGGGCGTCTCGGTCTTCTATCCCCTGGCATTCACCAAGGCGGTGCTGTGATGGCTACCTACAAGAACAATTCCGTCGGAGCTCACGTGCACGGCGGCAAGGTCATCGCTCCTGGCGCGACCTTCGATGCAAAGCCGACCCCAAACCTCGAAAAGCTGGTCAAGGCCGAGATTCTGCAGCTGGCATCGGCCGGCTCGGCGGCGGCGGCCAGCGGCGGCGGCGATGACAAGGCAGCGCTGGTCGCGCGCGCCAAGGAGCTGGGCGTCCCGAACGTCGGCGGCAACTGGGGCGTCGAGAAGCTGAAGGAAGCCATCGCCGAGGCCGAGAAGAAGGCCGGCACCGACACCGGTGGCGACGGCGAACAGAAGGACGCCTGACCCATGGCCACCGTCATCGAGATACTGGACTTCCTCGCACCGGGGCTGACGGCCACGCCGGAAGAGAAGGAGATGGCCCTCTCGTTGGCGGAGGCCTACTGCCCCGCGTGCCTGACCCAGACGAAGGCGGATGAAGCCGTCGCGCTGTACGCAGCGTGGCTGCTCTACGCCAGGGAGCAGGCGAAGGCAGCGAATGAAGCCGGCGAGGTTGTCCCGGTAGGGGTGAAATCCCAGACCGACGGCGACCTCAGCCGCACCTATACCGGGGACGTCTCCGGCGCCGACGGGGTTTCTGACCCCGCCGGCTACTACGGGCGCTGGAAGGCCCTCAATGACATCTGCGCGCGCGTGGGTGCCATCACCGTGAGTCCGGTGCTCGGAGGTTGCTGCGGATGGCCGCCGTAACGAAGTCGAGCAGCAAAGAGCTGGATGCCTACGTACGCAACGTGAATGCCCTGGATGGCCACGGAGTGAAAGTGGGTATCCAGTCCGATGCAGGGACGCATGAAGGCACCAGCATCCTCGACATTGCCATCTTCAACGAGTTCGGGACAGAGACGATCCCCGCACGGCCATTCATTCGGGACTTCGCACAGAGGAACGAGAAGGGACTCGGAGCGGCCATGGATCGTATCGCCACCAAGATCGAGAAGGGAGCGACGGTAGACGCAGGCCTGGCGCAGCTGGGGACATTCGCCCAGCAGGTCCAGCAGGCGCACGTTCGTGCCTCCAAGTCGTGGGCGGTGCCAAATGCACCCTCCACCATCAAGCGCAAGGGGAGCGATGTGCCGCTGGTCGATGACAGCGTGTTGGTCAATGCCATCCGCTGGGAGAAGACCTGATGGCGATGCTCGGAGAACGAACACTCCCGCGTATCACCCGGACTGCCGGTCGATACGTCAAAGGCCGCTGGGTTGATGGGGAAGAGTCGGAGACGACCTTTCGGGCCAGCATCCAGCCGGCCAAAAAGGACGACTACGACCAGCTCCAGGCTCTCGCTGAGGGCCGGCGGGTCGAGTCGGCTATCCGGATCTACACCAGGACCGAACTGGTGGTGGCCGGCGATACCGCGCAGAACGGCGATCTGGTCATTCATCGCGGCGATCGATACCTGGTCACCGCCGGCAGCGATTGGAACGTCGGTATGCGCGGCGTGGACCACTACCGCTATCTGGCGGTCAGGCAGAAGCCCACGGCGGAGGAGGGCTCATGATCGAAGACGAGATTCTCGCCTTGGTCAGCCAGGCCACGCAGCTGCAGGTGATCTTCGCGAACCAGAACGGCCCTCGGCCCAAGCTGCCATACATCACGCTTCGAGTCGGCACCGCGCCGCGGCAGGGCCTGCTTGAAGGTGAACTGTCTGAGGACGGGGTCCAGACGTACGCGGGGCACCGTGACGCGACCGTCGAGCTTCAGTGCTTCGGCGATGGTGGTTTCGACGCGCTCGACGGTCTCAGCCAGCGTCTCAAAGGCCCGGGAATGCTCGCGGCTGCGCTCGCGGCCAATCTCGCTGTCTACGCTACGGACGCCGTCCAGAACGTGCCAGTGCTGCGCGATGGCGGCAAGTACGAGCCGCGCGCCGTGATGGACATCGGCATTCGCTACACCAAGGAGCACGACGAGGACGTCGGGCTGATCAAGACCGTTCGAGGCGACATGACGCTCCAGGACGGAGGCGGCGACCTGGTGGACCAGTTCGAGGCTACAGCGGAGCCCTGAGGCCCAACAGCACCAACACCATTCCGAGCCGCCCCCGGGCGGCCCTTTTCATGCCCAGGAGCAACCTGCAATGGCATCCATCAACCGCATCGCCAACGTCGAGATCTCGCTGGCGACCACATCGATCAATCAGCAGTCGTTCTCGGACCTGCTGTTCCTCGCGGCCCTGCCGGCCATCGAGGACCGGGTGTTCCTGGTGACTTCCGCCGACGATCTGCTGACCCACGGTGTGGAGATCACCGATCCGCTGTATGCCGCCGTGCAGACGGTGTTCCAGCAGCCCCGTGCAATCAACCAGGTCTACATCGGCCGGCACACGGTCGATGAGGACGGTGACCCGGCCGAGACCATCGTCGAGGCGCTGATTGCGATCAACGCGATCAATAGCGGCTGGTACGGCATCGTCCTGCTCAGCCGTGAGAATGCCGACATCCTGGCTGCGGCGGCCTGGACCGAAGCGAACGAGAAGCTGCTGCTGGCCAGCTCCTCCGATGCCACGATCCTCACCAATGTCACCACCGACATTGGCAGCCTGCTCAAGGCCCAGAACTACAACCGCACCGCAATCTGGTATCACGCCGATGCCGGCACGGAGTGGCTGGAGGTCGCTCTCGCGGCCGATCGTTTCACTTACGACCCCGGTGCCGAGACCTGGGCCAACGTGCGCCTCACCGGCGTGAAGGTGGATGCGCTGACCGAGTCGCAGGCGCAGATCGCCCACAGCAAGAACGTGAACACCTTCGAGCAGTTCCGCAATCTGGGGCTGACCCAGCGCGGGACCGTCGCCAGCGGCGAATGGATCGACGTGATCCGATTCCGTGACTGGCTGAAGGACCGCATCCAGACGGGTGTCGTCGATGTGCTGGTCAAGGCAGACGGGAAGATCCCGTACACGAGTGCCGGCATCCAGGTCATCGTGACCGCCCTGCGCGCCGCGCTCGACGCCGGTGTGACCGCCGGCGGCATCGCCCCGGAAGAGACCGACGACCAGGACAGCTACCCGGGCCTGGCCGAGATCAGTGACGGAGTGAAGTCGCGGCGGCTGCTGGAGGGCATCAAGTTCTCGGCGCGCCTGGCCGGCGCCATCCACACGACCGACATCACCGGCACCCTTTCCTACAGCATCTGAGGACACCGCCCATGGGCGTCAAGACCTACGATTCCTCGCAGGTGATCGTCACCTGCGGTCCCCACATCATCACCGGCTATGCCGAGGACACCTTCATCTCCGTGGAAGAGATGGGCGACGGCATCAGCTCCGTGGTGGGCGCCAACGGCGAGAAAGCACGCTCGATGTCCCAGAACCGTTCTCTCCAGATCACGCTGACGCTGCTGCAGACGAGCAAGAGCAACGACGCGCTGTCGGCGCTGCATTCGTTCGATCGCGCTTCGCACGGGCAGGGTGTGTTCCCCTTTGCCGTCACGGACCTGACCGGCCGGACGGTGATTGCCGACGCCACCTCTTGGGTGGTGAAGAAGCCGAACTCAGAGTTTGGCGCTACCGTCGGCACCCGTGAATGGGTGATCGAGACGTCCAACGACGCCGTCCACCACGTCGGGGGCGCACGCTGATGGCCCGCCAGGAAGTGGTGATCGGCACCACGACGTTCTACCTCCAGACCTTCGCGCCGCGCGACGCCCTGCGCATCTTCGGTGACCTCCAGAAGGACCTGCTCCCCAGCTTGGGCGGCGTCCTTGCCGCGGTGGCAAGCCAGGACGAGGGCGACATCAACCCGGAGGCACTGCTCACGGGGATCAAGTCGTTCTCGATCTCCCTGGACGGCAAGGCGCTCGATGCCTGGTGCGATCGCCTGATCGATTCGGAGCGGGTCACCTACGAAAGGAACGGCAAGGACGCTCGAAAGCTATCCAAGGCCAACATGGATGAAGCGTTCGAGGATTTCGCCGAGATCCTGGAGCTGCTGTTCCACATCATCAAGCTGAACTTCGCCGGCCCTTTGGGGCGCTGGCTCGGCCTCTCTGGTCCGGGCCTGAAAGAGAAGCTGGGCGGTCTGTTGGGCGGTTCCAGCCCGAGCTCGAGCGAGAATTCCTGATCTTCCGCCCGGTCATGGCCGGGCACGTGACCATGACCGAGGTCAACCAAGGATCGGTTGACCTCATGGACCTCATCAAGATCAATGCCCTGATCGACGCCCGCGAGGCTGCCGAGGCCGCGGCATCGAAGAAAAACGGGAAGTAGCCATGGCACTCCGTGAACTCGTCACCCAGCTGCGATACGAGCTGAAGGACGGCAATCTCAAGAAGTATGTGGACGGATACCGGAACGCCGAGAAGCAGATCAACACGGTCGCCAAGGCCGCGTCGCAGAAGCTCAACGGCGCGCTGCGGGATTCCACCCGCAGCATGGGCGAGATGAATCGCACCGGTGGGCGCCTTACTGGAATGATGCGAGGCCTAGTGCGCGAGACGCGCGAGTTCGCCATCGGCCTGCGTCAAGGGGCCCGTCAGGGCTACGGAGAAGTGCTTCGGCAGATGGATCGGGTTGAGGCACGGCAGCGCCGCCTTCGCCGAACAGGAGCCGGCGGGGCCGGAGAGCGCATGGGGTTCGGCGGCGGCATGCTGCAGGGGGCCATCCAAGGCGTCCTGGCGACGATCACCGGCAAAGCGTTCATGGATGCCTCTGACTCTTGGTCCACGACCAAGGGACAGCTCGCCCTTCAGAACGAGGACCCCGTGGATCGCGCAAGGTCCCGCGACTATTTGTTCAGCCGAGCCCAACAGCAGGGACAGGATTACGGAACCTCGGTCGGGACGTACACCCGAATTGCGAGAAACCGTCAGGTCCTGGGCTTGAGCAATGACCAAGTCCTTCAAATGACCGGGACACTGGGTGGGATGCTGGCACTTGGCGGCGGCTCCGCATCATCCCAGCAGGCAGCTCTGGAACAGTTTGGCCAGGCCATGAGTAGCGGCGTGCTGCGTGGCGAAGAGCTGAATTCGGTACTGGAGCAGGCGCCTGTTCTGGCTAACGCCATCGCCAAGTCATTCGGGATCACGAGTGACCAGCTCCGAAACATTGCCCAAGAAGGGAAGCTGACGTCCAAGGGGATCGCGAAGGGTCTGCTGGGTCAGGCGGAGGAGATTGATGCCGCTATGGCCTCACTCCCTATGACCTTCCAGCGGTCGTTCACCCAGATCCGCAACCAGTTCACGCGCATGGCAGGCGAGTTGAATGAGAAGTACCAGCTGGCCGAGAAGTTCAACCTGGCCGCCCAGTGGGTGATCAACAACATGGGCAAGGTAGCGATTGCCATTGGACTGCTGGCCGTGGGTACAGGCGCTGTCCTAGCCATCAATGGCCTGGCCTCAGCCTTCAAGGCGATCGGGACTGTCGGACGCCCTCTCCTCCTGTTCTTCAACAGGCTTGCAAAAGGAAGCATCGCCCAAGCCTTTGCGAAATTCGGAAGGGCCGGGCTGATGCTTTTGCGGGTGCTTCGGTGGATGTCTATGGCAGTGAGTGCGATTGCGGCTATCGGTGCAGGACCCCTCCTTGCAATCGCCGCGGTACTCGCCCTGATTGCGGCCGTAATTTACAAGTATTGGGGCCCCATAAAAGCTTTTCTCATAGGCGTTTGGCAGGGTTTCAGTGAGGCTGCATCACAGGCATTCGACGAGCTGGCCCTTGCATTGCGGCCGCTTGGCCCGTATCTGGCGGCCGTCGTAGGGTGGCTCAAGGAGATGTGGACTTGGTTCCTCAACCTGATCGCTCCAGTCAACGCGACGCAGGAAGAGCTGGACCAGGCGACGGCATCAGGCAAGAAGTTCGGGCAGGCGATGGTTGCCAACCTGAGGATAGTAATCGCCGTCATTGGTCTGCTTGTACGCGGCATCGTCGTTGTTGGCCAAGTCATGGGCGCCGTCACCGGCGTCATTGGAGCGGCGTGGGACGCAATCATCGGCCGTTTCCGCAGTGGTTGGGCGGCTCTCACGGCCGCAATTCCCGGGTGGGCCTTGAATGGTGTCGGAATCATGGGGCAGCTGGCCAATGGTGGCTCCCTGGCGAGCGTTGCCGCATCGAGCATGGTCTCCGCAGGGCGAGGTAGCCAGAGCGTTTCGAACACGACCAGAGCGACCGTCCACGTCACGCCTCCCCCTGGTGGCAGTCCTGCTGCGTACGGCGCTGCCGCCCAGCGAGGGACCTCCAAGGCTCTGAGCAGCTTCCAGTATCAGCTTCCGACTGCGGTCGAAGCGTTTTAACCCGGTGCCGCGCTGGTGGTTACCTCCTAGCGCGGCACCCACTACACAAGGCCAGATGGATCCTCATGGCAGACATGACCTTTTTCGACGGCTTCTCGTTCACCTGGGCGAGTGATGGTCCGGTTGCCACGCTCACCCAGGAGGCGGTCAAGGTCGGGTGGAACTTCATTGGCCAGACGCCGCCGGCGGTGGAGCAGTTCAACGCAGTGCACCATCTGGATGGGCAACGCCAGCAATGGTTGTTCGGTCAGCTCAAGGGCGTCACCGACGCCGCAGGCATGACGCTCGTTCCGGACGATACCGGCACGCTGTGGGACGCCCTCTACTCAGAGTTCAACATCGGGTTTACCCCGGTGCAGCAGGGGGGCGGCGCGGGACAGTCTTCGAACAAGGTGCATATCGGGTGGGGCGGGAGCGCCGGGCTGAAGGCACAGGTAGATGGGACGGACCTCGGTTCCTTCGTTTTTGCCAGTCGGCAGTTCACTGCGGGCGCAGGGCTCACCGGAGGCGGCACGTTCGGATCTGACCGCGTCATCAGCATGGGCACGCCCAGCACCATCACGACGAGCTCCTCGAACTCGGCGGGCGGGGCCAGCCATAGCCACGCGCTGGACATTTCGCTCCCTGCTATTCCTGGCACGCTGCCTGTATCCAAGGGCGGGACCGGTGCGAACGACGCCGGGCAGGCGCGCGCGAATCTCGGGATGGGTGCCTTCTTGAAGCTGGCCGAGCTGTCGCTGGCGGAAAACGGGTATGCCCGCCTCGGGACGGACAACGGACAGCAAGCCCTGATTCTTCAGTGGGGCAGGTTCTTTCCAGCGGCCGCTATGCCCGAGGGGCCGGGGCCCACTATCAGCTTCCCCACTCCATTTCCGAGCGCGTGTCTGGCGGTGGTTACTTCGGAGCGAACTGCGGCAGGTAATGCCGGCGTCGATGCATTCATTCAAATTGTTGGTTCCCCATCAGCGAGCCAGTTCCAAACCTACGTACAGAAACCAGGCGACGCCTCGGCCAATTGGTCTGGGATGTTCTGGTTCGCAGTCGGGTACTGACCATGTCGCTTACCGCGTTGACGTTCAATTCGGTGTTCGGCACGCGCGCCGTCATCGGCACCCTGCAACTGGATGCACTTGTGAGCGAGGACACGATCCTCGACAGCTACGCGACCATCTACCCGGTCGAGGACGGCGGGAGCATCACCGACAACGTCTCGAGCGACGCCGAGAAGCTCTCGCTCACGGGCCAGGTCACTTCAGCCGAGATCACGGTCTATGGCGCAGGCGGCTGGCAGAAGCTGATCCAGGCCAAGGATGTGTTTCGGCAGCTGCACGAGGCTCGAACGCCGATCAGCATCTCTACCGGCATGGACAACTACACCGACATGGTGATGGAACGGTGCAGGATCGGGCGCACCAACGAAGGGGACCACTTCACTGTTGAGTGTGACTTCCGCAAGATCCTCAAGGCGCAGCTGCAGACCGATACGGTGCCGGAGGACAAGGCCGCGCCGAGTGTCAGGGGGAAGGCGGGAGCAACGAGGACCAGTGGCGGAAAGGTGAGTACCGAGGACCTGGATGAGAAATCGCGCCAAGCGGCCACGGACAGTGTGAACAGGCAGCTCGGCATCGGACCGCGATCGGTGTCGCCGGGGATTCAGTGATGTTCAAGATATCCACCATCGATTCCAACGACCAGCTGCTGGAGATTGAGCTGGACGGTGAGACCTTCTTCGTTCGCTTGAGCTGGAACAGTGAGGCCGCGTTCTGGGTCATGGAGATCCAGAACTACAACCAGGAGACGCTGGTGGCCGGGGTCATCGTCGTGCCGAACGTGCCGCTGCTTGCTCGCTTCCACTATCTGGACGTGCCGCCGGGAGAGCTGATGGCTCTGCTGCCGGGCGACGACAGCACCATCGCGCGTGATGGCTTTCTCACTGGGAAGGCAAGCCTGATCTACATGACCGAGGCGGAAGTGTCGGCAATCAAGGGAGGGTCGCGCTGATGGCTCGTTTCCGTCGCACGTTCCGTCTCGTCGTGGGCCCGGCCGGAGGGCAGGGCATCACGATCCAGCCGCCGATGCAGATTCAGTTCGATGTCACCAAGGACTCGAAAGAGGATCCGAACGTTCATTCGATCCGGATCTACAACCTCAAGGAATCGACCCGTGCGGCCCTGGAGAAGCCGGACCTCCGGGCGTACTTGTATGCCGGGTACGAGGAAGAGAGCGGCGGAATCTTGCTCGCTGCAGGCACCTTGGTTGACTCGTTCACCCGGTTTGACACACCTGACGTGGTCACCGAGCTGGCCGTGGTGGACGGCTACGGCGAGCTGCGCGACAGCGCGGTCAGCTTGAGCTATGGGGCGGGAGCCAACTCGGCGACCATCATCAAAGCCGTGGCCCTCCAGATGGGACTCGTCCTGAACATGCCGCAGTCCTTGCAGTCGAGGACGTGGGATCACGGCTTCAGCTTCTACGGCCCGGCGCGGCAGGCACTGCACAAGCTGTGCCGGGGCTCTGGTGTCGAGTGGTCGGTCCAGAACCAGACGCTTCAGGTTGTTGCCGTTCGCGGGACCACGGAACGCTCCGTGGTCGTGCTGCGTGCGGATTCGGGGCTGATCGGCTCGCCCGATCGCGTTCGCGAGTCGGCTCGGGAGATGGAACCCAGCGCCGGGCCGGGCACGGCCACGAAGAAAAAGAAAAGGGACCGAAGTGTGGCCGCGACGATCGTGTCCGAGCGGCAGCGCCGCGACGGATGGCGGGTGCGGTCGCTGCTGCTGCCTTGGATCAACCCCGGCGACCGTGTCCAGATGGACAGCCGGCAGGTTCAGGGCCTGTGGCGTGTTGAGTCGGTGTCCCACAACGGGGACTACCAAGGCGGCGACTGGACGACCGAAATGCACCTTGTGGAGCGTGTGGGATGAGCCAGGCCAGCGATATCCGCAGACTGATCGCCACCGAGCTGGCAGATGTGCATACGTGCTTGCCGGGCAAGATAGTCAGCTTCGACGGCCTCGCGGCGGTCGTGCAGCCCTCTCTGAGCAAGGCTCTCGCATCGGGAGACGACTTGCCGGCGCCGCAGATTGTGAGCGTGCCGGTCTGCTTCCCGCGCGGCATGGGCGGCAAGGCCATCATCTCCGTGCCGCTGGGCGCCGGGGATGACGTCCTCCTGCACTTCTCGGAGCGTGCTCTGGAGAACTGGCTTTCGGGCAAGGACGGTGCCCCTGGCGATCCCCGCATGTTCGACCTGTCCGACGCCTTTGCCACGCCGGTATGCCGGCCCGGGGGCAGTTTGGTCGACACCGTGAATCTCGTGGTCCGTCTGGATCAGGCCAGCATCACGATATCGCCCGATGGAACCGTGGTGATCTCAACGCAGGGCGCCGCCGAAGTGACCGCCCCAGCAGGCCTGACGATCAACGCTGACATCACCGTCAACGGCATGATCGAAGCAACCGGCGATGTGACGGGCGGCGGGGTCAGCCTCATGAACCACCTCACCACCAACGTCACGCCGGGAACCGGCATGTCAGGGAAGCCGGCGCAATGACCCTGGACCTCAAGCTCAACGCGGGCCATGACCTCGCGGTCGAAATGACCAGTGCTGTTTTGGTGGACGGCGCCGCGCGGATCAAGCAGCAGATCAAGGTGACTCTGCTGACCTGGCTGGGAGAGTACTTCCTCGATACCGCGTTCGGCGTGCCCTACCTGGAATCGATCCTGGTGAAGAAGCCCAGCCGAACCGAGATCGAGGCCGTGCTCCGCAGCAGGATCAATGACGTGCCAGGCGTCTCTCGGGTCAACACCATGCAGCTGACGATCGACCGCGAGCGCCGCTCGCTTCAGGTCACCTTCGAGGCATCGACCCTCGAGGGCCTTGTGGCCGATACCATCAATCTCTCGGAGTAGTTCATGGCCGACTTCGGCGTTACACCCGCCGGCTTCATCCGCAAGCGCTTGGCCGACATTCGGCCGGAGATCATCGCCGCGCTGCGGAACAATCTTCAGGTGGCCGGACTGCCCGGCGACATCGAGACGCGGCCGGATTCCGTGCTCGGCATCTTGATCGATACCTTCGCTGAGCGCGAGGCAGCGGTCTGGGAGCTGGCCGAGGGCGTCTACGGCGCCATGTACCCCAGCACTGCCAGCGGCGTGAATCTGGACAATGCCGTGTCCTTGACCGGCGTTGTTCGCGAAGGGGCGACCAGCTCCCGCGGTTATGTGGTGCTGTTCGGTGAGGGGGGCACGACGGTGCCGGCTGGCTCGCAGCTCCGCAATGTCGAGACTCAGGAGGTGTGGCAACTCGGCGACGAGGTGCGCATCACCCGGTCCAACACGGCGCGTGCCACGATCGGGCTGGTCGGCGCGCCGGCGGCGGGCACCTACACGATCTTCATCGATGGCGTCCCCTACAGCTACGCGGCGGGTATCGGCGAGAGCACGGCGCAGATCGTGCTGGGCATCGCCGCTGCAATCACGGACAGCACGGTCACAGTGGTGGCCACCGACGCTGAGGTGCAGCTGACCGCGCCAGCGGGAACTGGCTTCCCGTTGGGCATTACGCCGAACCTGCGGGTTTCAGGACTGGGGAGTCCCGCGCTGGCGGAATCCCTCAGCCCGTCCACTTTGGGGGCGGAACCTGACACGCTGACGGAAATCCTGACCGAGGTCAGCGGTTGGGCCGCGGTGACCAATCCCTCGCAAGCTTCCTTGGGCGCGGTCGCGGAGAGCGATTCGTCGCTGCGCAATCGATACGGCACCGGCCTGTATGCGCTGGGCGGTGCCACGCTGCGGGCGATCATCGCCCATGTCCGGACCAAGGCCGCCGGGGTGACCAACGTGGTCGCCTACGAGAACACCGGCGACTACACGGATATGGCGCGCCGGCCGCCGCACTCGGTTCATGTCATCGCCGAAGGCGGGCTGGACGTCGAGATCGCCCAGGCAATCTACGATGCGAAGGCCGCCGGCATCGACACGCACGGTGCTTTTGCCGTGCCGGTCACCGGTGCCCTGGGCCTCCAGACCGTTGTGCGGTTTGATCGACCCGTGCCCGTCTATGTCTGGATCAAGGCGGACATCACGCTACTTGACCCCGGCGAGCAGGCTTTCCCCGATGCCGGCCTGGTCGACATCGAGGAGGGTCTGGCAGCGTTCGGTGGTCAGCTCGAGATCGGCGATGACGTGGTGTGGCAGTCGTTCTTCCGGGCCGTCTACTCGGTCCCCGGGGTCGCCTACGCCAATCTGACCTTCGCCACGTCCACGGATCCGGCGATCGCGCCGGCGCCTGGTGCCTACCACGCGGCCAACATCACCATTCAGCCGCAGCAGCGCGCAATGTTTGATGCCAGCCGGGTCGAGGTGAGCAATGGATCTTGACCAGGACCATGGACGCATTGCCTGGTCCAACTGGACCGCGCAGTTCAAGGACTCGCCGCGGCTCCGGTCAGTGGTCATGGCGCTGCTGCAACCCTTCACGACGGTGCAGGGGGCATTGAAGCAGCTGCGCGACGATCGCTGGCTAGACGCCGCTGTCGGTGCCCAACTGGACGGCCTCGGGGATCTACTGGATCGACCGCGGCGCATCACCAATACGCG
>Ga0213827_1000691_pt1 | contig 23717 bp, 23 predicted proteins | sample MC6MC0898MG_FD_180669 | JGI IMG/M metagenome (GOLD analysis project Ga0213827, IMG submission 180669) | Enriched soil aggregate microbial communities from Iowa State University, Ames, United States - MC6-MC0898-MG | ecosystem: Environmental > Terrestrial > Soil > Unclassified | place: USA: Iowa...
GGGGCGTTTCGCCGGATGAGTCGTTCTTCCTGGGCGGGATGGAGAAGGACCGGGTGCTGTCGATTCTCAAACCGCACATGTTCTTCGATGACCAGCGCAGCCACCTGATGTCGGCCGCAGGGGATTTGCCGATGGTGCATGTGCCGTTTGGGGTGGCGAACCGGGCCCACAAGGAGCGGGTGGTGAAACTGGGGCTGGTGGCGGCTGGTGCGGGCAAGCCCGCTCCGTAGCAGGCTTCAGGCGCTTTCCTTGCAGCCAGCCAGGCCGGTGAGCAGCACCAGCGGCAGGGCGAGCTTGTAAAACAACAGCATAGCCTGCGCAATCACTGTGGGAGCTGGCTTGCCAGCGATCACCGGCGAAGCCGGTGCCAAACACTGCGGCGCCTGCATCGCCGGCAAGCCGGCTCCCACACAGTCAGCAACGCATTGCGCCCATTCTTCTTTGCACGATTACACAGGCTGAAGGTCGGAAATCAGCGAGGGCCGCCGCCGTGGCCACCCATGCCAAAGCCGCCATGGCCACCACCATGCCCGCCGCCACCGCCACCGCCGCCACCTGGAGGTATGAACATCCAGCAACCCGACAAGGTGGATACCAGCGCGGCGACGAGCGCTGCGCGAACTACGTGTTTCAACTTCATCAAAAAACTCCAAGGGGCAAGACCTGCTGCCTGCCTGACGCCAGGTGAAGCAGCGCGCGGATTCTAGATGCGCAACGTGCTGGCCTGGGGGAGCTTTCCCATTAACTTTACAATCAGCGCGCCTCAATCGAATGCGCCATTGACCACCTCGTATATGACCCCGGTTGCCGCCGCGACGAGTATCAGGTCTACCCCGGCCTGCATCCACTCGTAGCCATCATAGTGAGGCAATTGCCCCAGCAGCCGGCCATCGAGCTTTTTGGCGATACCTGGCGGCAATGGCTTGCCCCGCGCCAGGTTGTTCTGGATGCCGGGTGGCAAAGCGGGGCCTGGGCTTATGCTTTCGACTTAGTCATGAGCGCATCCCTCCAAGTGGATTGCTGAACGCAGACAACGTTGAACTTTACGTGTCAGCCAAGCTTGATTAAAAGCTTGGAATTACAGCAGTTAGATGCCCTGAGACCAGGGCATCACTTCACGAATGGAGGTTAGACGATGGAAGGACTCAAGCAACTCTTGAACGCGCTAGAGGGCATGAAGCCTTATCGCCCCCAAAAAACATCCAATCGTTTCGAGGCCCTGATTGAGAGAGGTTGGAAGTACGGTCTCATCGCGGCATCAGTACCTTTTCTTGCCCTGTGCGGCCTGGCTGCGTGGCACTACTTCTCCAGGCTGTCGGCTACGTGGGTTGAAATTGCAGTAGTTTGCGCACTGACGTCTCAAGCCCTCGCCGCGCTGACACTGCTCTGCCCGCCCGTGTTGATGATGTGCCACATCTGGTTCTGGAAGGAAAAAGCGAGAGCAGCGCGCGATGCCGAGCTTGACCATGATCATCGGCTGGCGGGCCAGCTTGGTCGCTACGCGTCTAGCGACCTGCAGAGAGCGAAGCTGCACCTGGACCTCAAGACCAAACGGCTCGAACGTAGGCTCGGGCACTTTATTGAGGGCGACGGCAAGAAATTCGCCATCTTCAGCTTACTGATGCTCAACTACACCATCGGCAAGATGATCTCGGAGGGGGGCTGGCAAACACTGTTCTCTGCATCGTTCGACAGCCCTGTTTCCACGCAAGTCATTACTTGGATAATGGCATTCCTGTTCGGTATTTCGTTGGGTGCCGTGGCCGTCCGAATCATTACCGCCCGAGATGCCTATCGAATGGAATTAATCGATCTGGCACTGGCATCTCGAAACGTCGACAAGTAACGCATGCGAGAATGCCGAGCGCGCCACCAACCCCGCAAAGCTAGGCGCTTGGGGCGCTCGCACCGACTTCATCCATGAAGTCTTCGAGATACGCCTGGAGCCTTGCATGACGTAAAGCGGCAAGCCGCGCCCCTTCGCCGGTCTGGAACCCTGATGCAAGCTTGAGCAGCTTGGTATGGAAGTGTTCGATCGCGAATGCAGTGTCCTGATAGGCCCTGCCCTGCGCGTTGGGGTTGGTAAAGTCGTAAAGCGACGAGCCCATGCGCCCGGCCACGTAGAAGCACCGAGCGATACCCACCGCCCCGATCGCGTCGAGGCGGTCGCTGTCTTGCAGAATCCTGGCCTCAAGCGTCTGGGGCTCGAAGCCAGCCGAGAAGCTGTGGGTTTTGACTGCATGTGCCACCCGCTCGATGCGCGGCACGGGCCAACCCATGGCTGCCAGGATTGAAGCGGCTTTTTCAGCCGACAGCGTCGACGCCTGCCCACGCAGAGGCGAGTTCTTTTCCACCGCAACGCAGTCGTGCAACACAGTGGCTGCGAGCAGCACTTCAAGGTCGCCGCCTTCTACCCGCTGAATACGTTGAGCGTTGACCCACACCCGGTGGATGTGTGACAGGTCGTGGGAGCCGTCGCTCTGACCGCTAGGTAGGTGCTTGAGCAGTTCGGCGGCCAGGTGCCGGAAAGGAGCGAAGGCTTCAATCGTCATCTTGGCGGCACTCCATTCGCGTGTAGATCACTGCTCAGGCTCCTTGTGTTCGACGATCTCCCTGCCCAGATGCTGCGCCACGACGGTGTGCAGCTGTTCGAGGGATGGGGCGTTGAGGCGATGAGGGTACATGGAGGTTCCGTCCTGAGCGGCCAGTGGCAGGTTGCCACGGCCGATTGCTGTAACTTCGTGAATCTGTATACCAAGATGTTGATATGCAACTTGACCTTATCAGGCATTCAGAATAGCCTATGACAATATCAACACTTCACTAAACAGGCAAAGCAAGATGGTCCATGATATCAAGGCAGCACTTAGCAAGCTCACGACCGAAGGTGATTTGATCCGCGGCACCAGTGCGCTGGTTGAAACCATAAAGAACCACACCCACCTCTCCTACAAGAAAATTGGCGACGCTGCCGGGGTAACCGAACAAGGCGTACGGCGATGGCGCGAGAACGACTCCGGTCAAGCGTCCAGAGTCCAGGTACTGGTGAACTTTGCCCGCTCCCTGACAGAGACACCCGAGGGGAACACTGCTCGACCTGCTGGAAACGCTGCCGATGCTCTGCGTACCGTGACTCCAATGGCGGTTCAATCCAGCGTACAGGACAGCCTGGAAAGGCTGTTGGGTATGTCGCTCAAGGCTTGCACTATAACAAAGCTTGAGGTAATTGAAGGCAAAGTCAATATCGAGTTTTCGCTCGAGTGATCATCGCTTCCACTATCGAGATTCCCTTCGCCCAGCTCCAGGCCAAGGCGGCTCTATACACCGCTCTCCAAGGTACCCCTATGGCACGTACGTTACTGGATGTCCAACTCGCCAGAGCCCTCTACCCGCTCCTCATAGAACTTGCGCAATCGCGTCAAACCCTGACTTACAAGCAGCTTATCGAATTTGCAAAAGCGCGATATCCCGACGATGAACGTGTAGCCAACCTCATCCCGGTGCGCATGGGACGGATCCTGTGGGTTATCTACGATTTTGTAGCAGAGCGCGAACTGCCACGCCTGACACTCATCATCGTCAGCTCCACCAGCCACTATCCTGGAAGCGCCATGTGGCAGCACGATTGCCACGCGGAGCAACAACGCTGCTTTGAGTTTGACTGGTCGCAGGTGGACAGTGCCTTTGATCTATACGGGCAAAGCTGCGAGCGAGCCGTTACTCCCGTTAAACGTGTATCCCGCGAGCACGCCAAGCAGTTAATGGCCACGCACTACAAGCAACACGCCAACCGCTACCCCAACGAAATACGTGACATGCGCGATATCATCATTGAAAACATCATGAATGGAATGGATGTTGAGGACGCATTCCTTGTAGAAGCACAATTGCTCCAGTAACCCAGAAGCCCGGGGACGCTCTCGGGCATCTATCATGCCCTACCCGATCCAGCACAAACTCATCAAGGCGTCATGTCTCGCGCCCTGTTCAACTGGGTCGCCCTGCCTGCGCAGCCGCACGGCTCTTTCCCCTTTTCCGTAACCACAACAGGTTCAAACCTCCGTTTCTGCATGTAGTTGCGCCCGGTGCGGCACTCTCAGACCTTGGTGGTATTCAAGTTTCTCCGCTTGACGTCGATAGCTCGTAAGATGCGATACTGCCATCAGTAGCAATGTGCCACCAACTGACACAAGGACGTTACTTTGCGCCTGCTCACAGTCTTATTCTCATCTAGCCCGATCGGAAGCATCAGCCGCTGGATGCAGCCCCAAGCTCGCCTTGCAGTTCGCGTACCGGGTACGCCGCCTCGATGATCTGATCAGTCGCATGGAGCTTGCGACTCAACCTGTCGCTACTTCGTGCAAGCCTGTTTCCAGCGGACAGGGCGAACGCCCTCGCCTCCCGTATTTTTCAACAGCACTCTCCATATCGCCGTGAATGCCAACAGCTCAACAGGACCGTGAGAAACATGAAGCATGCAACAAGGTCAGTGGCCCGTTCTGGAAAAACGAGGCCTCGTCAGACAATTAGCGCCCCCTTCGATGTGCTGGTACTGGCGACCATGAGTGCAGGCAAGACATCGTTCATCAATGCCCTGATCGGGCAAGAACTGCTGCACACCGCCAACGAAGCCACCACCGCTTGCATGACGCGTGTCGAACATCGCCAAGGCGCCCGCGCCTTTGACGGTGCTTGCTACTCGCATGATGATCAAGAACTTGCGCGGCTTAAGGACACTTCAGCCGCGATGCTTCGCGACTGGAATGCCAACAGCGAAGTGAAGCGAATCTGCTTGAAAGGCAACTTCAAGATCGTGCCAAGCCCTGCATCTGGCCTGGTATTGCATGACACTCCCGGCCCGAACAACAGCCAGGACCGTAGGCATGCAGAGCTGATGCTCGAAGCGGTACGCACTGTTTCTTTCAAAGCCCTGTGCTATGTGCTCAATGCCAGCCAACTGGGCACGCAGGATGATCATGCGCTGTTGGAGCGAATCCGTGGTGAGCTCGCGACCCGACCTGACCACACGATCTACTTCATCCTAAACAAAGTCGACCTGCTGGACCCTGAGACGGGTGAAACCATTGATGCCTATGTCGGCAAGGCTCACCGCTACCTCACAGCCATAGGCTTTGAACAACCGATCATCATCCCCACCATGGCCAACGTCGCGCTCTATGCCCGCAAGGCCCTAAAGGCCCAGGCCTTGACTCGCTCGCAACGGCTGAGGCTTCACCAGGCGCTTGCCGACCTGCAGGAAAACAAGCGCTCGCTACTTCACGCCACGGTGGTGCCAGACACCATCAAGAAAGGCGTATTCAAGGCACTCAACAGCCTGGAACGGCAACGCCAGCTCAAAGCGCTCGACGCGCAAGCCTGCGAAAAAAACGATTTGCAGCAATTGGTGGCCATCAGCGGTTTGAAGACCGTAGAAGCCCTGATCAAACATCAACGTCAATCGATCAAGAGTCCATGAACCGCATCCATATCACGCACAACCCTTTCACCGTCGAAACGATTTTCTCGATCAACGACCAGGCCCCGGCAGACGGCTGCAAATTGTCGAGCTACAAGGAGTCGCGCCTGCAGCTGTGGGTCGAAAAACTGTTCGATGAGTTGAGCGAACTGTTCAATGGCGACAATCGCTTCCATGTCGCTTTTACAGGTGTTGAGTCTGACTTCCTGGATATCCAGGAAGCCGCTAACGTGGCCATTGCCAATGGCATGCAGGTGGAACTGGAGTGGCACCAGACCGTACCTACCGAGCAACGCCTGGAGCAGATCCGCGCCCTGATGGCCGAGGCGCGCGAGCACCCTCAGTTCGACCAGTTCATCGCTGACAACGAGCAGGTTCGCAAGTCCATCGAAGAAGCGTTCAACCGTGACTTCGATGTTTATGTCGTCGCGACCATGTCATCGGGTAAATCGACATTGATCAACGCGATGCTGGGGCGCGACCTGCTTCCTGCGGCGAACGAAGCGACGACTGCGACAATTGCCCGGATCACGGACAATGATCGGATGACCGATCGATTCTCGGCCAAACGCTTCAACCGCAAAGGTGAAGAAGTGGGTGCGGCTGACAATGTCGACCTGGAATGCCTCAAAGAGTGGAACCAACTCGAGGACACCCAGCTGATCGATATCGAAGGCAACATCGTAGCGATTCGCGAGCGTGAGGACGTGCGCCTGGTCCTGACCGATACCCCCGGCCCAAACAATAGCCAGGATGAAGAGCATCAGCTCAAGACCATGAGTTTCATTCAGGATTCCCGGCGCAACCCGCTTATCCTGTATGTGCTGAATGCCAGCCAGCTGGGCACCAACGATGACAGCAATCTGCTCGGCCTGGTCGCCGAGACCATGCGCAAGGGTGGTAAGCAAAGCAAGGATCGCTTCATCTTCGTCATCAATAAAATGGACGTGTTTGATCCTGAGCAGGGAGAAGATATCCCTTCTGTACTCAAGCGTGTGAACCAGTACCTCACCAGTAATGGTATTCAGAACCCCCTGATTTATCCGATCTCTGCCAACCTCACTCGCTTGATCCGCAAACCGAGCGACCTGCACACACGCAAGGAGCGCAACGAGCATAAGTCGATGGCAGACATGTTCAGCGAAGAGCCAAGCATGAACATGCTGCAGTACATGCCGATCACTTCTCGCGTGCATCGCTCGCTGCAGGAAAAACGCTACTCCCCGTTGCTGCTCAGCAGCGGCTTGCCGGCAGTCGAAGCGATGATCGATGAGTACATCGACAAGTACAACCTGCCGCACCGGCTCAAACGCGCCTATGAAGCCCTGGGTCACGCCATTCGAGTGGGTTTGAATGAAACTGATCTGATCGAACAACTGCAACAAGATGAAAGGACCCTGGCTCATCTGAACGAGGAGATCCAGGGCCTGCAGCAGCGGCAGGAGAAAGGTTTCGACACCGCAGCTTACAAAGACAAGCTGGAGCGTGAGGGCAAGGCGCTCCCCCGAGACACAGAGCTTGAGCTGGCAAAGCTGGAAGCCGTTATCGGGCCCATCATCAAGCAGCTGGGCGCAAACTTCATGCAAAACGACGTTCGGGTAAGCATTGCCGAAGCGCGCGTACAAGAAGCGGAAGAGCTGCTGCAGTTCAACCATCGGAAGCTGGTGAACCAGTACGAGTCGGTGTTCGTCTCCAGCCAAGAGCTTATCCGCCAAGACCTGCATACCGAGTATCAGCGCTACGTCACAGAAATCTTCCAAGGCACCGAGAGCTTGAACCTGCCAATTTTCGAGGGGCTTAAACAGGCGGCCTCGAACATCTCGTTCAATCTGTCCGTATGCCAGGATGATATTCAAGTAAAACGCGTTGTCATCGGGACACGCGAGGTAAGCGACAGCTCTTGGTGGAACCCCTTCTCCTGGGGCTCGACCCGAACGGTACGGGATTACGGCAACGAAAATTACGTCGATCTCGAGAAGTTCTGGCAGGAGCGTTCCACTCGAATCCAGGCCGAATTCACACGCTTGGTCGAAAACGCTCGTAGGGAAATTGAAGTCGGCAAGGACCGTTTGATCGAACAGTACGTTGCATTCATGACCCGCGAATTTGACCTCAAATTTGCCGAACTGCTGACGTCCTTGAGTTCCAAAACCACAGACCGTAACGCCCGCGAGGTTGCAGTTTCCGAAGCCAAGGCACTGCGTGCCTGGATCGATAATTTCAAAACCAAGCTCGACAGCACATTGGCTATTTAAGGAGCCCCAACATGACCACCGATATGCTTGCCGAAGCCAGGAAGAGTTATCTGCTGTCAATCAAGGACCCTAATGCCAGCACCGCCCTACTCAATGACCTTCTGGATCGCGCCGAGAAACAGTCTCCGGAGCTGCTGGTGGCCTTCCAGCCAGGGGTTGGGAAAAATGCCCTTGACCCCGACCCCGTGAGCTGGAGTGCAGACTACCTGACTCGTCAAATGTGGCTCACTCAGCAGAACTTCGCCCGGGAGCGCATTGAGCACTTGCTCGCCGTTCGCGAGCATCTGCGCAAAACCGGGGTGAAAGGTTTTGTGCCTACGCAAACGCCTCCAAAACCTCAAGCCGAGAGTGACGTCAACGTGCAGTCGAACTATGAGCCCTCCTCGAACCTCAGGAAGTTCGTACAGGAAGGCGAGCTGCTCACCATCCGGACCGCGCTGCGCATGGAACTGGATGACAATCGCCTGACCTCTGCCGACCTTCGTGCTGCATTGGCCTGGGCGGCCAAGCAGGTTCCAGCGCTTCTGGAAGCTTATTCTGAGAAGTCATTCGCGCGCGCGATGGAGTCTGACCAGAAGCTGTGGACGAGCGAGTACTATGAGCTGCAGGTTGTCTACCTCAAGACCAACTATGCCCAAGAACGCTTCCTGCACCTCATCGAAGTACGTGACCTGTTGCGCCATCAAGGCGTAGAGGGCTTCGCGCCCGTGCAACCGAAACCACGTGCCAGCGCGAGTGCCAGTGCCAGTGCCAACGCTGGCCAAGCCGCACCCGTTTCGCACCGTCCTCAACAGCAGAACTCCCGGTCACAACAGTCGCACCAGGCTCACCAAGGCCACCAATCGCAACCCCGCGCCGCAGACAACGACCGCAACCCAGTCTTCAAAGCCGCTTTGCTTGTCGGCGGCGCCCTGGCTGCGCTGGTGGTCTTCCTGGTTGCGCTGGTGAAATAACGCCATGGCAACCTCGACCCTGACCCCGCTGGCAATCCGCGAGATCCAGCAAAACGCCACGCTCACCCTGGCCGCTGGGCGTGCGCTGATCAACCGTAGCTACCTGAGCGAACTGGAGCAGTACCCGGTCATCGCTTCAAACCAGCGCATCAGTCTGAACCGCGCCAGCGACCTGCGGATATTCCGCGTCGAGCGCATCGTCCAGGACAACAAGCAGTCGGTGCTGGAAAGCACCACTGCGGCCTACACAGCACTGGGCGCCGCTGGCTATACGGTGTTCCTGTTCCTGCGCTCCAATGGCATCGAGACTGAACTGTTCATTGGCACCCGTGGCGAACCCGGCAAGATGCTCGGCCACAACTCCGGCGAGTTGCTGCGCGAGACCTTCAAAGGCCACTTCCCGGGTAGTGCGCTGCAACCGCTGAGCGTCCAGGACGCCAATGCGCTGCTCGACAAGCTCGAAAACGAGAAAAGCAACCCATCTGCCAGCATTACCGCTGTCACGGGCGTACCTGCATTGTCGACTGAAAACCGCGACCACTTCATGCAGGGGCTGGAGCGCTTCATCGACGCAGCAGAGCGGCGCGAATACCAGGCACTGATCCTGGCCGAACCCGTTTCTTCGCAGAAACTGGATACCATCCGTATCGGCTACGAACAGGTGGCGACCCAACTTTCGCCGCTGGCAAAACAGCAGCTTTCCTATGGCGAGCAAGACAGCGACAGCATTGGCCTGAGTATCAGCCAAGGCCTGAGCACCTCCCTTGGCCACAGCCTTGGCCTTACCGAAACTCGCGGCACCAGCCATACGACCGGTACCTCCACCAGCGAGACCAACGGAACCACTGAAAGCTTCAGTACGCAAACCGAAGCCTCGAAGGCAGCCGCCATTGCCGGTAGCGCCATCGGCGCGCTTGCCGGGTCGTTCCTGGGCCCGGTGGGCGCGGTGGTCGGTGCTCAGGTTGGGTCAGGCATCGCCGCTGCATTCAATGAAACACGCAGCACAGGTACTAGCCATTCAGCTACCAGAGGCACCAGCGAAAGCAATGGCACGTCCTGGAGTGAGTCTTCTGCCCGTACACAGTCGACAACCCACACCAGCAGCACGACCGACAGCCAATCGGTCAACCGCACCATCGGTAGCAACCGGCAGTTGTCGATCGAATCGGTAGACAAGACCATCGAGCAGCTGCTGGGCAGGATTGATCACCATCTGCAACGTATCGACGAAGCCAAGACCTACGGCGGCTGGAATTCTGCTGCCTACTTCATCGGTGACAGCAGCGCCTCGTCCGAATCGCTGGCAAGTATCTTCCTGGGCCTGGTACGCGGCAGCAAATCCAGCCACGAAGACTTTGCGCTCACCACCTGGACGTCGAGCAACAAGTCTGCGGTGCTGGAATGGCTCACGCGCCTCAGCCACCCCGAACTCAAACCTGCGTTCGCCAGCCGCGTGCCGGTGCCGTTCGTGACCCCTGCTACGCTGATTTCCGGCAAGGAAATGGCAATCCAGCTGAGCCTGCCACGGCGCTCCACTTCAACCGTGTCGGTCGTCGAAACCCAGGCATTCGGGCGCAAGGTGCAGCGCCTGGACGGCCAGACCACGCGGCGCCCAGGCGCCAGACAGCTGTCCTTGGGCAACATCCGTCACCTGTGGGAAAACCTGCCGCAGACCATCGAGCTGGACATGGACCAGCTGTCCAGCCACGTGTTCATCAGCGGTTCCACAGGTGCAGGCAAGAGCAACACGCTCTACGAAATGCTCGACCAGGTCAGCGCCGCTGGCGTGCCATTCCTTGTCATCGAACCCGCCAAGGGCGAATACAAACATGTGTTCGGCCATCGCAGCGACGTGACGGTGCTCGGCACCCACCCGGCGCACAGCGCCTTGTTGCGAATCAACCCGTTCCGCTTCCCGGCAGCGATCCACGTGCTCGAGCATGTCGACCGCCTGGTGGAGATCTTCAACGTCTGCTGGCCGATGTACGCAGCCATGCCCGCAGTGCTCAAGGACGCAATCCTGCAAGCCTACCTGCGCTGTGGCTGGGACCTGGAAAGCTCGAGCAACCGCTACAACGAGGAAATATTCCCCACCTTCGTCGACCTGCTGGAAACGCTCCAGGAAGTGATCGAGGCGTCGGCCTATTCCCAGGAGCTCAAAGGCAACTACATCGGCTCACTGTCGACCCGGATTCGGTCACTCACCAACGGCCTCAATGGCCAACTGTTCGTGGCCGACGAAATCGACAACGACGTACTGTTCGACAGCAATGTGATCGTCGACCTCAGCCGCATCGGTTCTTCGGAAACCAAGGCGCTGATCATGGGTATCCTGGTGATGCGCCTGAGCGAGCACCGCATGGCCCACGGCGGCATGAACCAGCCCCTGCGCCACGTCACGGTGCTCGAAGAAGCCCACAACATCCTCAAACGCAGCCCGGAGGGCGGCGCCGAAGGTGCGGGGCTGATGGCCAAGTCTGTAGAAATGCTGACCAATGCCATTGCCGAAATGCGCACCTATGGTGAAGGTTTCATAATCGCAGACCAATCACCCCATGCCGTGGACATTGCCGCGATTCGCAACACCAACACCAAGATCATCATGCGCCTGCCCGATGAAACCGATCGCCGCCTGATCGGTAAGTCCGTGGCGCTGGATGACGAGCAACTGGACGAGATCGCCCGGCTCCCCAAGGGTGTAGCCATCGTCTATCAGAATGACTGGCTCGAACCCGTAATGTGCCAAGTGCGCAAGTTCAAAGGCGAGGAAGCGCCCTACCAATACCAGCCGCAAGCTACGGCGGGCATCGCGCGCAGTGACTTCAACGGCCAACTGCTGAAACTGCTGCTCAGCCAGCGCGTGGTTACGCCTGCCCAGATTGACTGCGACCTGCTGCAGCAGGGCCTTTGCGCACTGCCATTGCCTGCTCGCACCCGCATCAACCTGTTGCAGATCGTCACACAGTACCGTAACCAGCAGGCACCAGGCATCTGGCGAACGGAAGCCTTCGAGCGCCTGGCGCGCTTGGTGGTGGATATGCTCAATTGCCGCCGCCAGGTCAACCAGATCATCCAGGAGGCCAATGACTACACGCACCTGGACCAATTGCTCGACGGGCTGCTCGAACAGAGTGCCAACGGCCTTTCAGCCGAGCTGGCCCTCGCCGCTCAGCAATGCCTGATGAAAGACTACAGCCTGCAGCACGAAAGCCACCTCGACATTTACGCGATGTGGCACGCGCACCATGAAAAAGGAAGCGTCCGGTGAACTTCGAGAACTTTGCCATCGAGAAGGCTGACGGCCCCTCCCGCCTCGCCCTGCTCGCCAGGGAAACACCCGACAAATGCCTGATCATCGCACAACTGGATCGGCCGATCGTGCTGACCCAGGAAAACCGCCTCGAGCTGCCTGGCATGGGTGACGAAACCCGTGAACGGCTGGAGAAGCTCGGTTTCCCCAAGGAATTGCTGGACGTCATCAACAGCGAGGCCGAAGCGCGTATCTACGAAGAAGCCAACCTGGAGCCGGCCCAGGTCAACGGCAAGGATGCATTGATCCGCACCGATATCGATTACGATCAGAAAGATGCTTTCGACCGCACCAACCTGGAGCGCATGAAACTGGGCCTCGCCCCGCTCGATGCGCAGGGCCGGCCGATCGAGTTGCACCATATTGGGCAAAAGCAGGACTCTCCCCTGGCCGAGCTCACACGCGATGAGCACAGGGGCAATGGCAATGACAATGTGCTGCACAACAAGCTGAAAGAGTCGGAAATCGCACGGGACGATTTCGACAAGGAACGCAAGGAATACTGGAAGGCGCGAGCCGAACAGATCGAGAGCCAACGGTAAGCGAGTGCCTACATGAAAACACTGGAAAAACTGGTCGCAGAACAACAGGCAGCTACCCGGCCTGCTACCAAGGCAAACATCGATACGCTCGAATCGAACCTGGGATTCGAACTCGCCAACGAGTACCGGGAGTACCTGGAGCGCTTCGGCGTGATTGCCCATGACGCCTACGAAACCTATGGCCTTGGCGTGCCGGAGGATTACTTCCTGCATGCACTCAATGCCTACAAGGACCTGGCATCGGACGCCAGCTACCCTGCAACTGCGGTACCGCTGCTGGAGTTGGGAGACGGCCAATATTACCTGTACGACAACCGCAGTCAGCGGGTGGTGCTGTGGGCTACCCCCAACGGTGGAGTCGTCCGTACCCTGGATGACAACCTGGAAGCATTCCTGATCAAGCATGTTTTCCAAGGCTGACGCCACACGATAGCCCCACCCTGCGGCGGGGCATCTTGCGCCTGGTACTGCAGGCGCATTACTTGTTTGCCTACCTGAAAGATCTGCTGCCCGGAGGCGGCTAAGGGCTACCCATCCGGGTAGCCCTTAGCCGCCTCCCAGGCTTCGACAAGGAAGCTTCGCAATTGCCACAAATCAGCTCCCGCGACACCATCAGCCGACAATGGGAACTGCTACACAAGCTACCCACCAAGGGCCCCGGCATCACCAGCGGTGAATTGCTCGAAAAAATGCGGGATACGGGCTATCGCATTACCAAACGTACCGTCGAACGCGACCTGATCGAACTGTCGCGCGTGTTCCCGCTGACGTGCAATGACCGAGGCAAACCGTTCGGCTGGCACTGGGCCCCGGGGGCAAGCATCGACCTGCCCGGTATGAGCGTCAGTGAAGCGTTGAGCCTGACACTCATCGAAGACACCATTCGCCCGCTGCTGCCCAACGGAATGCTCAAGACACTGCAGGGCCGCTTCCAGCATGCGCGCAAGAAGCTCGAGAACATGGCCGATGAAAACCTGGCGGCGCGCTGGATGAGCAAGGTTGCCAGTGTTCGCCCAGAGCTCAACCTGCAGGCGCCGAGCATCTCGGCGGAGATTCTCGAGACGATTCAACTGGCCCTTCTCGAAGAGCGTCAGATCGCTTGCCGCTACTACTCCGCCCATGGCAACAAGACCAGTGAACTGACGCTGAACCCTCTGGCGCTGGTGCAACGTGGTGTAGCCACCTACCTGATCGGTACCGCCGATCATTATTCGGACCTGCGCCAGTACGCAGTGCATCGGTTTCTCAACGTCGAGATCTTGCCGGCTGCCTGCGAAGGCGCGGCTCAGTTCGACCTTCCCCAGTACCTTGCCAGCGATGCCTTGCAATTCGGTGGCCCGCAGAAGATCAGTTTGCAGGCATGGGTCAGCGAAAGCCTCGCCCGCCTGCTGCGGGAAACACCCTTGGCAGAAGACATGGCGCTGCAGGCCTGCGAAGGTGGGTACCGCCTGACGGCGACAGTCAGTAACAGCTGGCAGCTGAACTGGTGGATGCTGTCACAGGGCGATGGACTGGTGGTCGAGCAACCTGTGGAACTGCGCCATAAGTTGCTCGAGACGCTGCGAGGAACTTTACAGCGTTATGAGCGGGCGACTGCATAGCTGGTCGCCCTGCCCAACTTATCTATCAACCCACCTCGCAATACAGGTGTTTCTGCGCGGTCGGGGTTGTTTCACACACTGTAGTGAGCATCGATCAGCGCCAGCATCGCTTCGCAATGGACATCGATCTGCGGTTTGCCCCAATGCTTGCCATTACCCAGCACATGGAACATGTGCGCGAGCTTCAAGGAATCGTACTTGGGCTTGGCAAGGAATGCCGCCTGCTTCTTGAGCACGGCCTGATTGCTGTACGAGGAGTTCTCGCCCGGGCTCAGCAGCACCAGGTTGCCAAACCCATGCAACAAGTCATCGGCGAGTGATCGATCGAACTCTTCGTTCTGCGGATGCACATGCTCTACCGAGTTTTTCGAGGTGATGCGGTAGAGATTCAACTTGTCACTTTCCATCCAGGTGCAGGCGCGCCGCTCGCGCCAGAGGATGTACTCAAGCTTCTGGAACCAGTAATGCTCGAACCCGGTTCCGTGCGCCTGTTTCAGATATTCCAGCTTGCTTGCCAGCGGGGCCGATGCGACGGTGTCGCGGGACAACAACTTGTAACTCGCGTACTTCTGGGTCAGCTCTGTCAGTGACAGTTCGTTGTCAATCCGCTCAAGCAGGGCAAGCACCTGATGTTCGGACAACGCTGGATTCTCAACCAGCCGCCCCAGGAATGGCGTCAGCCAATACTGCGCACTGCGCTCCCCGGTGAAGTAGCGCACGCTTTGCAACTGGCCCAGGTCAGAAGTTTCCTGATTGACCGAGCGCCAGGTCGGCCCGTGGCCCTTGCTGCGGTTATTGAACGAGCACAGGCGCAACGTGCGATCGTCTTCTTCACCCAGGCGCACCCACTTGACCACCCAGCGATCAAACTGGAAACGCACTCGCCACAAGCACTCCATGAATGCCCTGGCTTCAGCCGCACTGGCTCGATTGACGAACTCGGCAAAGCTTGCATTCAGGTTGCTGTCATTGAGCCGTGTCTCGATATCGGCAGCCTTGATACCGTGCTGGTAGATGCGATAGGCATGCATCAGCAACAAGCCGAAGCTGATGATGGACTGATAGCGGGCCTCATCATCCTCTTCAGTTTCAGATGGCGCCTCTGCGGCATGCTTCATCAATGAGATGTCGCTGATGGTGCGGCCTTCTTGAGTAGCTGCAGCGGCACGCTCGATGTGGAAATGCTCCCGCGAATACTGAGCAAGCTCGTTGAACTTCAGTACCCCCCAATCCGTATGCTTGAAGACATCGCGCAGGTTCTTCTCGAAGTAGTCACCCATGTTCTCGCAGGCCTGCCAGATACCTTCGTAGCTGGCGCGATGATGCTTGATACGCTCCATCAAACGCGCCTTGAGGATATCGGTCTGTTCCAGTTGCACACCGCTGGTGTTGAGGGTGGCAAAAAGCTTGTTGAGATCCATGCCAGCGGGCATGACGTTGTTGACCCACGTCACCCGATTGAAAAGGTAATGGCCAACGCGCTCGAGGGCTTCGCGCCCCTCATCCGCCAAGAGCTTGTTAAGCCTGTCGGATGCCGTTTTTCGCGCAGCGCAAAGGTGTTTGAGATAAGGGTTGGACGCTACCTCCTCATCCACTGCAACTTCGTCTGTCAGCCCCGCCCAGGCACTCAAACGCGCCTGGACTTCCTCACGAATGTTGAACGTGAGGCGTGGTGCGTTACCCAGCACCACCAGCGAACGCAAGGATGAATCAGGCATCTGCTCGCAAAACGCCAATGCCAGCACCATCAACGTCGTCATGCGCTGTTGGCCGTCGATCAGTTCGTAGGTTATGTCTGCTGCCGAATTCACGCCCGACGGCACCTGACTGGTCAGCACGGTACCGATGAAATAGTGCGATTGCTCAGGGGTGCTGCTTTCATCAATAGCACTGGCCTGAATGATCTGCTCCAGCAGGTCCTTCACGTCTTCACTGGGCCAGACATAAGGCCGCTGGTAGCACGGGATCGTCAGCGCAATGTTCTGTTCACACAGCACTGCTGCACTTTGTACTTGGGATTGCACCTGAGCATTCATCATTTGCCTCCTTGGCGGGCAGCGTCAGCGAGACAGATTCGGTCGATGGCAGCGCAAAGCTCTGCGTCGTATCGCGCCGCGACCTCGCCGTAATTCGGCCATGGGAGCTCGAGGCCGAGCGTGGCAGAGACTGACCGAACAAAGCGCTGCTTGATGCTGTTTACATCCAGGTTCTGGGCACTGACAGAGTACTTGTACGCGCGCAGGTAGCCCAGAAGCTCTTCGTGGGTATGGCTTGTGGAAATCCAATCCAGCAGCGGCGTGTTGCGCAGGTGGGTTTGCACCCCGTCCTCACGCACGCTCACATCGTTGATCAGCCGTGGCGCGAACACCATGCGGAAAATCCATAGGCTAGCTTCGAGCAATCGGGCGCTGCCGAACTGGCTGGCGTACATGAGCAACGCACAGTCATAGGCCCGGGTCAGGAATACGCTGCCGCGTGCGTCAACGGCCAGAAGCTTGTAGTAAAAGGCCGATAAACCAATGGGCGCGCGGGCGCCAGTGTCCAGCAACGTTTGCCGCAAACCGTGAAAGTATTCCACAAAGCGCATCGTGTTCACGCCCGCCCCAAGCGGCTGACGCATGGCGTAGCCAAACTGGGCGACATGCGCCTCCTTCCCCCAGGCATCGCGATGCACTTGCAGCGGCCGGTAGGCGATATCGCCACCACCTGCCAATGTACGCTCAGCCAACTCAGCAACAATTTGCTTACGTTCAAGGACCGGGTCACGATCACTCGCTACATTTCGCCAGCGTAGCGTTTGCCAATGCCGGGCCTTCATGAATGTAGCGACCAGAGGTTTGAGGTCCCCCATGCGCTCCCACGCACGGGCGTAATCATCCTGTGCCGTGTTGGGTACGCTACGCAGGTGGTAGGCCTTGATAATGTCCGCACCGCCCAGACGAACACCGGATGTATTCTGAGTTTCGAAAAAGCGGTAGGCATCATCTTCATGCCGCGTGACTACCAGCGTCACATTGATACGCGAGAAGTCCACCTCGGGTAGCGGCTGGCGTGCGAGCCAGCGGAGGTTACGGTGGATGCGCGAATGGCTCTCTGGTGAGCTGTAGGTCAATGCAGGCGCACCCTTGTCGCCATGCTGCAGGTAATGAATCAGCGCAAGGCTGGTGATGCGCTGTTGCCCATCGATGATATTCAACAGGCCGCGCTGACGCGCATTGCCGCCGTCCTGATGAAGGATGATGCTACCCAGGTAAAAGTCGTGCGCCGGGGCGTCAGTACTGAAAAAAGCCCTCAGGTCGTCGAGCAGCCGCGAAAGTTGCTCTTCGCCCCAGCGGTAAGGCCGCTGATACTCGGGCAGCCGCAGGTGGCCAAAGATGAAGTTGCCATCACTGGAAGGAATTTTCGCGGCCTTGAAGACATTGGCCAAAGTCGTTGAAGCAACAGCAATACCATCCACCTCGACCGGCGATGATGGTGCAAGTTGACGTTCGCTCACAGCTTGATTCATGGGACTGTCCTTGTACGTGTCGACGCACTGCCACACGCTTGATAAAAGAGGGCCAGGGCAACGAACCCATCAGCTTGCGGCTGAATCACGTTCCTGCAGAAGTTTGCGGGCTTCGCGGGCCAGTTTGTCCAGGCGATCGACCAACTCGACCATCACCTCCAGCGTGTCCGCTTCGTCATCCTGCTGGTGATTTTTCAAGACTGCGCCAATGCACTCACGCATGGCCGGCGACCAGCGTTCCTGCGCTTCTTCACCCAAAGCGATGAGCGTATTGACACCACGCCGTGCGCCCGAGGTAATGACCTGCGCCTCGGCGGCGAAATCCGACGGTGGCGCCAATCGCACTTGCGGCTCGTAAGCCTGCTCTTCGATGGCGGGCTGAGCCTCGGCTTCATCCGCAGGGCAGACGGCTTTGACTAACGCGTCGGAGAGCTCGCGAACGTCATCACTGAGGAACTGCACGGTGGCCAGGTGCGTATTGCGCCGCGGTGCCTGAGGCAGGAAGAACTGCACCTGCTCACCCTCCCCCAACACTGCGTCGCTCCACTCGCGCAGGGTTTGCCCATAGCTGAAGCGAGGGTAGTTGACCCGTGGATGAAGGCGCTCGACCACTTCATCGCTGAGCGAGCTGGGGTCGACCATTACTCCGTATTTTTGCAGCAGGTCGAGGGCGACTTTGTAGCGTGGAGCCAAGAGTTTGCGGTTGATGCCTTGATGGAAAGGCCCGGACATGACGCGCATGGCATTGTTGAGGGTGTGATTATCCAGTACCCCGACGAGCTCGCCCAAAGTATCAGCGTCGCTGGCGCCTTCAGGCGCGACCCAGTCGGCCATCAACGCACGCGCCTCATCGAGCGCATGGGTAATCGTTTTCACAGCGTGCGGCATGGCAATTCCCTTTTCTCTAAGCGTCCATGCACAGGGCTTGGAGCACTGCATGATGTCTTTTTGATATTGCAGCGGAGATTGCCAATTTCTGGTGGGTTCGGCAAGCATGCACGAGGCTGCGATAGGAGGAATGCCAACGCGTAACTGTATTACTGCATCGGCCACACGGAGGGGGTGAATCAGCTTTGAATAGCAGCGGGCGACAGAGTGGGATGGGTAACGGGGGTGTTGGTGAACTCAAGCGTTCTCTCGCCAGCCCCACGCGCGGGGCTGGCGAGAGCGTCAGTTCAGCGGCACTGCCCTGCAGCACTCAGCAGCGCATTGCAGTTGCTGTTACCGGCACTGGAACCGGCACTGGCGCTGTTCACCGAATTAGCCCCCGAGCAGATGGCGCTGGAGCTCACCGCGCCCATCACCGTTGTGATGTAGCACTGGTGTTTGCGGCCGCGGGTGGCGGCGACGAAGTTGATGGCGTGTCCTTGTTGATCATGACCTCGATGCACGAGCTTGAAACCCTGCGCAAATTGCTCGAGTCCGCGCTGGTTCAAATCCAAAAACCAGCCGACCCGCAGACACTGCATTAGTCCGAGGCATGATCTGCCTGGCCTGACTCTTTCAGGGCCAGCCCAGGCTTCAACAACTTCAGGGAGATCAACCAATGGCCACCGAAGAAACCTACGTCACCGCCGGCAAAACCACCTTCTACCAAGGTGAAAACCAGACCCACCCCCTATTCCGCATCGAACCCGGCATCCCCTGCCAGAACGCCCGCGAACAAGCCTCCGAACTGATGGGCTACGCCCGCGACCTGTCCATCGACGGCCTGATGGAAGACAAACCCCAACTCCTCTGGGCCTCGCACTACCTCTGCGCCCTGGCCAAGGCCCTGCTCGACGACGCCGAACTGGGCATGATGAAAACCTGAAAGTAACCACCCTCGCGGGCCCAACACGGTCACTGTGTGCAGGCTTGCCCCGCGAACCAGGGCGAAGCCCTGGCCATACACCACCAATGCCTCGCCGGGCCCGTTCGCGGGGCAAGCCCGCTCCCACACGAGTGTTGAGGGGGTGCCGCTACCTCAATCCGCGAAGTTGATCACCATGCGGCCCTTGATCTTCCCTTCAAGCATTTCCTCGAAGATGTCGTTGATGTCTTCGATCGGCCGCAGTGTCACTTTCGGCACCACCTTGCCTTGCGCCGCAAACTCAAAGGCCTCCGCCAGATCCTGCCGGGTACCGACCAGCGAGCCGACCACCTCGATGCCGTCGAGTACCAGGCGTGGAATGTCCAGGCTCATGGCCTCTGGCGGCAAGCCGACAGCCACCAACCGGCCACCGGCACGCAGCGCATCGACCGCCGAGTTGAAGGCGCTTTTCGACACCGCCGTTACCACGGCAGCATGTGCGCCACCGGTTTTAGCCTGGATCACTTTGGCCACATCTTCAGTGCGCGCATTGACCACCAGGTCGGCGCCCATTTCATTGGCGAACGCCAGCTGCTCATCATTGACATCAATCGCGATGACCCGCGCGTTGAACACATTTTTCGCATACTGCAGCGCCAGGTTGCCCAGGCCGCCGAGGCCATAAATGGCAATCCACTGCCCAGGCCGGATGTTCGACGACTTCACCGCCTTGTAGGTGGTCACACCCGCGCAGGTGATGCTGCTGGCCGCCGCCGAGTCGAGCCCGTCCGGCACTTTTACCGCGTAGTCGGCCACCACGATGCAGGCCTCGGCCATGCCGCCGTCGACGGTGTACCCGGAGTTCTTCACCTCGCGGCACAGCGTTTCGTTACCGCTGTTGCAATACTCGCAATGCCCGCAGCCCTGGAAAAACCACGCCACACTGGCCCGGTCCCCCGGCTTGAGCGAGGTGACGCCCGGCCCCACTTCCACGACCACGCCAATGCCCTCGTGGCCGAGGATCACGCCGGTCTTGTCACCGAAATCGCCGTTCTTGACGTGCAGGTCGGTGTGGCACACGCCACAGCACTGCATCTTCAGCAGCGCTTCACCGTGCGCGAGCGGGCGCAGGGTCTTTTCCACCACGTCGACGCGCTGCCCTTTGGCAACAACTGCAGCTTTCATGGAGGCCTCCTTGTTTACCTGATTGAGCGTGGGTTGAAGGCTTCAGCATAGTGGTGGATTGGTGGACGGGGTTGATTCAGATCAGCGACCGGTAAGGTACACTGCCGGCCGTCAAGGACGCCGACAGGATGACCAAAACGATGAAACGGAAGTTCGACCTATGATGCGATGGATTGCCAGAGGCTTAGTGCTGGCGTTGGCACTGATGCTGAGCGGCTGCTGGAGCCTGTTGACCCACCTTGATGGCGAGCGCTGTGTGTATCCGGGCACGCGTTTTGGCTGGAATTTCGCCATCCGCAACGAAGGCGCCTGGATAGGCCTGGTAGACGTGCCCTTCTCGTTTGCGTTGGATACGGTGCTGCTGCCCTATGACCTCACGGCGTTTTTGCCAGAGGGCATGGGCGGGGATCACCAGGAATGCAACCTGGATGGTTCGTTCAACCTCTCTGTAATCAGGTAGGTCACGACAGTTAGTTGCGATACACGCTTGGCCCTGGCAGATGATGCCGGCGTAAAAAGCGGCCAGAGACTTTGCACAGGGAGACACGCGTCTGCAAAGTGCGCGATGAGTATCACGGTGATGAGCGTACTATCGTGATGCACTAAGCGCGGCTTGATCACCGACAGCCGCGACATTGAGCCAAGCTTCACCCCGCCTCTCCCTCAGGAAGCCGCCCATGCCCTACCCCATCGACCAGAAACTCGTCGTCGGCGTCGCCTCCAGCGCCTTGTTCGACCTGACCGTGTCCGACGACATCTACCAGACCGATGGTGTAGAAGCCTACCGCCTGCACCAGGAAGCCAACCTCGATGTGCCCTTTCCCAAGGGCGTCGCCTTCCCTTTCATCCGCCGCTTCCTGAGCATCAACAAGGCCTTCCCGGAGCAGCTGCCGGTGGAAGTGGTGCTGCTCTCGCGCAACTCACCCGAGACCGGCCTGCGGGTGTTCCGCTCGATCGACCATTACGGCCTGGACATCAGCCGCGCGGCGTTCATGTCCGGCCGTTCGCCCTACGAGTACATTCCCGCATTCAACGCGTCACTGTTCCTCAGCGCCCACGAAGGCGACGTGCAGCGCGCCATCGACGCGGACTACCCCGCAGGCCTTGTATTGCCGAGCAAGATCTACGATGACGAGATCGACACCGAACTGCGCGTGGCCTTCGACTTCGATGGGGTAATTGCCGATGACGAGGCAGAGAGCGTGTACAAGCAGCGCCAGGACCTGAATGAATTTCAGGCCCATGAGCATGCGCACAAGGCCATCCCGCACCAGCCGGGGCCGCTGGCAGACCTTTATCGCAAGCTGTCGCTGATTCGCCAGTTGGAGGATCGCAAGCTGGCGCAAGACCCGGACTACAAGCGCATTCTGCGGATTGCCATCGTCACCGCGCGCAATGCACCGTCGCATGAACGGGTGGTGACGACGTTGAAGAACTGGGGCGTTTCGCCGGATGAGTCGTTCTTCCTGGGCGGGATGGAGAAGGACCGGGTGCTGTCGATTCTCAAACCGCACATGTTCTTCGATGACCAGCGCAGCCACCTGATGTCGGCCGCAGGGGATTTACCGATGGTGCATGTGCCGTTTGGGGTGGCGAACCGGGCCCACAAGGAGCGGGTGGTGAAACTCGGGCTGGTGGCGGCTGGTGCGGGCAAGCCCGCTCCGTAGCAGGCTTCAGGCGCTTTCCTTGCAGCCAGCCAGGCCGGTGAGCAGCACCAGCGCCAGGGGGAGCTTGTAAAACAACAGCATAGCCTGCGCAATCACTGTGGGAGCTGGCTTGCCAGCGATCACCGGCGAAGCCGGTGCCAAGCATTGCGGCGCCTGCATCGCCAGCAAGCCGGCTCCCACACAGTCAGCAACGCATTGCGCCCATTCTCCTTTGCACGATTACACAGGCTGAAGGTCGGAAATCAGCGAGGGCCGCCGCCGTGGCCACCCATGCCAAAGCCGCCATGGCCACCGCCGTGCCCACCACCACCACCACCACCACCGCCGCCCGGCGGCATGAACATCCAGCAACCCGACAGGGTAGATACCAAAGCCGCGACAAGAGCTGCGCGGGCAACGTGTTTCAACTTCATCGAAAAACTCCAAAGGCAAGATCGGCTGCCTGCCTGACGCCAGGTTGGGCAGCGCGCGGATTCTAGATGCGCTGACGGCCAGCCTGTGGGAGCTTTTCCAACTCTTTACAATCTGGGCGCCTCAATCGAACGCCCCATTAACGACCTCGTAGATGATCCCGGTCGCAACTGCCACGAGTATCAAGTCCACCCCGGCCTGCATCCACTCGTAGCCGTCGTAGTGAGGCAGTTGCCCCAGTAGCCGGCCATCGAGCTTCTTGGCGATACCGGGCGGCAGTGGCTTACCCCGCGCCAGGTTTTTCTGGATACCAGGTGGCAAGGCGGGGCCTGGGCTCCAGTAGCTGCGGTGACCGCCGAGGATACCGAGCACATCCCCCCGATCGATGGACGGCCCGCCATGCCAATCCGCATCGCCAGAACCGGACTTTTTACCCCCCGCATTACCTTGCCCATGGCCGTGCTGAGCCTGGCCCTTGCCCTGCCCCTGCCCTTTGTCATTGCCCTTGCCGTTACCTGGGTCGGCCAAGGCAGTACCAGACGCCACTATCAGGGCAGCCGACGTGAATAGCGCAATCAACGCTTTGAAGTTGGCCATACGAGCATCCCTTGCGATATGCGATGTACGTTGGAATATAGACGACAGCGAAGACATAAAGCGCGGCCTACAGCGTGGTAGGCATACCTCGCCGGTCCAGCTCGTACACCTTGGTTTGCCGCAGGCAGTCCCGCAACCACTGCGCCGCCCTGCCCGGCCGGCGCTTCTGGTGCCACAGCAGGTCGACGCCCACCAGCCAGTCAGTATGCGGATAGGCCTCCAGCTGCAGCTCGATGAGCTCCCCCGAATCAAGCTCGCGCTGCACCAACTGCCGCGGCAACGTCGCCCAGCCCAAGCCACCGCGCACCATCTCCACCAGCGCCAGGTAACTCTCGGCCTGCCACACCTGCGCGGCGCGCAGGTATTCGCTGCTGGGCAGCTTTTGGGCGTGGCCGAAGAACGCCAGGCGGCGGTGGGCAT
>Ga0213827_1000692_pt1 | contig 23715 bp, 18 predicted proteins | sample MC6MC0898MG_FD_180669 | JGI IMG/M metagenome (GOLD analysis project Ga0213827, IMG submission 180669) | Enriched soil aggregate microbial communities from Iowa State University, Ames, United States - MC6-MC0898-MG | ecosystem: Environmental > Terrestrial > Soil > Unclassified | place: USA: Iowa...
TAGACGTAGAACTCCATCTTGTCGAGTTCTTGCAGCAGGTCGTTGGGGAACTCGATGTCGGCCTTGTCGATTTCGTCGATCAGCAGGATCACCCGCTCATCCGACTCGAAGGCTTCCCACAGTTTGCCCTTTTTCAGGTAGTTGCGGATGTCATGGACCTTGTCCACGCCCAGTTGGGAATCGCGCAGGCGACTGACCGCGTCGTACTCGTACAGTCCCTGGTGCGCCTTGGTGGTGGATTTGATGTGCCAGGTGATCAGGCGCGCGCCGAAGGATTCGGCCAGTTGCTCGGCCAGCATGGTCTTGCCGGTGCCCGGCTCACCCTTGACCAGCAGTGGCCGCTCCAGGGTAATGGCGGCGTTGACCGCCAGCTTCAGGTCATCGGTGGCGACGTATGCGCGGGTGCCTTCGAACTTCATCGGTAATTCCTCGAACAGTAGCGCCGACCTGCGCCGGGCAGGGCGGGGGAAAGAGATCATGTGCCCGACTATAACGCGGCGCCCGGTCGACTGTGAACGCAGACGGCTTATTCAGTCTCTGAATGGGGCGTCACATGGTGACTCAGTCAGCTGACGGCTTGGGCTGCTCGTATCGTGCATTAAAAGCCTGGATGAAGCCGTTGCGCAGAATCTGCAGAAAGGCCTGGAATGCGCTGATGTCCTGTTTATGCACGCTGCCACTGAGTTCGACCCGGGTGGCGAACTGGTTTTTCGGCTGATTCTTGAGCACGGTTTCAGTGGTGCCCACCAACGCCTCCCAGACCGAGCGGAAGATGCTTTTCTTTTCGTTGGCCACATCCTGCTGCCAGTTGAAGACATCGACGTCACGCAACAGCGGCTTGATGTAACCCTTGAGCTGCCCCTTGTTGGCCTGGGCTTCGATGACCACGTCGCCGTGGCCGGCATTGAAGTCGAACTTGCCGTAGGCCGCGGCGAAGTCATTCATGCGCTTGAGTTCGATGTCCTTGACCCGCAGGCGGAACTCGAACTCCTCGAAATTGCTCAAGGGGTCGAAGGTGGCGTTGGTTTCCAGCGGGGCGTGCCCCAGCAGCAGGGCCTTGCCCTCGAAGCGCGCGTCGCGCCGGCCCTTGACGTCCACCACGTTGGTCAGGTTGAACACACTGGCATTGACCTGGGTGGCTTGCATGTCGACCGGCGGTTTGGAAGTGAAGTTGTGAAAGGTGATCCGCCCGTTATCGATGCGCACTTCGTCCAGGGTGATGGGCAGCAGTTTGCCCAGCTGTGCCCGCCAGTCGGTGCCACGACCAGTCTGGGAGGCCTGTTTGTTGCCGCCGTCGACGAAGTTCAGCTCGGGTTTGACGAACAGCACCTTGGCCACCACGGCGTGGTCGTACCACAGTGAATGCCAACTGACGGACAGGTCGATCAGCGGCGCCTTGACGAACGGTACCGGGACCTTGCCCTGGACCTTGACGATCTGCAGCCCGTTGATCCGGTAGGCGCCGCGCCACAAGGCCAGGTCGACATCGCTGATCTGCCCGCGGTAGTCGCCCATCTCGGCCAGCTTGTCGTTCAGGTAGTCGCGCACCAGGTAGGGCAGGGCAACGTGCAGGGCCACCAGCAGCAACGTTATGCCGGCCAGCGACCAGAGGGGCCAACGGTATCGACGTTTCATGGCATCTCGCTCAGGCTGTATAGAACGATGGACTGCGCGGGCGCGCAGACGTTCGTCTCGACTGGACGCCCAAGGGTGCTAGGCATACCCTTGAAGGCTTCTTCAATGCTGTACAAGGACCCAGCCATGAGCCGCATTTTTGCTGACAACGCCCATTCCATCGGCAATACGCCGCTGGTGCAGATCAACCGTATCGCGCCGCGTGGTGTCACCATCCTGGCCAAGATCGAAGGGCGCAACCCGGGTTATTCGGTCAAGTGCCGGATCGGCGCGAACATGATCTGGGACGCTGAAAGCACCGGCAAACTCAAGCCGGGCATGACCATCGTCGAGCCGACCTCGGGCAACACCGGTATTGGCCTGGCCTTCGTCGCGGCTGCGCGTGGCTACAAACTGATGCTGACCATGCCGGCCTCGATGAGTATCGAGCGGCGCAAGGTACTCAAGGCTCTGGGGGCCGAACTGGTCCTGACCGAGCCGGCCAAGGGCATGAAGGGCGCGATCGAGAAGGCCGCGGAAATCCTCGCCAGCGATCCGAGCCAATACTTCATGCCGCAGCAGTTCGATAACCCGGCCAACCCGGCCATCCACGAAAAGACCACCGGTCCGGAAATCTGGAACGACACGGATGGCGCGGTGGATGTGCTGGTGGCCGGCGTAGGCACCGGCGGCACCATTACCGGCATCTCGCGCTACATCAAGCACACCCAGGGTAAACCGATTCTTTCGGTGGCGGTGGAACCTGTGGTCTCGCCAGTGATCACTCAATTGATGGCCGGTGAAGAAATCAAGCCGAGCCCGCACAAGATCCAGGGCATCGGTGCCGGTTTTGTGCCGAACAACCTTGACCTGTCGATCGTCGACCGGGTCGAGCTGGTCAGTGACGAGGAGTCCAAGGCCATGGCTCTGCGCCTGATGCAGGAGGAGGGGATCCTCTGCGGTATTTCCTGTGGCGCGGCGATGGCGGTGGCCGTGCGCCTGGCCGAGACCCCGGAAATGCAGGGCAAGACCATTGTGGTGATCCTACCTGACTCCGGTGAGCGATACCTGTCGAGCATGCTGTTCAGTGATCTGTTCACCGAGCAGGAGAATCAGCAGTAAGGCGTACGGGTAGGGGCGGGCGCCGCAAGCGGGCACCGCAAGCAGGCACTCGCCTCTAGCAGAGGAATGAAGGGCGTTGGGTTGATCCCGGTCAGCCAGGGTTCAGCAAGCTTGTGTTACTTAGGTTTGTTGCGCAAACCTCAATACTGAATGTTAGGAAGTGCGGTTTTTTGCAAAGTCGGCAGTGAGTATCATGGCCGCCTGCCACGTCGGGTAAATGGCGCTGCGCAGTGACGTTATTCTTCAAGGAGTTGTTGCATGAGTTTTTCTTTCGCCGCCAAGGCTTCGTTGTTGTTGCTGTTCATCGGCAGCACCCTCTATGTGCACTTGCGCGGTAAGGCGCGGTTGCCGGTCCTGCGGCAGTTCGTCAACCATTCGGCCTTGTTCGCCCCCTACAACGCCTTGATGTACCTGTTTTCCGCGGTGCCTTCCAAGCCGTACCTGGACCGCAGCAAGTTTGCCGAACTGGATGTGCTCAAGGACAACTGGCAAGTGATTCGCGACGAGGCCATGCATCTGTTCGACGAGGGCTACATCCGCGCCGCCGAGCACAATAACGATGCCGGGTTCGGTTCGTTCTTCAAGAAAGGCTGGAAGCGTTTTTACCTCAAGTGGTACGACAAGGCGCTGCCTTCGGCCGAGGCCCTGTGCCCCAGGACCGTCGCGCTGGTCAATAGCATCCCCAACGTCAAGGGCGCGATGTTCGCCCTGCTACCCGGTGGCAGCCACCTCAACCCCCACCGCGATCCATTTGCCGGCTCCCTGCGTTATCACCTGGGCCTGTCCACGCCGAACTCCGATGACTGCCGCATTTTTGTCGACGGTCAGCCCTACGCCTGGCGCGATGGCGAAGACGTGATGTTCGATGAAACCTACGTGCACTGGGTCAAGAACGAAACCGAGCAGACTCGAGTGATCCTGTTCTGTGACATCGAACGGCCCTTGAGCAACCGCCTGATGACCCGCCTCAATCGCTGGGTCAGTGGCCTGTTGGGCCGCGCCACCGCACCGCAGAACCTGGATGACGAGCGGGTAGGCGGGATCAACCAGGTGTATGCCTGGAGCAAGAACTCCAGCGACCGGTTCAGTGCCGTCTTCAAGCAATGGAAACGTCGCAACCCCAAGCTGTACCGCATCCTGCGCCCGGTGTTGGCGGTGCTGGTGTTGACGCTGCTGGGTTACTGGCTGTTCGGTTGATCAGCAATCCGCAAAATCGATACCCGGCCCACCTGCAGCAGGTTGTTGCAATCCATGTCGAGCGCTGGTTATAGTCAGCGCTCGTCGGGTTTCAAGCCCGGCGCTTTACTCTCCTGAAAAAAGATCCGCTCATGCCTGCATCCCACATCAACGCGGTAGTCGATTCAGCGGTCAACGCTGGCGTCGTGCCGTGCGGGAATCTGCAGCCTGCGCAGATCAGTCACTACCCCCCTCCTGTCAGTCGCACGCCAGTGTGCGCGGTGGTCTCGCCGCCAGGTGTCGGTTGCTCGGGCTGATCAGCATTCACTGCTGTTCCCTGCGCCGTACCTGAACACAAAAAAACCGAATTTCAGCCTTGGCTGAATTGGCTTATTGCCTGATGACAGGTGGTCCAGATGTTGCTCATTTCCAAAAATACCGCGCTCGCGGCGGCTTCCACGAGCCTGTTCGTTCTGCTCTGGAGTAGCGGAGCGATTTTCTCCAAGTGGGGGCTGGCCCATGCCTCGCCCTTTGCTTTTCTCCTGATCCGCTTCGCCATTGCCTTGTGCGGGCTGGTGCTGTTGGTGCCGCTGCTCAAGCTCAAGTTGCCCCAAGGGCGCAAAGCGACCTGGTATGCCGCGGCCACCGGGCTGGTGCTGTTGGGGGCTTATCAGATCTTTTATCTGCTGGCCCTGGACTTGAAGGTCACCCCGGGGGTGATGGCGACGATCATGGGGGTACAGCCGATCCTCACTGTGGTCCTGATGGAGCGTCAGCGCAGTGGGCGCCGGATGTTCGGCCTGGCGCTGGGCCTGGCGGGGCTGATCATGGTGGTGTACCAGGGGATTGGCCTGGCCGGGATGTCACTGGCCGGGATGTTTTTTGGCCTGCTGGCGCTGGTGAGCATGACGGTCGGCTCCATCATGCAAAAGCACATCACCCAGGACCCGCTCGGCACGCTGCCGGTGCAGTACCTGGCGGGGCTGTTGTTGTGCGCGGTGTTCGTGCCGTTCCAGCCATTCCACTTCGAACACAGCCGCGGGTTCATCGTGCCGGTGCTGTGGATGGGGCTGGTGGTGTCGCTGCTGGCGACCCTGTTGCTGTACCGCCTGATTGCCCGGGGCAACCTGGTCAACGTCACCAGCCTGTTTTACCTGGTGCCGGCGGTAACGGCGGTGATGGATTACCTGATTTTTGGTAATCGACTGGCGCTGCTGAGCCTGCTGGGTATGGCGTTGATTATCGTCGGCCTGGTGTTTGTGTTTCGCCAGTCGAGGTGATGCTTAAGTGCCGGGTGCGGCGATTCAGGGACGGATCGCTCGCCTGGCCGGGCGCAGCACCATCCACAAGGCCGCGGTGATCAGCAAGCCGCCATACACGTGCGCCATTGACAGCGGCTCGTCGAGAAACAGTGCGCCCCAGAGCACGCCGAACGGCGGGATCATGAAGGTCACGGTCATCGATTTGACCGGGCCGATGGACGTCAGCAGGCGGAAGTACAGGATGTAGGCGAAGGCGGTGCAACCCAGCCCCAGGCCCAGCAACGACAACCAGACACTCCAGCCGCCCCAGCTTGTGGGCGGCTGGCTGATCACGCTGTAGCCGAACAACGGCAGCAGGAACAGAGTGGCGCCGAGCATGCTGCCCAGGGCCGAGAGGCGACTGTCGAGGCCACCTTGCTGGTCGAGCCAGCGCCGCGCGAGGAAACCGGCAAAGCCATAGCAGGTGGTCGCCACCAGGCAGGCGAGGGCGCCCATCAGCAGTTCCAGGTCAAAGGCCACGGGGCCGGCGCGGGTCAGGATGGCCACGCCAAACAAGCCCAGGGCCACCCCGACCATCTTCGACAGGCTCAGGCGTTCGCTGAAAAACAGGCCGCCGATCAGCACCCCCATCAACGGTGTGGTGGCGTTGAAAATCGCCGAGTAGCCGGCGGGCAGCACTTGTGCGGCCACCGAATACATGGTCGCCGGGATGCCCGAGTTGATCACCCCCAACAGTAAGACGGTCTTGAACTTGCCGCGAAAATCCCAGTGGGTGCGCATCAGCGCCAGGATCAGCAGCAATCCGCCGGCGGCAATCGACACCCGGAAAAAGGCCGTGGGGACAGTGCCGATCACCGGGGCGATGATGCGCATGAACAGAAAGCTCGCACCCCAAATGGCAGCCAGGGCCAACAAACGCAGAATATCGACGGGGTTCACAGCTCGTTCCTTGATTAATCAGCGCGCCAGTGTCGCTGCCCGCCGAGGGCAAGGCAATGGTTGCGTTGCCTGACAATTGGCCTCTAAGCTCAGGCTCCAACGATAAGCACCATCTCGCAGAGGTCTTCACATGCCGCAGCCCTGGCCCGCCGCCGATATCGCCCAGATGATCCTCGACGGCTTTGACGATTACCGCGAGCATTTTCGCCAGATCACCGATGGCGCCCGGGCACGATTCGAGCAGGCGGCATGGCAGGAGGCGCAGGTCGCCTCGGCGGCGCGGATCAACCTCTACGAAGAAAAGGTCAACGAAGTGGTAGGGCGTCTGCACGCCGCCTTTGCCGCCGAGACCTTGCTCGAGGTCAGTTGCTGGCCCCTGGTCAAGAGCGCCTACATCAGCCTGATCGACGTGCGGTTCGACGATGAACTGTCGGAGACCTGGTACAACTCGACCTTCTGCGGGCTGTTCAGCCACGACCTGATCAGCGATGGCAGCATGTTCATCCACACCACCCGCCCGAGCCTGCGCCGGGCGCGGGCGGCGCAAACCCGTACCTACAAGCCCCAGGGGCAGTTGTCGGGGATGCTGGCGAGTATTTTCAGCGACTACCGTTTCAGCGAAAACTACGCCGACCTCGCCGGTGACCTGCGCCGGCTCGAAGCCCAACTGCGCGAGAACCTGCCCGACTGGGTGTGCAAGGACCCTAACCTTGCGGTCGAGCTGTTTTCCTCGGTGCTGTACCGCAACAAGGGTGCCTACCTGGTGGGACGCATCTACACCGCCGATGAGCAATGGCCGCTGGTGATCCCGTTGCTGCACCGCGAAGGCCGGGGGATCCAGATCGATGCCTTGATCACCGACGAAGCCGACGTGTCGATCATCTTCTCCTTTACCCGCTCCTACTTCATGGTCGACGTGCCGGTGCCGGCGGAGTTCATCGGCTTTCTCAAGCGCATCCTGCCGGGCAAGCACATCGCCGAGCTGTACACCTCAATCGGCTTCTACAAACACGGCAAGTCGGAGTTCTACCGGGCGCTGATCAACCACCTGGCCAACACCGATGACCAGTTCATCATGGCCCCCGGGGTGCGTGGCATGGTGATGAGCGTGTTCACCCTGCCGGGGTTCAACACTGTGTTCAAGATCATCAAGGACCGTTTCTCGCCGTCGAAAAACGTCGATCGGGCCACGGTGATCGAGAAGTACCGGCTGGTGAAAAGTGTCGACCGGGTCGGGCGCATGGCCGATACCCAGGAGTTCGCCGATTTCCGTTTCCCGTTGAGCAAGTTTGATCCGGCGTGCCTGGAAGAGTTGCTTGAGGTCGCGGCCTCGACCGTGGCGGTGGAAGGCGACACGGTGCTGATCCGCCACTGCTGGACCGAGCGGCGCATGACGCCGCTGAACCTGTACCTGGAAAACGCCAATCCCGCCCAGGTGCGCGAAGCGCTGGAAGACTACGGGCTGGCGATCAAGCAACTGGCGGCAGCGAATATCTTCCCCGGGGACATGCTGCTGAAGAACTTCGGCGTCACCCGCCACGGTCGTGTGGTGTTCTATGACTACGACGAAATCTGCTTCCTGACCGAAGCCAACTTCCGCCATATCCCGCAGCCGCGCACCCCGGAAGACGAAATGGCCTCCGAGCCCTGGTACTCCATCGGCCCACTGGACGTGTTCCCCGAAGAGTTCCCGCCATTCCTGTTCGCCGACGCGGGACAACGCAAGCTGTTCGACCAACTGCACGGCGAACTGTACAACGCCGACTACTGGAAAAGCCTGCAAGAGGCGATTCGCGCGGGCAAGGTGATCGACGTGTTCCCGTATCGGCGCAAGGGCCTGGATAACGAGTAGCGCCTACTGACGCCTTCGCAGGCAAGCGGAGCGCCGCCGGGCCAGCTTCCACTGGTTCTACGCGATCCCTGTGGGAGCGGGCGCTCGCTTGCGGTTTGCCCGCGATGGCCATAGGTATCTACACAACTGTGGTGCGACCAGGATGTTGGATTAGACCGAGTACATATCCATTCTTGCGGTAATGGCTGATATGGGTTCCGCCCTGACGGCGGGTCCCTTTTGTCAAACGCCACAAAAGGAACCAAAAAGTCTTGCCCCACCACTCGGTGCCTCGCTTAGGCTCGGCATGCCCGTACTCCGATATTGATTTGGGGGGCCGCCGCAATGGGCCATCCCTGGCCCAGTGCGGCTAAACCGGCGTCCTGCCGGTTTACCCCCCAAATCAATATCGGATTCCGGCCAGCGTGGTTAACGGGGCGCCTAAGATCAAAAACAAAGCGAGGCGGCCTTAGAGCCGACCTGATCGCTGGGGCATGCGTGGTGAAGCCTCTACCTCCCAAGACGCTGACGAAGTCAGCCATCTTTTGATCTGGCTCTGGCTTTTGATCCTGGGCGCCCCGTTAACCACGTCGGCCGAACGCAGGCTTGAATCCGTGGGTAACCCGGCAGGACGCCGGGTTAGCCGCCCCGCGCCATGGATGGCGCGTGGCGGCGGCCCACGGATTCAAGCCGGAGTGAGGGAACACCGAGCCCAAGCGAGGTGCCGAGTGGTGGGGCAAGAGCCTTTTGCTTACTTTTGGGCTCCAAAAGTGAGCCGCTGTAAAAGCGGAACCAGAGGTGGCCGTAACCAAAGAAATGGATATGTACTCGGCCTAATCCAACTTCCTGGTCGGCCCAGAGGCCGCCACGGGAGCAAGCTCCCTGCCGCTACAAAGTTGTGTAGATACCTATGCCTACATGACAGCATAGGTAACGTCGTTGATTGAGCGTCTGGTTACCAGAACCGCTGCTGGGTCAAGCGACTCCACCAGGTCAACAACAGGCGATCCACCGAACCGCTGGCAGCCAACCCGACCCGCTCCTGCAGACTCTTGCGCTCGGCATAGTGCAGGTGGAACAACTCGGCCCTCTTGGCGCGTTCGGCCAGGTATTCGTCGCTGGTCTTGAGTTCATCCACCAGTTGTTTGTCCAGCGCGGCGATACCCAGCCAGACTTCGCCGGTGGCTACCTCATCGATGGCCAGTTGCGGGCGATAACGGGCGACGAAGTTCTTGAACAGTTCATGGGTCACATCCAGGTCTTCCTGGAACTTCTCCCGACCCTTTTCAGTGTTTTCACCGAACACCGTCAGGGTGCGTTTGTATTCGCCAGCGGTCAGCACTTCAAAATCGATATCGTGTTTCTTCAGCAACCGGTTGACGTTGGGCAACTGTGCCACCACGCCGATCGAGCCGAGGATGGCAAAGGGTGCGCTGATGATCTTCTCGCCGATGCACGCCATCATGTAGCCGCCGCTGGCGGCGACCTTGTCGATGCACACGGTCAGCGGCACGCCGGCCTGGCGAATGCGCGCCAGTTGCGAGGACGCCAGCCCGTAGCTGTGCACCATGCCGCCGCCGCTTTCCAGGCGCAGCACCACTTCGTCCTTGGGCGTGGCCAGGGACAGCAGCGCGGTGATTTCGTGGCGCAGGCTCTCAGTGGCCGAGGCCTTGATGTCGCCGTCGAAATCGAGGACAAACACCCGCGGCTTGGCCTCAGGCTTTTTCTTCTGCTTTTTCTCGGACTTGGCTTCGGATTTGCGCAGGGCCTTGAGCTGGTCCTTGTCGAGCAAAGTCTGCTCCAGGCGTTCGCGCAGCCCCTTGTAGAAATCATTGAGTTTGCTGACCTGCAACTGGCCCGCTGATTTACGCCGGCCCTTGCTGCGCAGCGCGGCAAAGCTGGCCAGGACCACCAGGATGGCGATCACCAGGGTAACGGTTTTAGCCAGAAAACTTGCGTACTCGGCAAAAAACTCCACAGGGACTCCTTAACGACGGTGCGCCGCTCGATACGCGGGCGCGGATAGCTCCAGCATACCCATGCGACCGCGTTGCGGCCAGCCGTGAAACCGGATGCGGGGGGCCTCCAACGAGCATTTCAAACAAGCGTATGTTTTTTCATTGACAGCTCACCGGCATCCTCATAACCTCGCAAAACCTTCAACGTACCGGGATGACGCGGACGTGGGCAGCATCTACTTGATTCGACATGGCCAGGCCTCCTTCGGTGCAGACGACTACGACGTGTTGTCGCCGACCGGTGTGCGCCAGGCAGAAATCCTCGGCAGCCACCTGGCTGAGCTGGGGCTGAGCTTCGATCGCTGCCTGGCCGGCGACCTGCGCCGCCAGCAACACACCGCCAGCAGCGCCCTGGCGCAGTTCGCCGCCGTCGGCCTGCCGGTGCCGACCCTGGAGACCGACTCGGCCTTCAATGAGTTCGACGCCGACGCGGTGATCCGCGCACTGCTCCCGGACCTGTTGCCCGAAGAACCCGAGGCCCTGCACATCCTGCGCAACGCGGCGCACAACCGCGGCGAGTTCCAGCGCATCTTCGCCCTGATCATCGAGCGCTGGCTGGCCGGCACCTACGACCCGCCCGGCCTGGAAAGCTGGCTCGGTTTTGTCAAGCGGGTCCAGGCCGGCCTGCAGCGGATACTGGAACAGGCCGACAGCACCCAGAAGATCGCCGTGTTCACCTCCGGCGGTACCATTACCGCCCTGCTCCACCTGATTACGCTGATGCCAGCCAAACAGGCTTTCGAGCTGAACTGGCAAATCGTCAACACCTCGCTCAACCACTTGAAGTTCCGTGGTCGCGAGGTGGCGCTGGCTTCCTTCAACAGCCATGCCCACCTGCAACTGTTGAAGGCCCCGGAACTCATCACTTTCCGATGAACCCCGGATTACTGTGACCCTTGCTGTAACACCCCATAAAAGGATCGAACCATGACCTCCGTAGCTGACGCCGTACAAGCAATGCAAGCCAAGTTCAACCCAGCCGCCGCTGCCGGCCTGGACCTGGTGTTCGGTTTCCGTATCGACGAAGACAAGAACTTCTCGCTGGTTGTCAAAGACAGCACTTGCGAACTCAAAGAAGGCGAGAACCCGGACGCCCAAGTGACCCTGGTCATGGACAGCGAAACCCTGCAAGGCATCGTCAGCGGCGAAACCGATGGCATGCAGGCGTTCATGGGCGGCAAACTGCGCGCTGAAGGCGACATGATGCTGGCGATGAAACTGTCCGAGCTGTTCCCGGCCTAAGCCAGCGGCCTCCCCCGTGGAGGCCCGGCCAAGCTGCACACGAATCCCGCCGTCAAGGCGGGATTCGTCGTTTCAGGCCCCCGGCGAGTCTTCAGCGCCCGCTTGCTCTACACTGCTGGGCCCTTCACGTCAGCGACCGGCCCATGGACATCGACCTCGCCCGTACCTTCCTGGAAATCGTTCGTTGCGGCAGCCTGGCCGCGGCCGCGGAAAAACTCCACGTCACCCAGACCGCGATCACCGCACGGGTGCAAAAGCTCGAGAGCCAGTTGGCCGCCACCCTGTTCGTGCGCAACCGTGCCGGCGCCCGCCTGACGGCCGACGGCGAAGCCTTTGTGGTGTATGCCAATCAACTGGTGCAGACCTGGGAAGCGGCGCGCCGCGACTTGCCTCTGCCGGACGGCTACCGCAATGTGCTGCACATCGGCGGCGATGTCAGCCTGTGCAATCCGCTGATGCTCAGTTGGGCCCGCGACATTCGCGCCAACATTCCGGCCTACGCCCTGCGCACGGAAATCGGCAGCGGCGAAACCCTGCTGCGTCAGCTGGAAATGGGCGTGCTGGACGCCGCCCTGGTGTTCCAGCCCGAATACTGGCCGCGGCTGCAGGTCGAGCAATTGCTTGAGGAAAAGCTGATCCAGGTTCGACTGCCCGCGCAACCCGAACCCTATGTGTACATCGACTGGGGCAGCGACTTTCGCCGCCAGCACGACTCTGCGCTGCCGGACAAGGCCAGGGCTGTGCTGAGCTTCAACCTCGGGCCGCTGGCGTTGCAGTACATTCTGCAGAACGGTGGCGCCGGTTACTTCCGCACCCGGGTGGTGCAGTCCTATCTGGACAGCGGGGTACTGGAGCGGGTGCCCAAGGCGCCGGAGTTCAGCTACCCGACGTTCCTGGTGTATTCGCGCGATCGTGACTCCCAGGTACTGCAGCAGGCGTTCGAGCTGCTGCGCCAACTGGTCCAGCGTGACTGCGACTGGTCGCAGCGCTGGGACCCGTTGCTCTGAAGGCATTCAGCGCCTGGATCAATCGCTATCACGCAGATCCATTGGCCGGATAATTTGCTCGCGACTAATCTTCTGTCAATAACAACGACAACAGGTGATCAGGGTGAGGCAGACCACGCAGGCGTTTCGCAACCGATATCGCGCCGAGATCCACCGTTTCTACAATCCGTGGCTGCACGCAGGGTTTGTGCTGGTGTTCGGGATCACGGCGATCAGCCTGTTCTGGCGCACGCTGGAGCAGGTGCAACCGTCCGAATGGCTGGCGGTGCCGCTGACCCTGCTGCTGTTCAACCTGGTGGTCTATACCGTGCACCGGCACCTGGGCCATCACAAGCACGCCTTTGCCCGCCTGTTTTATGCCCGTCACGCCGGCGATCACCACAGTTTTTTCGCCCCCGGCCAAATGGCCTACGACACCGCGCGCGACTGGCGGGTGATCCTGTTTCCAGCCTGGCTGATCGTGTTGCATTGCCTGCTGGTCACCCTGCCCGCCTGGTGGTTGCTGGCGCAGTTCAATGGCAACGTCGCCGGACTGTTCGCCGGTTGCATGATCCTCGGCTACCTGACCTACGAAGTGTTTCACGCCTGCGAACACCTGCCGCCGACCCATCCGCTCACCCGCCTGCCGTGGATCCGCCAGATGCGCCACCTGCATGAACTGCATCATCGGCGCGAGCTGATGCAGGCGCGCAACTTCAACATCGTGTTGCCACTGATGGACTACCTGTTTGGCACGCTGTACTGGGATGACCACGCCCATCTGCCCCGGAGCAAAACGCCCATGACCCGCCTGCAGCACCAGATCGATATTGCCCATGAGCCGATTGCCGTGCTCGCCTACGCCAGCAGCGTCACCCGCTGGCCGGAGTGGCATCCCTCCTCGCTGCGGGTCGAGGGGCCACAGGGACCGCTGCACGCCGGGGCACGTTTTGAAGAGGACATCCATGCCGGTGGTCGCGCCGGGCACCTGAGCTGGGAGGTCAACGAATACTTGCCGGGGTGCCGCTGGAGCGCCCGGGCCCAGGGCGATCATGGCCTGGAGTTGCTGCTGACCTATGAATGCACCCGCGAGGGCGACGGCAGCCGTTTTGTGCGCACCCTGGAGTACCGCTTCAGCGGCCTGTGGATGCGCCTGGCCAATCAGTTGCTGCTCAAACGGCGGATCGACCGCGAGTCAGCAGTGTCGCTGCTGGCCCTGCGCGACCGGGCACTGGACACGCTGGTCAAGCCTGCCGGAGCCGTCGCCTGATGAGCCGCGCGCGGCGGCGCGTCAGCCTCAGTGGCTGGCTGTTGGTGGTCGTGGTGCTGATCGGCCTGTTCCTGCTGCTGGCGCCGACCCGGGTGCAGCCCGTGGCCTGGATGCCGCCGCCGGCACCGTCCCTGGTCTCGGGGGTGTTTGCCGAGAACCAACGGCTCAGGGACGTGGAGCACATCGGCGCGAGCAACCTCCCGGGCCCCGAAGCGCTGCTGCTGGAAGACGGCTTCCTGATCAGCGGCCTGCAAGACGGCCGGGTGATCCGTACCAGTCTGGACGGCAAGGTCCTCAAGGTGCTGACCGACACCGGTGGCCGGCCCCTGGGCCTGGCCCGGCATCCGGATGGCCGGCTGATCATCGCCGACGCCATCAAGGGCCTGCTGGCCCTCGATACCCAAGGCCAGTTGATCGCCCTGAGCACCGAGGCCGGCGGCGTGCCCCTGGGCTTTACCGATGATGTGGTCATTGACCGGACCGGGCATTACGCCTATTTCAGCGATGCTTCCAGTCGGTGGGGCTACGGTCATGATGGCGAGGCGATCATCGAGCATGGGGGTGACGGACGCCTGTTGCGCTATGACTTCCAGAGTGGCAAGACCGAGCAGTTGCTGGACCGCCTGGAGTTCGCCAATGGCGTGGCGCTGGGACCCAATGACAGCTTTGTGCTGGTCAACGAAACCGGTGCCTATCGCATCACCCGCTACTGGCTGAGCGGGCCCAAGGCACGCACCCGCGAAGTGTTCGTCGACAACCTGCCGGGCTTGCCGGACAACCTCAGCTTCAACGGCCAGGAGCGTTTCTGGGTGGCGTTGTATGCGCCGCGCAACAGCCTGCTCGACGGGTTGGCCGGGTATCCGTTCGTGCGCAAGATGATCGTCAGGGCCATGATGCTCCTGCCCAAACCGGTGGAGCGCCGAGCGTTTGCCCTGGGGCTGGATCTGGACGGCAAGGTGATCAGTAATCTGCAGGATGCCAGCAGTGGCAACTACTCACCCATCACCACCGTTCGCGAGTATGGCGATTGGCTGTATTTCGGCTCGCTGAAGTCCAGGCACATGGTGCGACTGCCCTTGGCCAAGGCGTTGTCAGCACTGCCTTGAGTAAATCACGGGGGCGACGCTGCGCCCCCGCCGAGTGGTCAAGCCTTGGAGGCACCGTTCAAGCTTTTGGAGATTTCGTCTTTGATCGTAAGGCGTTTGGCCTTGAGCTTCCTCACCTCGTCGTCGGCCTGGGCGGCGGCTTCCGCCTTCAGTACCTGGGTGTCGATATCCGAGTATTTATCCAGCAGCGCGTGCAGGTGGGGATCATTGGCACGCTTTTTCTGAATGTCTTCCTTTGAATAGCTCAAGTCCTGATACAGGTCATGTTTCACCGGCATGGAACACCTCCGTTTGTTGATCGGTGGCGAACACTTGTCCTGTGTTCACCAGCTATCAGCATGGCCTTGCCTGAGGGTTGCTGTCGACCGTCAATCGGACCAGCGGTGTCCGTTCGTCGACCCCATCATCCGCGACCGCTCTCCCCCAGGACACTGCGGATCATGCTCAACAGCGCATCCGGGCCATAGGGCTTGCTCAGCAAGTAGGTGTCGGGGCTGAGCTGATGATTATCGGAAATGATGTCGCGGGTGTGGCCTGAGGTGAACAGCACCGCCACCGCCGGCACCTGGACCTTGGCCCAGGCGGCCAGGTCGGAGCTCTTGATCAGGCCGGGCATCACCACGTCGGTAAAAATCAAGTCCACCGCCACCCCGTCCAGCAGCAATTGCATGGCACTGTCGCCATTGGCCGCGAGCACCACCTGATAGCCCGAGGCCTGGAGAAATTCGACGGCGCTATTGCGCACTTCCTCATTGTCCTCCACCACCAGGATCGTCTCGTTGCCACCCGTGTGTGGCACTGCGCGGGCCGGCACTTCGCGGTGCTGGGCGCGCTCACTGCGCGGAAAATACATGTGCACGCACGTGCCGCCGCCCACCTCGCTGGTCATCTCGATATGCCCGCCGCTCTGCTTGACGAAACCGAACACCATGCTCAAGCCCAGGCCGGTGCCCTGGCCGTCGGCCTTGGTGGTGAAGAACGGTTCGAACGCCTGTTTGAGGGTCGCCGCATCCATGCCCTCGCCGGGGTCGATCACCGACAGGCGCACATAGTCGCCAGCGTTGATGCCCTTGCCGGCACACACGAAGCGATCGAGCACGACGTTTTTGCCACTGATCACAATCGTGCCTTCGCCATGCATGGCGTCACGGGCATTGATCGCCAGGTTGAGCAAGGCGTTTTCCAGTTGGTTGCGGTCGACCGAGATGCACCAAGGGTCGTCGGGCAGTTGCACATCGATCTGAATGGTTTCGCCCAGCGCGCGCTGCAGCAATTCCCCCAGGCCCTGGTAGATTTGCCGAGGGTTGTAGACCGCCGGCGACAGAGGCTGGCGGCGGGCAAAGGCGAGCAGTTGCGAGGACAGCATGGCACCGCGCTCGACGGCCGCCAAAGCGGCACTGACCCGACGCTGCACGTTGGCGTTGCCGGCTTCATGGCGGGCCAACAGGTGCAGGTTGCCGGCGATGACCTGCAACAGATTATTGAAGTCATGGGCCACGCCGCCGGTCAGTCCACCAATGGCTTCGAGTTTCTGCGACTGGCGCAATTGCTCCTCAGCGGCCAGGCGCCCTTCCACCTCATCAGCGACGCGCTGCTCCAGGTTACGGGTGAACTTGAGCAGGTTCTCTTCGGCGGTCTTGCGCTCGTGGATATCGATCAGCACCCCGGGAAAACGCAGGGGCTGACCGTGTTCATCGAACTCGCAGCAACCACTGGCCAGCACCCAGCAATAGCTGTCATCGGCTCGCCGGATACGGTATTCAGCATTGAACGGGCCGCCATTGTTCAGGGCCTGCTCCACCAACTGGTTAACTTCTGGCAAGTCATCGGGATGGATTCTGGTCCCGGCGAACTCGGGCGACATCAGCTCCAGCGACTGCTCGCTCGGATAGGAAAAAGTCCGCGCAAAACGCTCATCCCCGGACAGCAGATTGGCGCGTATGTCCCAGACAAACGACCCCAGCAAGGCCCCGGCATTCAACGCCAGGCGCACCCGTTCATTGTCGGCCCGATAGGCCGCTTCGGCCTGTTCACGCAGGCGTTCAGAGGTCATGTGGGCGGTGGTTTCCACGACAATCGCCAGGACCCCGGCCGGCACTCCGTCATCATCGGCCACCGGGCTGTAGTAGAGGTCCATGAACACGGCTTCGGGCTGGCCGTTACGCAACAGTTCCAGCTCTTTGTTGCGGTACGAAAGGGTGCCACCGGCCAGGCAGGTGTCGACCACGTTGCGGTTGAACTCGGCGACCTCCGGCCAACCAAGCTCCACTGGCGAGCCGAGCAGATAGGGATGACGCCCGCCGGCAAACACCGAGTAGGCATCGTTGTAAATCATGTAGCCGGGTCGCCCCCAGAGCATCACCAATGGCACCGGCGAGGCCAGCAGCAACTGCACCGAACTGCGCAGGCTGCGCGACCAGGTGTCGAAGCTGCCGAGTTCGGTGACGCTCCAGTCGAACGTGCGAATGCGTTCGGCCATTTCGCCGCTCCACCCGCTACAACCATGATCCTGCGTTAGAAACTGCATCGATGGACTCTGTGTGCACAGGGCAAAGGTGGAACAACGGACCGACGCAGGCGGGCCTGCGCTCAAGCTTTGAGCGCGGCCGACGCTGATGGTTTCATTGTTGTCCAACTCGCGCTGCTTGTCAGCTCGCAGAGTGCGGGCCGATATTTTTCCGGTCCCAGGCACCGCCTTGCGGTCCCGTTCGAGACACGACCTGGGCTGACTCAGTGAAAATCCCGGCTGTGCACGCTGATGCCGTTCAGCAGCGGACTCAGGTCGCTCAGGCGGCCGGCGATCAGGTGGCGCACTTCGCCGACTTTTTCCCAGCGCCCGTCGACCTTGAGCAATTGCGCACCGACCAGGGCCTTGCGCTGGCGCTCAGCGAGGTCGCGCCAGACCACCACGTTGATGTTGCCGAACTCGTCTTCCAGGGTGACGAAGGTCACGCCACTGGCGGTGCCCGGACGCTGGCGGCCGGTGACCAGGCCGGCGACGCTGACGTTGCGTCCGTGCTCGACCTCCAGCAGCTCCCGTGAGCTGCGGCAACGCCGGGCCCGCAACTGCTCGCGCAACAGTGCCAGCGGATGGGGCCCGAGCGTGGTGCCGACGCTGTGGTAGTCCGCGTGCAGGTCTTCACTGACGGTGGGGGCCGGCAGGCTCACCGGCGGTTCGTCCTGGCTCGGCAAGCCGGCGAACAGCCCCAACTGTTGCTGCACCCCCGCCACCTCCCAACGCGCCCGGTGACGATTGCCGGCGAGCGGACGCAAGGCGCCGGCGTCGGCCAGCAACGCGTGGGCCCGGGCATCGAGCCCGGCGCGCTGGCCAAGGTCGGCCACATCGACGAAGGCCCGGCACAGGCGCGCCGCCTCGATACGCCGGGCGTCCTCCTCGCGAAACCCCTTGATCATGCGCAAGCCCAGGCGGATCGCCGGCTGCTGCCGGGCAATCGGTTCCACGCTGCAATCCCAGGTACTGGCGTTGATGTCCACGGGACGGATCTGCAACTGATGTCGGCGCGCGTCCTGGAGAATCTGGTCCGGGCTGTAGAAACCCATCGGCCAGCTGTTGATCAAGGCACAGGCAAACGCCGCCGGCTCATGGCATTTGAGCCAGCAACTGGCGTAGGTCAGCAGGGCAAAACTGGCGGCGTGGGACTCGGGGAAACCGTAGCTGCCAAAGCCCTTGATCTGTTCGAAGATCTGCGCGGCAAACGCCTCTGAATAGCCGTTTTTCAGCATGCCTTCACGCAGGCGTACCTGGTGCGAGTCCAGGCCACCGTGACGTTTCCAGGCGGCCATGGCGCGGCGCAGTTGATCCGCCTCGCCGGGGCTGTAGTCGGCGGCCACGATGGCGATCTGCATGACCTGTTCCTGGAACAACGGCACCCCCAGGGTGCGCTTGAGCACCGCTTCGAGCGCCACGCTGGGATAGGTTTCTGGCTCTTCCTTGTTCCGCCGCCGCAGGTAGGGGTGCACCATCCCACCCTGGATCGGCCCGGGACGGACGATCGCCACTTCGATCACCAGGTCATAGAAGTTGCGCGGTTGCAGCCGGGGCAGCATCGACATCTGCGCCCGGGACTCGATCTGGAACACACCGATGGTGTCGGCGCGGCAGATCATCTCGTAGGTCGGCGGGTCTTCGGCCGGGATACTCGCCAGGCTCAGGTCCAACCCGCGATGGTAGCGCAACAGGTCGAAACAACGGCGAATGGCGCTGAGCATGCCCAGGGCCAGGATGTCGACCTTGAGCAGGCCGACCATGTCCAGGTCGTCCTTGTCCCACTGGATGATCGTGCGCTCGGCCATGGCCGCATTTTCCACCGGCACCAGGCTGTCCAGCGGCTGCTCGGAAATCACGAAACCACCGGGGTGCTGCGACAGGTGCCGGGGAAAGCCGATCAGTTGCCGGGTCAGGCTCAACACCCGGTGCAGCAGCGGGGTGTCCGGATCAAAGCCGCCTTCACGCAAACGCGCAAGCGGCGGCGCGTCGTCACTCCAGTGGCCACAACAATCGGCCAGGGCGTTGATCTGGTCGAGCGGCAAACCGAGGACCCTGGCCACATCGCGGATCGCCCCGGCCGCGTGGTAGGTGCTGACCACCGCCGTCAGCGCCGCCCGGCGCCGGCCATAACGCTGGAACACGTATTGCAGGACCTCCTCACGGCGCTCGTGCTCAAAATCGACGTCGATGTCCGGTGGTTCATTACGCTCGCGGGACAGGAACCGCTCGAACAGCATGGTCATCCGGCTCGGGTCGATTTCGGTAATGCCCAGGGCAAAACACACCGCCGAGTTGGCCGCCGAGCCTCGGCCCTGGCACAGGATGCGCTGGCGCCGGGCGAAGCTGACGATGTCCTCGACGGTGAGGAAATAGCTCTCGTAGCCCAGCTCGGCAATCAGTTGCAGCTCCTTGTCGATCAGCGCCCGCACCTTGCTGTCCGGTCCTTGCGGCCAGCGCCGGGACAGGCCCTGCTCGGTCAAGTGGCGCAGCCAGGAGGTCGGCGTCTGCCCTGCAGGCACTAGCTCACGGGGGTATTGATAGCGCAACTGAGTGAGATCGAAACGGCAGCGCTGGGCGATCTCCAGGGTTTCGTCGAGCAGCGCGCGCGGGTACAGCTCGCCCAGCGCCTCAAGGCTGCGCAGATGCCGCTCGCCATTGGGATACAGGCGCTGTCCGGCGGCGGCCACCGGCACATGCAGGGCAATCGCGGTCATGCAGTCCTGCAGCGCCCGGCGACCACGAGCATGCATGTGCACATCACCACTGGCCACGGCGCGGATCTGCAGCTGTGCCGACAGGGCCTGCAGATCGGCCAGGCGCCGGGCGTCGTCCTGCCCGCAATGCAGCTCCACCGCCAGCCACAGCCGCGCGCCAAACAGCCCTTTTAACCAGGCGCCCTGGGCCGGCGCAGCGTCCGGATCCGGTAGCCACAAGACCAACAGCCCGGGCAGCGGCTCGGCAAAGTCTTCGCGCAGGACCCGGTACTGGCCTTTTTCCGCGCGCCGCCGGGCCTGGGTGATTAGCCGGCACAGGGCCTGATAACCCTCGAGGTTCTCCACCAGCAGCACCAGCTTCGGGCCGTTCTCGATGCGCATTTCGCTGCCGATGATCAGCGGCACCCCCTGCACCCTGGCCGCTTGCCAGGCGCGAACGATGCCGGCCAGGGTGCATTCGTCGGTGATCGCCAGGGCCTGGTAGCCCTGGCGCCTGGCCCGTTCGAACAGCTCCCGGGCACTGGAGGCACCGCGCTGGAAACTGAAGTTCGACAGGCAGTGCAGTTCGGCATACCCGCTGCTCATGCGAACCAGCCCTGCAGCCACAGCGGCCCGCCCTCGCCCACCCCGCGATAGGCCCAGCCCTGTTGCCCGGCACGGGTCTGGATCAGGTAATAATCGCGGCGCACATCGGCGCCATCCCACCAGCCGGACTCGATGCGTTCCGGCCCCATGAGAATCCGTGCCGCCCCCTCCTGTACCGCCTGCGGCTCGGTCAGCAACCAGCCTGGGCGCTGCGCCCGCGACAGCAGCGTGGCAGGCTGGCTCTGGGCATGGGGTTGCCAGGCACACTCGGGACGGTGGTCGGCCTGGAACCCCAGGCCCTGTACGGCATCGTCGCCCAGACGGGCGCGCAGGCGCTCGCGCAGTTGTTCCCAGGGCAAGGATTGCTGCGGGCGTTCGTCGAACAGCTCGCGGCGCTGCGGTACAAAGCTCGGCAAGTCCTGCGCCGACAGGCGAAACCCGCGTACCGGGGCCTCGACCTGCACCTGTTCCAGGCGCCCCCGGGCCAGCTCGAACAGCATGCCGGGGTCGCGCTCGGCACTCAGCAGCCCGACCTTGATCAGGGTATCAGGCAGGCCGGCGTGTTCCAGGTGCAGGTCGAACCGCTGCACGCCACTGTCACGACCACAGAGAAACGCCGCCAGGTCAGCGGTCAGGCGGCGCAACGGAAACAGCAGGGCCTGGTGCGATTGCACATCGAAATTCAGTTCGATGCGCACGTCGAAGCGGTCCGGCGGCAGGTAGAAGGCCAAGGCCAGTGGTCGTTCGCCCAGCAGGGTCTCGAGGTGCTTGAGCACCGTGGCCTCAAACCGTCGGGCCAGGGTTTGCCGGGGCAGCGCCTGGACCTGGCTCAAGGTGCGCAGGCCCATGCGTGACAGGGCGCTGGCGACCGTGGGCGCCAGGCCGATGCGCTCGACCGGCATCTGCCCGAGCAACGGCCCCAGGGCCTGGGAGTCCGGCACCGCCAGGCCGTCGTAGGCATTGGCCAGGATCCGCGCGGCCAAGGGGGTGGGCGCCGCCACCAGGCGATGGCGAAACCCCAGGGCCGTCAGCTCGGCACGCAAGCGGGCCTCGAACTGCGGCCAGGGCCCGAACAGCGCCAGGCTCGACTCGATTTCAAACAGTACGCTGCGCGGGAAGTGCACGCTGACCTGGGAACTGAAGCGGTAGGCCCAGGCCGCGAGAAACTGCTGCCAGTGTTCCACTCCCGCCAGGTCATAGTCGGCGCAGGCAAACGCCTTGCTCAGGGCCTGGGCGGCCGTCATCGACTGCCCGGCCCGCAACCCCAGGGCCCGCGCCGGCTCATTCACCGCCTGCAACACCCGGCGCTGTGCCGGGCCACTCAGCAGCGCCAGCGGTTCGTCGGGGTCGCTGCGCTGACGCAAGACCGCGTCCAGCGCCAGTTGCGGGAACAGGATACAGACCCAGCGCATAACAACCTCAATGCCCCGGGGCGAAGGCAATGGGCGCCGTACGGGCCAGCCCGCCGCGGCACTTGAGCACCCGCAGCTGGGCGGGCCGCGCATCGATGGCGATGCGCAGGGCTGCCGGCGAAGGGTTGATCGCGTCCTTGATCGAGCGATAGGCGAAGGCCAGGGTCTGGCCGGTTTCGGCCGCCACCTGCAAACGCCGCAAGGCGCGGTCATCGGCCTGTTTCGGCCAACACAGCACCGCACCGCAACTGCCCGAGCGCAGGCATTGTTCCGCCGCCCACAGGGCCTCGCGGTCACTGGCCTGGATCACCGACAGCTGGCGCAGGTCGACCCCGGCGTTCTGCCACGCCTGGGGGTATGGCACGCAGGGCGGCGCCACCAGCACCACCCGCTCACCGCCCGCGGTCAGCCGGGCCAGGGCCGGCCACACCAGTTGCAATTCACCGACGCCCTGCCCGGCAATCAGGATCTCGCTCAGTGCCGCTTCCGGCCAGCCGCCACTGGGCAACGCCGCGTCCAGCGCCGCATGCCCGGTGGGTTGGCGGCTGACATCGGCGGGCGCAGGCCGGCCTTTCCAGACCTGGCCGCGATGGAACAGGGTATCCAGCGCAACGACGGCGCCCATCAGCCTTGCCTCACCAGGCCGCAGAACACCCCTTCGATCGCCAGGTCCTGATCGGCGCTGACCACAATGGGGCTGTAGGCCGGGTTGCGCGGCAGCAAGCGCACGCTGTCCCCGGCCCGTTCAAAGCGCTTGATGGTGACTTCGCCTTCGAGCCGGGCGACCACAATCTGGCCGTTCTGCACCTGGGCACTGCGGCACACGCCCACCAGGTCGCCGTCGAGAATGCCGTCGCCGATCATCGAGTCGCCCTGGACCCGCAGCAGGTAGTCCGGGGTCCGCGAGAACAGTGCCGGGTCCAGCCACAGGCGGCTGTGCACCTCGGCATCGACCCCCATCGGCGCGCCCGCGGCGACCCGCCCGAGCACCGGGATATCCAGCAACTCGGGGCGGCGCGGCTGATTGAGCAGGCGAATGCCCCGGGCCTGATGCGCATTGACCTCGATGAACCCGCCCTCGGTCAGCGCCAGCACGTGCTTGCGCGCCACGCTGCGCGAGGCAAAACCAAAGGCCTCGCTGATTTCAGCGAGGCTCGGAGACTGGCCCTGTTGCGCGATACGGTCGCGGATGAAGGTCAGGATGGCGGCACGGCGAGGCGTTAAAGTAATCATGGAGTACATTTGTACTCCTTCCGGGTATTTCTTACAAGAGCCACCCGCCGAGGGGTTACCCCATACCTACAGTGGTTTCGAGTGCTCGCAGATTTGGCATGCGCCCGCCCCACTTGCTCGAGATGGCAGTGTGTCAGGGACCATAAATGTTGGCTGTGCCGGCCCTATCGCTGGCAGACGGAGCGCCGCCCGGCTCGCTCCCGCCTGCGAGGACTGCGTCCTCGAACGCAGCCTCGCAAGCTCGACAGCTGCTACGGGGGAGAGTCGTCTGCCAAAAAAGCAGGCCGGCCGGTAGGCCGCCTCACCCGCCCTGACCACTCAGGCCGACCGGCAGGTCGCCGTGCTCTTGATCTTGATCCACCTGCACCGTCGGTAGATAGAGGCGGTCTTGGTCTAAGGGCTGCGAGGACTGCGTCCTCGAACGCAGCCTCGCAGGCTCGACAGCTGCTACGGGGGGAGAGTCGTCTGCCAAAAAAGCAGGCCGGCCGGTAGGCCGCCTCACCCGCCCTGACCACTCAGGCCGACTGTCAGGTCGCCGTGCTCTTGATCTTGATCCACCTGCACCGCCGGTAGATAGAGGCGGTCTTGGTCTAAGGGCTGCGAGGACTGCGTCCTCGAACGCAGCCTCGCAGGCTCGACAGCTGCTACGGGGGGAGAGTCGTCCGCAAAAAAAGCAGGCCGGCCGGTAGGCCGCCT
>Ga0213827_1000694_pt1 | contig 23602 bp, 9 predicted proteins | sample MC6MC0898MG_FD_180669 | JGI IMG/M metagenome (GOLD analysis project Ga0213827, IMG submission 180669) | Enriched soil aggregate microbial communities from Iowa State University, Ames, United States - MC6-MC0898-MG | ecosystem: Environmental > Terrestrial > Soil > Unclassified | place: USA: Iowa...
TGCGTGCCACCCCGGCCGCCGATCCGGGCGCGTCGTTCCTGACCCGCATCGGGCGCAAGATCCGCCGGATGCTGTCCGGTTCGTAAGACCTGACGCCTGACCCGCGCGGTCCGATGTCCCGCCCCCTCGGCAAGGGGGCGGTCGCGAAGCGACGGGGGGATCGGGTGCTGATGAAGCGGACCCACGGTTGGCGCAGCCAATCGTGGGGCGACAGCGCGAAGGCGATGTTGCGTCCCCCGGCCAACGGCCGGCACGACCGATGCACCCCCCACCTGCACGTCGTCACCCTCGTCCTGCATAATCAGGGGATGAGCGTCCTGCGTTTTGACAATGTCAGTAAACAGTATGCCGGCGGCCACCAGGCCCTGGTCGACGTCAGCTTTGATGTCGCCCCCGGCGAAATGCTGTTCGTCACCGGCCACTCCGGTGCGGGCAAGAGCACCCTGCTCAAGTTGATCCACCTCGACGAGCGGCCCAGCCGCGGCGCGGTGATCTTCAATGAGCGCAACCTGCTCAAGGTGCGTGGCGGCAATATCCCGCGGCACCGTCGCGAGGTGGGCGCGGTCTACCAGGACCATCGCCTGCTGATGGACCGCAGCATCGCCGAGAACGTCGCGTTGCCGCTGATCCTGCGTGGCACCCGTCGCGCCGACATCGGCAAGCGGGTGCGCTCGGTGCTGGAACGCATGGGCCTGGGCCACCGCGAAAAGGCCTTGCCCTCGCAGCTGTCGGCCGGTGAGCAGCAGCGTGTCGGCATCGCCCGTGCGATCGTCAGCGAGCCCAAGCTGCTGGTCGCCGACGAACCCACCGGCAATCTGGATCCGACCCTGGCGGCGGAAATCATGGCGCTGTTCGCCGAACTGCCCGACCGCGGCACCAGCGTGCTGGTGGTCAGCCACGACCTGGCGCTGCTGCGGCACATGCGCAAGCGCGTGTTGATCCTGGACCACGGCAAGCTGATCGACGACATCTCGCCGCAGGACCTGGCCGAATGAACGCACCGACCAACAAGGAAGCCGCGGCGCCGTCGCGCCTGGGCGTGTGGCTGCACCATCACGGCCACAGCGTGGTGTTCAGCCTGGGCCGCGCGTGGCGCAAGCCGTGGGCCACGCTGCTCACCATCATGGTGATGGCGCTGGCCCTGGCGTTGCCGCTGGGCCTGTCGATCGCACTGGACAACCTCACGCATTTCGCCGGCAGCGTGCAGCAGTCGCGCGACATCAACCTGTTCCTGAAGACCGACGTGGCCGCGGCCGCCGCCGGCGAGGTGGCCGATTCGCTGCGCGGCCGTGCCGACGTGGCCAACGTCACCGTGCAGACGCCCGAACAAGGCCTGCAGGAGTTGCGCGAAGGCGCCGGGCTGGGCGAGGCGATCGATGCGCTGCACGACAACCCGCTGCCCACCCTGCTGATCGTGACGCCCAAGGCCGGTGCCGACGATGCCCGCCTGGCGCAGTCGCTGGAGGGCCTGCCGCAGGCGGACCTGGTGCAGCACGATGCGCTGTGGCGCAAGCGCCTGGATGCCTGGCTGGGCTTCGGCTCGCGGCTGGTGCAGGTGTTGTCGGTGCTGCTCGGCCTGGGCGCCGCGCTGGTGGTCGGCAACACGGTGCGGCTGGACATCCAGGCGCGTCGCGACGAGATCGGCGTGATGCAGCTGCTGGGCGCCAGCGATGGCTTCATCCGCCGCCCGTTCCTGTACCTCGGCGCGTGGTATGGCCTGGGGGCCGGTGCGGTGGCGCTGGGCCTGATCGGCGTGGCCGGGCTGGCCCTGCGCCCGCCGTTGGCGGCGCTGTCGGAAAGTTATGCCAGCCCGTTCGTGCTGCACGGGTTGGACCTGCTGCATTCATCGTTCGTGCTGGTCGGCACCGTGGTGCTGGGCTGGCTGGGCGCGTGGCTGGTGACGGGGCATTTCCTGCGCCAGACCCGACCGACCGAAACCTGAGGCCCGCATGCGCCCGCAAGCTTTGAAGCACCTGGTCGACGACGCACCGCGCGTGATGGTGGTCGACGGCTCCAAGCTGGTCCGCAAGTTGATTGCCGATGTGCTGCAACGCGAACTGCCGGCGGTGGACGTGGTGGGCTGTGCCAGCATCGAAGAGGCACGCCGCGCGCTGGAAGCCGGGCCGGTGAACCTGGTGACCACCTCGCTCACGCTCAGCGACGGCGATGGCCTGGCGCTGGCGCGGCTGGTGCGCGAGACCGCGGGGCAGGCCTACGTGCCGGTGATCGTGGTATCCGGCGATGCGCAGCAGCACCTGGAACAACGCCGCTTCACCGAATACGTCACCGACTATTTCGACAAGGCGCTGGGGCATGAAGCGCTGGCCACCTTCATCCGTGGCTACGTGCAGCCGGAAACCATTCCCGGCGCGACCATCCTGTATGTCGAGGACAGCCGCGTGGTGGCCGAGGCGACCAAGCGCATGCTCGAACGCCAGAGCCTGCGCGTGCTGCACGTGATGACCGCCGAGGAAGCCTTCGCGCTGCTGACCGCCGAATCGCTGGGCCGCAGCAGCCACCGCATCGACCTGGTGCTGACCGATGTCACCCTGAAGGGCGAGCTCAGCGGCCTGGACGTGGTGGAGCGCGTGCGCGTGGATTTCGGGTACGGCAAGCGGCGCCTGCCGGTGCTGGTGATGACCGGCGACGGCAACCCGCTCAACCAGTCGGGGCTGCTGCAGGCCGGTGCCAACGACCTGGTGCAGAAGCCGATCGAAGAACGCCTGCTGGTGACCAAGGTGCTGTTCCAGCTGCGCCTGGCCCGGCTCAACGACCGCCCCGTGGTGCGATGAACGACGGAGCAACCCCGAGCATCCAGCTCGAACCGAGCTGGAAGGCGCGCATTGGCGAGTGGCTGTTGCGACCGGAGATGCGTGAGCTGTCCAGCTTCCTGCGCCAGCGCAAGGCCGCCGGCGCGCACGTGTTCCCGCCGGGGCCGCAGATCTTCGCGGCCTTCGATGCCACCCCGTTCGAGCAGGTCAAGGTGGTGATCCTGGGCCAGGACCCGTATCACGGCGCGGGGCAGGCGCATGGCCTGAGCTTCTCGGTGATGCCGGGGGTACCGGTGCCGCCCTCGCTGGTCAACATCTACAAGGAAATCGAGGCCGACCTCGGGATCCCGCGGCCGGACCACGGCTGCCTGCTGCCGTGGGCGCACCAGGGCGTGCTGCTGCTCAACGCGGTGCTGACCGTGGAAGAGGGCCAGGCCGGCGCGCACCAGAAGCGTGGCTGGGAAGGCTTCACCGATCATGTGGTGGAGACCCTCAACCGCGAGCGCGACGGAGTGGTGTTCATGCTCTGGGGCAGCTACGCGCAGCAGAAGGGCAAGGTGATCGACACCAGTCGCCATCGCGTGCTGAAGGCGCCGCATCCGTCGCCGCTGTCGGCACACCGCGGTTTCCTCGGCTGCCAGCATTTCTCGATGGCCAACACCTACCTGCAGCGCCGGGGCCAGGCGCCGATCGACTGGGCATTGCCGCCGCGCGCGGCGCTGTAACCCACCTGGGCCGCTGGCCAGGCGCGGCGGCCCGCCATCAGTCGGTGAGCATTTCCATGATTGCGCGCGCCACCTGGCGCTTGCGCGCGGGCATGCGCCGCAGTAGCGAGAGAATCTCGGTTTCCTGGACCGTGCGCGCTGCCTCCACCGGCAGGCTTTCCGGCAGGGGCAGGTCGACGCCATCCTCCGGTCGTCCCGGTCCGCGCCCGGTCGCCAGCCATTCAAAATGGACTTGCGTCACAATTGCGATGCAGGCAAGGTGTTGCACGCTCGGGAATGTGCCGCCTTCCCGTTCCCACTGCGCCACGGCGCTGCGGCGCACGCCGGCCTCCAACGCCAACTCTGATTGAGACAGGCCAGCCGTTAGTCGGGCTCGCCGGATTCTGTCGCACATCGCCTTCATTTACTGCCCCCTTTCCCTGTTCGGTAAGTGTTGCTTCCCTGAAAGCGATTCTTTTGCCGCCTGTACAGAAGCGCTTTCTCACACTGCTGCTGCAAGGGTATTGCGTGGACGCCGGCCCGCCAGCAAGCGTTACTGCCCTCCATTTTCACGCCGTCGTGTTTGACGGAATTTTCGTTGCCTCGCATTAATCGCCCCGAACCGGACATAAACGCTTTCCCAAGCGGAAAACGACACCGGCAGGGGACGACCAGAACGGCGATGGAGTAAATCCACCGTCACGGTCGGTTTCTGCCCAGAAACGGCGGAGACGCATGTATGGTTAATGTGAAAGGCGTGAAAGATTCGTCATTGCGGTGGCAGGCGTTGGCCCTGCTGGCCCTGCTGGCGGTGCTTTCATGCCTGGGTCGGGCACAGGCCCAATCTGCATGCACCGCCGGCGCCTGCGTCAGTGCGGGGCCGCGCCTGGCCTCGGTCGACTCCACCCAGAGCCCGGTACTGAACCTGCTGTTCGGCGCGCTGCTGCCGGGCACCACCCTCAACCTGAGCGTGGCCGACTGGAACAACCTGGCCGGTGCCAACATCAACCTCAACGCACTGCTGACCCAGCTCAACGGCGGGGTGGTGGTGAGCGATCCCAGCCAGGTGCTCAACACCAACATCACCCTCGGCCAGTTGCGCGCGGCGATGGTGCAGGTGCTGCAGGCCGACAACCAGTCCGCGGCCGCCAACGTGCTCAACGCCTTGCCGCTCGGCGTGGCCGGCGTCACCGGCAGCATCCGCCTGGCCGACATCCTGCAGATCGCCCTCCCCACCGGCTCGCTGGCGACCGTGCGGCTCAACGTGCTCGACCTGCTCACCGGCGGCGTGCAGCTGTACAACTTCCGCAACGTGCTGACCACGCCAACGCCGATCACCGTCAACACCGCCGCGCTTGGCCTCAATGGCGTGGCCAACGTGCGCCTGTGGGCGCAGGTGATCGAGCCGCCGGTCTACAACTGCGGTGCAGTGGGTGCGGCGTTCCACAGTGCGGCCATCCGCATCAAGCTCGATCTGGACCTGGTGCAGGGGCTCAACACTGGCACGCTCAGTGCCGCGCTCAGTGGCCTCAACCTGCTGGGGGTGTCGCTGTCCAACACCAGTATCAGCGCCGACGTGCTGCACCTGCAGCTGTATGCCGACGTCGCCCGCGCCGAAGGCTCGATCTCGGCGATCAACCTGGTCGGCAACGCCGTCACCCTGCAGGCGCGGCCGGGCCTGGTGAACCTGTACGTCGGGCAGATCAGCGACGCCACGTTCTTCAATCGCAGCACGGTGCTGAGCGACACTGCACTCACCGCGGCCACGCTGACCTCGCTGAGCGTGCGCGTGCGCGTGTCGGCCAACGTGCTGGGGCTGCTCACGCCGATTGCCGACATCACCATTCCCCTGACGGTCAGCGTGCGCAGCTACGCCACCGCGACCCCGGGGCTGCAGAGTGCGAGCTTCACCGGGCCGTACCCGCAGACCCGCACGCTGACCGCCGGCACGGTCAGTGCGGCCACGATGGTGTCCACGCTGGTCAACTCGCTGAGCATCCAGGTGACCAGTGGCAACCCCACCGTGACCCTGCTTGGCGGCATCGCCTTGCCGTTGCCGGTGGCCGACCTGGTCAATGGCATCGTCAACACCCTGCTGACCCCGATCCGCACCCAGGTCAACGCGCTGGTCACGCCCGTGCTGACTGCGTTGCTGGGCGGCCTGGTCGACAACCTGCTGGCGCTGCTGGGCATCCGCATCGGCCAGGCGGTGTTCACCGTGGAGGGCATCACCCAGGCGTGCGCGGCCACGCTGCAGCTGGTCAAGCTGCTGCAGCCGACCAGCGACACCGGCCGCTTCAACCTGTCCATCGCCTACAACGGCAGCACCGTGGGGTCGGCCAGCAACGTCGGCAACAACGGCGCCACGGCCGCGGTGATCACCGTACCCGGTGGCAGCTACGCGCTGGCCGAAGCGGCCGCGGCCGGCACCACGCTCACCCGCTATGCCAGCAGTTGGCAATGCGTGGACCAGAACAACACGGTTGTGTCCTCCGGCAGTGGCGGCACCTTCACCCTGCAGGCACCGGCGATGACCGCCACCGCGGTAACGCTGGTGTGCAGCATCACCAACCGCACGCGCCAGGCCGACCTGTCGATCACCAAGACGGACGGCAGCGGCAGCTACACGCCGGGCGGCACCGCCACGTACACGCTGCTGGTGCGCAACGACGGCCCCGATCCGGTCACCAATGCGGTGGTCACCGACAGCCTGCCCAACGGCACCACGCTGCGCGGCGCATGGACCTGCAGCGCCAGCAGTGGAAGTGCCTGCGCGGCCGCCAGCGGCGGCGCGGTCGGTGGCAACGCGGTCAACGTCGGCGTGACTCTGATCAACGGCGGACAGGCAACGATCAGCGTACCGGTCAGCTTCAGCAACAGTCCCGGCGCGTATTAGCGCCGGGTGCAGCAGCGTGGGTAGCGCAGGCAATGCCCTGCGTGGGGATGGGATGGACCACCAGAGCCGAACGGACCCGTGCAGGGGCGTCGGCCGCATTCGAGGATGAGCGCATGGCAGCAACGGGCACGCACCGCAGGGCAGGCATGGCGTCGGCCAGCATCGCGTATGCGGTGAGCCTGCTGTCCCTGCTGCTGTCGCCGCCGCTGCTGGCGCAGAGCTACCCCAATCCACTCAACAACACCGCCACGGTGACCGCACCGACCGACGTGGCCGATCCCACGCCGGGCAACAACAGCGCCACCGACACCAATGCCCTGGCATTGCAGGCGCAGTTGAGCGTGACCAAGAGCCTGCTCAGTGCCACGCCGGTGGCCGCCGGCGGCGCGGTGCAGTACCGCATCCAGGTCAGCAACGCGGGGCCGTCGGTGGCCTCGGCGGTCGCGGTGGTCGACAGCGTGTCGCCGCTGCTTGCCAACGTGAGCTGGACCTGCCAACCCGGCACGGGCGCATCCGCGTGCGCGCAGGCCAGCGGCACCGGCAATGCGATCAACGTGCAGGTCAACGTCGCCGTCGGCGACAGCGTGGTGCTGCTGGTCAATGGCACCGCGCCCACCAGCACCCCGGCCACGGTGCCGGCCAACAGCGTGTCGCTGGTGCTGCCCACCGGCACCACCGACCCGACCCCGGGCGACAACAGCGCCACCACGCCGGCGGTACCGGTGCAGGCCAATGCACTGATCGCCAACAACGATACCTTCGCCACCGCGATCTCCTCGGCCACCGGCGGCAGCACGCCCACGGTGCTGGCCAATGACACCCTCAACGGTGCGCCGGTGAACGGTGCCGCCCTGATCATCGCGCTGCAGAACGCGCCGGCCGGGTTCACCATCAACAGCGCCGGCGTGATCACGGTGCCTGCCGGTGCCACCGCCGGCGCCACCACGCTGACCTACCAGATCTGCGAAAACGCCTCGCCGACCAACTGCGCCACGGCCACGGCCAGCCTCATCATCGGCCCGACGGCGGTGAACGACAGCTTCAACGCCACCGGTGGCGCGCCATCGTTCAGCGGCACCGTGGCCAGCAACGACAACGCCCCGGCCGGTGCCGTGTTCAGCGCCATCGGCACGCCGCCGGCCGGCCTCACCGTGAGCAGCAACGGTAGCTTCGTCTATGCGCCGGCCGGTGGCATCGTCACCGCCAGCGCGTTCCAGTACCAGGTGTGCCTGCCGGCACCGGATGGCAGCGTGTGCGCCACCGCGACCGCCTCGATCGTGGTCAATGCCAATGCCCTGGTGGCCGCCGACGACACCTTCACCACGCCCTTGCCCGCCGGTGCGGGCGGGCTCACCCCGAGCGTGCTGGCCAATGACACCTTCAACGGTGGCGCGGTGCCGCAGGCACAGGTGACGATGAGCCTGGTGGGTGCGCCGACCGGGTTTGCCATCACCGGCAACGGCGCCATCCAGGTGCCGGCCACCGCGGCCGCCGGCCCGCTGGCGCTGACCTACCGCTTCTGCGAAAACGCGCTGCCGGCCAACTGTGCAACGGCCACCGCGAACCTGGTGGTGAGTCCCGACGCGGTCAACGACACGGTGACCACGCCCGGTGGCGGCCAACCGGCCACCGGCAGCCTGGCCGGCAACGACAACATCGCCAGCGGATCGGCCTACACGCTGGGCACCGCGCCCACCCGTGGCACCGCGGTGGTCAATCCCGATGGCACCTTCACCTACACGCCGACCAACGCCAACACCGGGCCGGATTCCTTCACCTACCAGGTGTGCCTGCCCGCGCCGAACGAGACCGTCTGCGATACCGCCACGGTCAGCGTGAACGTGCAGGCCAACCAGATCGCCGCGGTCAACGACGTGTTCGCCACGCCGCTGCAGCCAGGCACCACCACCACGATCAGCCTGCTCGGCAACGACACGCTCAACGGCGCGGCGGTCCTGCCCGCGGCGGTCACCGTGGCCCTTACCGGTGCCCCGGCCAACTACACCGTCAACGCGGCCGGGCAGATCTCGGTGCCGGCGGGTGCGGCGGCCGGCGCGGTGAGCTTCGGTTATCAGATCTGTGAACTGGCCGCGTCGAGCAACTGCGCCACCGCCAACGTGCAACTGGTGGTCGCGCCCGATGCGGTCGACGACACCTTTGCCGCCACGGCCGGCATCGCCCTGGCGGGCAGTGTCGCCGGCAACGACAACGTGCCGGTGGGCGCACAGTTCAGCCTGCTGGCGGTGGCCGCGCACGGCACGGTGGCGTTCAATGCCGATGGCAGCTTCAGCTACACCGCGCAATCTGCCTATACCGGGCCGGACACCTTCCGCTACCAGGTGTGCCTGCCCGCACCGAATGCCGGTGTCTGCGATGCGGCCACTGCCACGATCAACGTCAGCCCGGGTGCGATCGTCGCGGGGAATGATGATTTCAGTGGCACGCCGTTGACCGGCGCGGGCGGCCTGACCGCCAGCGTGCTCGGCAACGACACCCTCAATGGCGTCGCGATCCAGCCGGCGCAGGCCACGCTGTCGCTGATCAACGCGCCGCCGGCCGGCTACACGCTCGAGCCGAACGGCCAGCTGCAGGTGCCTGCCGGCGCCCCGGCCGGCCCCATCAGCCTGACCTACCAGCTGTGCCAGGCCGGGACCAGCAACTGCGCCACGGCCAGCATCGCCGTGGTGATCGCCCCGGATGCAGTGGCCGATGCCTACACCACCCAGGTGGCCACGCCGGTCAGCGGCAACGTGGCAGTGAACGACAACGTCGCCGTCGGCACCACGTATGCGGTGTCCGGTGCCACGCCTGCCGGGCTGCTGTTCAACGCCGATGGCAGCTTCACCTACACCCCGCCGGCGCAGTACACCGGCACCACCACGTTCACCTACCAGGCCTGCCTGGCCGCGCCGTTGGCCACCGTGTGCGATACCGCCACGGTCACGCTCAACGTCAATGCCGGCACCCTGGTCGCCAACGACGATGATTTCCGCAGCGCGATCCTCAATCCCGCCACGGGCGGCACCACCAACAGCGTGCTCGGCAACGACACCATCAATGGCGCGATCCCGCCGGCGCCGGCCCAGGTGATCCTGAGCCTGATCGGTGCGCCGGCCGGCTACGTGATCAACGGCAACGGCACGCTGTCGATCCCCGGTGGTGCAGCGGCGGGCGCGGTGGGCTTCACCTACCAGCTGTGCGAAGCGGCATTGCCCGGCAACTGCGATACCGCAGCGGTGCAACTGCTGCTGGCGCCGGTGGCGGTCAATGACACGGTCAGCACGGCCGTCGGCGTGGCCGTGAGCGGTAGCGTGGCCGCCAACGACAACGTGCCGGCCAATGCGGGCTTCAGCCTGAGTGGCGCCGCCCCGGCCGGGCTGGTGTTCACTCCGGATGGCAGCTTCACCTACACGCCGCCGGCAGGTTCGCAGGGGCCGGTGACGTTCGCCTACCAGGCGTGCCTGCCGGCACCGGACACCGCCGTCTGCGCGGGTGCCACGGTCACCGTCAACGTCAACGCCGGCACGCTGGTCGGCAACGATGACGACTTCCGCGGCACCCCGATCAATCCCGCCACCGGCGGCAGCACCGCGTCGGTGCTGGGCAACGACAGCCTCAACGGCACGGTGCCGCCGGCCTCGGCCGATGTGCTGCTGAGCCTGGTCGGTGCACCGGCGGGCTACACCCTGCTTGCCGATGGCACCCTGACCATCGGCAGTGGTGTGCCGGCCGGTGCGGTGACGCTCACCTACCAGCTGTGCGAAGCGGCGCTGCCCGGCAACTGCGATTCGGCCCAGGTCCAACTGCTGGTCGCTCCGCTGGCGACCGCCGATGTGTTCTCCACGCCGGCCGGGCAGTTGCTGGCCGGCAATGTCGGCAGCAACGACAACGCGCCGGCCGGCGCGGTGTTCACGCTGACCGCAGCGGCGCCGACCGGTCTGCAGTTCGGGCCCGATGGCAGCTTCCTCTACACCCCGCCGGTCGGGTTCACCGGCCCGGTCGCCTTCACCTACCAGGTCTGCCTGCCCGCACCGGACGGCGCCCAATGCAGCACCGCCACCGCCACCCTCAACGTCAACGCCGGCACCCTGGTGGCGCTGGACGACGACTTCAGTGCCACGCCGCTTGCGCCCGGCGGCGGCAGTGCCACCAGCGTGCTGCTCAACGACAGTCTCAACGGCAGCACGCCGCCGGCCGCCGGCAGCGTGCTGCTCAGCCTGGTCGGTGCGCCGGCCGGCTACACGCTCGATGCCAACGGCCTGCTGCAGGTGCCTGCCGGTGCCGCCGGCGGCGCGACGGTGCTCACCTACCAGATCTGCGAAGCGGTGCTGCCCAGCAACTGCGCCAGCGCGACCATCCGCCTGGTGGTGACTCCCTCGGCCAGCAATGACGCCTATTCAACGGCGGCAGGGCAGGCGCTCAACGGCAACGTGGGCGACAACGACAACGTGCCGGCGGGCGCGGTGTTCAGCGTCACCGGCAGCGTGCCGGCCGGGCTGTCGTTCACCCCGTCGGGCAGCTTCAGCTACGTGCCGCCGGTCGGCGCCGCCACGCCGGTGGCCTTCACCTACCAGGTGTGCCTGCCCGCGCCGAACGCGGCCCTGTGTGCCACCGCCAGCGCCAGCATCGCCATCAGCGTGGGCACGCTGGCCGCCAACAACGATGATTTCAGCGCGACCCCGATCAACCCGGTCACCGGCGGCAGCACCACATCGGTGCTGGCCAACGATGCGCTCAACGCGGCGACGCCGCCGGCCGTGGCCGATGTGCAGTTGACGCTGGTAGGGGCGCCGGCCGGGCTGGCGATCACCGACGAAGGCGCGGTGACGGTTGCGCCGGGCACCCCTGCGGGGGTGAAGAACCTGACCTACCAGCTGTGTGAAGCGGCGGCGCCGGGCAACTGCGCCATCGCCACGGTCCGCCTGGTGGTCGCGCCGTCCGCGCTGGACGATGCGCTGTCCACGCCGGCCGGGCAGGCACTGAGCGGCTCGGTGGCCAGCAACGACAACGCGCCGGCGGGGGCACAGTTCACGGTGCTCAATCTCCCGCCGGCCAACCTCGCGCTGGCGGCCGACGGTACCTTCAGCTACACGCCAGCGGCCGGCTTCACCGGGGCCATCACCTTCGATTATCGGGTCTGCCTGCCCGCACCGGATGCGGCGGCATGCGCCACCGCGACCGCGACGATCAACGTCAACAGCGGCACCCTGGTCGCGGTCGACGACAGCTTCGCCACGCCGCTCGCGCCGGGTGCCGCGTCGCCGTCCGTGCTGGCCAACGACACCCTCAACGGCGCCACGCCACTGTCCGCCGAGGTACAGCTGTCGCTGGTCGGCGCACCGACCGGCATTGCGATCGCCGCTGATGGCACGGTCACCGTCGCGGCTGGCACGGCGGCCGGTGCCACCACGCTCACCTACCAGATCTGCGAAGCGGCCGCGTCGACCAACTGCGCCACCGCCAGCATCGCGCTGGTGGTCGCCCCGGCGCCGGCCGACGATGCCTTCACCGTGCAGGCCGGGCAGACGCTCAGCGGCAACGTGTCCGGCAACGACAACATGCCGATCGGTGCGCTCTACACGCTGCAGGGCACGCCGCCGGCAGGCGTGACCTTCGCTGCCGACGGCAGCTTCACCTATGCGCCGCCGGCCGGCACCACCAGTCCGGCCAGCTTCGTCTACCAGGCCTGCCTGCCGGCGCCGAACAGCGCCGTGTGCGGCACCGCGACCGCGACGTTGAACATCAACAATGGCCTGCTGGTGCCCGCCGACGACAGCTTCGGTGCGATCGCACCCGGGGCCAGCACGGCCAGCGTGCTCGGCAACGACGCGCTCAACGCCGTCACCCCGCCCGCCGCCGCCAGCGTGTCGCTGTCGCTGGTCGGTGCACCGGCCGGCTTCACCCTCAACCCCAACGGCACGCTGACCGTCGCGGCCAACGCGCCGACGGGCGCCAACGCGCTGGTCTACCAGATCTGCGAAACCGCGGCCGCCAACAACTGCGCCATCGCCAACATCGCGCTGGTGGTGCGCCCGACGCCGGTCGACGATGCGATCACGGTCCAGTCCGGCCAGCCCAACAGCGGCAACGTATCGGGCAACGACGCCATGCCCGCCGGCTCCAGCTGGAGCGTGGCATCGCCGCCGCAGGGCCTGGTGTTCAACAGCAACGGCAGCTTCACCTACACGCCGCCGGCCGGCACCATCGGCCCGGTCACCTTCGCCTACCAGGCCTGCCTGCCGGCACCGGATGCCGCGGTGTGCGGCACGGCGACCGCGACCTTGACCATCAGCGTCAATGCGGTGGTGGCCAACGACGACACCTTCGCCGCCCCGGTCAGCGTCGGCGCGGACACGCCCAGCGTGCTGGCCAACGATTCGCTCAACGGGGTGACCCCGCCCGCGTCGGCCAGCGTGCAGCTGCTGCTGGTGGGTGCGCCGGCCGGCTACGTGATCAACAACGACGGCACCGTGCAGGTGCCGGCCGGAGTGACTGCCGGGGCCACGCTGCTGACCTACCAGGTGTGCGAGGCCGCCTCGCCGACCAACTGCGATACCGCCACGATCCGCTTCGTGGTCACGCCGATGCCGCAGAACGATGCGTTCGCGGTGCAGGCGGGCGGCACGATCGCCAGCGGCAGCGTTGCCAGCAACGACAGCCTGCCGGCCGGGTCGAGCTGGGCGGTGCAGGGCACGCCGCCGAACGGGCTGGTGTTCAACACGGACGGCAGCTTCAGTTACACCCCGCCGGTGGGCACCGCCGGCGCGATCACCTTCACCTACCAGGCCTGCCTGCCCGCGCCCAATGCAGGGGTGTGCGGCCTGGCCACGGCCACCGTGAACGTCAACCTGGGCACGCTGGTCGCCGGCGATGACAGCTTCGTCGGCATCGCCCCGGGCGCAGCCACGCCCAGCGTGCTGGGCAACGATGCGCTCAACAGCGTGACCCCGCCCGCACCGGGCAGCGTGCAGTTGAGCCTGGTCGGTGCACCCACCGGTTACGGCATCGCCACCGACGGCACGATCAGCGTTCCGCTGACGGTCACCTCCGGCCCGGCCACGCTGACCTACCAGATCTGCGAAACCGCGGCGCCGTCCAACTGCGATACCGCCACGGTATCGCTGGTGATCGCGCCCGCACCGCAGGACGATGCGTATGCGGTGCAGGTCGGCGGCACCCTCAGCAACGGCACTGTCGGCGCCAACGACAGCCTGCCCACCGGGTCAACGTGGGCGGTGCAGGGCGCCGCGCCGGCCGGCCTGGCGTTCAACGCGGACGGCACGTTCACCTATACGCCGCCGCTGGGCACCACCGGCCCGGTGACGTTCACCTACCAGGCCTGCCTGCCCGCGCCCAATGCCGCGCTGTGCAACACCGCCACGGTCACGCTCAACGTCAACACCGGTACGCTGGTGGCCGTTGACGACACCCTCAGCGGGATCGTCGCCGGCGGTACGTCCGGCACCAGCGTGCTGGCCAACGACACGCTCAACGCGGTCAGCCCGCCCGCACCGGGCGACGTGCAGCTGAGCCTGGTGGGCGCGCCGTCCGGCTTCACCATCAGCGCCGCCGGCACCATCAGCGTGGCCACCGGCGTGGTGTCGGGCAGCACCACGCTCACCTACCAGATCTGCGAGACGGCGGCGCCGAGCAACTGCGACACCGCCACCGTCACCGTGATCGTCACCCCGACGCCGCAGGACGACGCGTTCACCGTGCAGGCCGGGCAGACCCTGGCCAACAGCGTGGCCGGCAATGACAGCATGCCGGTCGGTGCGACGTTCGCCGTGCAGGGCCCGCTGCCGACCGGCCTGGTGTTCAATCCGGACGGGTCGTTCACCTATGCACCGGGCGTCGGCACGCCGAGCCCGGTCACCTTCACTTACCAGGCCTGCCTGCCGGCGCCGACGTCCCTGTGTGCCCCGGCCAACGTCACCCTCAACATCGCCAATGGCACCCTGCTTGCCGGCAACGACACCCTGAGTGGCGTGGCGCCGGGCACCACCTCGGCCGCCAGCGTGCTGGCCAACGACAGCCTCAACGGGGTCTCGCCGCCCGCACCGGCCAGCGTGGTGCTCAGCCTGGTCGGCGCGCCGGCCGGGTTTGCGATCACACCCAGCGGCACCCTCAGCGTGGCCACCGGCGTCGGTGCCGGGCCCACCACGCTGACCTACCAGGTCTGCGAAGCGGCGGCGCCGGGCAACTGTGCCACCGCCAGCGTCACCGTGATCGTCAGCCCGACCCCGCAGAACGACGCGTTCTCGGTGCAGGCCGGGCAGACGCTGAGCAACAGCGTGGCCAGCAACGACAGCATGCCGGCCGGCTCGACCTGGGCCGTGCAGGGCACGCCGCCGGCGGGGCTCACGTTCGCGACCGACGGCAGCTTCACCTACACCCCGCCGGTCGGCGTGGTGTCGCCGGTGGGCTTCACCTACCAGACCTGCCTGCCCGCCCCGAACAACAGCCTGTGCGCCACCGCGACGGTCACCTTGAACGTCAACAACGGCACGTTGAGCGCCGGCGATGACAGCCTGGTCGGCGTATTGCCCGGCGCGACCACGGCCACCAGCGTGCTCGCCAACGACAGCCTCAACGGCGTGTCGCCGCCGGCCGCCGGCGATGTGATCCTGAGCCTGGTTGGCGCACCGGGTGGCTTCACCCTCAATCCCGACGGCACCGTCAGCGTCGGCAGTGGGGTGACGTCCGGCCCGACCACCGTCACCTACCAGATCTGCGAAGCGGCCGCGCCGTCCAACTGCGATACCGCCAACGTCACCGTGGTGGTGACCCCCGCACCGCAGAACGATGCCTTTGCCGTGCAGGCTGGGCAGACCCTGGCCAACAGCGTGGCCAGCAATGACAACACCCCGCCCGGCGCGCTTTACACCCTGCAGGACACTGCGCCGAGCGGGCTGCTGTTCAACCCCGATGGCAGCTTCAGCTACACCCCCGCCATCGGCGTGATTGGTCCAGTGAGCGTGGCCTACCAGGTCTGCCTGCCGGCCCCGAACGCCAGCCTGTGCGGCCGGGCGATCATCACCATCAACATCAACAACGGCCAGCTCGTCGCGGGCGACGACACCCTCACCGGGGTCGCACCCGGCACCACGTCCGGCGCCAGCGTGCTGGCCAACGACAGCCTCAATGGCGTGTCGCCGCCGGCCGCCGGCGATGTGATCCTGAGCCTGGTCGGCGCACCGGGTGGCTTCAGCATTGCAACCGACGGCAGGATCAGCGTGCCCACCGGCGTCACCTCCGGTGCGACCGCCATTACCTACCAGGTCTGCGAAGCCGCCGCGCCGACCAATTGCGATACCGCCAGCGTGACCGTGGTGATCAGCCCCGCACCGCAGAACGATGCCTTCTCGGTGCAGGTGGGGCAGACCCTGAGCAACAGCGTGGCCAGCAACGACGCCATGCCGGTCGCGGCGGTCTACACCGTGCAGGGCACCGCGCCGGCCGGGCTGGCGCTGGCCAGCACCGGTGCGTTCACCTACACCCCGCCAGCGGGCACGCCCAGCCCGGTCGGCTTCACCTACCTGGCCTGCCTGCCCGCACCGTATGCGGGTACCTGCGGCACCGCCACGGTCACCATCAACATCAACACCGGCACGCTGGTGGCCGGCGACGACGTGCTGACCGATGTGCTGCCGGGCGCAGGCTCGTCCAGCAGCGTGCTGGCCAACGACCGTCTCAACGGGGTCAGCCCGCCGCCGCCCGGCGATGTGCTGCTGAGCCTGGTGGGCGCACCGGCAGGGATCACCGTCAACACCGATGGCACCATCAGCGTGGCCAGCGGCGTCGCATCCGGCGCCACCTTGCTCACGTACCAGATCTGCGAAGCGGCCGCGTCCGCCAACTGCACCACCGCCAGCGTCACCCTGGTGATCACCCCGGCACCGCAGAACGATGCCGTCACCACGCCGGCCGGGCGCCCGACCACCGGCAACGTGTCGAGCAATGACAACGTACCGGTGGGCGCGCTGTATACGCTGACCAGCGGTGCCGTCGCCGGCCTGGTGTTCAACGCCGACGGCAGCTTCAGCTACACCCCGCCGTCGGGCACCACCGGGCCGGTCGGCTTCACCTACCAGGTGTGCCTGCCGGCGCCGTACAGCGCGCAGTGCGGCACGGCCAGCGTCACCCTCACCCTGGCCGGCTCGGCCAACGTGGTGCTGGCGGTCAACGATGACTTCACCAGCACGCCGGTGGACCCGGCCGTGGGCGGCACCATCGCCCGCTCCGTGCTCGACAACGACAGCTACAACAACGTCTCCCCGCCGCCGGTGGGCAGCGTGGTCGCCAGCCTGACCGGCAGCACCCCGGGCTACACGATGAACAACCTGGGCCAGATCATGGTCGCGGCCGGGGTGCAGCCGGGCCAGGTCCAGTTGGCGTACCAGCTCTGCGAGAACGGGGTGCCGACCAACTGCACCACCGCCATCGCCACCGTGCGCGTGCAGGGCGCGGTCGGGGCGCTGCTGGCGGTGGACGACAGTGCGGGGCCGGTGGGCCCGGCCGGGCGCACGCGCCTGCTGAACGTCTTCGCCAACGATACGTTCAACACCGCACCGCTGGATCCGGCCCAGGTGAGCTTCGCCCCGGTGGCCACCAGCGCGCTGACCTTCAGTGCCGACGGCTGGGTGGACGTGGCCGCCGGTCTGGCGGCAGGCAGCTACAGCACCCCCTACACGATCTGCCTGGTCAGCCAGCCGACCGTCTGCGACACCGGCACCGTGACCGTGACCGTGATCGCCGGCGATCCCGGCGTGGATGCCACGGATGATCGCGTGGAGATCCCGCAGGACGGGGTGATCGAAATCGACGTACTCGGCAACGACCGCGTCAACGGCACGCCGATCGATCCGGACACCGTCACCGTCACCATTACAGCGCCGCCGCCGTATGGCACCGCCACGGTACTGCCGCGTGCGCGCATCCGTTTTGCCGCGCTGACCAACTTCTCGGGCGAGCAGCGCTTCGACTATGAGGTCTGCGACGTCGCGGACCCGGCGATGTGCGCGGGTGCCACGGTCACGGTGATGGTCGAGCCGAACGTGCTGACCCTGTCCGACGACGCCATCACCGCCCAGACCGCCGGGCCGCAGGTGATCGACGTGCTGGCCAATGACAGCGCCCGCAGCGCGCCGCTGGATCGGGCTTCGCTGCAGGTCGCGGCGGCACCCACGCACGGCACCGTGCAATGCAGCAACGGCCTGTGCACCTACACGCCGGCGGCCAATTTCGCCGGCACCGACAGCTTCCGCTACCGCGTCTGCGATGTGTCCATCCCGACCCCGATGTGCGCCGAGGCCAATGTCGCGGTCACCGTGGCCGGCCAGCAGGCCGTGCTGCGCCTGACCAAGGTGGCGGCCAAGCGCAGTGCGCAGATCGGCGACCTGGTGCGTTACACCGTCACCATCGACAACGTGGGTGAGGTCGATGCCAACGGCGCCACGCTGCTGGATACGCTGCCGCCGGGCTTCACCTTCGTGCGCGGTGGCTTCGCGGTGCAGGATGCGGACAACGATGCACGCACCAGCGGCGTGCAGCCGCTGCGCATCGACGGCATCGACGTGCCGGTCGGCGAACGCGCCACGGTGGTGTACTACCTGCGCGTCGGCGCGGGCACGGGCACCGGCGTGCACACCAACCGCGTCACCGCCATCGATGGCGAGAACCGCACCATCGGCAACGTCGCCTCGGCCGAGGTGGACGTGACCACCGATCCGCTGCTCGACGAGAGCCTGATCATCGGCAGCGTGTTCGATGACCGCAACGGCAATGGCATCCAGGATGACGGCGAACGCGGCATCCCGGGCGTGCGCGTGGCCGCGGTGGAAGGCCTGCTGATGGAGACAGACGCGTTCGGCCGCTATCACCTGGTGGGCATCCCCGGCGGGCAGGCACGCGGGCGCAATTTCATCCTCAAGGTGGACCCGGCCACGCTGCCTGCCGGCACCCGCTTCACCACGCCCAACCCGCTGGTACGGCGTATCACGCCCGGCTTGCCGGCGCGCTTCGACTTCGGCGTGCGCCTGCCCGAGGGCTCACTGGGTCCCGCCGCCGCGGGCCCGGCCCTGCCCATGCGAGCGGCCCGGATCGAACTGGGCGAGGCGCTGTTCGCGCCGGGCAGCGCCCGACTGGAGGCCGATCGCGGCCCGGTCCTGGACAAGGCTGCCCAGGCGCTGGTCGCGCGCGGTGGTGGCCGCCTGCTGCTCACCGCCAGCGCCGGCCAGGAGGCACTGGCGCGGCAGCGCGCGCAGGTCCTGCAGGCCGCGCTGCGCAGCCGGGTGCCGGCGGCGGTGGCCGCTGCCAGCCGCATCGAGATCGTGGCCGCCGACGGCAGCACCTTGCACCACCTGCAACTCGACGATCCACCCGCGCCGCTGCCTGGCACGGACCGCACCGGCAGGGAGGGGCGCTGACATGATGGAGAACACCCTGAGCCCGACCCCCACCACCGCGCCCCTCGTGCGCCGCGTCGCCCGCCTCGCTGCGCTGCTGCTGCTCGCCGCGCCGGCCTTCGCGCAGCAGCCCACGCCGGCCACCGCTGCGGCGCCGATCCGCTGCGAGGGCGACAGCTGCCGCAATGATGACGGACTGTTGCTGCGCATCGGCGACGATGCCGACCCGGCGCCGCTGCCACTGCCGGCCCACGCCGATCCGCGCGCGGCCGGCACGGTGCCGGCAGGCCCGTCCACCACGCCGGACGTGGCCGCGCCCGGCGGCCAGTTCATGGCCGAGCTGCCCAACGGCGGCGTGGTCTGGGCGACCGAAGACCCGACCATGGTCCCGCCCAGCCTGAGCGTGCAGGCCGCGGCCACCGTGCCATTCGAGAATGGCCGGGTGATCCGCCCGCTGCGCTTCCACAGTTACAACAACTACGCCTCCTTCATCCAGAAGCTGGAGGTGACCCTGTACCGCGGCACCGACACCGACCTGGTCACCCCGCTGGCGCGCATCGACCTGCCGGTGGACTACGTGGGCGATGCCGAGTGGAATGGCGAGCTGCCGGCGCAGATCAAGCTGCGCACCGGCGACGACCTGATCTACGTGGCCCGTGCCTACGGTGCCGGTGGCGCGTTCGATGAAACCCGCCTCCAGCGCATCCAGCTGGTGACCCCGGCCGACTTCGACCGCGGCCTGCAGGTGACCCGCGAGAACGTGCAGAAGACCCTGGGCCAAGCCCTGGATGGCGACAGCGCGCAGGACCTGCAGGTCAGCAACAGCATCTACGGCCAAAGCACGCTGCGCCTGCAGAACATCCCCATCCATGGCTCGCGCGTGCGCCTGTACGGCCGCAACCTGGAGCCCAACAGCCGCGTGCGCATCAACGGCCAGGACTTCCCGGTCGACCTGGAGCAGAAGTTCGCCGCCGAGTTCCTGGAGCCGGTCGGCCAGCACCGCTACGACGTCCGCGTCGAATCGCGCGACGCCCCCGCGGCGCAACGCCAGCTGGACGTGGATGTCACCGGCCGCTATCTGTTCCTGGTGGGCATCGCCGACGTGACCCTGTCCAGGAACACGGCCAGCGGCAACGTGCAGCCGCTGGCGGCCGACGACCGCGATACCGACGGCTTCCTCAGCGAAGGGCGGTTGGCGTTCTATCTGAAGGGCAAGATGCGCGGCAAGTACCTGGTGACCGCGCAGGCCGACACCCAGGACCGCGAGCTGAAGTACCTGTTCCGCGACTTCTCCGACGCCGACGCGCAGGATGTGTTCCGCCGCCTCGACCCGGACCTGTACTACCCGGTGTACGGCGACGACTCCACCACCTATCGCGACGTGGACACGCAGGGCCGCCTCTACCTGCGCGTGGACTGGGACCAGAGCCAGGCGCTGTGGGGCAACTACGCCACCGGCATCACCGGCACCGAGTATGGCCAGTACGTGCGCTCGCTGTACGGCGGCGCGTTGAACTGGCGCTCGCTGGCTGCCACGCCGCTGGGTGATGCACGCTCGCAGTTGAAGCTGTTCGGCTCCGAGGCGCAGTCCGCGCCGGGCCACAGCGAATTCCTCGGTACCGGCGGCAGCCTCTATTACCTGCGCCACACCGACGTGCTGCCCGGCTCGGAGCAGGTGGTGCTGGAAGTGCGCGACCGCACCACCGGCCGCACCGAAACCCGCGCCACCCTGCAGGAAGGCGTGGACTACGAGATCGACAACCTGCAGGGTCGCCTGATCCTGACCCGGCCGCTGGCCCAGCTCACCCGCGAGAACGTCCGCAGCATCACCCGCGACATGCCGCTCGATGGCTACGACCAGTTGCTGCTGGTGGACTACGAGTACGTGCCGCTGGGCTTCAGCAGCGACGACGTCACCTATGGTGCGCGTGGCCGGCAGTGGATCGGCGACCACGTCGCCATCGGCGGCACCTGGATCGACGAAAACCGCAGCGGCGAGAACTACAGCCTCAAGGGCGCCGACCTCACCCTGCAGGCCGGGCGCGGTACCTACCTGAAGGTCGAGCAGACCCGTACCGACGCCACGGCTGCCCCGGTGTTCTATTCGGACAACGGCGGCCTGAGCTTCATCCGCCGCAACCCGTACGAAGGCCGGCGCTCCGGCACCGCCAGCGCAGTGGAAGCGCGGGCCAACCTGCACGAGCTGGGCTGGACCCGCCGCGACTGGAGCCTGGGTGCCTGGTGGCGCGATGTGGACGCCGGCTTCTCGGTGGCCCGCCAGGACACCGGCCAACCCATCCAGGAGTACGGCGCGGAGGTCCTCGGCTACCTCACCGACGATCTCAGCCTGTATGGCCGGCACACCCGCACCGAGCAGGGGGACCTGGCGCTGGAGCAGAGCCAGCTCACCGCCGAGTGGCGGCTGGGCAACGACGGCCAGCTCACCGGCGAACTGCGTCGCGTGCGCGAAGAACAGGCACTGCAGGACGTGTCCGCGCTGCTGGCGGCGGTTGGCTATCGGCAGCGCTTCGGGTCCTCGTGGGAGTTGTACGGCACCGGCCAGGTCACGCTGGACGATGATGGCGGCGCGTACGAGAAGAACGATCTGCTCACCCTGGGCGCGCGCTATCTGTTCGGCGACCGCAGCAGCGTCGGCGCCGAGCTCAGTGGTGGCAGCCGCGGCCACGGGGCCAAGGTGGATGCCGAGTACCGCATGGCCCCGGACCACAGCCTGTACGGCAGTTACAGCTACAGCACCGACCGCACCGGCACCGATCCGCTGTTCGACACCGGCCTGCAGAGTGGCTGGACGCTGGGCCAGCGCTGGCGCCTGAGCAATCAGGTCAACGTCTACAACGAAAGCCAGTACCTCAAGGATCGCCGCCAGGACAGCGCCGGGCTGGTGCACACCTTCGGCATGGATTTCTATCCCGCACAGGGCTGGAACCTGGGCTTCACCGTCATGGACGGCGAACTGGATTCCAGCGCCGGCCGCATCGACCGCCGCGCCTACAGCGTCAGCGGCGGCCGTACCGATGCGGTGGCGCAGTGGAGCAGCAAGCTGGAGTACCGCCGCGACAGCGGGGCCGAACAGCGCGAGCAGTGGGTGACCACCAACCGGCTGCTGTACAAGCTCAACGAAGACTGGCGCTTCGCGCTGCGCGCCAACTACGCCGACACCGACGATCGCATCAATCCGCTGGCCGACGCCAAGCTGGTGGAGACCAACGTCGGCTTTGCCTGGCGACCGCACGACAGCACCGGTTGGGCGGGCTTCGGCAAGTTCACCTATCTCTACGACGTGGCCTCGCTGGGCCAGGAAGGCGGCAACCTGTACGACCAGCGCTCGCAGGTGCTGTCGCTGGAAGGCATCCGCCAGCTCGGCGCGCGCTGGGAACTGGCCGGCAAGCTGGCCTCCCGCTGGGGCGACTACCGCACCGGCCGCGGTGAAGGGGCCTGGCTGGACAGCCGCGCCGATTTCGCCGCGTTGCAGCTGCGTTATCGCCTGTTCGAGAAGTGGGAAGGGCTGGCCGAACACCGCTGGCTGAAGGTGCGCGACGGTGGCGTGCGCAAGGGCTGGCTGGTGGGGCTGGACCGGCGGGTAGGGGAGAACTTCAAGGTCGGGGTGGGGTACAACTTCACCGAGTTCAGCGATGACATGACCGAGCTGCGGTATGACCAGAAGGGGTTCTTCTTGAATATGGCGGGGTATTACTAGGCTTCGGCGGGCGGCTTCGGTGGGGGGTGTTGGTAGAGCCGAGCCATGCTCGGCTGGGCCACCGACCAAGCTGGCGTTGTCTGGCTGGCACGCATTCGTTTTCGTCATTGTCTGGCGTGCCACGCATCTGTATTCGTCGTTGTCTGGCCTGCCACGCATCTGTCTTCGTCGTTGTCTGGCCTGCCACGCATGGCGTGGCACTACCGGAGATGGCGGCTTCGGCGGTCGGCTTCGGTGGGTGGGCTGTTGGTAGAGCCGAGCCATGCTCGGCTGGGCCACCGACCAACCTGGCATTGTCTGGCTGCCACGCATTCGTCTTCGTCATTGACTGGCCTGCCACGCATCTATCTTCGTCATTGTCTGGCCTGCCACGCATGGCGTGGCACTACTGGAGATGGCGGCTTCGGCGGTCGGCTTCGGCGGTCGGCTTCGGCGGGTGGGCTGTTGGTAGAGCCGAGCCATGCTCGGCTGGGCCACCGACCAACCTGGCGTTGTCTGGCTGGCACGCATTCGTTTTCGTCATTGTCTGGCCTGCCACGCATGGCGTGGCACTACCGGAGATGGCGGCTTCGGCGGTCGGCTTCGGCGGGTGGGCTGTTGGTAGAGCCGAGCCATGCTCGGCTGGGCCACCGACCAAGCTGGCATTGTCTGGCTGCCACGCATCTGTCTTCGTCATTGTCTGGCCTGCCACGCATGGCGTGGCACTACCGGAGATGGCGGCTTCGGCGGTCGGCTTCGGTGGGTGGGCTGGTGTCGATGCAGGCCATGCCGGCCACGGCCAACCCTGACCGCGCGGCCACGTCCGTAGATCCAGGCCACGCCTGGATAGGCCACCGACCAACCCCACCCGCCCAGCGACGTCCGTAGATCCAGGCCACGCCTGGATAGGCCGCCGACCAACCCCGACCCGCCCAGCGACGTCCGTAGATCCAGGCCACGCCTGGATAGGCCGCCGACCAACCCCGACCCCGCCCGCCCACGACCTTGGATCACAGCCCGCAGGCCCCGCGATGCAGGGGGCTGAATGCCGGACAACATCTTCCGCTTGAATAGGCCCTGCCAGACACCGCGTTCAGCAGAAATCCACAGCCCGCCCCCGTGCATTC
>Ga0213827_1000705_pt1 | contig 23168 bp, 18 predicted proteins | sample MC6MC0898MG_FD_180669 | JGI IMG/M metagenome (GOLD analysis project Ga0213827, IMG submission 180669) | Enriched soil aggregate microbial communities from Iowa State University, Ames, United States - MC6-MC0898-MG | ecosystem: Environmental > Terrestrial > Soil > Unclassified | place: USA: Iowa...
AGCCGCGCAGCCGCGCCGGCGGTATTGGACGTCCCATGATCAACAACGATGTACTGCGCAGCATCCGCTACATGCTCGACCTCAGCGACGGCATGATCGCCGACACCTGTGCCCTGGCCGACCCGGCCTTCGTGATCGACAAGGCCGACGTGGCCGGTTGGCTGCGCAAGGAAGACGAGGAAGGCTTCGTGCCGTGCGATGACCGCACCCTGGCGCACTTCCTGGATGGGCTGATCGTGCACTTCCGTGGCCGCGACGAGAGCCAGCCGCTGCGCCCGGTGGAAAAGCGCATCACCAACAACCTGGTGCTGAAGAAGCTGCGCGTGGCGTTCCAGTTGAAGGACGTGGACATGCACGAGATCTTCGACAACGCTGGTTTCCCGGTGTCCAAGCCGGAGCTGTCGGCGCTGTTCCGCCAGCCGGACCACAAGAACTACCGCGCCTGCGGCGACCAGCTGTTGCGCAACTTCCTGAAGGGCCTCACCCTGCGCGTGCGCGGCGCCTGAGTTCCACGCTGGCGCGTGGCTCCGCCTGCGGGGCCACGTGCTGCAGCAGTTCCTGCATGAAGGCCCGCGCCGCCGGCGTGGGCAGTTTCGACCAGACTGCATGCACGCGCCGCACCGGTGCATCCTGGATGGCCACGCAGGCCACGCCGGTGAAACCGGCGGCGATGGCCACCGGCACGATGCCCACCGCCAGCCCCTGCTGGACGAAGCGCTCGATGAGCGACATGTGGTTGATCTCGAACGGCACCCGATGCGGTAGCCCGGCAGCGGCGAAGGCCTCGTCGGTCTGGCGGCGCGCGCCGCTGCCATATTGGAAATCCACCAGCGGCAGCTCGGCCAGGGTGGCCAGCGACAGCCGCTTGCGGCTGGCCAGCGGGTGCGCGGGCGGCAGCACGGCCACCATCGATTCTTCGGCGAGCAGGCGATGGCAGGCACCGTCGATGGCGGTACCGGGCGACAAGCCGACCAGCGCGACATCCACGCGGCGCTCGCGCACGTCTTCCATCAACACTTCGCTCTTGTCCATGCGCAGGCGGAATTCCACCTGCGGGTAGCGGGTGTGGAAGGCGGCCAGGCAGGCGACCAGGTCCACGGCGGTGAGCGAGGTGATCTGGCCGATGGTCAGCGTGCCGCGCACCTGGCCGGCGACGGCGGCGACGTCTTCGCGCAGGTGGCGCAGCGCATCGAGTACCTGGCGCGCGTGGGCAAGCACGACCTCGCCGGCCGGGGTGACCCGTACCTGCCGCGGCAGGCGTTCGAACAGGGTGGCCTGCAGTTCTTCCTCGAGGTGGGCGATCTGGTGGCTGAGCGCGGACTGCACCACGTGGCAGCGCGCGGCGGCGCGGGTGAAGTTGCGTTCCTCGGCCAGGGCCACGCAGAACTCGAGCTGTTTGAGGTTCACGCCGGCATCTCCATTACCCATCTATTTTCCAGATGCGTTGGATGATAACTATTCATTTCCATCATCGCGACGGGAGGCGGACACTGGCGTCCCCCTGACACCTGGAAGCCGTATGACCGCCGATGTCCACACCCCCTTGAGCCGCTGGCAGGTGCTGTTGATGGCCTTTGCCACCGGCGTGGCGGTGGCCAGCAATTACTACGCGCAGCCGCTGCTGCACACCATCGCCGGCGAGTTCGGGGTGTCGTTCGGGCGCGCGGGCACGCTGGTGACGGCGGCGCAGTTGAGCTACGGCGTGGGCGTGGTGCTGCTGGTGCCGCTGGGCGACATGTTCGAGCGGCGGCGGTTGATCGTGGTGATGTCGCTGTTGTCGGCTTCCGGGCTCGTGGTGAGCGCGCTGAGCCATCAGTTCGCGTGGCTGCTGGTGGGCACGGCGATCACCGGGTTGTTCTCGGTGGTGGCGCAGGTGCTGGTGCCGTTCGCGGCGACGCTGGCGCGGCCGGAAGAGCGTGGCCGGGTGGTCGGCACGGTGATGAGCGGGCTGCTGCTGGGCATCCTGCTGGCGCGGACGGTGGCCGGTGCGTTGTCGTCGCTGGGCGACTGGCGCTGGGTGTACTGGATGGCCGCGGGCACGCTGGTGCTGACGACGTGGGTGCTGTATCGCACGTTGCCGCGCTTCCATCAGCATGCGGGGCTGGGTTACGGGGCGTTGCTGCGCTCGATCGGGACGCTGTTCGCGCAGGAGCCGGTGTTCCGGTTGCGCACGCTGCTGGGCGCGTTGAGCTTTGCGATGTTCGCGATGTTCTGGACGCCGCTGGCGTTCCTGCTGGCGGGCGCACCGTACCACTACAGCGACGCGACGATCGGGCTGTTCGGGCTGGTAGGCGCGGCGGGCACGTTGGCGGCGGGGTTGGCGGGACGAATGGCGGACCGCGGCAAGGCGGCGCTGGCGACGACGCTGGCGCTGGTGCTGCTGGCGGCATCGTGGCTGCCGCTGGGCTTTTCCACGCAGTCGCTGGTGGCGCTGGTGGTGGGCGTGCTGGTGCTGGACCTGGCGGCGCAGCTGCTGCACGTGAGCAATCAGAACGTGGTGTTCGCGCTGCGCCCGGAAGCGCGCAACCGGCTCAATGCGGGGTACATGACCGGGTACTTCATCGGCGGTTCGGTGGGGTCGCTGGTGTCGGCGCAGGTGTATGGCGCCTACGGGTGGATCGGGGTGTGCCTGACCGGCGCCGGTGTTGCGGTGGTGGCGATGGGTGTCTGGGCGTGGGCGGTGATCGCGGAGAAGCGGAAGGCGTCGTGACGCCGACCGTTGGTCTGCTGCCGCGACGTGGCGCCGTAGAGCCGACCGTTGGTCGGCTGCATCTGCGCGGTGGGTAAGAGCAGCCGACCAACGGTCGGCTCTACGAGAAGCTGCCGAGCGACGGTCGGCTCTACGTGGAGCAGCCGACCAACGGTCGGCTCTACGAGAAGCAGCCGAGCGACGGTCGGCTCTACGTTAGAAGGTGGTTTGGACGGCGAACTCCACGCGGGAACCGGCGTTGCCGGGGAACAGGCGCTTGGCGGCGTTGTCGGTGTCGTGCGCGGTCAAGCGCAGTTCCCAGGGGCCGTGCACCTTCCAGATCGCACTCAGCTGGCCATGCAGGTAATCGTCGCCCTGCGCGCTGGCCAGCCAGTAATGGCCGACCGCGCCTTCCAGGCGCCACTGCTCGCCCAGCGGCAGGCGTGCGCCCAACTGGGCGTAGGTGCCGCTGTGCCCGCCAGCCAACGCATCGTCGGAGACGCCGACCTGCAGCCAGTAGCGCTGCTGCCAGGTCAGCGTGCTGTTGAGCTCGGTCCAGTCCAGGTCCACATTGCTGGACGGATAGAGATAGCGGGTGAGGTTGACGTCCAGCGCCCAGTCCTCGCCCAATGCCCCGCCCCACCCGGCCACCACGTCGAACTCGCTGCGGGCGCCGTTGTCCGGCTGGAACGACACCCCCGACCCCCACACCGAGGCATACCAGCCGCTCTCACTGCCGAGTTTGACGCCGGCCTGCGCGGCCGGGTCGCCGTCGCTCTGCGAGCTGCCGCGCCAGACGTAATCGGAGGTCAGCGTCGCGTTGCCCTCCACGGCGGCCGCCGCCGCACCACTCAGCATCAGGCCCAGCAGCAGCACGCTGCAGCGGCGCGCGAGGCGCCCTTTGTTCTGTTCAACCACCACGGTAAGCACTCCATCGGACGGCGGCGCCGTCGAGGTGGGCAGTGTTCCCGCAGCGGCCGTAAAGCCGCCATGGCGCGGCCGGGGGATCGGCGCAAATTCCGTGTAAATCCTGCATCCACGATGCGGCGGAACCCCCGCGCTATCATGGGCGCCCTGACCTGTTGCGAGTAATGGCGTGGACGCGATCCTGACCCCGGTGTCGATTGGCGAGCTGATCGACAAGATCACCATCCTGGAAATCAAGGCCGAACGCATCGCCGACGCCGGCAAGAACGCCAACGTCCGCAAGGAACTCGATGGCCTGTGGCCGTTGTGGCAGCAGCAGCTGGCCAGCCAGCCCGGGCTGGACGCGCTCAAGGATCAGCTCAAGGCGATCAACGTGCGCATGTGGGACATCCAGGACCAGCTGCGCGACAAGGAAGCGGCGCAGGTGTTCGACGATGCGTTCATCCAGCTGGCGCGTGGCGTCTACGGCACCAACGGCGAGCGGGTGAAAGTGAAGAACGAGATCAACCGCATCGCAGGGTCTGCGCTGGTGGAAGAAAAGCAGTACCAGGGCGAGTAAGCCGCCCCGCCCGCGCCGGGCTCAGTGCCCGGTGGCGGCCATGAAGCGTTCGCGATCCTGCTGGGTGCGCCGGCGGATTTCGGCCAGGGCTTCGTTCTCGGTGGCTTCCAGCATGGATTCGAACAGGCGCTGGAAGTGGTTGCGCATGGCCAGGCGTGCGCCGGCCGGGTCGCGTGCGCGCAGCGCGTCGAGAATGGCGGTGTGTTCTTCGTCGCGGGTATCGTCGTCGTTGTGGCAGACGTTGGCGTAGACCTGCTTCACCCGCGGCAGCTCGTTGCGCATCCGCCAGATCAGCTGCACGCAGTGCTCCACCACCGGGTTGCCGGCGATCCGCGCGATGGACAGGTGGAACTGGCGGTCGGCCTCGCTGGCCGCCGCCTCGCCCGAGGTGGGGTCGACCATGGCCGCGATCAGCCCGGCCAGGGCCTCCACTTCGTCATCGGTGATGCGGCTGGCAGCCATGGCCGCCGCTTCGGCCTCGATCACCGCGCGGGCGGCGGTGAGGTCGAAGGCGGATACATCCGGCAACGCGCCGGGGGCCTGCGCCGGGCGCGCCTTCACATACACCCCCGAGCCGGTCTTGATGGTGATCAGGCCCTGTGCCTCCAGCGCGATTTCTGCCTCGCGCACGGTCACCCGGCTCACGCCCAGGCGCTCGGCCAGGTCGCGTTCGCCAGGCAGCCGCGAGCCCGGCGGGAATTCGCCCTTCTCGATCAGCGCGACGATTTCGGCGGCAATGGACTGGTAGAGACGGGGTTCGGACATCATCAAGACCTGGCTGTAACGGTGGCTGGGGACCGACACGCGACCCGCGCCCTCAGAGAGCGGCGCGGTCCTGGAAAACCGCGCCACTGACCTCAGAAGCGGTAGCGCACCCCCAGATAATAGCGCCGCCCGTAGGTGGTGTACTCGCGGAAGCTGCCCAGGATGGGCATATCCGAGACCCGCGGCTCATCGGTGAGGTTGCTGGCCGACAGCGACAGCGACAGGTGCTTGTTCACCTTGTAGGTGGCGCGGAAGTCGAGCGAGCCATTGTCGCGCACGTAGCGGTTCTGCGAGGGGTCGCCGACGAACTGCTGGTAATAGTCCGAGCGGTACTTGTAGATCGCCTGCAGGTCCAGCTTGCCCAGGCCCCAGTACACCTGGGCCGAGGCCACGTGCTTGGACAGGCCGAAGATGTTGGCCGGCTCGACGATGCCCGGGGTGAATACGCCGGTGATCGGGTCGGTGGACTCGCCCAGGCGCAGGTCTTCGGTCTTGAAGTTGGAGTGGGCGTAGTTGTAGCTGGCCTTCACGCCCAGCCCGGAGAAGATGCCGGGCAGGTAGGAGAAGGTGTGCGAGCCGGTCAGCTCGAAGCCGATCAGGTCGCTCTTCTGGTCGCTGGTGGCCAGCTGCTCGACCGGCACGGTGACGCTCTGGCCGTCGATGTCGAAGGTTTCACCCACCACCACCGGCACCGAGCCGCCGTTGAACTGCTTGTAGTAGATGGCCGTGGACAGGATCGAATCGGCGTTGGCGTACCACTCCAGCGAGACGTCGGCGTTCCAGGACATCAGCGGCTTGGCGCGCGGGTTGCCGGTGGCGGTGATGTTGCCCAGCGCCTCGGCCACGCTGCGGAAGTCGGTATCGGCCTCGTCCAGGGTGAAGCTGCGGCCAAAGCCTTCTGCGGCCAGGTCGGGGCGCGACATGGCGCGGTAGGCACCCACGCGCAGCAGCAGGTCCGGGCGCAGTTCGAAGGACGCGTTGAAGCTGGGCAGCCATTCGGCGTTGCTGGACTTGAGCACCTGGCGGGTGAAATCGCCGGTGGGGGTGAGGGAGACGGTGCCATCGGGGTTGTTGGTCACGTCCAGGCCGCTGCGCAGGCCCACCGAACTGACGTCGGTGCGTACCCAGCGCACGCCGATGTTGCCGGTGACCGGCAGGCCGAACCATTCGCTGCTGTAGTCGCCCATCAGGTAGACGGCGTTGGTCTTCTCGGTGACATCGTTGTTGGCCGGGTTGCGCAGGTCGGCGCTGAGGCCGGTGTCGTCCACGCCGGTGAAGGCGTTGAACAGGCAGCGGCTGTCGAAGCTGGCCCACTGGTCGATGGTGTTGCCGCTGGCGTTGGCCAGGAAGTCCTTCTGCGGGAATGCCTGGCGGCAGGCGCGGTTGGCCGCGCGAATGGCAGCGACGTTGGTGGTGGTGATGTCGCGGGTGTCGGTGAAGTCGGTGTAGGTGGCTTCGGAATGGCGCAGACCGCCCTTGATGGCGGTGAAGAAGCCGCTTTCCGGGGTGAACGCGGCATCGAAGCGCTGCGCGCGGATGGTGTGCTCGCGGCTCTGCTGGCGGCGGCGGATCAGCGCCGAGTCGGTGTAGTTGTCCGGGTTGTTCACGTCGAACGCCGGATCCAGGGTGATGCTGGGCACGTCACCGCTGTAGTCGTAGGTGTAGTCGACGTAGCGCGTGTTCTTGATGCCGCCCACCGGCCTGCCGTTGACGTCGGTGCGGCCGGCACGCAGGCGGGTGGAGCGCTCGATCTGGTCGCGCTGGGTGTTGGAGTAGGACAGGTCGGTGGACAGCGTCCAGGCCGGGGTCGGCCGGAAAATGACGTTGAGGCCGCCGCCGGTGTACTCCTCCTTGCGCTCGAGGAAGTTGCCGGTGGAATCGATGGTGGTGCTGCCGGTGTGGTGCAGCAGCGCACCATCGTCGGTGACCACGCGGTTGTTGAGGTTGCGCATCATCGACGACAACGACAGGTCCGAGCGGTCTTCGGTGTAGTCGCGCTTGGAGTGCTGGTAGTCGAGGTTCACTTCCCACGCGTCGCTGGGCCGCCATTGCAGCGCGGCAAACTGCGAGTCGCGCTTGTCGTGTTCGATGAACTGGCGGTAGATGCGGCTGCTGGGCACCAGGTAGTAGGGCACGCCGTTGGCGACCTGGTTGCCGTCCACGGTGGTGCAGTTGCGGGTGGCGCCCACCACTTCGCGGCCATCGCAGGCCACCCAGGTGGAGCTGCTGGAGAACATTTCCTCCGGGTTGCTGCCTTCCAGCGCCTGCACGCCCACGGAGACGCCGAGCTTGCCGGCGCCGCCCATGTCGAACTGGTCGATGTAACTGGCGGTACCGCGCCAGCCCACGCCGTCCTTGTCCTTGAGGCGGTTGTCGTAATCCTGCCAGGTGCCGCGACCGTCCAGCTGGATGGTGCGCTTGCCGTACTCGAGCGGCTTGACGGTTTCCATGTTGACCGTGCCGGCGACGCCGCCTTCGACGAAGTCGGCGCGCTGGGTCTTGTAGATGGCCACGGTGTTGATCAGTTCGGACGGGAACTGGTTGAAGTTCACCGAGCGGTCGCCGCTGCCGTTGGTGGCCTCGCGGCCATTGAAGGTGGACGAACCGAGGAACGGGCCGAGGCCGCGGATCGAGATCTCCGACGCACCGCCCTTCTCGCGATGGGTGGAGGCGCCGGTGATGGTCTCGATGGCTTCACCGATGGACAGCGCCGGCAGGTCGCCGATGTCATCGGCGGCAAGCACGTCGGAGATGACGGTCTCCTCGCGCTTCTTGTCGATCGAGGTCTGGATGGTGCCGCGCACGCCGGTCACCTGGACCTGGTCCAGGGTGGTGGGCTGCGCGGGCGGTGACTCGGCATCCTGTGCGTGTACCAGCGGCACGGCCGCAGTGACGGACAGGGCATACAACAGCGCGCCATGCAGCGCGGTGCGGCGAAGGCCTCGTGGCGAGGCCGTACGGCGGTCATGCAACATCGTGATCTCCCTCCCAGGATGGATCGTCCGATTACACGGATTCGATCCGGAAGATTCACGGTTACTGGACCAATGTCAATGAATTGGTACTAAAGTCTACCCCTGTGATCCACCTAGACCACTTTGCGGCGAATTAATGTGCAGATGCAGCAGAAATATGCGCAAGTGGCGAACCACATGCACCTAAAGTGGTATGCGATTGTGGTTGACGCACGCATTGCCGGACCTGTTACGATCCGGGCTCGCGTTCGATGCCACGGTTGATCTGGGAGGGTAAGCCGATGACTCTGCAACATTCTCAAGCGCCACGTGCGCTGCGCCCGCTGCTGACCGCCCTGGCGTTGGGCCTTGCGGCCGGCGCATTGCCCGCCTTCGCGGCCGACCATCTGGTCCACGACGCCGCCGGGTATGCCGCAGCGACCAAAGCGCTGCAGCCGGGCGATACGGTCATCCTCGCCGACGGCGTATGGCGCGACATCGACCTGCTGCTGCGCGGTACCGGCAAAATTGGTCAACCAATTAAGCTGACGGCCCAGACCCCGGGCAAGGTGATCCTCAGCGGGCAGTCGCAGTTGCGCCTGGCCGGGTCCTACCTGGAGGTATCCAACCTGGTCTTCCGCGATGGCTGGGCACCCGGCAGCGAAGTGGTGTCCTTCCGGGCCTCGTCCAAGGAATGGGCCACCCACAGCCGGGTGACCGGGGTGGTGATCGATGGCTACAACAAACCGGACCGCCAGCAGTCGGACAACTGGGTGGGGATGTACGGCCAGGACAACCGCTTCGACCACAACCAGCTGGTGGGCAAGACCAACGCCGGCACCACCCTGGTGGTGGTACGCAACACCACCAGCGGGCTGGACAACCGCCACCGCATCGACCACAACTGGTTTGGCCCGCGCCCCAACCTGGGCAGCAACGGCGGCGAGACCATCCGCGTGGGCACCAGCACCGACTCGCAGTCCAATTCGAATACGGTGGTGGAGAACAACTGGTTCGAGCAGTGCGATGGCGAAGTGGAGATCGTGTCCAACAAGTCCGGCGGCAACCTGTATCGCGGCAACGTGTTCTTCGAATCGCGCGGCTCGATGGTGCTGCGCCACGGCCACGGCAACGTGGTCGAGCGCAATGTGTTCCTCGGCAACAACAAGGCCCATACCGGCGGCGTGCGGGTGATCAACCGCCACCAGATCGTGCGCGACAACTACTTCGAGAACATCGCCGGCGACAACTTCGCCGCCGCGCTGGCAGTGATGGCCGGCACCCGCGATGCGCCGTTGAACCGCTATGAGCAGGTGGACGATGCGCTGATCGAGCGCAACAGCTTCGTCGGCGTGCGCCAGGTGTTCCTCGGCGCCGGCCTGGACGACGAGCGCAACGCCATGCCGGTCAACAGCCGGATGCGCGGCAACCTGTTCATCGGCGATGGCAGTCGCGAGTTGCTGCGCAGCCAGGGCGACCTGGCCGGCATCGCCTTCAGCGGCAACGTGCAGAGCCCCAGCGTGTCGCCCGGCTTCTCTGCGGGAGTGAGCGCGCGGAAGGTGACCCTGCAGCGCGCGGCCAACGGCCTGCAGTACCCGGTGGACACCATCACCGCCGGTGCGCCGCGCGACCTCGCGCCGATCGCGCGCGAGCAGGTGGGCGTGGGCTGGTATCCCAAGGCGCTGACCCGTACCACGCTGGACAGTGGCGCCACCCGCAAGGTGGCGCCGGGTGAGGACACCCTCGCCCGCGCCATGGCCAGCAGCGCGCCGGGCGACCAGTTGCAGTTGCAGCGCGGCCAGTACCGCATCGACCAGGTGGTGAACGTGGACCACCCGGTCAGCGTGATCGGCCCGCGCCGTGGCCGCGCCAGCCTGCAGTTCTCGCGCCCCACCCTGTTCGAGATCCGCGCCGGCGGTTCGCTCAAGCTGGCCCGGCTGGATATCGACGGCGCCCTGGCGCCGGATGCGGCCGGCAACGCCGTGGTGCGGATCGCCCCGGGCAGCCAGGCCTTCAACTACACCCTGCTGATCGAAGACAGCCGCATCCACGGGCTCACCAGCAACAAGGCCTTCGATGTGGTCAACGCCGGCAAGGGCAGCCTGGCCGCGCGCATCGGCATGACCAACACCACGGTGGAGGACATCAGCGGCAGCGTGATCGCCGCCGCTGCCGAGACCGACGACCTGGGCACTTACAACGCCGAGCAGGTGGACATTGTTGCGTCGACGTTCCGCAACATCGCCGGGCCGCTGTTGAACCTGTACCGCGGTGGCACCGATGAAAGCACCTTCGGCCCGACGCTGCGGGTGCATGGCAACCAGCTCGACAACGTGGGCGTGGCCGCCGACACCAGCCTGCGCCTGCACGGCGTGCAGACCGCCACGCTGACCGACAACCAGTTCCTCCGCAGCGGACGCGTGCGCTTCAGCCACCGCGTCGGCGAGCCCCGCCTGGCCGCGCACGGCAACGTGCTCGACGCCACCGCGGCGATGCAGTCCGATACTCCAGCCGAGACCCTGCCATGACGCGTTCCACGCCCCTGATGCTGCTGCTGGCGGCCTCCTTCAGCGCTGCCGCGCTGCCCGCCGTTGCCGCTGCACCTGCCGGCAGCCAACAACCGGCGGCCGCTGCCAGCGCCCCGGTCCTGGTCACCGCCGCGCAGTGGCAGCAGATGCGCAGCGATGGCAGCAGGTACCCGGTGTTTGCCAAGGAGCAGCAGCGCGCCGAGCGCCTGGTGCGCGGCATGATCAAGGCCGGCATCGACGTGCCGGTGCCCAAGGACAAGGGCGGCGGCTACACCCACGAACAGCACAAGCGCAATTACCAGGCCATCCAGGCGGCCGGCGCGCTGTACCGGCTGACCGGTGACAAGGTGTATGCCGACTACGCGCGCGACCTGCTGCTGGGCTACGCCAAGCTGTACCCCGGGCTGGGCGCGCACCCGCAGGGCCGCGGCCAGATCCCCGGCCGGCTGTTCTGGCAGACCCTCAACGACTCGGTGTGGCTGGTGAGCGCGGTGCAGGGCTATGACGCGATCCGCGACAGCCTCAGCGCGGCAGACCGCAAGACCATCGACGACGGCGTGTTCCGGCCGATGGCCGACTTCCTCAGCGGTACGCCGGAGAACTTCGACAAGATCCACAACCACGCCACCTGGGCGGTGGCGGCGGTGGGCATGACCGGCTACGTGCTGCGCGACCCGACTTACGTGGACAAGGCCTTGAACGGCAGCAGGCGCGATGGCAGCGCCGGCTTCCTCAAGCAGGTGCACCAGCTGTTTTCGCCGGACGGCTATTACGAGGAAGGCCCCTACTACCAGCGCTATGCGCTGGCACCGTTCATCCTGTTCGCCAATGCGGTCCAGCGCAACGAACCGCAGCGCGGCATCTTCACGCGCCGCGACGGGGTGTTGCTGAAGGCGGTCGATTCGCTGGTGCAGAGCAGCTACGGCGGGTACTTCTTCCCGATCAACGACGCCATCCTGGACAAGGGCCTGGACACCGAGGAACTGGTGGCCGGCATCGACATCGCCTACGCGCAGACCAGCGACGCGCGGCTGCTGTCGGTGGCCAAGGCGCAAAAGCGCGTGCTGCTGTCGCCCGAGGGCCTGCAGGTGGCCCAGGCGCTGGCACAGGACAAGGCCAAGCCGTTCGCCTTCGTGCCCACCCTGCTGCGCGATGGCCCGGACGGCACCGAAGGTGCGCTGGCGATCCTGCGCATGGGCGGTGAAAACGGCCAGGCACTGGTGATGAAAAACACCAAGCAGGGGATGGGCCACGGTCACTTCGACAAGCTCAACTGGCTGTTCTACGACAACGGCCAGCGCGTGGTCACCGATTACGGCGCCGCGCGCTTCCTCAATATCGAAGCCAAGGCCGGCGGCATCTACCTGCCGGAGAACAACACCTGGGCGCGGCAGACGCTTGCCCACAACACGCTGGTGGTGAACGAGCAGAGCCACTTCGGCGGCGACTGGAAGAAGGGCCAGGCGCTGGCACCGACGCCGCTGCTGTTCGCCGCGGGCGACGACACCCAGATCGCCTCGGCGCGCATGGACGGCGCCTACGACGGAGTGAGCTTCACCCGTACCCAGGTGCTGCTGGCCCACCCCGCGCTGACCGAACCGGTGGTGCTGGACCTGCTGCGGGTCAACGGCAGCAAGGCGGCGCGCTACGACCTGCCGCTGCACTTCAACGGCCACATCATGGACGTGGGCTTCAAGGCACAGTCGGCGGTGGCCGCGCGGCCGGTGCTGGGCAAGGCCAACGGCTACCAGCACGTGTGGATCGACGCGGCAAGCGAACCCACCAGCGAGGCGCGCAGCCTGACCTGGCTGCTGGACGGGCGCTTCTATACGTACCGCTTCGCCAGCACCTCGCCCTCGCGTGCGTTGCTCGGCGAGAGCGGCGCAAATGATCCGTCGTTCAACCTGCGCCGCGAGCCGATGTTGCTGCAGCGCGTGGATGGCCAGGGCGCCACCACCTTCTATGGCGTGCTGGAGCCGCATGGCCAGTACGACGGCACCGCCGAGACCGTGCGCGGCGCCAACAGCCGCATCGATGCCATCCGCCATTACCGCGGCAAGGATGCCGATGTGCTGGTGCTGGCGCTGGCCGGCGGCAAGCAGGTGGCGGTGGGCATTGCCGATGAACCGAACAAGTCCGGCAGCCATGAGGTCAGCGGCGGTGGCCACAGCTGGCGCTGGGACGGCGGTTGGAAGCGCTTCGATACCGGCAGCGGCAAGGACGGCAAATGAAGGTCACCACCCAAGCCCGCACCTACGTCCGTTGGCTGATCGTGGCGCTCATCGCCATCGCCACGGTCATCAACTACATCGACCGCAACGCATTGGCGGTGATGTGGCCGCAGATTTCCAAGGATGTGGGCGCGACCAAGGAAGACTACGCGCTGCTGGTCACCGTGTTCATGCTGTTCTACGCCGCCGGGCAGTTCGTGTTCGGCCGGTTGTTCGACATCATCGGCACGCGGCTGGGCTTCGCCCTGTCGATCGCGGTGTGGTCGATCTCCATCGCGCTGCATTCGGTCACCCACTCCATCCTGTCCTTCAGCCTGGTCCGGGCGATGCTCGGCATCAGCGAGGCCGGTGCATGGCCGGGGGCGGTGAAGGCCAACGCCGAGTGGTTCCCCGCCCGCGAACGGGCGCTGGCACAGGGCGTGTTCAATGCGGGCGCGTCGATCGGCGCGATCGTGTCGGCGCCGTTGATCGCGGTGCTGTTCCTCTGGCTGGGCTGGCGCGGCACGTTCATCCTGATCGGTGCGATCGGCTTCATCTGGCTGCTGCCGTGGCTGATCATCTACCGCGCGGGCCCGGACAAGCACCCCTGGGTGAGCGCGGCCGAGCGCGCGTTGATCCTGGATGCACCGAGCGAGCAGCCAGCCACGCCCAGGGCCGAGTACGTGCCCAGCATGCGCCAGCTGCTGGGCCATCGGCAGACCTGGGGCATCCTGATTTCGCGGTTCTTCCTGGACCCGATCTGGTGGCTGTTCGTGTCCTGGTTGCCGCTCTACCTGGCCGACACGTTCGGCTTTGACATCAAGCAGATCGGCATCTTCGCCTGGGTGCCCTACGTGGGCGCGATGATCGGCAGCCTCGGCGGCGGCTGGTTGTCCGGGCGCCTGATCGGGGCCGGCTGGAGCGTGGACAAGGCGCGCAAGGTGGTGATCACCCTGGGCGGGGCGATCATGGCCCCGGCCCTGCTCGGCGCGGTGCTGGCCACCGACCCGGTGTGGGCCGTGGTCACCATTGCCTTCGTGCTGTTCGGCTTCCAGATCGCCATCGGCAACATCCAGACCCTGCCCGGCGACATCTTCAGCGGCAAGTCGGTGGGCTCGGTGGCCGGCCTGGGCGGCATGGCCGCGGTGGCCGGCACGCTGATCACCACCTGGCTGGTGCCGGCGATGACCCATGAATCCTATGCACCGATCTTCATCCTCGTGGCCGCCCTGGTGCCGGCCTCGTTGCTGGCGCTGTGGCTGGTGACCGGCCGCGTCGAAAAACTCGACGGCCCGGCCCGGCCGCGCTGAGCCCATCTCATTCCTTTTCCCCCAACGCACTACTGGAGCATTCCATGACCCAATTCAACGACAAGGTGGCCATCGTCACCGGTGGCGGCCGTGATATCGGCCGCGAGATCTCGCTCAAGCTGGCCGCCGCCGGTGCCAAGGTGTGCATCAACTACGCCAACGACGAGGCCAGCGCGCAGGACACCCTCAAGCAGATCGAAGCGGCCGGTGGCACTGCCATCGTGCACCGCGCCGACGTCACCGATGCCAAGGCGGTGGCCGGCATGGTCGCGGCCACCCAGGCCGCGTTCGGCCCGCAGATCGACGTGCTGGTGAACGTGGCCGGCGGCATGGTGCAGCGCCGGCCGCTGGCCGAGATCGACGAAGCGTTCTTCCACAAGGTGATGGACCTCAACATGAGCTCGGTCTACCTGACCACCCATGCAGTGGTGCCGCACATGCCCGACGGCGGTGCGATCGTGAACTTCGCCTCGCAGGCCGGCCGCGACGGCGGTGGCCCGGGCGCGGCCATCTATGCCACCGCCAAGGCCGCGGTGATGACCTTCACCCGTGCCATGGCCAAGGAACTGGGCCCGCGCGGCATCCGCGTCAACGCCCTGTGCTGCGGCATGATCGCCACCCGCTTCCATGACGAATTCACCAAGCCGGAAGTGCGCACCGCCGTGGCCGGCAACACCCCGCTGCGCCGCCAGGGCCGCCCGCAGGAAGCGGCCGACACGGCCGTGTACCTGGCCTCGGACGCGGCCGGTTTCATCACCGGTGCCAACGTGGACGTCAACGGCGGCACCTACTTCTCTTGATGGATATGTTCCGCTGACCGCCTGGGAGGGCTGCCATGCTGCGCTGGACCACTGCACTGTCGATTGCACTTGCCACCAGCGCCGCTGCGCTGCCCGCCCATGCCCAGGTCTGGGTGCCGGCATGGACCGCCTCGCCGGCACCGGACCGCCAGGATGGCACCCCGGAAGCGCCGGTACAGTTCGCGCACCAGACGGTGCGCCAGGACATGCGCCTGGCCAGCTCGGCCACGGCGCTGCGCTTCCGCATCAGCAATGAACTGGGCGATGCGCCGCTGACCATCGGCGGCGCATCGGCCCAACGCACCGGCACGGCCACCCCGGCCAAGCTGGTCACCTTCAATGGTCGCAGCGACGTGGTGGTGCCCGTGGGCGCCGCGCTGCTCAGCGACCCGGTGGCGATGACGGTGCCGGCACTGGCCGATGTATCGCTCACCGTGTATTTCCCCGAACCGACCAAGCCTGCCGTGCGGCGTACCGCGCTGCGCATCGTCGACGGCCGCCAGGCCGAGGTGGGCGACAAGGTCAAACTCGCCTACCGGCAGAACGTGGTATCGGCGGTGCTGGCCGAACGCGCCACCACGCCGGTGGTGGTGGTGGCCCTGGGCGATTCGATCACCGAGGGCGCCACCGCCACGCGCGGCAGCAACGGCGATTGGCCGGCACTGCTGTCCGCGCGCCTGCAGCAGGCCTGCCCGGACCGGGTGGTGGTGGTCAACGCCGGCATCAGCGGCAACAAGGTGATGGACCACGGCCGCAGCCACAGCGCGCTGGCGCGGCTGGACCGCGACGTGATCGCGCTGCCCCACGTGAGCAAGGTGATCGTGTTCGAAGGCATCAACGACATCCGCCACGACGGTGGCACCCCGCCCAAGGCCGGCCGCAACGCCGAGGACATGGTGCTGGGCTACCGGCAGATCGCCGAGCGCCTGCACGGCAACGGCATCGGCGCGATCGCGGCCACCATCACCCCGTTCGGGGGCTCGGACCGCTACGAGCCGACCGCCGCCGCCACCCGCACCCAGCTCAACAGCTGGATGCGCGGTGGGCGCAGCGGCTATGACGGCCTGATCGACTTCGACCAGATCCTGCGCGACCCGGCCAACCCGGAAAACCTGCCCGAGGCCATCACCCGCGACCACCTGCATCCCAACGATGAAGGTTACCGGCGCATGGCCGAGGGCATCGACCTGGGCCTGCTGGGGTGCAAGGCACGATGAGCACGCAGCAGTTCGCGCTGGCCGCATCGCACGGCCAGCGCTGGGATGCACTGGCGCTGGGCGAGGTGATGCTGCGCTTCGATCCCGGCGAAGGCCGGATCCGCAACGCGCGCCAGTTCACCGTGTGGGAAGGCGGTGGCGAGTACAACGTCGCGCGTGGCCTGTGCAGCACCTTCGGGCACCGCAGCGGCGTGTTGACCGCGCTGCCGCGCAACGAGCTGGGTGCGTTGGCCCAGCAGTTGATCCAGGCGGGGGGCGTGGATGCCAGCCAGATCGTCTGGCGCGACTACGATGGCATCGGCCGCAACACGCGCATGGGCCTGAACTTCACCGAGCGCGGCTTCGGCGTGCGCGCCCCGCTGGGCATCTCCGACCGCGCCACCTCGGCCGCCTCGCAGTTGCAGCCGCACGAGTACGACTGGGACGCGCTGTTCGGCCGCGATGGCGTGCGCTGGCTGCATACCGGCGGCATCTTCGCCGCGTTGTCCGAACACAGCGCGCAGACCGCCATCGCCGCGGTGCAGGCCGCACGCCGGCACGGGGTGGCGGTGTCCTACGACCTCAACTACCGCGCCAGTCTCTGGGACAGTCACCCCGATCCGGATGCGGCCCGGCATGCCAACTGCGCCATCGCCGCCGAATGCGACCTGCTGGTGGGCGATGAGTACTCGTTCGCGGCATGCCTGGGCATGGACCTGGCCGATCTGGGCCGGCGCGCGACGCCGATGGATGTCGGTCCGGCCGACGCCGCCGCGCAGCGCGCACTGCAGCGTTTCCCGACCCTGCAGGCGGTGGCGTTCACCCTGCGCGACGCCAGCAACGCCGCACGCAACGGCTGGGGCGGTGCGTTGCGTACCCGCGAAACCTTGTTCGTCTCGCGCACGCGCGAGGTGGACCTGCTCGACCGCGTGGGTGGCGGCGATGCGTTCGTGGCCGGCGTGGTGCATGCCCTGCTCAGTGGTAAGGGCGAGCAGGCCGCGGTGGAACTGGGCGCCGCACATGGTGCGCTGGCGATGTCCACGCCGGGGGATGGCGCGATCACCAGCCTGGCGGAAGTGGAGGCCGTGGCGCGCGGCGATGGGGCGGCGGCACGGCGTTGAGCGGGCGCATGAGCGTCCGGGCCAGGAACGCCAGCACACGCTGGCTGGAGTCACGATCGGCACGCGCATAGCCCTCTGCGGTGCCACCCACCTGGAGGTGAGGGCCGGTCTGGTGGCGGAAGGTGGTGGGCTGCAACATCTGGGTGATCAGGTGACCGGCATCGCTGTAGTAGGCCACCTCGTCGTCCATCGGCACGGCGCGCCGTGCACGCAGCCAGCGCTCGGCGACGGCGGCCATGCGACCAGAGTCGCCGAGCTGATCGTCACCACCGGCCACCAGCAGCACAGGGCCGTTGATCCGCTCGATCGGCAGCATCGCCTGTTCAAGCAGGGCGGCGTCGGCGGCGGTGGGCGCTGACCAGTCCACCGCCTCGCGGTAGGGCAGGTAGCCCAACGGCGTTCCCTTCCAGGTCAATGGCGGCAGGTCCACGCCCCGGTAGTCGGCCGGTGCCACATCGCGGCGAATCCCACGGAACGGGGCCGGGCTGCCAACCCACGAGACCACGCTGCGCAGGCGGGTGTCATGCGCGGCGGCGGCCATGGCGACGATGCCACCCCAGGATCCCCCCATCACGCCGATCCGCTCCGGATCCACGCCCGGCTGCTGCTGCAGCCACGTCACCGCATCCAGCACGGGCTCGATGGGAACGTTGATCAGGTCCTTCGGGCGTCCGTCCATACGGTAATACCCGACCGCAAGCGCGACATACCCATTGCTGGCCAGCCATGCGGCATAGGCGCTGGCCGCCTCGATCCCCCCTTCCGCGCCGCCCAGCGTCACCACCGCCGGGCGTGTGGCACCGGCACCTGCCACGTCTGCGGGCAGGTACAGACGTGCGCTGACGCCGGCCACCTGCACCACCTGCGCGACCACGCCTGGCGCCGACAGCCGCCGCTCCAGCACCCGGGAGGCGATGAGCTCGCCATCGCGCAGCACGCTCAGTCGCATCGGGACCGCCTCATACAACAGCCCATCGGGGCTGTGCCGCAGTGGCAGTGGGCTCGGCGTACCCGTGCCGGATTCCGGTTGCATCGACCACAACAACCCGGCAGCGTCGATGCCACGGTAACTGCCCTGTTCGGCGGCAGAGGTGGCGGTGTCCGCCACGCCATCCAGATCGGCGCGCAACCGCGCACTCGAGCGCCACACCTGCCCGCGTGCATCGCGCATTTCCAGGCGCAGGTCGATCGGCTCGGCCGCGTTCAAGCCGGTGACCGCAATGGAAGGCACGCGGTCACCCCGGTCACCGTGCGTGTCCACCACCAGTTCGGCGGCCTCGAGTGGGGCGCACCCCATCACGGTCAACGCGGCCAGCCATGCCAGGCGCTTGTACATATCGACTTCCTGCTGTGGAAAACGCGCAGGGTGAGGGCATTGAAGGCGGCACGGTACGCCAGGACCGGCCCGATGGTGTGAGCCGTGCAGACGCTGGCCCCAACCGGGCGTGGCGGTGCTCAGCGCGCTGCCAGGGCCTGCGCCAGGGCCGCGCGATACGTGCGGCTCACCGGGACGCGTGCGCCATCGGACAACTGCAGCATCGCATCGCCATTGCGGCGTTCGTGCAGCGCCTGGATACGGTGCGGATTGACCACCACCGAACGATGGACGCGGACCAGGCCCGCCGATGCCATCTGTTCGGCCAGCTGGCCGATGCTCTCGCGCAGCAGGTGGACCTGCCCCCCCACATGCACGCAGGCGTAGTGACCGGCCATGTCGATGTAGTCGATCTGATCCGCCTGCAGGTAATCGGTGCGTTGACCTTGGCGAACGGCCAGGCGTTCGCCCGTGGGCGCAGGGGGGGATGGGTCGATCAGGCGGCGCGCGCGCGCCACTGCCATGGCCAGGCGGTCCGGGTCGACGGGTTTGAGCAGGTAATCGGCAGCCCCCAGCGTGTAGGCCTGCAGCGCGTGCTGGGCATGCGCGGTGATGAAGATGGTGTGCGCGGCGAGCGTGGGCCACTGCCCCGCCAATGCCATGCCGCTGCCGTCGGGCAGACCGATATCCAGCAGCAGCAGATCGAAGCGACGCGAGCGCAGCAGTGCATCGGCCTGCGCCACGCTGGCCGCGGTCGCATCCACGCGCAGATCCGGATGTGCCTGCAGCAGGCTCACCAGCTTGTCACTGGCCAAGGGCACGTCCTCCACCACCAACGTGCTCAGTACCCGGCTCATGCCCATTCCTGCGCATCGATGGCAGGCAACCGCAGGCGCACCGAAAAGTGGTCGCCCTCCACCGCCGCCTGCACGCTGCCGCGCGCACCATGCAGGGCATCCAGACGCTGGCGTAGATTGCCCAGTCCGCTGCCGGTGCCTGCCGGCGGTATCTGCGGCGCCAGCCCGTGCGGATTACGCACCGACAGGCGCAGCACGCCCTCGGCCACGTCTGCGCGGACATCGATCTCCAGCGCGGCCTCGGCCTGTTCCCAGCCGCTGTGGCGCACGGCGTTTTCCAGCAGCGGCTGCAGCAGCAGGGACGGCACCTGGCACTGCCAGGCCTCGGCGGAGAGCCGCCACTGGACCGTCAGCGGCATACCGCGCAACAGCCGCTGCAGGGCCAGATAGTCGTTGGCCGCCGCGACTTCCTCGGCCAGCGTTCGCTGCGGCGGGCACGCCATGGCGTCGCGCAGCAGATCGGACAGCCCGGCCAGCGCGCGGTCGGCATCGGCCGGCCGCTGGTAGCCCAACCCGCCGATGGCATTGAGCGCGTTGAACAGGAAATGGTGGTGCAGATGCTGCCGAAGCGCGGTCTGGCGCGCCTGGTCGAGCAAGGCACCCCGCCGCCGGTAGCGCTGGACGAAGGCCAATGTCTGGCCCAGCCCGATCACCGCCACGAAGGTGGGGGCGGCGAACAACGCGGTCGCCGCAATCGCGCGTACCGCGGCGGTGCGGTCGGGCAGGCTGCCCCAGGGATGCAATTGGCTGAGCCAGCTGCCCAGCACCCACCCCGCCGCCGACAGCAGGGGGGTCACCCCCGCCCCCAGCAGCAACAGGCAGGCACCGTGGCGCAGGTCGCGCCCCATGCCCAGTGGCCAACGCCGGCACAACCTCCACAGCACCGGCGTGGCCAGCAGCCACGGCAGCTGGCTGCCCGCCATGAACCACAGCGCGGCTGGCCATCCACCTGCTTCGCCGCCGACGGTCTGAGCCAGGTACACCGCCGGTACGCTGCTGGCGAACAGCACCGCCCACAGCGCCAACGCATAGCGCAGCGGGGGGATGGGGGCGGTCGTCTGCGACACGGGGGACGGGCTGGAATCGGCGGGGCGCATCACGCTGCACGGGCCAGTGATCGGGCACCGGATTGTCGCAGGGGTCGCAGCATGCGGCTACGTGGCGCGAGGGGCCATCGACACCTGCTCCAGTGCCCTGCGCGCCGACACCGTCAATGGCGCCGGCAACGCGTCGGCGGTGAACCAGTCCAGCGCGAGCAACGCGTCGGGCTCCTTCACCGAAGCGATGGTGGCGTCGAGCGCGTGCACCAGATACACCGGGGCCACCCAATGCTGCCCCAGTGCCGGCTCGAAGTGGTCGACCACGCAGAGCAGGCGCGTCACTGCGACGCGCAACCCGGTTTCTTCCTCCACCTCACGCACCACGGCATCTTCGACCTTCTCCATCCAGTCCACCTTGCCGCCGGGCAGCCCCCAATGCCCCTGCTCGGGCGGACGCCCGCGCTGGACCAGCAGGATCGCGCCATCGGCGCGCTGGATCACGGCACCACAGCCGAGGCGGGGCTGCTGCAGATCAGGGGACTGGGGCATCGGGCATCTCCATGGCGGTGCCTCATTATCCCTCGGGCCCCGCGCCTGAATCGCGCCCACGAAAAAGGCCCGGCACTGCCGGGCCTTTCCTGCCACGCCGATCAGGCGCGTGGCGATGCGGTCACGCCGGGATTACCAGCTGAAGCGCGGGCCGACCGACCATTCCTTGTCACCATGGCGATCCATCTTGATGTCGCCGTTGATGCCCCAGTTCTGGTTCAACTTCACCTGGCCACCCAGGCGGCCGTAGAACTCGCCATCCGGATTGACGCCGTGCTTCTTGCTGTAATCCTCGTAGCCGGCCATTGCATAGACTTCGGCGTGCTGGCCGAACGCGGTACGGATACCGGCTTCAGCGCTGTAGCCGTTGAAGTCCAGGCCTTCCTTCGGGTCGAACTTGTTGTAGGCAACGCGGCCCACGAAGTCGGTGCTGTTGCCGATTTCCTGGTTGTAGCCAACGCCGACGCGCCACTGGTCAACCTTGAAGTTGCCGATGTCGGTCTTCTGCTGGCTGTACTCACCGAAGGCGTGGAAGTTCGGCAGGAACGCGTAGGAACCCTTCACGCCCCAACCATCGGCCTTGCCGCCGTCTGCGTCGGTCTTGACGTAGTCGCCTTCGGCGTAGTTGTAGGACAGGCCTTCAGCAGCGGACGCGGCGAACGGCAGGGCGGCGGCGAGCGCCAGGGCAATCAACGAAGTCTTCATGGGGGTACACCTCTGTCTTGAACTGCTTGCAGCCAGCGCGTACGCCGCTCTGCATCGGGAATGTAAATTCTCCGTTATTCGCCACAACCCGCCCTGAAGTCGACACGTTTCATATCGGTGGATTTTTGGCGGGGGTTCAGTTGCACTCTGGCATATACGCGCGCGCCGCGATTTCAGCGGTAAAACAGCGCTGCAACGTGCAGGCGGCGTGAGCGTGGGACGTCGGCAACGCGAGCATCAGGCAGGACAGGCGCGGGATGCGGCGACACGCCAGCATCGGCAAACAGCAAGATGGAATCTGGTCACGACGATGCCCTTGCGGGGCGTCACGCGTTGGGGAAGCCGCTCTTGGGGAGTAGTCGGCTAACGCGTCCATCCTCCGTAATACACCGGCGACGCGCCGTGGCGTCACTGCTCGGTAGCGCGTAGTGGCTTCCTTTCCGGCTCCCCATAGTCGGCGGAATAACCCGCGGCGGCTATCAGGATCTTCCTCGCCAGCGTTAGGACTTTTCTGACCCCCGTACGCGAGGGGAGGTATGCGTATTGCGTAACCTATTGAAAGACTTGTTCTTTCAACGTCGCGCCGGGCGGCCATCACACGGATGGGGCGGGGTCAGGGCAAAGTGTCGATCTCCCCTCCCCCCGTTCGTCGTTTGCAATGAAGGCGCCCATCCCGGTGCGCCATCTGGAGCTGACCATGGCGTATATCGATGGCTTCGTGATTGCCGTCCCCACCGCGAACAGAGAGGCATTCCTCAAGCACGCGCAGATGGGCGATGCGATCTGTATCGAGCACGGGGCCACCCGCGTGGTGGAGTGCTGGGGCGACGACGTGCCACGCGGCAAGCAGACCGACTTCTACCGTGCGGTGGAGGCCAAGGACGATGAGACCGTGCTGTTTTCCTGGATCGAATGGCCGGACAAGGCCACCCGCGATGCCGGCATGCAGAAGATGATGGAGGACCCGCGCATGAACCCGGAAAACAACCCGATGCCGTTCGACGGCAAGCGGATGATCTACGGCGGCTTCGTGCCGGTGGTGGAACTGGGCGGGAAGTAGGCACTTCATCCCCGCCACACCGTGGCCTCATCGTTCTCCCACGCGCAGGCAGGACCCTGACCCCTCCACGGTCATCGGTCCTGCCGCCATGTCTTCCTTCGCCGGCCACGCCCTCGCCGGGGTTACCGCCTACCTGTGCAGCACCGGGGGCGCGCGGGCGCGGGCGCCATCGCGATGGGCGGTGGTGCCGTTCGTGTTCGTCGCGGTCTGTCCGGACCTGGACTATCTGGGGGTCTGGCTGCTCGGCTACGGCGCACACCCGCGCATCACCCACAGCCTGCTGTTCGCGCTGGTCGCGGCGGTGGCGGTGCAGTGCGTGGCGAGGGCCGCCGGCAACACGCAGCCGCTGCGGTGGCTGCTGCTGGCGAGCGTGTCGCACCCGCTGCTGGACCTGCTGGTGGGCGCGCATCCGGTGCCGCTGTTCTGGCCGCTGCAGGACGGGGTGGCGGTGCGCGGCGTGCTGCCCAGCGCGGGTGCGCTCAGGGTCGGCAATGCCTACCTGTGGCGCAACCTGCTGATCGAACTGGGGGTCTTGCTGCCGGTGTTCGCCGCGCTGGTCGCGCTGGCACGGGGCCATGCGTGG
>Ga0213827_1000707_pt1 | contig 23161 bp, 23 predicted proteins | sample MC6MC0898MG_FD_180669 | JGI IMG/M metagenome (GOLD analysis project Ga0213827, IMG submission 180669) | Enriched soil aggregate microbial communities from Iowa State University, Ames, United States - MC6-MC0898-MG | ecosystem: Environmental > Terrestrial > Soil > Unclassified | place: USA: Iowa...
ATAGTTGGTGGTCAGCGCGATCAGCACCGACCAGGCCACGCCGATCGCACGGCCGACCACGTCCGGCAGGAAAGCCACGACGACCATCAGCACCAGGGTGATGCCCAGGATGGTCAGCGCCTTGCGCCACATGCCCAGGATCAGCAGGTAGATCCAGCTGAAGAACAGGGCGAAGAAGTTGAAGTTGACCTTGATCTTCTGGCCGAACGGCAGCGTCTTGTACGCGGCCTTGAAGGTTGGCGAATTGGGGGCGCCGTGCTGTTCGAAGAAGTTGAAGCGGAACTGCCACTTGGGGCTGTAGGGGGAAGCAGTGTTGGAATCCATATCCGAATCGTGTGTTGAAAACGATTACATGATAGCGGCAAGCTCTTGATTAACGCCAATTTTTCGACGCTTCCTGTCACTGTTGGCACGGACTGCGGGCACCGTCACACATTCGTCCCGGTTTTCCGATAGGGTGCGCAATCCGCGCGGCCGGAAGCCCCGCGGGTCAAGAGAAGTCAACGAGATGCCAGACCATGTCCATTGATGTGATGCCCCACGAGCGCCCCGCGGCAGGACCGCAGATCACCCCATGTCCGGTTGCTACCCAGGCGCAGCACCTGCTCGCCCAGCTGCAGTTCTCGCAGGTGAGCGCACGTGCGCTGTCACGCCCGCCGGTCGACACCGACCTGGCCACCGCCGCCACCGTCGCCTGAGCTGACCCCGCCGCCCGTCCCACGCCGGAGCGGCCTCGGGACCGTGTGGGGGGCGAAAACTGCGCACCACCGGCGCCGCCGGATCCTGCGAAGTCCATTGCAGCCACTCACGTTGCGCTTGGCCCCGGACCCACATCCGGCGCCAAGATGAATGGGCAGAGGTCCGTGGCACAGGGCCTGCGCGCCTGCGTCCGGGCGGGGGCCGGGACTTGTCTCGATCCAAAAGCTGAATGCGGAGAAATCCCCAGTCAGCCCTTCGCGCGCACCTTACATTTCGCGCCATAGACTGAGCCGCATTTTTCGTCTCAAGTCGGTTTGGAGAGTTCGTGGGTTCCGGTAGTCACAGACATACGCTGCGTGCCGGTCTCCGGCCCGCACCGACAGGACGCATGCATGCCATCGCGCACGCTGGGCTCAGGACGCCCCATTCCACACTTGGCACCCCCGGCCTGGCACGCCCTGCACAGGGACACCGCGCATGAGTATCCAGACCCTCACCGCCCCGCTGGACGCCGGCCGGGCGACGTTGCCGGCCGAGTCGCCGTTGGCGATGCCCGAGCAGTCCCTGCGCGAGGGCCAGCTGCAGGTGCCGCGCCAGCGCACCTCGCCGCGGATGATCGGGCTGCGCCGTTTCTACATCCTGGGTGGCACCGCGGCGATGACCGCCGCCGCCAGCCGGATGATGTGGAAGGTGCTGGCCGTCAACGGCATCAGCGTGCTCGAGGCCTGCCTGCTGGTGCTGTTCGTCGGCCTGTTCGCGTGGATCGCGCTGTCCTTCGCCGGGGCCGTGGCCGGCTTCCTGACCGCCGTGTTCGATCGGGGCTACAAGCTGGGCATCGACCCGGATGCACCGCTGCCGACCGTGCACACGCGCACCGCGCTGTTGATGCCTACCTACAATGAAGATCCGCGCCGGCTGCTGGCTGGCCTGCAGGCGATCTATGAGTCCGTGGCCGAGACCGGCCAGCTGGCGAACTTCGACTTCTACGTGCTCAGCGACACCCGGCGCGATGACATCGGGCAGGCTGAGGAAGAAGCCTTCCACGCGCTGTGCGATGCCGTGGGCGGGCACGACCGCATCTTCTACCGTCGCCGCGGCGACAACAGCGGGCGCAAGGCCGGCAACATCGCCGATTGGGTCCGCCGCTTCGGCGGCGCCTACCCGCAGATGCTGATCCTGGACGCCGACAGCCTGATGACCGGCGACACCATCGTGCGCCTGGTCGCGGGCATGGAGCACAACCCGGATGTCGGGCTGATCCAGACCCTGCCGGCGGTGGTCGGCGGGCGCACCCTGTTTGCCCGCATGCAGCAGTTCGGCGGGCGCGTGTACGGCCCGGTGATCGGCCGCGGCGTGGCGTGGTGGCATGGCGCGGAGAGCAACTATTGGGGCCACAACGCGATCATCCGGACCCAGGCCTTCGCCGAGCAGGCCGGCCTGCCGTCGCTGCCGGGCAAGGAGCCGTTTGGCGGGCACGTGCTCAGCCACGATTTCGTCGAAGCCGCGCTGATGCGCCGTGGCGGCTGGGCCACCCACATGGTGCCCTACCTGAAAGGCAGCTATGAGGAAGGCCCGCCGACCCTGACCGATCTGCTGGTCCGCGACCGCCGCTGGTGCCAGGGCAACCTGCAGCACGCCAAGGTGGTCGGCTCCAAGGGCCTGCACTGGGTCAGCCGGATGCACATGCTGGTCGGCATCGGCCATTACTTCACCGCGCCGATGTGGGCGATGCTGATGCTGATCGGCATCGCGATTCCGCTGTTCCAGGGCGGCATCGACCTCAATGAAGTGCTGCATCTCTCGCCCGGCGTCTACTGGCGCCACCAGGATGAGACCCAGGTGATCCGCATGTTCGCGATCACCATGGTGGTGCTGCTCTCGCCCAAGGTACTGGGCTACCTGGCGATGCTGCTGGAGCCGGTCGAACGCCGTGGCTGCGGTGGCACGATCCGGGCCTTTATTTCGATGCTGCTGGAGACCATCCTCGCCGCGCTGATGGCGCCGGTGGTGATGTACGTGCAGTCGCGCGGCGTGGCCGAAGTGCTGGCGGGCAAGGATTCGGGCTGGGATGCACAGCAGCGCGACGATGGCGGGGTGTCCTGGCTGGCGCTGGCACGTGGCTATGGCGGGCTGAGTGTGTTCGGTCTGTTCATGGGGGCACTGGCGTATGCCGTCTCGCCCTCGCTGGCAGCGTGGATGGCACCGGTGGTGATCGGTATGGTGCTGGCGATTCCGGTGGTGGGCTTCACCTCCTCGCGCACCGCCGGCGTCTGGATGCACCGGCTGGGGCTGATGGAGATTCCGGAAGAATCGGCACCGCCCAAGGTGCTGGTGCGCGCGGCCGAACTGCGCCGTGCGGCCGCCGAGGCGCACCCGGCCGGCTGAGCCCTGCGTTGCCGCGATCAGCGCCCCATTGCAGCGGGGCGCGGTCATAATGCGGCTTGAACGTACTGGAGCCGCCTGATGCTGGATACTGTGGAAAACGAAACCGGCGCCGACCCGCAGTGGTCGGTGCTGTGGCTGCATGGCCTGGGTGCCGATGGCCATGACTTCGCCCCGATCGTGCCCGAACTGGTGCGCCCGCACTGGCCGGCGATCCGCTTCGTGTTCCCGCATGCGCCGGTGCAGCCGATCACGATCAACAACGGCGTGCCGATGCGCGCCTGGTACGACATCGTCAGCATGGACTTCCGTTCGCGCGCCGACAGTGCCGGCGTGGATGCATCGATCGTGGAGCTGGAGCTGCTGATCGAGCGCGAGATCGCCCGCGGCATTCCAGCAGAACGCATCCTGCTGGCCGGCTTCTCGCAGGGCGGGGCGGTGATCCTCAGTGCCCTGTTGCGCCGCACCCGTCCGCTGGCCGGGCTGATCGCGCTGTCGACCTATCTGCCGGATCCGGCCAAGGCCGCTGCCGCGCGCGTGGCCGATGCCATCAGCGTGCCGGTGTTCATGGCCCATGGCACGCAGGACCCGGTGATTCCGGTGGCGATTGCCGAGCACACCGCACAGACGCTGAGTGCGCTCGGCCTGCCGGTGGAGTGGCACACCTATACGATGGCCCACCAGGTCTGTGCCGAGGAACTGGGCGCACTGGGCAACTGGCTCGAGGCGCGTTTCGCCGCCTGACCGCATGAACGACCCGCGCCAGCAGTCCTGGTTGCCCGAACTGTGCCGCCTGCCGCGCCTGGCGGCGATGCTGGGGTTGGCCGAGCTGGTGGTCGTCGTGGTGGCGCTGGCGCCCGACGGCAGTCGCCACTGGACGCTGCCGGACTTCCTGTCTGCCAGCGGCTTCGCATTGTGGCTGGCGCTGGCGGTGACGGTCAGCCTGTGCAGCGTGCGCGCGATGCTCTCGCGCCTGCCCGAAGTGCCGGGCATGGTGCTGGTGGTGCTGATGACCGGGCTGATCGCCGGTGCGTGTGCGGCGATCGTGCATGCGCTGTACGGTGTGCTCGGCGGCAGCAGCTTTGCGCAGGCGGTCGGCTTCTGGCGGTTCACGCTGGGCAGTGCGGCGATGACCGCGCTGATCACCGCCCTGGCGCTGCGCTACTTCTACGTCAGCGATCGCGGCAGCGCGCAGATGCTGGCCAACGCACGGGCCCAGGCCGATGCATTGCAGGCACGGATCCGGCCGCACTTCCTGTTCAACAGCATGAACCTGATCGCCAGCCTGCTGCGTCGCGATCCGGACGTGGCCGAGCGCGCGGTGCTGGACCTGTCGGATCTGTTCCGCGCTGCGCTCGGGGCCGGCGATGGCGACTCCACTTTGCAGGCCGAGTGCGAACTGGCCGAGCGGTATCTGTCGATCGAGTCGCTGCGGTTGGGCGAGCGCCTCAAAGTGATCTGGCTGCGCGACGAGCCGCTGCCGTGGTCGCTGCCGATGCCGCGGCTGGTGCTCCAGCCGCTGGTCGAGAACGCCGTGCTGCATGGGATCTCGCGGGTGCCGGCGGGCGGCACGATCGTGCTGGCGCTGTCCAGCGATGGAACGCATCTGCGCATCCGCGTGCGCAACCCGGCACCGGATCCGGCCACGCGCGGGCTGCCGCTGCTGCAGGGCGCCGGCCACGCACAACGCAACATCGCCCACCGCCTGGCCTGGCGCTTCGGCCCGGCCGCGCGGATGACGGGGGCGTGGGCCGACGGCTACTATGCTTGCGAAATCACGGTCCCGGTCGAGTGAGGAAAGTGTCTTGAAGGTGGTGATCGCCGACGACGAACCGCTGGCCCGCGAGCGCCTGCGCGCCCTGCTCGCCGACCAGGCGGGCATCGAGGTCGTGGCCGAGGCCGAGAACGGCGAACAGGCGCTGCATGCCTGCGCGGAACTGCAGCCGGACCTGGTCCTGCTCGACATCGCCATGCCCGGCCTGGACGGGCTGGAGGCCGCGCGTCATCTGGCCACCTTCGAACCACGGCCGGCGGTGGTGTTCTGCACCGCATACGACGCGCATGCGCTGTCCGCATTCGAGGCGGCGGCCATCGACTACCTGATGAAGCCGGTGCGCCCCGAGCGTCTGGCTGCCGCGCTGGAGCGTGCGCGGACCTTCCTGGCCGGCCGCAGCGGCCCGGCGACCGCCGCCAGCCAACAGGCCCGCACCCTGCTGTGCGCACGCCTGCGCGGCAGCCTGCGGCTGATCCCGGTCGAGGACATCCACTACCTGCAGGCCGAAGAGAAATACGTGGTCGTGCACCACGCCCGCGGCGAAGACCTGCTGGAAGAATCGCTGAAGTCGCTGGAAGAAGAGTTCGGCAACCGCTTCGTGCGCATCCACCGCAATTGCCTGGTCGCCCGGCACGAACTGGTCGAGCTGCGACGAAATGGCGCAGGCCAGGTCCAGGCGGTCCTGCGGCATGGCCACGGGCCGCTGGAAGTCAGCCGCCGCTGCGTGGCCAGCCTCAAACAGGACCTCAAGCACCTCTGAGCGAGGGCGGAGCCACGGCCTTCCCATCGGCCCCGGCCGGCAGTGACCGTTGGTCGATACGCCTCTGTGCGTCGATAATGGCGCCATGAAGACCCTGCGCATCGCCACCCGAAAGAGCCCGCTTGCCCTGTGGCAGAGCGAATATGTCGCCGACCGCCTGCGCCAGGCGCATCCCGGGCTGGACGTGGTGCTGGTCCCGATGAGCACGCGCGGCGATGAGGTGCTGGACCGTTCACTCGCGGCGATCGGTGGCAAGGGCCTGTTCCTCAAGGAACTGGAGCTGGCGATGCTGCGCGGTGAAGCCGATTGCGCCGTGCATTCGCTCAAGGACGTGCCGATGGAACTGGACGCGCCGTTCGCGCTGCCGGCGATGCTGACCCGTCATGACGCGGCCGATGGATTCATTTCCAACCTGTACGCCTCGCTGGAGGCGCTGCCGATCGGCGCGCGGGTGGGTACCTCGTCGCTGCGCCGCCAGGCCCAGCTGCGCGCGCTGCGCCCCGACCTGGACCTGCAGGACCTGCGCGGCAACGTCAACACACGCTTGGCCAAGCTCGACAACGGCGGCTACGACGCGATCGTGCTGGCGGTGGCCGGGCTGGAGCGCCTGGGACTGGGCAACCGCATCGTGGCGCGCCTGGCCGCACCGGACTGGTTGCCGGCCCCGGCGCAGGGCGCGGTCACGGTGGAATGCAACGGCGAGGACGCGGCAGTGATGGGCCTGTTCGCGGCGCTGGACGATGCCGACACGCGTGCCTGCGTGGAAGCCGAGCGCGCCATGAACCGCGCGCTGCACGGCAGCTGCCACGTGCCGGTGGCCGGCTTCGCGCAATGGGAAGGCGAGGAACTGTTCCTGCAGGGGCTGGTCGGCGGTGTCGCCGATGGCCGCATCGTGCGCGCCGAGGCACGTGGCCCGGCCAGTGATCCGGAAACGCTGGGCCAACGTGTCGCGCGGGGTCTGCTGGATGCCGGTGCCGGGGAACTGCTGGGCGTTTGAATCCAGGCGAGTGCCGGCCAGCGGCCGGCACTGCATCACGCGGTGGGCGCGGGGCGCCCGCCTGGATTACTTGAACTTGTAGACCACGTTCATCGTGGTCAGCGTGTCGGTCTTGCGCTTGTCATCGGCGACGTCGCTGTTGTGACGCGCCTGCCAGCCGGCCTTCAGCGCCAGATGCTCGTTCATGCTGACCGACACGCCGAAATCGTTCTGCGCGAAGGTGTTGTACGACCCCGATTCGACCAGCAGCGTGTTCACCAGGTCGGTGTTCGGGGTCAGCGTGTACTTGAGATCGAACAGGCCACGGCCGATCAGGCCGGTGCGGGTCGAGTCGTCTTCGGTGTTGTGGGTGCGGCGCACACCGGGACCGATCTGCGCATCCATGTAGAAGCGCTCGGCGTCGATGATCCGGGTGCCGTAACCCAGACCGAACGAACTCTGGCGGTCGTAGGTGGCGAAATCGTCGCGCTCGTAACGCACCGTGGCGGTGATCTGGCGGTGTTCGCCCAGCTGCAGCGCGCTACCGGCACTGCCGGTGTAGCGGTTGGCGGTGGTGTTGCGGCGGCGGATGGTGGTGCCGTCGTCATTGGTATCGGTGTACTCCGAGCGCGAGCGCAGGCCGAACAGGTCCATGCTGTGCACCCAGTCATCGTCGGTGTAGCGCAGGCGCAGACGACCGTTGAAGCTCTCGGTATTGCTGTTGCCGCGGGCCGAGGCAAAGCCCAGTTCACCGCCACTGCCGCTCCAGGGGGAGGTCATCGCCGCCAGTTCGGCAACGTCCTGTGCATAAACCGCCGGGGCGCAGAGCAGCAGGGGAACAAGCAACGAAACGCGCAGGGACATCAACGGTTCTCCGTGATCGGACAAGGGGGAGGGACAACAAGGGGGGGATGATACTTGATGCGTTCAGCGTCACATTCGGCTAAGCGCCCCGGCTTTAGGGCACGTTCGGCCTCGGCCCCTGTTCAGGGAATATCGATGCGCAGTGAGGCGTCATCGAAGCGCGAATAGGTCACGGTGATCCGGAACGGCTGCCCGTTGGTCTCACCCTTGCGCTCGATCTGCACCGGCAGGCCCTGCGCATTGATCCAGTACAGCAGGCCGTCGGGCGCTGCGGTGGCGTGGCGGACCTCGTATTTGTGCGCGCGCTGGCCACCGGCCCGTTCCTCGCCGAGGTCGCGCACCTGCAGCTGGGCCGGCTCCAGATCGGCCGGCAATGGATTGCGCCACTGGGCCAGCATCCCTTCGGGCACCGGGATCTGGCGCACTTCGCCGGCCCGCTGCAGGAAGAAGGTGCCGCCGACGATCGTCTGCGGGCCGTCGTCGGTGATCAGGCGGTAGCGGTCCGGGGCCACGTAGTCCAGCTGCGCCTCCACGGCGCGCGGGCCCTGCATCTTCATCACCGCATGGAAGCTGCGCAGCTGGCCGAAGCGCTGGCTGGCGGCCAGCACGGTGCCGACCGGGTCAGCGGCCTGCGCGGTTGCGGCAGGCACTGCGGCCACAGGCGTTTCAGTGCGCCCACAGCCACTGAGCAGCAGGGCGGCGGCGGACAGGGCAAGGGCGGGCAACAGGCGCATGACGGGCGGCAGCAGGCGGTGGGGGCCCCACGATAGCCGAAGATGCAGCTCAAGCCGCCACAACGACGGCGACTCGGACATAATCGGGTCATGGACCGATATGAACGCATCAACGCCCTGCATCGCCTGCTCAAGTCCGCCCGTTACCCGGTAACGGTGGCGGCACTGCAGGAAAAACTGGAGTGTTCCCGCGCGACTGTCTACCGCGACCTGGCCTTTCTGCGCGATGCGCTGATGGCGCCGGTGGAAGGCGATGGCGAGGCGGGCTTCCGCTACCAGGCCGACGAAAGCGACCGCTTCGAGCTGCCGGGCCTGTGGCTGAGCTCGGAAGAACTGCATGCGCTGCTGGCCTCCCAGCACCTGCTCTCGCGTACGGGGGGCGGCGTGCTGTCCTCGGTGCTGGCCCCGCTGCAGCAGCGCATCGAAGGCCTGCTGGCCGCGCAGGCCGGCGTTTCGACCTGGCCGGTCGACCGGGTCCGGGTGATCCCGCACCGCGGCCGCAAATTCGATGAGGCCAGCTTCCGTGCGGTGGCCTCGGCGGTGCTGGAGCGCAAGCAGCTGGCCTTCGAGTACCGGGCCCGTTCGACGGATGAGGCGACCCAGCGCACCGTGTCGCCGCAGCGCATGACCCATTACCGCGACAACTGGTACCTCGATGCCTGGGACCACGGCCGCGAAGGCCTGCGCAGCTTCGCGGTGGACCGCATCTACAAGGCACGCGTGATCGATACCACCGCGCGCGATGTGGATGAGAGCGAGCTGGACGAGCAGCTGGGTGCCAGCTACGGCATCTTCTCCGGGCCGCCCAAAGGCTGGGCCACCATCGTGTTCAGCGCCAAGGCTGCGCGCTGGGTGGCCGATGAGCACTGGCATTCCAAGCAGCAGGGCCGCTTCCTGCCCGATGGCCGCTATGAGCTGAAACTGCCTTACAGCGTTTCGCGCGAGCTGCTGATGGATGTGCTGCACTACGGCTCGGACGCGGAAATCGTCGAGCCGGTGATGCTGCGCGAACAGGCCAAGGCATTGCTGGCCCTGGCGCTGACCAGCTACGAGTAAGCCGGCCCGGCCGGCATCGGCTCATGCCGTGGGGTCATATGCCCCGGATTCCGCAAGGGCCGGGGCGTGCGGTATCGTGGGGCGCTGCTGCCCTTACGGATCCCGCTGCCCCCATGAAAAAGTACCTGCTGCTCCCGTTGCTTGCCGCCTCGCTGGCCCTGGCCGCCTGTGGCAAGCCGGCCAACGATTCCAAGAAGCTGGTGGTCGCCGCTACCGCGGTGCCGCACGCCGAGATCCTCGCCGTGGTCAAGCCGATCCTGGAAAAGGAAGGCCTGACCCTGGACGTGCGCGTATTCAATGATTACGTGCAGCCCAACGACCAGCTGGTGCAGAAGCAGGTCGATGTGAACTACTTCCAGACCGAGCCCTACCTGGACGCCTACAATCGCGACCGCAAGACCGACCTGGTCAAGGTGATCGGCGTGCACATCGAGCCCTTCGGTGCGTACTCGCGCCGCTTCAAATCCCTCGATGCGCTGCCCAACGGCGCCGACGTGGTGATTCCCAACGACCCGAGCAACAACAGCCGCGCGCTGATCCTGCTGCACAAGGCCGGCGTGATCACGCTCAAGGACCCGACCAATGCGTTGGCGACCCAGCGCGACATCATCGCCAACCCGAAGCAGCTCAAGTTCCGCGAGCTGGACTCGGCGATGCTGCCGCGCGTGCTGGACCAGGTGGACCTGGCCCTGATCAACACCAACTACGCGCTGGATGCCGGGCTCAACCCGACCCAGGATGCGCTGGCGATCGAAAGCAAGGATTCGCCGTACGTGAACTTCCTCGTTGCCCGCCCGGACAACAAGGACGATGCCCGCGTGCAGCAGCTGGCCAAGGCCCTGACCGGCCCGGAAGTGAAGGCTTTCATCGCCGAGAAGTACAAGGGCGCGGTCCTCCCGGCGTTCTGAGGGGTCACCCCACGCGGAAGCCCATCGTCGCTTCGACCGCCTGCTGCCAGCCGGCGTACAGCGCCTCGCGCTGATCCACCGGCATCTGCGGGGTGAAGCGGCGGTCCACCGCCCACTGCTCGGCGATGTCCGCCCGGCTGCTCCAGAAGCCCGTGGCCAGCCCGGCCAGGTAGGCAGCGCCCAGCGCGGTGGTTTCGGCCACCTGCGGGCGCAGCACCGGCACGCCCAGGATGTCGCTCTGGAACTGCGCCATGAAGTCGTTGGCGATCGCACCGCCATCGGCGCGCAGTTCCTTCAGCTCGATGCCCGCATCGGCCTGCATCGCGGCCAGCACGTCGCGGGTCTGGTAGGCCATTGATTCGACCGCCGCGCGGATGAAATGCTCCTTGGTGGTGCCGCGGGTCAGCCCGAACATCGCCCCGCGCACATCGCTGCGCCAGTACGGGGCGCCCAGTCCCACGAACGCGGGCACCAGGTACACACCGCCGTTGTCGGCGGCACGTTCGGCGTAGGCCTGGCAATCGCTGGATTTGCCGAACATGCGCAGCCCGTCGCGCAGCCACTGCACCACCGAGCCGGCGACGAAGATCGAGCCTTCCAGCGCGTATTCCACACGGCCGTCGATGCCCCAGGCGATGGTGGTGAGCAGGCCATTCTCGGACACCACCGCCTTGTCCCCGGTGTTCATCAGCATGAAACAGCCGGTGCCATAGGTGTTCTTGGCCATGCCCGGTTCGAAGCAGGCCTGGCCGAACAGCGCGGCCTGCTGGTCGCCGGCGATACCGGCGATGGGCAGGTGCTGGTCGAAAAAGAACTGTGCCTGGGTGGTGGCATACACCTCGCTGGAGCTGCGCACCTGCGGCAGCATCGCGCGCGGAATGTTGAACAGCGCCAGCAGCTCGTCATCCCACTGCAGCGCATGGATATCGAACAGCAGCGTGCGCGCGGCATTGGTGACATCGGTGACGTGCGCCTGGCCGCCACTGAGGTTCCAGATCAGCCAGCTGTCGATGGTGCCGAACAGCAGCTCGCCGCGTTCGGCACGTGCCTGCGCGCCCTCGACGTGGTCGAGGATCCAACGGATCTTGGTCGCGGAAAAATAGGCATCGATCAACAGCCCGGTCTTGCGCCGGATCAGCGGCTCGTGACCCTCGGCCTTGAGCTGCTCGCAGATCGCATGGCTCTGCCGCGACTGCCACACCACGGCGTTGTGGATCGGCTGGCCGGTGGCCTTGTCCCAGACCACGGTGGTTTCGCGCTGGTTGGTGATGCCGATGCCGGCGATCGTGCGCGGGTCCACCTGATGGCGGTTCAACAGTTCGGTGATCGTGGTGTAGACGCTGGTCAGGATCTCGCGCGGGTCATGCTCGACCCAGCCCGGCTGCGGGAAGATCTGGGTGAACTCGCGCTGCGCGCTGCCGGCGATGCGCCCGGCACGGTCAAACAGGATGGCGCGCGAACTGGTCGTGCCCTGGTCGATGGCGAGCACGTAGTGCTTGTCCATGGTCTGCTCCGTGGAAATCGATGCCGTAAGGCGTGACAGGTGTACAGCCTACGGCATCGAAACGCGCGCCTGCAGCGTGGCCGCCAAGGCCTCGCGCTGGCGGGGATCCAGTCGCAGGCCCAGATGGCCGCGGCGCCACAGCACATCGTCGGCGCTGCGCGCCCATTCGTGTGCGATGAGGTAGTCCAGCTCGCGGTCGTACAGGCCGCCGCCGTGGTCCTGGCCCAATGCGTCGAGCGTCTGCGCATCATCGAGCAGCCGCATCGCACGCGTGCCGTAGCTGGCGGCCAGGCGCTGCAGCAGGGCAGGGGGCAGGCCAGGGTGACCGCGCAGCAGTGCATCGGCCACCTCGGCGGCCGTGCCGCCATCGCCCCCCGGCAACGGCGGCCCGCCGGCCGTCCACGCCGCACCCATCTCCGGCAGCGAGGGTGACAGGCGCCCCAAGGCGTCCTCGGCCAAGGCGCGGTAGGTGGTGAGCTTGCCGCCCAGCACGCTCAGCAGCGGCGCGCCGGCGGTATCCACGTCCAGCCGGTAATCGCGCGTGACCCGCGACGCATCGCGGTGATGGTCGGCCAGCAGCGGGCGCACCCCGCTGTAGCGCCAGACGATGTCTTCGGCGCGCACGGGCGCCCGCAGGAACCGGTTCACCGCGTCGAGCAGATAGGCCTGCTCGTCGGCGCGGGGCTGCACCTGCGCCGGATCGCCGTCGTAGTCGGTATCGGTGGTGCCGATCAGGGTGAAGTCCTGTTCAAAGGGAATCGCAAACACCACCCGCTGGTCGGGTTGCTGGAACAGGTAGGCGCTGTCATGCGCGAACAGGCGCGGCACCACCAGGTGGCTGCCCTGCACAAGCCGCAGCCCGAGCGGTGCATCCAGCCCGGCGCGTTGCAGGACCGTGCCGGCCCAAGGCCCGCTGGCATTGACCACGCACCGGGCGCGGATGCGCTGCACGGCGCCGGTGGCCGTGCGCAGTACCGCCCACCAGTGATCGCGGTGGCGGATCAACTGTTCGCAGCGGGTGCGCGTGCGGATCTCGGCACCACGCTCGTGCGCGTCCAGTGCGTTGAGCACCACCAGCCGCGCATCGTTGACGCGCGCGTCGGCATATGTGAAGCCGGTCCGGTAACCCGGCTGCAACGTCTCGCCGCGGGGATCGCGTTGCAGGTCGATGCGTTGAGAAGCAGGGAAATGCGCATTGGCGCGGCCCAGGTGGTCGTACAGCCACAGGCCGGCACGCAGCATCCATGCCGGGCGCAGATGGCGTGCATGCGGCAGCACGAACGTGGTCGGGGCAATGAGGTGCGGGGCGAGCTGGCGCAGCGTTTCGCGTTCGTTGAGCGCCTTGCGCACCAGTGCGATTTCACCCTGCTGCAGGTAGCGCAGGCCACCGTGGATCAGCTTGGTGCTGGCGCTGGAGGTGTGGGCGGCCAGGTCATCCTGCTCGCACAGGCAGACCGAGAGCCCGCGCCCGGCCGCATCCCGCGCGATCCCGACGCCATTGATGCCGCCACCCACCACCAGCATGTCGAAGGACTCGCGCATCGGCTCCCCGGGGCGGATCGGCGTGGTCCGCCGTGGTGGCCAGTGTCGGGCAGTGGTCGGCAACGCCCGATGAAAGTTGCGGACCCCCAACGACAACGGGCCCGCGAAGGGCCCGTTGTGCGTACTGCGTGGAAGCGGACGGCGTGCTTAGAAGCGCGCGCCGATGCCGAAGCCCACGGTCCACGGATCCAGCTTGGCCTTGTCGCCGGTGCCTTCACCGTTGACGGTCAGCTCCGGGCGCGAATGCATGTAGCGGGCATCGGCGCGGGCGAACCAGGTGCTGTTGATGTTCATGTCCACGCCGACGGTGCCGATGGCGCCCTTGGCGGTCTTCACGCCGATGTGGCCGATGTCGCTGGCGAGATCTTCATTGCTGAAGTTGGACTCGTAGTAACCGGCGCCCACGAACGGACGGAACACGTTGTCGGCCTGGCCGAAGTGGTACTGGCCGCTCAGCGCGATCGGCTGCTGTTCGACGGTACCCAGGCGGGCGCCATCGGTGCCGCGCACGCGGTGATCGAACTTGTCGGCTGCGCCCCACAGTTCCACGGCCCAGTTGTCGTTGATGTAGTAGCTGAAGCTCAGGGTCGGGGCCGGGCCGCCGTCCACCTTGCGCACGCCATCAAGCGGATCGTTCTTCGGCTGCAGCAGCGACACGCCGCCGACCACGGCGAAGTGCTTGCCCGAAGCGGTATCAACAGTGCTGTCCTGCGCGAAAGCAGCCGGCGCAAAAGCAAGAGCAGTCAGGGTAGCCAGGGTCAGGGTACGGATGGAGCGCATGGGGGAATCTCCTCAGGATGTTTTTGTTCTGGGCCCCGGTGTTGTGGGGCGAGGCAACCGTAGTCCCTGCAATATGAATCGCATCCGACGCACGTTAAAATTTAGTTGTTTCCATTCAGCGATCAGTGCGAAACCGCTGTATTTACGGGCGATCATGCAATGCCTGACATTCATGCATCTGGTGATGGTGTGATGGAAACGACAACGTGCATCGGCTTCCCTGCGCAGCTGAACGCCGATGGCCGCGTGCTGGTACTCGGCTCGATGCCGGGCATTGCATCGCTGCAGGCCGCGCGGTACTACGCCCATCCGCGCAACCGTTTCTGGCCGTTGATGGGCGTGCTGTGCGGGATCGACGCGACGCTTCCTTATCCGGAACGCGTGCGTGCATTGAACGCGGCCGGTGTGGGCGTGTGGGATGTGATCGGGCAGTGCCAGCGGCGCGGCAGCTTGGATGCGTCGATCGTGCGCGGCAGTGAAGTGCCCAATGCGCTGGGTGCAGTGATCGAGCGATTGCCTGCGCTGCGCGCGATCGCCTGCAATGGCGGCACCGCGTACCGGGCGTTCCAGCGTTTCATCCTGCCGGGGCTGGTCGGCGCGGCGCGCGAGGTCCCGGTCTGGTCGCTGCCCTCTACCAGTCCGGCCAACGCGGCCTGGCCGTTGCCCCGGCTGGTGGAGGCGTGGCAGCCGCTGGCCGAGGCCATACGGCGCTGAGGCGGGGACAGCAGCGGACAATACGGTACCGACTGGAAAATTCCGCTTTGCACTGTGCCAAGCCGAATCCGGCCAAAGCAGATGCCTGCAACAGGCTGTCCCGGGACAGGGGCGCTGAAAATTCGCCAAGCTGGTTGGCGCTGGCGCGCGAAGCCCCCACAATAGGCGATTCCCTACACCAGATTGCCGGAGTTTTCCCCATGGCCGAAATCAAGGAAGCACTTGTCCCCGATATCGGTGACTACAGCGATATCCCGGTAATCGAGGTGCTGGTCGCCGTTGGAGATACCGTCAAGAAAGACCAGGGTCTGGTGACGCTGGAATCGGACAAGGCCACGATGGAAGTGCCGTCCTCGGTGGCCGGTATCGTCAAGGAAATCAAGGTCAAGATCGGCGACAACCTCTCCGAGGGCAAGCTCGTGGCCCTGATCGAAGTCAGCGACGAGGCCGCCGCGCCGGCCGCTGCCGCTGCTGCTCCGGCCCCGGCCGCCAAGACCGAAGCGGCCGAGACCGCGACCAAGGTCGAGCCCGTCGCGACCCCGGCCGAGCCGGACAAGCTGGCCGCCCGTGATATCGAACAGTCCGCCGCCAAGCCGACCCAGCCGGCCCCGGCCGCCGCTGCCCCGTCGGGTGGCTCGCCGACCAGCCCGCCGGTCGCCTTCAACGCCGACAGCGTGCTGCCGCAGAAGGTGCCCTACGCTTCGCCGGCCGTGCGCGTGTTCGCCCGCGAGCTGGGCGTGGACCTGAACCAGTTGAGCGGTACTGAAAAGGGTGGCCGGATCACCAAGTCCGACGTGCAGAAGTTCGTCAAGTCGGCCCTGGCCGGCGGCGGCGCTGCCACCGGCGGCACCGTGGCGGCCGGTGGCGGCCTGAACCTGCTGGCCTGGCCGAAGGTCGACTTCAGCAAGTTCGGTGAGGTCGAAGTCCAGCCGCTGTCGCGCATCAAGAAGATCTCCGGCGCGAACCTGGCCCGCAACTGGGCGATGATTCCGCATGTCACCCAGTTCGAACAGGCTGACATCACCGAGCTGGAAGCACTGCGCGTGGCCCTGAACAAGGAAAACGAGAAGGCCGGCATCAAGCTGACCATGCTCGCCTTCCTGGTCAAGGCCAGCGCCGCGGCGCTGAAGAAGTTCCCGGAGTTCAACGCCTCGCTGGATGCCAGCGGCGAGAACCTGACCCTGAAGAAGTACTTCAACATCGGCTTCGCGGCCGATACGCCGAGCGGCCTGGTCGTGCCGGTGATCCGCGATGTCGACAAGAAGGGGGTGGTGCAGATCGCGCAGGAATCCGGCGAACTGGCCAAGAAAGCCCGCGACGGCAAGCTCGGCCCGGCCGACATGAGCGGGGGCTGCTTCTCGATCAGCTCGCTGGGCGGCATCGGTGGCACCGCGTTCACCCCGATCGTCAATGCACCGGAAGTGGCCATCCTGGGCGTGTCCAAGTCGTCGATCCAGCCAGTCTGGAACGGCAAGGAATTCGCCCCGAAGCTGATGCTGCCGCTGTCGCTGAGCTATGACCACCGCGTCATCGACGGCGCGCTGGCTGCCCGCTTCACCACCTACCTCTCGCAGGTGCTGGCCGACATGCGGCGCGTCCTGCTGTGAAGCAGGGCCTGGTCCTGGCCGGGCTGCTGATGGCGCTGCCGATGGCGCAGGCGGGCGCGCGCGAATGCGCGTCCGACCTGGGCCATGGCTGGCCCCCGGCGGTCGGCAACTATGGCCAGGCAGTGGAAACCCTGTTCGACGGCAAGGCGCAGCCGGCGTTGTCGCTGGTCAGCCTGCCCAGCAGTGGCGTGGAAACCGGCGTAGCGTTGCTGCCCGGTCCCCAGGGCCAGGCATGGACGCTGCGCTACAGCCGGGCCGACAAGCGCGTCTACAGCTGGAACAGCGGCGCCCGCCAGGGCGGCGTGGAACTGCGGGTGGACCAGCAGCCGGACCAGTACCAGGTCAGCATCCCGGCGCCGTTGGCGCAGCGGTTGCTGCACAGCTGGCAGGCCGCGTTGGCCGCGCAGGTGCCGGCCGAGCGCAAGGCGCCGGTGCTGGACGGTGACGTGCTGTCCTTCACCGTGGCCGGCCAGCGTTACAGCGGCACCCGGCCGGAGTGCGGTGCGGGCCGGCTGATGATGAAACAGGTGGCGCTGCTGATCCAAGCCAGCGACACCAAGGAAAAGAAGCTCGACCGTCGCTGGAAAGATCTGGACGAGTCGCTCGACGAACTGCAGCAACTGCTCGGCGGCAAGGCCGTCTGAGCACCAGGAGAACACGAATGGCCGCAATTGAAATCAAGGTTCCCGACATCGGCGATTACAGCGGTGTCCCGGTGATCGAACTGCTGGTCGCCGTGGGTGACACGGTGAAGAAGGACCAGGGTCTGGTCACGCTGGAATCGGACAAGGCAACGCTGGAAGTGCCGTCCTCGGCCGCCGGTGTGGTCAAGGAAATCAAGGTCAAGCTCGGCGACAACCTCTCCGAAGGCGACGTCGTGCTGCTGCTGGAAGCCGAAGGCGAGGCCGCCGCGCCTGCCGCGCCGGCCAAGGCCGAAGCGCCGAAGGCCGAGGCCGCTCCGGCCAGCAAGCCGCCGGTGACCCCGTCGCACCGCGCCCCGGCCGAACCGGCCGCGCCGCAGCCGGCGCTGTCCTCGGGCAAGACGGCCGATATCGACTGCAAGATGGTGGTGCTGGGCGCAGGCCCGGGCGGTTATACCGCTGCCTTCCGTTCGGCCGATCTGGGCGTGGATACCGTGCTGATCGAGCGTTACGCCAGCCTCGGTGGCGTTTGCCTCAACGTGGGCTGCATCCCGTCCAAGGCGCTGCTGCATGCCGCCGCGGTGATCGATGAAGTCGCCCATGCCGGTGATTTCGGCGTCGAGTTCGGCAAGCCGACCATCACCCTGGACAAGCTGCGCGGCTACAAGGAAAAAGTGGTCACCCAGCTGACCAAGGGCCTGGCCGGCATGGCCAAGCAGCGCAAGGTGCGCACCGTACAGGGCGTGGCCAGGTTCGTCTCGGCCAACGAGCTGGAAATCGCCGGCGACGACGGCAAGACCCAGCTGCTGCGCTTCGAGCAGTGCATCATCGCCGCCGGTTCGCAGGCGGTGAAGCTGCCGAACTTCCCGTGGGACGACAAGCGCGTCATGGACTCCACCGACGCGCTGGAGCTGGCCGAAGTGCCGGGCAAGCTGCTGGTGGTCGGTGGCGGCATCATCGGCCTGGAAATGGCGACGGTGTATGCGGCGCTGGGCAGCAAGGTGACCGTGGTCGAGTTCATGGACCAGCTGATGCCGGGCGCCGACAAGGACCTGGTCAAGCCGCTGGCCGACCGCCTGAAGAAGCAGGGCGTCGAGGTCCACCTGAAGACCAAGGCGACCGACGTCAAGGCTGACAAGGCCGGCATCACCGTGTCCTTCGAAGCGGCCGTGGAAGGCGAAAAGCCGGGTCTGGAAGCAACCACCTTCGACCGTGTGCTGGTTGCCGTGGGCCGCTCGCCGAACGGCAAGAAGATCGATGCCGAGAAGGCCGGCGTGCAGGTCACCGACCGTGGCTTCATCCCGGCTGACCGCCAGATGCGCACCAACGTGCCGCACATCTTTGCGATCGGCGACATCGTCGGCAACCCGATGCTGGCCCACAAGGCCACGCACGAGGGCAAGCTGGCCGCGGAAGTGGCTGCCGGCGAGAAGAAGGAGTGGGTGGCGCGCGTGATTCCGTCGGTGGCCTACACCAACCCCGAAATCGCGTGGGTCGGCGTGACCGAAACCGAAGCCAAGGCCAAGGGCCTGAAGGTCGGCGTGGCCAAGTTCCCGTGGGCCGCCAGCGGCCGCGCGATCGGTATCGGCCGCACCGAGGGCTTCACCAAGCTGATCTTCGACGAAGAGACCCACCGCATCATCGGTGGCGCGATCGTCGGCGTGCATGCCGGTGATCTGCTGGCCGAGATCGGCCTGGCGATCGAGATGGGCGCCGAGGCCGAGGACATCGGCCACACCATCCACGCGCATCCGACGCTGAGCGAATCGGTGGCGATGGCCGCGGAAATCTACGACGGCACGATCACCGATCTGTACATGCCGAAGAAGAAGTAATCGGCGGTCACCATCATTGATGGTGACTCCGGTTCAACGAAAAACCCCGGCGAAAGCCGGGGTTTTTTGTTGCCCTGCCGCGGGCCGTGGCCGCGGGACATTCGCACGACAGGGTATCCGTGCCCGCCACTCGACTACCGCGCCGTTGTCGCACCAGAACAAAGCAAAAAAACGCGGCCCCCGGGTGTCCCGGAGGCCGCGCTTGGAGAGCGGTGTTGCGAAGGGCTTAGAAGACGAAGCTGACGCCTGCCACCGGACCCTTGAACTCCTGCTTCAGACCGATCGTGCCATCGCTGCCGGTCTGGTCCACGTCCAGCTTGAACCAGTCGTAGCCGGCGAACACGCCGAAGTTCTTGGTGAAGCGGTAATCCACGATCGCATTGGCACGGCTCAGATCGCCGTCGTAATCGTCGAAGTTGCCCCACTTGGTGTTCAGGTACTGGCCCTGGAAGGTGATCATCCACTTCTCGGACGGGGTGAAGCTCAGGCGCGCACCGACCACCGGCGCGACACCGTCGGCCTTCTCGTCCAGGAACTCGCCCTGGTACAGATCACCGACGTCCGCGTAAGCCTTGGTGCTGACCTTGGCGTACTCGGCACCCAACTGCAGGCCGAGGTCGAACTTGTCGGTGTCCACCACCGAGTAGTCGTACACCAGGCTGGCGACCTGGTACTTCAGCTCACCCTTGATGAAGCTGCCGGCCGGCACGTTGGTATCGCCGAAGCTCACGCCCTGATCGAGGGTCTCGCGGCGATCCTTGTCGTACTTGAAGTAGTTGAACAGCAGGCGCTGGCGGTTGCTGATGCGGAACATGCCGTCCACGCGCGGCTCCCATTCCTTGCCACCGAGGCCGAAATCTTCGGAGAAGCCCACATCCTGGCCAGCGATGTTGGTATTGCCACGGATCGTGTTGTCCGAATCGATCTGCATCGCACCCAGACGCAGGGCGAAGCGATCATCGCCTTCGGCAGCGTGGGACGGAGCGGCATAGGAAAGTGCGGCCAGAGCGACTGGCACGGCAAGCAGGGAGAGCATCGGGCGCATCGGGGGTCCTTGCGGTGGTTCTGGTGATGTGCCGTCACATTGCCCACTGCGACGTCCACCATTCGTGAAGGTATGGTGGACGCTGTGTGTACCGTTCATGCGTGCCGAGGCGCCGCAGGTCCGCTCGCTGGCCGTTTCAGGGTGCAGACCCCGTTCACGACCAGCCGCCCCGTCTGCGGCGGTTCGCCCGGTCGCCGCGGCGCCAGGAAAAAGAGGGTGGCCCCGGAGAGGGCTTCGGGGCCACCCTGTACTGGCCTGCGCGTGGGACGCCGACGAGGATTCAACGGCAGGCTGATGGATCTGACCGGGTGGTGCGACCAAAGTTCAATCTGCTGCACTGCCGCATCGGGCGTCCCTTTGCGCAGTGGGATTGGCCCGGTGGTGGAACAGGTTCTTAAAAGCCCCCAACGGCGGGCTTACATCCGGGATGAACAGGCAGCGGTTGTCTCTCAAATTGTCCCATTGCTATAATTTGGCGGCTCGACGAGGCGGTTGCTTGCGGCCTCGGCCTTTCCTACTCACAACCATGCAGGACATTCACGTGCTGAACTCCGTTGACGCGGGTCGGCGACTGATGCTGCGCGCAGCGGTTTACCCGCTGGCTGCAGTGGCTGTCCTGGCTCTTGCCCTGCTGCTGTGGGGAGGCCCGAAGGCCGCTCTGGGGGCGCTGCTCTCCGGTGTGGCGGTTTCTGCTGCCGGCTGGGTCGCCGCGCGGATGGCGCTGGGCGGCGGGGTTCAGGCGGCAGGCTCGGCGATGACCCGCCTGATCCTGGCGGTGGTGGCAAAGTGGGTGCTCGTATTCGGCGTCCTGATGGTGGGGTTCCTGGTCTTCAAGCTGCCTGCACTGGCGCTGCTGGCCGGTATCGCCGTCGGATTGATGTTCCAGGTCCTGGCTCTGGCCAGGCGCTGATCCAATTTATTTAACTCAAGGTTCCGGACACATGGCAGGCGAGGCGCTGACACCCACCTCCTACATCCAACATCACCTGCACAACCTGACGTTCCATATGCAGGAAGGTGGTTTCTGGGCAATTCACGTCGACACCATCGTGACTTCGGTCCTGATGGGGTTGTTGATGGTGTTTGGCTTCTGGATGGCAACCCGCAAGGCGACGGCCGGCGTCCCGGGCAAGTGGCAGGCGTTCGTCGAGATCTGCCTGGAGTTCGTTGACCGCCAGGCCAAGGACACCTACCACGGCACCAGCAAGCTGGTGACCCCGATCGCGATCACCCTGTTCTTCTGGATCCTCATGATGAATCTCATCAAGATGATCCCGGCCGACTTCATCGCCAAGCCGCTCGAGCTGCTCGGCGTGCCGTACTGGAAGCCGGTTCCCACCGCCGACGTCAATGCCACCCTGGGCATGTCGATCAGCGTGTTCTTCCTGATGCTGTTCTTCGCGCTGCGCTCCAAGGGCCTGGGTGGTTTCACCAAGGAATTCCTGACGGCGCCGTTCGGCAAGTGGATGCTCCCGTTCAACCTGATCCTCAACATCGTCGAGTGGCTGAGCAAGCCGATTTCGCTGGCGATGCGACTGTTCGGCAACATGTTCGGCGGTGAGATCGTCTTCCTGCTGATCTGGGTGCTGGGCGGTGCGGGTATCGCCGGCGCCATCGCAGGCGGTGCATTCGGCCTGGGCTGGATGCTGTTCCACCTGCTGGTGATTCCGCTGCAGGCGTTCATCTTCATGATGTTGTCCATCGTGTACCTGAGCCTGTCGGAAGACGCTCACTGAGTTTCGCTTCACCCTTCATCCGTTTGTTTCTAAACCCTTAGCTATTCAAAGTTCCAGGAGAAAACCATGTACTTCGCCGTCCTGACCAACCTCGCCCAAGTCCAGAGCTCCACCGTCCTCGCCGTCGGCATCATGATCGGCCTGGCCGCGCTGGGTGCAGGTCTCGGTCTGGCCATCATGTCCGGTAAGTTCCTGGAATCGGCCGCGCGCCAGCCGGAACTGATTCCGGTGCTGCAGGTCCGCATGTTCATCACCGCCGGCCTGATCGATGCCGCGTTCATCATCTCGGTCGCCGTTGGCCTGCTGCTGGCCTTCGCCAACCCGACCATCGGCGAGTTCGTTGCACGTCTGCCGGCCGTTGCAGGCTGATCCAGCGAAAGCGAAACGATCAGGCGCCTTGTGCGCCTGATCGCGGATGAAGGACGGCTGCGCCGCTTCGGGCGGCGCAACCACCCCATCACCCCAGATTGAGCGAACCCCATGGATATCGGTTTTACCCTCGTTGCCCAGGCACTGGCGTTTGCCGGACTGATCTGGATCATCGCGACCAAGATCTGGCCGCCGTTGATGAACGCGATCGAAGAGCGTCAGCAGAAGATCGCTGAAGGCCTTGCCGCTGCCGACCGCAGCCAGAAAGATCTGGCCCAGGCCCAGGAAAAGGTCAACGATGCACTGAAGGATGCGCGCACCAAGGCCAACGAGATCATCGATCAGGCCCATGCACGCGCCAACCAGATCGTTGATGCCGCCAAGAATGAAGCCATCGTCGAAGCCAACCGCCAGAAAGATCTGGCCTACGCCGAGATCGACGCTGCCGCCAACCGTGCCCGTGAAGATCTGCGCAAGCAGGTGTCCGCGCTGGCCGTAAGCGGTGCCGAAAAGCTGCTCAAGCGCGAAATCGACGCCAACGCCCACAAGGCGCTGCTCGACGAGCTGGCCTCGGAGATCTGATCGATGAGCCAGGCCCTCACGCTTGCACGCCCGTATGCCCGCGCCGCGTTCGCGACCGCGCGCGACGAAGGCACGTTCGCGCCGTGGTCGGACGCGCTTGCGTTCTCCGCCCACGTAGCTGCCGACCCGCGCGTGGCGGCCTTGCTGTCGAACCCGGAACTGGATCGCGGCGATGCCGTCGCGATGCTGGTGCCGGAATCGTCCAGCGAGACCTTCGGTCGCTTCCTGGCCATCCTGGCCGATGCGCACCGTCTGCCGCTGCTGCCGGAAATCGCCGGCATGTACGACCAGCTGCGCGCTGAAGCCGAACACGTGGTCAAGGCCACCGTGACCTCGGCCACCGAATTGTCCGGCGCCGAACTGGACGCCATCAAGGCCGCGCTGCGCAAGCGCTTCGGCGCCGAGGTGGACGTGACGACCGCAGTGGATGCGTCGTTGATCGGCGGTGCCGTGATCGACGCCGGCGATGTGGTCATCGATGGCTCGCTCAAGGGCAAGCTGTCGCGCCTGCAGACCGCGCTCGCTAACTGAATTCATTTAACGTCCGGCGTGATCGCCGGCACTAGGACTTGACGATGGCAACCACGCTCAACCCCTCCGAAATCAGCGAACTGATCAAGAACCGCATCGAGAAGGTCAAGCTGGCCGCGGAA
>Ga0213827_1000710_pt1 | contig 23084 bp, 19 predicted proteins | sample MC6MC0898MG_FD_180669 | JGI IMG/M metagenome (GOLD analysis project Ga0213827, IMG submission 180669) | Enriched soil aggregate microbial communities from Iowa State University, Ames, United States - MC6-MC0898-MG | ecosystem: Environmental > Terrestrial > Soil > Unclassified | place: USA: Iowa...
ATCAAGATCAAAAGCAAGAGCACGGCGACCTGACAGTCGGCCTGAGTGGTAAGGGCGGGCGAGGCGGCCTACCGGCCGACCTGCGTTTTCTTGGTGTACGAATCTCCCTCTGTAGCAGCTGTCGAGCTTGCGAGGCTGCGTTCGAGGACGCAGTCCTCGCCGCCCTCCGCATCTAATACTGCACCCGCATCACCAGAAACACCGACAACGCCGCCACCCACCACATGATGGGCTTGACCGTGTGTGCCTTGCCGATCAGCAGTTTGAGCAGGACGAAGACGATGAAGCCCAGGGCGATGCCCAGGGTGATGGAGTAGGTCAGGGGAATCAGCAGGATTACCAGGAATGCCGGGATCGCTTCTTCATAGGACTTCCAGTCGATTTTGCTGATGGTGTCCATCATGAACACACCGATCATGATCAGCACCGGCGCGGTGGCGATGGCCGGGACCAGGGACAGCAGGGGGGAGAGGAACAGGAATGGCAGGAACAGCACCGCGGCGACCAGGGCGACCATGCCGGTGCGGCCGCCCTGGGAAATGCCCGCGGCCGATTCGATGTAGGCCGTTGCCGGACTGGTGCCCAGGGGCGCGGAGGCCAGGGCGGCGAGGGCGTCGACGTGCATTGACTGCTTGATGTTGCGCGGGTTGCCATCGGCGTCCTTGAGGTCACCCGCTTCGGAGATGCCGAGAAAGGTCGACAGCGACTCGAAGAAGTTGGTGAACACCAGCACGAAGATGTACGGCAGGTACTCGATGTGCAGCGAACCCAGCAAGTCGACCTGGCCGAGGAAGCTGAAGTCCGGCGCGGCGAACAGGCCGCTCCAGTTGACCAGCGTGACCGTGCTGGCGCCTTCGGGCCAATAGGCCGTGGCATCGCCCCACAGGCGGCCGATCGGGATCGCCAGCAAGGTGGTGCAAATGATCCCCAGGATCAGCGCCCCCGGCACCTTGCGCGCCACCAGGGCAATGGTGATCACCAGGCCGGCGAGGAAGGTCAGGATGATCGGGTTGAACGGTGCCGCGTGCACCACGGTGAACGGGTCGGCGCTGATGAACTTGGCGTTCACCAGGCCGATCAGTGCGATGAACAGGCCCATGCCACAGGAAATCGCATTGCGCAGGCTCGCCGGGATCCCGTCGATCACCGCCTGGCGCACATTGAAGAACGCCAGCACGGTGAAGATCACACTGGCCCAGAGCACGCAGCCCAGGGCGATCTGCAGCGGGATCTTGGCGCCGACCACCATGGTGTAGGCGAACAGGATATTGATCCCCATGCCGGGGGCGATGAGGATCGGGTTGCGCGCGTACAGTGCCATCGCCAGGGTGCCGAGAAAGCTCACCAGCACGGTGGCGGTGACCCCGGCGGAGAAGGGGATGCCGGCCGCCGCATTGATGTCCGGGTTGACCACGATCACGTAGGCCGCGGCGAGGAAGGTGGTGGCCCCGGCGATGATCTCGCGCCTCAGGGTCGAACCTTCGCGGTGGATGCCGAAGTAGTTTTCCAGCCACACCCTGAGTCTTGCGATAAACCCGATGGGCGCACCGCGCAAACTGACCGGTTGGTTCATGTTGATCTCCTCAAAGCGGCAAGGCTCGGTGGTTTGTTGTTGTTATATTTTTTTTGGTTTGATTCGAGTCGAACAGGGGTCAGGCGGCTGAAGTGGCGAAAATGCCCGACATCACGGTGAAACCGGGCAAGCGTTTGATCCGGTCGGTCCAGCGCCGGATCGCGGGGTAGTCGATCAGGCTGATGCCAGCCTCGTCGGACAACATCACATAGGGAAAGCAGGCGATGTCGGCCACGGTCGGCAAAGGTCCGCTACAGACCCATCCCTGGTGTTGCCGCTCGCTGAACCACAGTTGCTCGTCGAGGATGCGGAACAGGGCGTGGGCAGCGCTGCGGGCTTTTTCGGCGTCCAGATCATAGTTGAAAACATCCGCCAGGCGCGCGGCCGAGGCCGTGGATGTGATGCCGTCGGCAAATGCCAGCCACATGTTGACCTCACCCAGGCGGCGCGCATCCTGCACCGGGTACCAGGCGCCGCTGGCATCGTAGCGGGCGGCCAGGTAGGTGAGGATCGCCTGGGCGTCGCGCAGGACATATCCGTCGTCGTCGAGCACCGGCAACTGGCCGAGGGGGTTGATGGCCAGGAAGGCCTCGCTCTTGTGTTCCTTGCCCGGGTAGAACTCCAGGTCCACCGTGCTGAAACTCAGGCCCAGCAGGTTCATGAACAGGCGCAGCTTGTAGCAGTTTCCGGACAGCTCGTAGTTGTAGAGTGTGATCACCTGCCTGCTCCCTTAAAGATCGAGTACCAACAGCTCGGATTTGCTGCGCGATACACACGGCATCAGGCAGCGGTTGCCTTGCCGCTCTTCGCGGGTCAGGTAGACGTCGCGATGTTCCGGTTCGCCATCCACCACCGCGGTGCGGCAGGTCCCGCACACGCCTTGTTCGCACGAGGTGTCGAGCGTTATCCCGCGGGCCTTGAGGCTGTCCGCCAGGCTGACGCCGGCCGCTACGGTAAATTCCTCGCCGCTGTGTTGCAGGCGGACACGGAAGGGCTGGTCCTGGTCATGGCTGACCGTGTTGGCGAACAGTTCGAAGTGCACCTGGCTGTCGCTCCAGCCGGCTTCGCTGGCCAAGGTGCTGACCAGGTCGATCAGGGCCTTGGGGCCACAGACATACAGGTGGGTACCGGCGCTCGCCTGTTGCAGCACGATGCGCAGGCGTTCGTGGGTCTGCTGCGGGTCCAGGCCGGTGTGGATGCAGTTGTGCCGCAACTGATGCAGGCGCTCGGGGAACGCCACGTGGGACTCGCTGCGCACGAAATAATGCAACTCGTAGGGCCGTTCGGCGGCCTGCAGCGCCGCGCCCATGGCCAGCAACGGGGTGATGCCGATCCCGCCGGCAATCAGAATCCCGGCGGTGCCTGGGACCAGGCGAAAATTATTTTTCGGCGCCGAGATGCGCAGGCGCTCGCCGGCTTTGAGGTCGTGGTGCATCGAACGGGAACCGCCACGCGACTGCGCCTCCAGCTTGACCCCGATCACCAGGTGCTCGCGCTCGTCGGGGGCGTTGACCAGCGAGTACTGGCGCACCAGCCCGCCGGGTGTATGCACATCGATGTGGGCACCTGCTTCGAAGCTAAAGCCGCCATCGGCGGGCAGGGCCAACTTGAGGGCGACGATCTCGCTGGCGGTGGTCCAGTGCTGCAACACCTCGACCTCCAGGGTTTGCGCCGGCCGGCGTGCCGTGGTGGCGGGGGCGATGCGCAGGCTGTCGGGGGGGCGGCTGGTGGCGATCAGTCCGGCCTGGTTTTCCAGGCGCTGGCGCAGCACGTTGAGGATCCGGTTATGCCAACGCAGTGGGTCGATGCCGGGGTGCCCAGCGAGGGTGCTGCTGTACACGATGGTGCGCTCGGCACTCGCCGGTTGTAGCCAGAAATGCACCTGGCAAGGCTGCTCGGCGCTGCGCCAGGACAGTTGCAGTTGGTTGTCGGTCTGTTGCAGTTGCACCGAATCGAGCTGGCAGTCCGGATCCAGTTGGGCATAGCCGGCCAGGGCCTGGCGTACGTCGTCGAGGGCGGCCTGGAAGGGCAGGCTGCGCAATGGCAGGGCCAGGGCAGGGAAATCCGCTGCTGGCAGGTCTTGAGCCTGCTGCGCCTGCAGGTTGACCCAGATCAAGCCGTGGGCTTCGCGCACGGCAAAGGTCCGCGCACACACGCTGGCCGGCGGCGTGCTTTGCGAGGCCGCCGGAATCAGTGTGCAGCGGCCATCGCCGCCCTGGTACTGCCATCCGTGGTATTGGCAGCGCAGCCGGGAGCCGAGGTTGACGCCCAGGGTGAATCGCACGCTGCGGTGCGGGCAGCGGTTTTCCCAGGCGTTGACCCGCTGCTCGTCATCGCGCCAAAGCGCCAGTTCCACGCCGAGCAACTGCCCGTGAAACACATGGCGCAGGGCAAGGTCGCTGCTCTGGGCCACCGGGTACCAACGAGTGTCGGGCTGCTTCATGGCTGGCCTCCCACTGCCGGTGCCGGCTGGTAAGTGCCGTAGCGAATACCCTTGTCGCGCAACCAGCGGCGATAGGCGCTGGACATCGCGTCGGCACGGGTCGGGATCTCGAATTTCGGGTCCAGGGGCAGGGTCCGGGGCAGGTGGTTGGAGAGAATCATCAGGTCCTGGCTGAAAATGGTCTGCTGGAACAGGCGCAGATCGCGGTCGCTGCTGGTGGCGTCGACATAGGCCAGGACCACGTGGGCGATGCACCACTGTTCATCCAGCGGCTGGACAAACAGGCAGATGGCGTCGCGTCGCTCTGGCTGCTCGGGGCTGGTTTTGTACAGAATGGCAACGAAGGGGCGGGTCACGCGGTACACGTACTGCGCCTCGATCGCTTGTTTCGACCCGGCGGCTGCCATGGGCTGGAATATGCGGCAGTCGGTGGCCAGGATCTCGTCCCGTTCCTGGTCGACCTCCACCTGGTAAGTGCTGATGTCGGTGTAGGGTTCGGCCCCGAGGAAGCCGGTATGGACGTAGGGGAAGTGCGCCATGTCGAGAAAATTTTCCACCACGCGCAGGCCCGAGGCATGCACCTTCATCGAGCCGGCCCCCAGCACCCGGCGGTCGGGTTCATCGAATTCCGCTATCTGGAAAAATTCCGCGTCGGGTTCGCCCAGGGAGACCCAATGGGTGTGATACACCGTGGTGGTGTGGCAAGGCGCGCCGCTGTCGTCGGCACGTAGGGCGCTGAAGAGGCCAGCGCCATCGCGACCAAAACGGATCTCGTGCCCCAACAGCTGCGTACGGTAAATCCTGCCATCGACCAGGTCTTCCACGACGGCCAGTGGATACCACTGGTTCCAGATGCTCGATTCGATGCTCATAGGTTCCTCACCGGCGGATTTTTGTTTTTCCCCGACAGTAGAGAAATCCACGGCATGAAACTAACGAGTAATGCTAATGGCTGGTATGAACAAAATGACTACCGGAGAAAATGACCTCATACCTTCGCTCAGCCTGCCGATGGGGCGGTGGATCAAGATCAAGAGCTGCAGGCGAGCTAACGCTCGGCCTGTTGAGTGGTAAGAGCGGGCGAGGCGGCCTACCGGCCGGCCTAATGCTGATCAGTTAGGGAGAAAAGCTCACCTGTGGGAGCGAGCCTGCTCGCGATGGACGTGAACGATAACGCGTGAACCCAGTAAACACACGGCGTGTTCAAGTTCATCGCGAGCAGGCTCGCTCCCACAGGTGAGCTTTTCTCCCTAACTGATCAGCATTAACCGGCCGGCCTGCTTTTTTGGCGGACGACTTTCTCCCGTAGCAGCTGTCGAGCCTGCGAGGCTGCGTTCGAGGACGCAGTCCTCGCAGACCTTTGACCAAGACCGCCTCTATCTGCCGACGGTGCAGGTGGATCAAGATCAAAAGCCAGAGCACGGCGACCTGACAGTCGGCCTGAGTGGTCAGGGCAGGCGAGACGATCTACCGGCCGGCCTGCTTTTTCTGGGTGGATTGTTGCTGTGGGAGAGCCGGCCGGCGCGCCCAATCTTCCCTCAGTGAGAATGCCGTGGCTCGCCGCTGCGGGCGATGATGCGCAGGTGCAGGGTGGCCGGTTCCAGGCAGCCGCCGGTGGACAGTTGCCCGACCAGTTGCCGGTAGAGTTCCTGCCACGGGGTTTGCGAGGCGGGAATGTTTGGCTCCCAGGCTGCGCGGCGACGGGCCATTTCAGCTTCGTCCACCAGCAGATTGACCGTCCGCGCATTGAGGTCGACGCTCAGTCGGTCATTGGTTTTGAGCAGGGCCAGGCCACCGCCCACGGCGGCTTCCGGGGACATGTTGAGGATCGACGGGCTGGCCGAGGTGCCGCTCTGGCGACCGTCGCCGAGGCAAGGCAGGGAGTCGATGCCTTGCTTGATCAACGCCGCGGGTGGGGCCATGTTCACCACCTCGGCACTGCCGGGATAACCCACGGTGCCGACGCCACGGATCACCAGGATGCAGCGCTCGTCGATCTCCAGTGCCGGGTCGTTGATCCGCGCGTGGTAGTCCTCCGGCCCCTCGAACACAATGGCCCGGGCTTCGAAGCTGTTCTCCGCGCCGGGTTCCGACAGGTAAGTCTTGCGGAACGCTTCGCCCACCACCGACATTTTCATGATCGCGCTGTCGAAGAAGTTGCCGCTGAGCACGATGAAGCCGGCGCGGTGCTTGAGCGGGGTGTCGAAGGGGTGGATCACGTCGGTGTTGCTGGTCAGGGTGCTGCGCACGATCTCGCCGATGGTCTGGCCGCTGACGGAGGCGCAGTCCTCGTGCAGGCGACCGGCCTTTTGCAGTTCGTGCATCACCGCCGGTACGCCGCCGGCGCGGTGGAAACCTTCGCCCAGGTACTTGCCGGCCGGCATGCAGTTGACCAGCAGCGGCACGTCTTCGCCAATCCGTTGCCAGTCATCCAGGCTCAGCTCGACGCCCATGTGCCGGGCGATGGCGATCAGGTGTGGTGGGCAATTGCTCGAGGCGCCCAGGGCCGAGGCCACGGCAATGGCGTTCTCGAACGCTTGGCGGGTCATGATCTGCGACGGTCGTACATCCTGGCGCACCAGCTCGCAAATGCGCTTGCCGGTGGCATAGGCCATCTGGCCGCGCTCGCGATAGGGTGCCGGAATGCTCGCGCAGCCGGGCAGGGACATGCCCAGTGCCTCGGCCAGGGCGTTCATCGACAAGGCGGTGCCCATGGTGTTGCAGTGACCCACCGACGGCGAGGCCGCAGTGGTCATTTCCATGAAGCCTTCGTAGTCGATATCGCCGGCGGCGAGCAGGTTGCGCGCATGCCAGAGCACGGTGCCGGAGCCGATCAGTTCACCCTTGTGGTGACCGTCCAGCATCGGCCCACCCGACAGCACGATCGCCGGCAGGTCGGTGGTCGCGGCCGCCATCAGGCAGGCGGGTGTGGTCTTGTCGCACCCGGTGGTGAGCACCACGCCATCGAGTGGATAGCCGTGGAGGATTTCCACCAGCCCCAGGTAGGCCAGGTTGCGGTCCAGCGCGGCGGTGGGGCGGCGGGTCTGCTCGGCAATCGGGTGCACCGGGAATTCCATGGGAATGCCACCGGCATCCCGGATCCCGGCCTTGACCCGTTGTGCCAGCTCCAGGTGGTGCCGGTTGCAGGGCGTCAGGTCGCTGCCGGTCTGGGCGATGCCGATGATCGGGCGACCCGACTGCAGCTCTTCACGGGTCATGCCGTAGTTCATGTAGCGCTCGACATACAGCGCGGTCATGTCGGCGTGGGCGGGGTCGTTGAACCATTGCTCGCTACGCAGCGGGCGTTTCGGGGTGTCACTCATGATTCATAGCTCTCTTATAATTGGATGAATCGACAACCGGCGTCGGGCTTCAACGGGCGAGCAGGCCTCGGGACGCCAGGTTGCGCAACAAGGCGCCGACGCCAAAGGTCCAGGGCGTGGCGGCAGAACTGTGGGTCACCCGGTTGTGCAGGCTGCCGAGCAACGGGCTGCTGATGCGCACCTGGTCACCGAGTTTGTGGGTAAAGCCGCTGCCGACGTGATCACGGTCCTCGGTCGGGGCGAACAGGGTACCGAGAAACAGCAGGAAACCGTCGGGATATTGGTGATTGGCGTTGAGGGTCTGCCCGGCCAGGTCCTCGGGGTCACGGCTGATCTGGCTCATGGAACTCGAACCGTGCATCCGGTAACCGTCCGTGCCCTCGACCTGCAGGTCGACCACACAGGCGCGCACATCGTCCAGGCTGAACTGCTCGTCGAACAGGCGAATGAACGGGCCGATGGCGCAGGACGCGTTATTGTCCTTGGCCTTGCTCAGCAACAGCGCGCTGCGCCCCTCGAAATCCCGCAGGTTGACGTCGTTGCCCAGGGTCGCGCCATGGATCTGCCCACGGCTGTTGACCGCCAGCACCACTTCCGGCTCCGGGTTGTTCCAGATCGAGCCGGGATGAATGCCGATCTGGCTGCCGCTGCCGACGGCGGCGAGGACCGGCGCCTTGGTGAAGATTTCCGCGTCCGGGCCGATGCCCACTTCCAGGTACTGCGACCACATGCCCTGTTCGATCAACAGTGCCTTCAACTGCGCCGCTTGGGCGGAGCCGGGCACGATCGAACGCAGGTTGTCGCCAATCACCCCATGGACGATCGCTCGCACCTGCTCGGCCTTGCCGGCATCGCCACCGGCCTGCTCTTCGATGACGCGCTCGATCATGCTCGCGGCGAAGGTCACGCCAGCGGCCTTGATCACTTGCAGGTCCAGCGGTGGCAGCAGGTAGGGTTGGCTCGGGTCGGCGTCAGGGCCGGTATTGGCCAGCAGGTTTTCGACGCTGGTCAGGAAGGTACCGGGGGTTTGGCGCACTTCGGCCAGGGGCGCGTCCGACTCCAGCAAGTCGCTCAGGGTCGCGAAGCGCTGCGACAGGTCGAACACGCCATCGGCTCGCAAGACAATCAGCGAAGGGCCGGCAATCGGCCCTGGAACCCAGGCGCGACCAATCAAGGTGCCGGCCACGCCATCGACCGGCAGGGTGTTCTCGGGAGTAAGCAGTAACGACATGGCAAATCTTCCTGGTCCGTAAAGGCTTCACGCTATGACCGGAACTCGATAAACTCCAATGAGATATTTTCAGTAATCGATAACTCCTGGTTATTGTTTGACGAGGCACACCCATGTCCGAACTGTCATTCTCCAGCTTCTGCGGCTGGCTCAAATTCCGCCACCTGCTGCTGATCGACACCCTGGGCCGCACCCGCAACATGCACCTGGCGGCGCAACAGATGAACCTCAGCCAGCCGGCCATCAGCAAGATGCTCAAGGAAATCGAAAGCCTGCTCGGGTTTGCCCTGTTCGAACGCCAGCCGCGCAGCATGCCGCCCACGGCGCTAGGCGAGCATGTCATGCGCTACGCACAGATCGCCCTGAATGATGCACGCTCGTTCGTCGAGCAGATCGGCAGCCTGCGCGAGGGCGGCCATGGTCATCTCAAGGTCGGCGGGATTTTTGCCGCCACCGCCATCGCCCTGCCCGAGGCCATCTTGCAGATCAAGCAGCGCTGGCCGCTGTTGTCGATCGAGGTGGTGGAGCAGACCAGCAACCACCTGATGGAGATGCTCGAAGAGAAAAAACTCGACCTGGCGGTGGCCCGGTTCACCGAGCACAGCCAGGAGCAACGCTACGACTTCCAGCCCCTGGCGCCGGAACCGTTCTGCATCGTGGTCAACAGCCGCCACCCGCTGGCCGACGCCGGGCCGATCTCCTTGCAGCAGTTGGTGGACCTGCCGTGGATTCTGTACCCGGTGGGCACGCCGATTCGTGCGCGCATGGAACTGGCCTTTGCCGAGGCCGGGGTGGCGCTGCCGCGCAATACCGTGGACACCATCTCGATGCAGACCTTTCTCCAGGTCCTGCAGCGCGGGCCGATGATCGGCATGCTGCCGGATGCCATGGTTTATCCGCTGTTGGAAAACGGCCAGTTGAAAGCCCTCGACACGCCGCTGCACCTGGCGCCACAGGACTACGGCATCCTCACCCGCAAGGGCGAGCAACTGGTGGGGGCGGCCCTGGAGTTCGCGCAAATCCTCACCGACAACGCTCGCCTGGCCAGGGATCAGGTGGCTGAAGACAGGGCCGCCGCAGCTGAAACTCGATAACGCTTGGTTATCGGTTAATCCAAAAATGCCATTGGGAAAGAATCGATTCGCGGCAGTAGAGTACCGACCAGATTTCCCTCTGGGTCAGGAGACTGTCATGCCCGAACTGTCCGGTCACAACTTCATCGCCGGTGGCCGTAGCGCCGCCGGCTCCGTGGTCCTGCACAGCGTTGATGCGACTACCGGGCAGCCGCTGCCCAACGCCTTTATCCAGGCCACGGCCGAGGAAGTGCACGCCGCTGCCACGGCGGCCCATCAGGCCAGCGCGATCTACAGCAACTTGCCGGCCGAGCGCCGGGCCGAATTCCTCGACGCCATCGCCAGCGAGCTGGATGCCCTGGACGAGCAGTTCGTAGCCCTGGTCTGCCGCGAAACCGCCTTGCCGGCGGCGCGCATCCAGGGTGAACGGGGCCGCACCAGCGGGCAGATGCGCCTGTTCGCCCAGACCCTGCGCCGTGGCGACTTCCTCGGCGCGCGGATCGATTTGCCGCTGCCCCAGCGCCAGCCCCTGCCACGGGTGGACCTGCGCCAGTGCCGCCTGGGCGTTGGCCCGGTCGCGGTATTTGGTGCCAGCAACTTTCCCCTGGCCTTTTCCACCGCCGGCGGCGACACCGCTGCGGCTTTGGCCGCTGGCTGCCCGGTGGTGTTCAAGGCCCACAGCGGGCACATGGCGACGGCCGAGCAAGTGGCCATGGCAATCATTCGCGCCGCCGAGAAGACCGGCATGCCGGCCGGGGTGTTCAACATGATCTTCGGTGCTGGCGTCGGTGAGGCGCTGGTCAAGCATCCGCTGATCCAGGCGGTCGGCTTCACCGGTTCGCTCAAGGGCGGCCGGGCGCTGTGCGACATGGCCGCCGCCCGGGCACAACCGATCCCGGTATTCGCCGAGATGAGCAGCATCAATCCAGTGCTGGTGCTGCCGCAGGCGCTGCAGGTGCGCGGCGAGCAGATCGCCGGCGAACTGGCCGCCTCGGTGGTGATGGGCGCCGGGCAGTTCTGTACCAATCCGGGCCTGGTGATCGGCATACGTTCGCCAGAGTTCAGCGCTTTCCTGCAATCGCTCAGCGTGCTGATCGCCGAACAGCCTGGGCAGACCATGCTCAACGCCGGCGGCCTGCGCAGTTACGTCGAAGGCTGCGTCACCTTGCGCGCCCATCCCCAGGTCACGCACCTGGCCGGGCAGGCGCAGCAGGGCAATCAAGCCCGGGCGCAACTGTTCCTGGCCGACGTGCAGTTGCTGCTCAGCGGTGATGAACTGCTGCAGGAAGAAATCTTCGGCCCGGCCACCGTGGTGGTCGAAGTGGCTGATCGCGCTGAACTGCTGGCAGCCTTGCAGGGTCTGCGCGGACAACTGACCGCGACGCTGCTGGGGGAGCCGGCTGAGCTGGCGCAGGCTGCCGACCTGGTGGCGGTGCTGGCGCAGAAAGTCGGCCGGGTGCTGGTCAACGGCTACCCGACCGGCGTCGAAGTGTGTGACGCCATGGTCCACGGCGGCCCCTGGCCGGCGACGTCCGATGCCCGTGGCACCTCGGTGGGCACCCTGGCCATCGACCGTTTCCTGCGCCCGGTGTGCTACCAGAACTTCCCGGATGCCTTGCTTCCCGAAGCGCTGCGCAACAGCAATCCATTGGGGTTGACGCGCCTGGTCAACGGAGAAAAAACCACCCAGGCACTCTAGTCCAAGCAGCAACGCCGGGTGAATTGCTCGCCCGGCGTGACCCATTCGATAAAAACAATCAGGCATGTCCACATGCCCAGGGGTTACCTCCATGCAAACGATATCCGAGCATCTGCCCGCGCAGGCGCAAGCCAGCGAACTCGACTTTGAAGACCGCACCTACCGCAAAGTGATCTGGCGCATCCTGCCGGTGCTGCTGCTGTGCTACATGGCCGCCTACCTGGACCGGGTCAACATCGGCTTCGCCAAGCTCGACATGCTCAACGAACTGCAGTTCAGCAACACCGTCTATGCCCTTGGCGCCAGCATGTTCTTCTGGGGCTACTTCCTCTTCGAAGTGCCCAGCAACCTGTTGCTGCATCGCTTCGGCGCGCGCTTCTGGATTGCCCGGATCATGCTCAGCTGGGCGGTGATCTCCATGGCCGTGGCCTACACGGTGCCGCTGGCGGGGTTCTTCGGGCTTGAGTCGAGCACCATGTTCTATGTGCTGCGGTTCCTGCTGGGGATCTGTGAAGCGGGCTTCTTTCCCGGGGTGATCCTGTACCTCAACTACTGGTTCCCGACCCATCGCCAGAGCCGGGTGATGTCCGGGTTCCTGATGGCCATGCCGATCAGCCTGACCCTGGGCGGAATCCTCTCCGGCTGGCTGATGAACAGCATGCAAGGGGTGCATGGCCTGTCGGGCTGGCAGTGGATGCTGATCATCGAGGGCATTCCGTCGATCATCATGGCCTTCGTGGTCATCGTTTGCCTGGCCGACAACATCGACAAGGCCAAATGGCTGTCAGCCGCCGAGAAAGCCATGCTCAAGGCCAACCTGCAGACCGACAACCAGGGCAAGGTGTCGCGCCTGGGCGAGGTGTTCTTCAACCCGCGCGTGTGGTTGCTGGTCCTGATCCTGCTGACCTTCAACACCGGCTTCTATGGCCTGGCGTTCTGGATGCCGTCGATCATCAAGAGCACCGGCATCACCAACAGCCTGCACATTGGCCTGCTGACCGCGATTCCCTATGCGGTGGCCACGGTGGTGATGCTGCTCAACGCACGCCACTCCAACCGTACCGGCGAGCGCCGGCTGCATGCGGCGATTCCGGCCTTCATCGGCGGCGCCGGGCTGATCCTCAGTGCCTTTTTTGCCGACAACCTGATGCTCTCCGTGCTGTTCCTCAGCGTCGCCGCCTCGGGGATCCTCAGCCTGATGCCGATTTTCTGGACCCTGCCAGGCACCGTGCTGTCGGGTGTCGCGGCAGCGGCCGGGATCGGCATGATCAACGCCATCGGCAACCTGTCCGGCTTCACCGGTTCGATGATCACCGCCGTGGCCGAGAACCTCACGGGCAACATCAACAACGGTACTTACGTGCTGGCGGTGTGTCTGTTCATCAGCGGCGCGCTGATCCTGGCGATCCCCGCGGCGATGCTCGGCAGGACCGCGAAAACCGCGGCCCGCAGCGCTGACCTGGAGCGAGTATGAAGATGCAGAACAAACGGGTGCTGGTGACGGCGGCCGGGCAGGGCATCGGGCTGGCGAGTGCCATCGCCTTTGCCGAGGCGGGTGCGCAGGTATTCGCCAGCGACATCGAGGTGCGCGGGCTGCAAGGGATCCCGGGCATCGAAGCCCTGACCCTGGACGTCACCTCGGCCAGCGCCATCAGCGAGGCCTGCCAGCGGATCGGTGGCCTGGATGTGTTGTTCAATTGCGCCGGTTATGTGCACAGCGGCAACATCCTGGAGTGCGACGAAGCGGCCTGGGCCCGGTCCATGGACATCAACGTGACCGCCATGTACCGGATGATCCGCGCGGTGCTGCCGGGCATGCTCGAGCGTGGCGGCGGTTCGATCATCAACATGTCGTCGGTGGTCTCCAGCGTCAAGGGCGTGCCCAATCGATTTGCCTATGCGGCGAGCAAGGCCGCGGTGGTGGGCCTGACCAAGGCGGTCGCCGCCGACTTCATCGGCCAGGGTATTCGCTGCAACGCGATTTGCCCGGGCACCGTGGAGTCGCCGTCACTGCGCCAGCGGATCGCCGAACAGGCGGCGCAACAGGGCGTCGCCGAGGCGCAGGTGTACCAGCAGTTCCTCGACCGCCAGCCCATGGGCCGCATCGGCAGCGCCGCGGAGATCGCCCAGTTGGCCTTGTACCTGGGCAGCGATGCCTCGGCCTACACCACCGGTGGCGTGCATGTCATCGATGGCGGCATGAGTATCTGAGCGCCACCCGGCACCTATTAAGTAGCAGCAGGAGCGACACATGAAATTAGTGCGTTATGGCGACAAGGGTTCGGAAAAACCGGGCCTGCTGGATGCCAACCAGCAGCTTCGTGACCTCTCTGGCCACGTTGCGGACATCGCCGGGCAGACCCTGACTCCACAGGGCCTGGCGGCCCTGGCGGCGATCGACCCCGCGAGCCTGCCGCGGGTGTCCGGCCAGCCACGGATCGGCGCCTGCGTCGGCCAGGTCGGCAAGTTCATCTGCATCGGCCTGAACTATGTCGACCATGCCGCCGAGTCGAACATGGAAGTGCCGAAGGAGCCGATCATCTTCAGCAAATGGACCAGCGCCATCTGCGGCCCCAACGACAACATCGAGATCCCCCGTGGTTCGCTCAAGACCGACTGGGAAGTCGAGCTGGGGGTGGTCATCGGCAAGGGCGGGCGCTACATCGATGAAGCCAATGCGATGGACCACGTCGCCGGTTACTGCGTGATCAACGATGTCTCCGAGCGCGCCTGGCAGCTGGAACGCGGCGGTACCTGGGACAAGGGCAAGGGCTTCGACACCTTCGGCCCGATCGGCCCGTGGCTGGTCACCCGCGATGAAATCGCCGACCCCCATACGCTGGACCTGTGGCTGGAAGTCGACGGCCACCGCTACCAGAAAGGCAACACCCGCACGCTGATCTTCACGGTGCCGCAGTTGATCGCCTACCTGAGCCGTTGCATGAGCCTGCAACCCGGCGACATCATCTCCACCGGTACCCCACCGGGCGTCGGCCTGGGCATCAAGCCCGACCCCGTCTACCTGCGCCCGGGCCAGACCATGCGCCTGGGCATTGCCGGGTTGGGCGAACAGCTGCAGGTCACGGTACAGGCGGATTGAGCCTAGTTCCCCGTAGCAGCTGTCGAGCTTGCGAGGCTGCGTTCGAGTGCGCAGCACTCGCCAGCCCCCCGCGGTTTATCAGATAAAACGACGGGGAATTGCGTGCGCGGGATTGACAGGAAAGTGGCTGGGCCGACAGTATCGAGCCATGACCAGAACCCACCGCCTGAACATGATGTGCTGCTCCATGACCGCCGCTGGCGGGTCATGAGGTCAGACGTGTTCAGGATATGACGTTATGACCCAAGGCCCCGCCAGCAATGGACGGGGCTTTTTTTGCGCCGTTCGAAACTGGCCAATGGAGAACCCCATGTTGCAGATTCGCCGCGCCACCCAGGACGACGCCCAGGCCGCTTTCGAGATTCGCCTGCGCGCGATTCGCCACCAATGCATCGGCGCCTACACCGAACAGCAGATGCTGACCTGGACCGCCGGCTCAGCGGCGGATGGCTACAGTGCGCTGATGGACTCACACTTCTACATGGGTTGTGTCGATGGCGTGGCCGTGGCCACTGGCATGCTCGATCTGCCACGGCGGGAAATCGGCGCGATCTTCGTCCTGCCCGAGTTCATGCAGCAGGGGATCGGTGTGTTGATGCTGGAGTTCCTCGAACAGTTGGCGCGGCAGTTGGGTCTGGAGCAGGTGGTACTCGACGCGACCTTGAACGCTGCCGACTTCTACCGGCGCTGCGGTTACCGTGGCGAGCAACCGGCCATCTACCATTCGCCCTCGGGCCTGCAACTGGCCTGTGTGCCCATGGTGAAACAGTTGCGGTAAACCCGGCCGTCAATCCTTGCCGGGATAACGCGTCTCCATCACCACCGACAGCGCGTCGGGGCGCCAGAATTCCTGGTCGAACTCCACCGGCTGGTCGGCCTCGCCGAAGTTCAGGCGCTCCAGGTAGACACTGGTGGAACCCGGCGACAGTTGCAGCAGTTCGGCTTGTTGCTCGTTGACCGTGCCGATGTGCATCTGCAATTCGCAGCGCGATTGCACCCGCGCAAAACGCTCGCGCAGGACCCGGGTCAGGGAGGTGTCGAGGTCGACGTCGAGCAGGCCCGGGCACCAGCTGGCCAGCAGTGCGTTGAACTCCAGGAGCACCGGACGCCGGTCGATCCAGCGCCGGCGCTGGAGAAAAAACACCGGCTCCTGTGCCGACTCAAGCCCCATGCGCCGGGCCAGCCAACTGCCGGCCGGGCGCAGTTCGGCCTGCAGGCATTCGGTGCGCGGCGTGCGGCCCTGGGCACTGACGTAGTCCATGAAGCCGCTGATGCGCGTCGGGTCGTAGCGGATGCGCTGCGGGCTGACGAACCAGCCGCGACGATTCTCCCGGTACACCCGGCCTTCGGCTTCCAACTGCTGCAGGGCCTGGCGCAGGGTCACCCGGGTGCAGCCGAATCGTTCGATCATGTCCCGTTCGGAAGGGAACTTCTCGTCGGCCTGGGGGATGCCGTTGGCGAGGTCCTGGGCGATCTGCTCGCGGATCCGCTGGTAGTGCGGTGAAATTGGGTCAAAAGGCATGACGTGGGGCGCCCGATGGCGGATCGAAAAGGGCGATGGCGCCTGGGGACGCCATCGACAGGTTACCTACACTAACCAATCGCCCGGCCAGCCGTCGAGGGCTGCGCGCCGCCGTCGGCAGCGCCTTGCGCGGGCCGCTCCTGGCTTGCCAGATCCTGTTGCCAGGCGCGCAGGCCGTAGATCGCCAGCAGCACAAAACCGGCGTACAGCGCGGCGGTCAGGCGCAGGTCCTTGAACAGGAACAGGCCGACATACAGGCAGTCGAGGACAATCCACAGCCACCAGCTGACCACGTACTTGCGTGCTGCCCAGACGCTGGCGACCAGGCTGAAGGCGGTGAGCGATGCGTCCATCCAGGGCACGGAAGCATCGGTGTAGGTGTGCATCAGGGCTCCGAGCAGCCCGGCTCCGAGGGCCCCGCAGAACAGGCCGAGCAGGCCTTCGCCCAGGGGCAGGCGAGCCACCCGCACCTTGCCTTGCTCCAGGTGGCCCTGGCTCCAGCGCCACCAACCATAGCCTTGCAGCAGGGCAAAGATGCCCTGCAACAGGGTGTCGGAGTAGAGCTTGGCGTCGTAGAAGATCCAGGCATACAGCAGCACCGCCAGCACGCTGACCGGCCAACACCAGCGGATGCGCCGGGCGGTCAGCCAGACGCCGAGGAGGTTGAGAATGACGGCGATGATTTCAAGCTCGGACATAACGGTTTCCTCAAGCGTGGCCTTGGCGGGCCGGATCAGAAGTTGACCGAGGCACTCAAGCGGGCGGTCAGCGGTGCACCCTGGAACACGTAGTTGTCGCCCATGTATTCACCGACATCGCGCCAGTAGCGCTTGTCGAACAGGTTGTCGACGGTCAGGCGGAATACCGTGTCGTAGCCGTCGATGCGTGTGCTGTAGCGGCTGCCGATGTTGAACACGGCGTAGGCGCTGGCCTCGACCTGGCCTTCCTGGCTGGCGTATTTACTGGCGCTGTATTGCACCCCGCCGAGCAACGCCAGGCCGTCGACCCAGGGCAGGGCATAGTCGCCATACAGACTGGCGCGCAGGTTCGGTACGTTGATGGTCTGGTGACCTTCGTAGGCCGGGGTGTCGCTGCCGCTGACCCGCGAGCGGATCGCCGCGACACTGGCGGAAATCTGCAGGCGCTGGCTGGCCCAACCATTGGCCGAGAGTTCCAGGCCAGTGTTTTTCTGCTCGCCCTGCTCGGTGAAGGTGAAGCTGCCATCGGCATTGGGTCGGGAGTACTGATAGCCCTGGCGGATCTGGAACAGCGCTGCGCCGAGGCTCAGGCGCTGCCAGTCGTACTTGATCCCGGCCTCGATCTGCCGCGACACGGTCGGCGCGAGGATCTCGAAGGCATTACTGGCGAACCACGGCGCCTCGCCACCCAGGGACAGGCCTTTGCTGTAGCGGCTGTACAACGCCAGGTTCGGCAGCGGTTTGTAGATCAGCGCGGCCTGGGGCAGGAACTCGTAGCGCTGGGTATGGCGGGTGGTATCGCCCTGGCTGTCGAAGGTCTCTTCATCAAGTCGCACTTCGCGGCCACCGAGCACGGTCTGCCACTGCTCGTTGAAACTGATCCGGTCGTTGAAGAACAGCCCGTACTGGCGGCTGTCCAGGTGTCGATAGGAATCATTGAGCGGTCCCGCGTAGCGCGGGAAATCGGCCGGCTCGCTGGCGATGTTGGCACTGCCGATCCACTCGTTGATCGGCTCGCGCTTGTCGACGATACGCCGAAACGCGCTGCTGCCGACGGTCAGTTCGTGGCCCAGGCCCGCCGTGTCGAAGGTGCCGCTGAGGGTGGCCTGGGCTTCGTCGTTGCGCCGGGTGTCGTCGGGGCTGCGGAAGTCGTAGATGTCGTAGTCACCCTCGGGACTGAAGTAGTTGGGCACCGCCGCGCCGGCACAACTGGCGGCGCCGTAGCAGCCCCAGGCGAACGAGCTGTAGTCATCGATCACCACCCGGCTGCGCGAAGCGCTGAGGTTGCCTTTCCAGGTGTCGCTGAAGCGGTACTCGAAGTTGCCGTTGAGGTTCAGCGCATCGGTGGTCACCGGTTTCGAGCCGCTCTGGTGCGCCAGCAACTGCTTGGGCGAGGCGTGGTGCGGCAGCTCGGTGCCGCCGAGCAACTGGTAGCCCGGTGCCGAACGCTGTTGCTTGGTCTGGTACTCGACATCCACTTGCAGCAGCGCGGCGTCGCTCAGGGTCCAGTCCAGCGCCAGGGAAGCGAAATCGCGCTGGCCATTGGTGTGCTCGACGTAGGAGTGCAGGTCTTCGTGGGCCAGGTTGGCGCGCAGGCCGAACTGTTGTTCGCTGCCGAAAAAACCGCCGACGTCGGTGGCCAGGTAACCGCTGCCGCGATCGTCGGTGGACACCGTGACCGAGCGTACATCGGTCGGCCGCTTGGTCACATAATTGACCAGGCCACCGGGTTCGCTGACCCCGCTCTGCAGGCCCGCCAGGCCCTTGAGCAGTTCCACCTGCTGTTTGTTTTCCAGGCCGACGTTCTGCTCGCCGGTGATGGTGCGGCCGTTGATCTTGTAGCTGCTGGCGGCGTTCAGGGAGAAGCCACGCACCACGAAGTTCTCGTAGTAGCCGACCGGCGCGTAGCTTTCACCCACCGAGGCGTCGTTTTTCAACACCTCGCTGAGCAGGCGTGCTTGCTGGTCCTGGATCAGGGCTTGGTTGATCACCGCAATCGAGGCCGGCGTGTCGAGCAAGGGCGCGGGGTCGAACCCACCGACTGCGGCTTCGGACACCTGGTAGCCGGAGTGGTCCTGGGCATTCACGGTCACCGCCGGCAGCAGGGTTTCGGCAGCGTGGGCCGAGGGCAGGGCGCTGGCCAGCAGCAGGCCGAGGGTCAGTTGATTGAGGGCAAAGCGCGGGGCGCAGCCGTCCTGGGGGGACGTCCGGTAAAGCCTATCCATGTGAAACTCCTTGATGACTGCGAGCCCGGGGCAGGCGAACACCGGGCACAGGGGCCCAGGTGCGCTCCAGGAAAGCGCTGTGCGGTAAAAAAATACGTGCCCCCGAGGGCATCAGTCCGGAGTTGCTCCGGTGGTCATCGGCAAGTTCGAATCCGCGGCCCATTCTTCAAGTGAGCCATCATACAAGAGCACGTCGTCGCGGCCGACCAGGGTTAACGCCAGGGCCAGGGCAGCCGCGGAAATTCCGCCGCCACAATACAGCACCAAGGGTCCGGGCACGTCGAGCAATAGCGCAGCGAGTTGCTGCTGCAACTGGCGGCGTGGCAGATACCGGCCATCGGCGTCGAACAATTGCCGCGCCGGCAGGTTGCGACTGCCGGGGATGTGCCCGCGCCGCGCGTAACGGCTCGCGGCGCGGCCCTCGAACAAGGCCTGGGACAGGGCGCACACCAGCAGCCCCGGTTGCTCACCGGCCACGATCGCCTGCACAGCGTCACGCTCGATCCATCCGCCTGGCCGGGCCGACAGCGGTGTGGCGGGCACTGGCAGCACTGGTTCATCGCCCTGGGCCTGGGGCAAATCCGCTGCGCACCAGGCCTTGAACCCACCGTCCAGTACCTGCGCCGCCAGCCCGACGCTGCGCAGCATCCACCACAGGCGCGCGGCCCAGAACCCTTCGCTGCGATCGTAGATCACCACCTGGCGTGCGCCATCCAGGCCCAACCGGGCCAGGGCGCTGGCCAGTTGTTCGACAGCGGGCAGGGCAAAACTGAACGAGGCGTCGGGCTGGGCCAGGTCATGCAGCAGGTCGGCGTGCAGGGCGCCGGGGATGTGGGCCTGCTGCCAACCGTCGCGCCCACTGGCGACCTGGTAGTCGCGGTCGAAACGCGGTGCTGGCAGCTCGACGCTGGCATCGAGGATCAGCAGGTTGGCGTCTTCGGCCATCAGGCTGGCCAGTTGCTGGGGGCTGATCAGTGGGTTCATGAACCTTGACTCCAGGTGGCGGCACGGCGCCGTAGATGGTCGAGCAGGCAGTGCCCGGCGTCAGTCGAAAACCAGCGGGTGTGACCGATCAGGTAAGCCTGATACGCGACGTCGGCACTCGCGGCGCAACCGACCACGGTGTTGAAGTAGGCGATCTCCGACAGGGCGAAATCCACATGCACCAGGGGCAGCAGGGCGGCCAGGGTCAACAGCTCGGCCGCCGACAGCGGCAGGACACTGGCATAGCCGGCCAGCAAGGCGTCGATGTCATCGAGGGCAGCCGGGGCGGACCCGCCGCTGTCCAGTTCCAGCCAGGGAATGGCGTTGCGTTCGATGGCGGTGGCCAGGTCGAAGAGGGCGAAGGTGCGGTCTGCCAGACCAAAGTCCAGCACGCCGCTGACCTGGGCGTCGGCGGCGTTGGAACTCCACAACAGGTTGGAACCGTGCCAGTCGTTGTGGGTCCACAGCCCGGGTTGCCGGGCCAGCAGGGGTTGCAACGGTCGATGCCAGGGCAGCAGCAGGGGCAGCAACTCGTCGCGCCATGGCTGGCGGTCCATATAGGCCGCCAGTGCCGGGTCGCGCCGGACCAACGCGTGCAGGCTGGCGGCCAGGTCCGGACCGCTGCACAGCTTGAAGTTGGCCAGCAGCACCCGGGCCTGGCGTGGCGGCGCCTGGAAGTCCGCGGCGCCACGGTGCAGGCGGGCCAGGGATTGCCCGGCCGACCAGGCCTGGCGTTGGCTGAGAAACGGTGTCCAGGACAAGGCCTGGCGATACAGGTCCTGACCTTCGGCCAGGGCATGCACCTCGTAGGTCCACTCGCCCTGAGTGATTGCGGTGTCGCCGTCGCGGTTGGCCAGCACCTCGGTGACCGGCACCCCGCGTTGCCGTAGATGGGCCATGAAGCGGTGTTCTTCGCGCAGCCAGGCGGGGCTGCGCACCCGTTGTGGGTGACGTTTGACGAACACCCTGGCCTTTTCGGTCTGGACCAGGCTGGCTGCCGAAAACGGCCGCGGACTGTGCCAGTCCAACTGCAGCGGTGCGCCGAGTTGCGGGTAACCGCGCAGCAGTTGCTCGACATCGTCCGCCTGCAGCGTCGGCCACTGCGCCGCCACCGGTTCCAGGCCCAGGCCGTGGGCGCTGAAGGGCTCGTGCGCGGCCATCACAGCGGCTCCGGCAAGAAGGCGTTGCTGGTGGCCTGGCGCCAGGCCTGGGCATCGGACAGCACGTGGTTGGCGTGCAGCCAGTGGGCGTAGGGTTCGAGCAAGGCATCCCGCTGCTGGCCCCAGGTTCCCCGGTGCAGCCAGGTCGGCGCGATGGCTTGCAGCGATTGCGCCAGCAGCTCGCGCGGGAAGTAGGGGGTGGCGCTTTCATAGGCCTGCAGCGCGCTGGCCGGGTCGGCGGCCGCGGCCAGGTAGCCACGGGCGGTGGCGGCGAGGAAGGCGCGGGTCAGTTCGGGCTGCTCCAGCAGGGTCTGTTCGTGGGCCCCCAGCAGGTAGCTGTGATAGGCCGGGGCGCCAAGCTCGTCGACCGGCCAGACCACGCGCCGCTCAGCGGCGATCGGGCTGTCCATCAGCGCTTCCCAGGCCCAGTAGCCGCCAAAACTGGCATCGGCGAGGCCGGCAGCCAGTTGCTCGGGTCGCAACTCGCGGGTGCCGCTGTCCACCAGGATCAGCGCGTCGGGATCACCGCCATCGACCCGCACCAGATGCCGGACCATGGCCACGCCGCGCGGCGTCGGATTGAGCGCCAGGCGCCGACCCGCCAGGTCACGTGGGCGCTGGATGCCGGAATCGCTGAGGGTCTGGATCGATTCCAGGCCGCCATGGTTGATCGCCGCCACACCCAGCAGCGGTTGCCCCAGGGCGCGGCGCACCAGCAGGCGGTTGCTGGGGAACAGCCCGAAGTGCACGGCGCCGGTCAACACATGTTCGAGGGTGTCGCCGCGCCAGGGGTCGTGCACCACCAGTTCGACCTCCAGCCCGGCCTCGGCGTACCAACCGCGTTCGCGCGCCAGGTACAGGCCCGCTGAATTGGGCCAGGGGTGAAAGTATTCGAGCATTACCCTTACACCAACCATCGATTTGCTACTCCAGTGCGAACGTTGAATGCGCCGATTTATAAGGGCTGAATCTGGTATATACCAATATCTTTTATCACTATGGATATACCCGATACTTCCGGTAATACCTGCACCAGAGCGGTTTGCTGAAAATAATCGAGTCCTTGTTAGAACGATTATTTCTTTGGGTTATTTAGATAGTTGTTAGTCGAATATCCATGACCGCTGAACGGGTGTTGGGGTGGTGTTTATATCTGTGATGACATCGCAAAGTTGGTTGTAACAGTGGTATCGGCACGCGGTGCCGCACTAATGGAGTTGGCGCAGCGTTTTTCGCTGCAGCGGGGGCGTCTTGTCGTGAAATGGCCAGTCCTTAGAATCGGCGCCATCGCTTCACCCAACTATTCTCAATCCTTGCGGGAGCTCCACCATGATGAATGCCATGCAGATGCCAATGTCGATGAACAGCAGCATGCCGATGATGGGCATGCCAATGATGATGGCGACCATGAGCTGCGAGATGCTCGAAGACGGCATGATGTGCAAGATGATGCCGGCCGCTGGCATGGACATGGCCATGTTCAAGAACAGCGCGCAAATGATGCAGATGATGATGGACTGTGGCATGCCGATGATGATGCATTGCGCCAACATGAGCATGATGTGCATGTCCCGGGCGAGCATGGCCATGCCGATGATGGGCGCCATGATGCCGATGCCGGTGATGGGCATGCCGATGCCATCGATGAAGTGCGTGATGGAGTGCAACCTTCAGGCTGACGGCATGATGTGCAAGATCATGCCGATGGCGGGGATGAACATGGACATGATGAAGAACTGCTGCGGGTTGATGATGAAGATGATGAACGATTGCAGCATGCCGATGATGATGAGCTGCAATGGGATGCCGATGATGTGCTGTACTTGCTGATTGGGGGTTTTTGGGGGTGGATCCGTTGCTGCGGTGATGGCGGCTAATGGTTCCGCCCTGACGGCGGGTTACTTGGAAAAGCGGAACGCCGCCCGACCCCAAGTAACCAAGGGCTCTTACCCCTGACGTACGGCCCCTCGCTAGGGCTCGGGGTACCTTCGCTACGGTATCCATCCGGGGGCATCGCCCTCCGGTTTGCTGCGCTGCACCTCCTGGCGATGGT
>Ga0213827_1000715_pt1 | contig 22999 bp, 33 predicted proteins | sample MC6MC0898MG_FD_180669 | JGI IMG/M metagenome (GOLD analysis project Ga0213827, IMG submission 180669) | Enriched soil aggregate microbial communities from Iowa State University, Ames, United States - MC6-MC0898-MG | ecosystem: Environmental > Terrestrial > Soil > Unclassified | place: USA: Iowa...
ACCAACCACACCCTCGAGGAAGTCGGCAAGCAGTTCGACGTGACCCGCGAGCGCATCCGCCAGATCGAAGCGAAGGCCCTGCGCAAGCTGCGTCACCCGAGCCGTTCGGAGCAGCTGCGCAGCTTCCTGGATATCGATTGATCTCCAGGTAGTGCCGAGCCATGCTCGGCAACGGCTTCTGTCGAGAGAAACCCCGCTTCGGCGGGGTTTTTCTTTGGGGGTCCGGTGTGGAGCCGTGGCCATGCTCGGCTGCGGTTGGCGATGACGCATCCGCCCTTTGACGTGCGGAGATGACAGACGCACGCTGGCGTCGCAGGTGCTCAACACACCTCGTGGGCGGGCCGGATCACCGGCACCGATGCGGACGCGCTGCGGGGACACGTGCAATACGTGTATCTGCGGCATCAACCCTGTTGAGCATCTGGAGCTTGGCCATGAAGGCTGTTGAACACGATGTGCCTGTTGTTGCTGCCCTGGATTTCCCGCCGTTGATGACGTGGGAGGACGTCATGCAGGACGAGCTGGAGGATCGGCTGGGCTTCGCCCGACGGGCCACGCTGGCGCTGCTGACGCAATCGGGAGAACAGTTGGTTGCGGGGTTTGCCGGTGGCAACCGGAGGGGGCTGGAGGGCGCAATGAAGGCGGTGGCGCTGTTCCAGGCGCATCTGCAGGAGATGGAGCGGTTGGCGGGGATGGCGGAGCGACGGTTGCAGCGTGTTGGCGAGCCGCTTGCTGCTGCCGACTGAGTAGCCGACTCCGGCCGTGCTCCACTACACTGTGACGCTGCGCAGGGCCTATAGCTCAACGGTTAGAGCAGGGGACTCATAATCCCTTGGTTCCAGGTTCGAATCCTGGTGGGCCCACCACATTGATGCCCAGCGAAGTCCAGGGATGTCCAATAGTGCAGGCGGTACAGGGGTTTTACGGCGCTTGGCCGTCCATCGGCATCCGTTGGCATCCACTTGCATCCGCAAAAAAAGTGAGTCAGGCTGTGAGTCGAGGGTAGGTAATTCCTGACCCTGACTCACTGGCGGATGACTCACATGCTCACCGACACCAAAGTTCGCACACTGAAGCCCAAGGCGGCGGCCTACCGGATCGCCGACTCGAATGGGCTATGCATTGAGGTGCGTCCAACGGGGTCGAAGGCTTGGCGGTACCGCTATAGGTACGCCGGTAGGGCCAGCATCGTCACCCTCGACGAGTACCCGTCTATGTCCCTGCAGGCCGCCCGCGTCGAGCGCGACCGTCTACGTTCGCTGCTGCGCGGTGGAGCCAATCCCGCTCAGGTAGCAAGGGTCGAGAAGGCAGTGCAAGGAGAGCGCGCCGCAAACACCTTTGGTGCCATCGCCTTGGAGTTGCTCGCCAAGCGGACAAAGGAAGGCCTTTCCCCTGGATCCGTTGTGCGCGAGCGGCGGCTGATCGAGAAGGATCTGGCTGGGTTGGCGGATTTGCCTGTTCGGGACATCACTGCTCCGGTTCTGCTGGCTGCGCTTAGGAAGCTGGAACAGCGAGGCGTAGTCGAGACCGCCCATCGGGCGAGGGCCCACGCCGGCCGTATCTTCCGCTATGCCATCGCTACGGGCCGTGCTGACCGAAATCCCGCTCAGGACCTCACAGGAGCGCTTGAGCAGCATCAGACCAAGCACTTCGCTAGCGTGACTGACCCTGCCGTCATTGGTGGCCTCCTTCGCGCGCTGTGGGGATACCAGGGGGCATTGGCCACTCAGGCTGCGCTAAAGCTGGCCCCAATGCTGTTTGTTCGCCCTGGGGAGCTGAGGCAGGCAAAGTGGTCCGACATCGATCTGGACGCTGCAGAGTGGCGGTACGTGACCAGCAAGACGAAGACGCCGCACATCGTCCCGCTCTCTAGCCAAGCTGTGGAAGTGCTTCGGGACCTGTACCCCTACACCAAGCGTAGCGAGTTCGTCTTCCCCGGTGTCCGTAGTGCCCTGAAGCCAATGAGCGAGAACACGCTCAATGCAGCGCTGCGTAACCTTGGCTTCGACTCGGACACGATGGTCGGCCACGGTTTCCGTGCGATGGCGAGGACCGTCTTGGATGAAGTGCTCGGCTACCGTCCGGACTACATTGAGCATCAGCTGGCTCACGCCGTGAAGGATCCGCTCGGACGGGCCTACAACCGGGCAACCCACCTGCCGGAGCGCCGGAAGATGATGCAAGCTTGGTCGGACTATCTGGATCAGCTGCGCGTTGCAGAGCCGAACGTGCTGGCCTTCAAGGCCAAGCGCGCCTAAGCACTAGAGAAAGGCCTTTAAGGAGGGCCGACGAAGAAGCAGAGCCGCATAAAAAAGCGGCCGAGAAAGGGGCTGGAACCCCTAGCTCGGCCTACCACCACCGACTGTTAGGAGTCGATCATGGATCGCAGCATTATAGAACTTGCGCGTGAACGGGCACGTATTGCCGGAAGTAACCCCGGCAGCCCAGCGGCCAAAGAGCGCCGACCCTTCCCCGCTTCTCGGGCCGAACGCCCCCGAACGCAAACGAACGCAGCCTATCTGCCTAGCCGGCTGCAGCGCGTGCTGGCTACTGACGGGGAATCCAGCATCTACTGGGTCTGCGGCCTCCTGTTCGTCATGGGCGTGCTACTGGCGCGCTCTGACACGCATGTAGAACCGAATCACGGTGTAACGACGGGAGGGGCGTGCCATGGGTACCTCTGACCTTCAACTCGACGCGATGGACCCGATGGACCGCCTCGTCGCCAGGGGCATTTCCGTTCGTGCGCTCGTCGCACTGGCTCCGTATGGCGCGGACTGGCTCGCGCAGCATCAGGACGACCGATTCCGCATGTGCTACTTCGATGAAACCGGGAAGGTGGTCAACGAGGATGTGACTGCCGTGGGGCTCGTCCTGCGGGCTCAACAGCTCGGCTGGACCGCATTCGAAGACCTGGAGCCCGGCGCTGCGCCCTGGATCTTCAGCGAGGCTTCCTATCACTTCCGTCGCGGAATCCATTGGTATGCCTCAGCCACCGATAACACCGATGAAATGCTGCCACTTGGCTTCCCGACCGGGGTGCTGAAGCGAGCCGCGAAGGCGCATGAGCGGGAATTGGCGGCTGCCCGTAAGGCCAGGGAGGCGAGCGAGAAGGCCGCAAACCTGGCGCGTGGACGGGCGGATAGAGAGGCCCGGGCATGGTTGATCGAATACTCGATGCGGCTGCACTTGGATAGGGCAGAATCGACGGGTCAACCAATGACGGTAGTGCAAGCCAAGAAGATTGCTCGTCGTTTGGTAGATGACGTGGCGCACCGGATTAAGGCGCGCAGGAGTCACAGAGAAGCGAATACGGGGAGATGAGATGAGCAGATCTGCTTATGACGAAGAATGGTGGATTGAAGGCTTGCACCTCGCGGAGTGGTACTGCTTTGAGCTACTCCTCGACGCCTATTTCCCCCCGCTGGATCTTGACCGGGGGTTTGAGCTCTGGCGCTATCCCAGCTTTGATGGGCGTCGCGCGCTTGTCGTGCTGAATCGAATTTTTGCGCTAGGTCGAGAACGCGAGGTCGCACGGGCACTCTCAACCAATTTTAAGAAGGGCCTGTCATTGGATTCCTTGGAGTCCTTATGCGCACTTCTTGCGGTCGTTGATAGAGCAAACACTCTCTTCCATAAGGTGGCAACGACCCAGTCGGAGAGAAAGAGAAGGAGCAGGGTGATCGCACAGGCGGCCAGGGTGCTAGCCGACGAGCTCAGTAGTCCTGTTTGTCAGAGTGACCTCCGGCTGGCGAGGTATCTGCTATCGCAAGACGAGAAAGGGGAGCGCAGATATCCACTGGAATCGCCAAAACGGTATGAGGACCTAGCTGCTGTCGCGGAGAAGATTGCAGACATCCCCAAGGTGGTGGCTAGCCCGGGGACGGCAAATGCGCACAAGCTGTACGTTTTGAGAGAGCTGACGGATTACTTGGTGGACTGGTACGACCGTCCGATGCGTTCGTTGGTGCTTGTGCTGTGCGGGCTGTACTTCGACGTCTCGGATATGACGACCAACGACCTTGCCCAGTACGCCAAGGTGAATAAAAAGCGCCGTCATGGGCGACTTTTTTCACCCTACAATTTCCGATGATATAAGCCTAACTTATTCAATTACGAGGATTTTTCCGTAGGTGCAATCTGTCCGAAACCGACCATTCCGGTTCGGTGTAGGACGATGAAATGCAGCAGCATATGCCGCAGGCTCTACCTGAGACTGGCTTCCTCAGGTTGCCGGAAATCCTCCGGCTTTACCCCGTTTCCAAGTCCACTTGGTGGGCCGGTGTGCGTTCCGGCATCTACCCCAGTGGATGCAAGATCAGTGAGCGCACCACTGCTTGGCGCGCCGAGGATATCCGTGCGCTGATCTCAAGCGCCTCCGAAAGCGGGGTGCAGCCATGAGCAGCTACGACTTTCGCGACCTGACAACAGAGCACCGCCGGCTACTGGATGCGGGTGGATGGGCCGCTGACGGTTCGCAAGCCGCGCCGTCTCGGCCTGCTGCCCAACAGCTGGTGAGTCGAGGTCTCCTCGAGGCCTACCGCGCAGTCCATGAGGACGATCACGGCTCGTACGGGGTGACCGAGTACTACGTGCCGCTGGACGTCCGCACCGCTTGGATGAATTTCAAATCGCGCCTTCCGAATCCAGCCGAGCAGGCGGAGGAAGAGCCGTGAAGCTCCACGACAGTTCAGCACTTGTGCCGCATCTCCCTTCTGGCCTCTTGGCATGCCTAAGCACTGGTCGAATCTTCAATGAGGATGGACAGGAAGTGGGCATCCAGGCGCCTGACACCTACGTGCGGGTACTCAAGCGGATGAGTGCCACGGATCGCCTTCGCACTTGGTACGCGCATCGTGTGGTCTGGGAGGCTGCCTACGGGCCTATCCCTGAGGGGATGCAGATCGATCACCTTGACGCCGATGCGGGCAACAACGCGCTGTCCAATCTTGACCTTGTCACTCCCCAGCAAAACCGAGCAAGGCAAGCCCAGAGGAATCTGGCGCGCTACGGCTGCCGATCCACCTACTGCAAGCTGACTCCTGAGCAGGCATTGGCAATCCGCGACAGCGTGGAGGCCGTGCCCGTCAGGGTTTGGGCTCAACGTCTAGGGATCAGCCTGCGCACGGTCAGGGATATACGTGGTGGTCGGACGTGGACGCACCTTCCCGACGCTGTCGGAAGCAAGAAGAAGCGGCCCAAGAAGACCTAACTGGCTTCCCACCTATGCCCTTGGGGGGTGTATGCACAATTTCAGCCAGGACCCAGCCAGCAGGCCGGCTGGGCATGGTGTGGCTCTTTCCGGCCGGCAACAAAGCAAGCAGCGCCACCAGAGATTGAAGGGGCGAGGTAAGGGGCCGCCCTTTCTTTCAATCCAGCACCAGATCTCAGACTCCGAAGAGTTTGGCCTTCTCTCGGGAAATGCGGTGAAGCTGCTGCTTGAGCTTGCTCGTCAGTACCGTCCGGGAAGGAACGGGGACCTCAGTATTCCTTGGTCCATGCTTTCCAAACGAGGTTGGAGGAGCAAGGCAACGGTCCAGGCGGCCAAAAGAGAGCTGCTGGAAGCTCGGTGGATCCTTGAGACTCGCAAGGGCGGCAAAAACATGTGCAGCCTGTTCGCGCTCACCTATTACGCGATTGACGAATCAGAAAAGCACCTTGAGCCATCGACTGTGACGCCGCCCAATCACTGGAGGCGAAATCACAATGGCTAGTCGCTATGTGGGCCAACTAGGTCGCTATGTAGGCCAACTCTCGAAACAGTTGGCCCACATACAGACCTACGAGGTCGCTATGTGGGCCAGTCAGAGGGTTATCCACAGCCCTTTGAGGTCGCTATGTGTACTCCTTTATAGATATCTACCAAGCGGAGCGCGCTCTTCACGGCTTCAGATCTTCTTGAAGCGTTGGCTGGAGGAGGGCGCCCCTTGAACCAGTCGTCACAGTACCGAACCCGGTCTAAGCAGGTGCAGGGCCCGGAAACTCCCGGTCTCGCCAAGCCCTGGACAGAGGGCTCAATTAACGTGGATCGGGCTTCTAGGGCGTTGGCTGCTGCATTCGGTTGTGGGCCCTGTATGGCGGTGTCGTGGCAGGCGTCGTGGGTGGAGTCCTTGCCAGATGAGGAGGGGGCCTTTGATCCGGATGGGCTCGCTATTCACGCGCGAGGAAGAGTCGTGCAGGACGCTAGGAGATATCTCCCCTCACATGCAGCCTCCAGGGCTATCGCACTGCGCGGCCTCCGTGCGGACGCTCGTTCCTTGGCGGAGGACTTTGATCGCAAGGCGAACATGCGTGCCGACGCGTGCGCCACGCGTGTACGACGCGTGCGACGTTGGGACAACCACAGGTTTGCGGGCACCGTAGTCATCCCTGCTGTGAGGCCGGTACGCCCTGTGCTGCTGGCGCTTTCCGAAGCATCACTTGATGGCCCGCTCGAAGCTTGGCTGATGGTCTACGCCGCTCAACGGATGGAGTTTTGGCCCAAGGTTGAAATGTACCTGACTGCCATGGGGCATAGGCCCGAAGTGGCACGAGAGGCGGCGGCCAAGCTTCTGAAGCCTAGAGAGGCTCGAAGCTATAGAGACGGTGCGCGTTCGTTCCGAATGCGAGAGTCCACGTATCGAGAACTGGTGTCCAAGGTGCAGGCCATTCTGTGGGACTGGCTGGAGCGAGCTTGCTACGCGCTACTGGAAGAGTTGGGCGAGAGCAGCGGGTGGGAGGTGGGCGAGGGCAAGCTGCCGCACCTTTCCGGAGACGAGTGACATGCACGCCATGCCTTGTCCTTCTTGGATGCGGACATTGTGCGGACAGGCAGGCCACTCGATGCGGGAGCGATTTACACCCGCCAAACGCCTTAAGTAATAGGGGCTCTACTACCCAAGGGCGGGCTCCTGGCGGCGTCCACTTCGGTGGCGCCGCCTCTCCCCCTATGGCGCGATAGACGCCTTGAGTACAGGACAACCCAATGACCTTCAAACTGCAGAACTTTCTGGGCCGAGTCACGCCCGGTTGGCAGAACCTCAACGAACAGGACCGAAGTGCGATAGCGCGGCAGGGCCTCCTAGCCTCCGGCCTGGCAATGCTCAGCGCCCGGAACGGCGGGAACTTCGGGGCGTCGCTCGCAGACGGCCTCAAATCTGGCCTCCTTGCTGTTAACGAGGGTGTCGTCGATACCGAGAACGCCCGGTACAAGAACGACATCCTGGCTCGTACTCGTCAGGGGATGGAGCGTAACGCGGCCATCGAGCAGGCTCAGAAAGGCGTGCTGAATCCTGATGGATCACTCAATGAGGACTCATGGAGTCAGTGGGCGAGTGTCGATCCGGTGGGGGCACAAGAATTTCGCCAGAAGGCGAGCCCAAGGGCGAAATGGGAACCTACACAGATTGGTTACCGAGATCCCAAGACGGGTAGGGACGGCCTGCTGGATGTCATTCGCAACACCGAGACTCAGGAGTATCGGGATCTCCAAGGCAATGTCATCAGTCATGGACTGCTGGGCCAGGGGGCCGCTGGTCTGCAGATGCCGAATTCAGGTCTCCTTTCTCCCGATGCGGCGCAACTACAGATGCCGAGTGCTGGGTTGTTGGGCGCCGATATGATCCCGGGCATGGAGCAGGCCGTGATGCAGATCGAGTCGGGCGGCAACCCGGCTGCCGTATCAAGCAAGGGCGCCATGGGCACCATGCAGACGATGCCCGGCACTCTACGTGATCCTGGCTATGGCGTTGCGCCCGCCCGCGATCAGTCTCCGGCCGAAATGGAGCGTGTGGGCAAGGACTACCTGCAGGCGATGCTTCGCCAGTACGGCGACCCGCGCTTGGCCTTGGCTGCCTACAACTGGGGCCCTGGCAACGTGGACCGCGCCATGCAGACGCACGGCGGCAACGTGGATGCGGTCCTCGCCAACGCACCGGCAGAGACCCGCGCTTATGTGCCCAAGGTGCTTCAGCGCTCTGGCACGCAAACTGCGGCAGCACCTCAGATCGGCTTTCGCCCGACAAAGGAGCCGAGCCAAGCAGAGCGACAGGCACCCTCTGGATATCGGTATACGGCCGATGGCGGAAGTCTTGCACCAATTCCTGGCGGCCCTGCAGATCGAAAGAACAACCCCGCCCCCGCCGACTTGGCGCAAGCTGAGCAAGCGCTGCGAAAGGAGTACTCCTCGCAGATCAAGACTCCGCAGACAGTTGTTAACTCGTACCGGCAGATCGAACAGGCAGCCACCAACCCCTCTGCGCAGAATGACTTGGCATTGATCTTTTCTTACATGCGCATGCTTGATCCAGCGTCTGTGGTTCGGGAGGGGGAGTTCGCCACGGCACAAAACGCAGCCGGCGTGCCGGATCAGATTCGAAATGCCTACAACAAGGCAATCAACGGCGAACGGTTGAACCCCGAGCAGCGAACGGGCTTCGTCAGCTCCGCAAGGGGGTTGCGAGACCAGGCCCAGCAGCAGATTGATGCGTACCGGGAGCAGTACTCCGGATTGGCAAAGGAATACAACTACTCGCCAGAGCGGATCGTGGGCATGGGCTCGTCGTCTCGCAAGGAAGGCCAAGTGCCCCCGGCAGCTGTGGACTTCCTCCGAAAGAACCCGAACATGCGCGCGGCCTTCGAGCAGAAGTATGGCGTCAGCGCTGACGACTACCTGAGGTAACCAATGGCGAACAATCCATTCGATCAGTTCGATGACCCCGCGCAAGATCTAGCTAGCCCTGGTCAGAACGCCTTTGACCAGTTTGATCAACCCGATGACATTGTGACGCTCCCAACTGTGCAGGCGGTGCGGCCCGACTTCAGTGATGTGACCTCCAGCTGGGAGAGCACTGCTGACCAGCCGGGCACTGCAGTCGGTCGGTCGCTGGGCGAATACGGAGGACGGCAGGTACTGCAGGGTGTCGGCGGGCTGCTGGGCGCCATTGGCGGCGATGCGTTCAATCACTACGTCGTAGATCCGGTTCGGCGACAGTTCCATGTGCCGACTGAAGGAGACATTGCAGCCGGTCGTGATGGCTTTGTTCCTACGGCATCCTACCGTCAGATCGGCGAACAGATTGCGGATGACCTGGGCATGCAGCGGCCCCAGACCAAGGCTCAGCGGATCGTCTCTGACATCGGCGAAGGTTTGACCGGCACTGCTTTGACGCTGGGAGCGGGCACCGCCGCGAGTGGCGGTCGCGGCCTCACGCAGGCTGCTGGCGAGTTCTTTGCTGCCAACCCGGTCCTACAGACTGCAGCCACCGTATCGGGCACCGGGGCTAGTTCCGCCGTCCGAGAGGCTGGTGGCGGAACCGCTGCCCAAATCGCAGCAGGTGTTGTTGGCGGTTTCGCGCCGGGCACTATCTCGGCACTTCCCGGTATGCGTAGCGGGTTCGTCCCGCAGACAGTTGCAGATGTGACACGGGGAGCTCTCAGAGGGCGTAACGCTGCCGGTGATCGAGTGACTGCCCAAGACATCGACCGAGCAATCACCGATTTCGCCGCTGCAGGGACCACACCGAGTGTTGGGCAGGCGACTGGCGGTCGGCTCTCCCAGGCTATGGAGACGATGCTTGGCAATGTGCCCGGTGGAGCTGGCCCGATTGCACGGCTGGGGGCCAAGCAATCCAGTGCTACTGGTCAGGCCATTGAGCGTTATGCGGAACAGCTTTCCCCACGCGGTCGGCCTATGAGTCCCGAACAGGCCGGCAGAGCTGTCCTGGAGGGTGTTGAGGGCAAGAGTCCGGTGGCGTTCGTTCCAAAGACAGCGAAGAAGGCTGATGAGCTATATGACCGGGTATCCCAGCAAGTTGCGCCGGGTACGCGGGTTCAGGTCGAGAACACCAAGCAGGCACTGTCTGATCTCAATGCCTCCATTGAGGGGGCGCCAAACGTTGCCAAGCTCTTCCAGAATGCGCGAATCCAAGGCATTGAGTCCGCGCTGGCAAAGGACATAGTGGGGGCGGAGGCCGCCCTGCAGCGCCCGGATGTCCGACAACAGGCGGACACGCTTAGGCAGCAGCTCAACGCGCAAGCGGATCAGGCGAGGGCGGAGAACATGCGTCTCCAGACATTGGGAATGCGTGCCTCGCAACCCGTCGCGAGTCCTCGGCAGATTGACGAGCAGGTCAAGACGGCAATCGCAGGGATGGCGGACAACCAGATTCCGTACGTGGCGTTGACCAAGCTGCGGACGCTTGTCGGCAAGGAATTAGACAACTACTCCTTGGCGGATAGCGTGCCACGGGACAAGTGGAAGGCGCTCTACGGAGCCCTCACGCGGGATATGGAGGCGGCCGCTACGACTCCGGAGGCGCAGCAAGCCTGGAAGCGTGCAAATGCCTACTACGCGGCCAGGAGCAACCGTATCGATTCCATCGCCCACGTGGTGGACAAGAGTGGCGGCCCAGAGGCCGTCTACAAGGCCGCGTTTGGCAACACGAAGGAAGGGGCCACGACGCTACATGCAGTGATGCAGTCCCTTCCGAGAGATGCCCAGCGAGAGATGTCAGCTTCCTTCATTCGCCGGATGGGGCGGGCAACGGGCAGCCAGCAGAACGCCGATAGCGACGTCTTCAGCATGGAAACGTTTCTGACCAACTGGGCGAACATGAGCCCGGAGGCTAAGCGGGTGTTGTTCGACCGCCATGGGATGGGCTTCCGTCAGGATATGGACAAGATCGCTCGCATGACTGACAGAATCCGGCAGGGGAGCGCGGTGTTCCGCAACCCGTCTGGCTCGGGGCGGCTGATTTCGCTCATCACGCAGTCGGCAGGTACAGCGAGTAGTGCGGCGAGTGCACTAGCGGCGGGGAGTCCGCTGCTCGCGGCGGGGATTGTCACCAGTTCCGCCTCGCTGGCCGCAGCCTTTAACGGCCTCGGTCGCTTGATGACCAGTCCGGGCTTTGTGCGCTGGGTGGCGCAGAACGGAGAGAAGCCGGTCGGGGAGCTGATCTCTCAGGCTCAAATGCTGCGTCGTATTGCCGAGTCGGAAGGAAACGACGACGTAGCGGAGTTTGCGGAACAGCTCGAAGCTACGAAGCGGCCGCAAAGCCAGAGTAGGCAAGCACTACCAGCGCGATAAGCAGGACAGGGACCGCAACAAACAGCGAGATGAAAGCCAGCCCGTAGCGGCCGTCCTTTCGATCATCCGTTGGCTGACTCGCTTCCCAGGACTTGGGGAGGGAGTAGCGGTTCTTCTTCCAGGCGTCCATCGAAGTCCATCCTCAGGAGGGCCAGGTCAGCATACACCTGGCCGGTCTTCTGGGATCTCACAAAACCACATGAAGGGGGCGGTATCCGCGCCCCAGGAGAGCGTATGACTGATTCAAGGGCTACGGCCTTTTTTAAGGGAGCCGGTAGGCGCATCGCCAATGGCGCCATCCCGGGAAACGTCTTCGACAGTCGCGGCAACTACATGGGCAACGGTGGCCGGGCAGCCGTCGCAACTGCCCTCAAGTTCGCTGCTGGCCTGTTCGGTGGAGCGCCTGCCGCACAGCTGGCAGACAGGGGGCTGAGCGGCTGGGTGACTCGCGGGGCGGACTATGGAATCAGTAGGGTGCAGCCCGAGTCTGTCCCGATCTACGGAGCCCCGCCGTCTGCTCAATCCGCTTTCGTAGCGGCGCCGCCAAGTGCCGCGCCGAACCTCGGCTTCCCGTCCCAGTCTCCTGGCGGCACATGGGCCGGATACCTGCAAGGTCAGGGCTCGGCTAACAACTTCGGCAATCAGAACTTCACCCGTCCGGGTAGCCCCCTCACGAACTGGTCACCGGCCAGCACCTGGGGCCAGAGCATCCAGCAAGGGCAGGGGTCGAACCTCAACTTCGGCAACTACTCGCCTGGCGCAACGGCAACTGGCGCAGTCCGGGGCGGTGGCGGCGCAGGAGTGGGCGTGAACAGCGGCGCCCGTAGAGGCGGCGGCAACTCGGTAGGCGATGCGGGCGGCGCACGTAGCGCTTTCTGGCGCAAGGCATACGAACAGAACTAATGGATCAGCGCATCCCCAATTGGTTAGGCCACAGGCAGGTCGTGGTGATTAAGACCCGTAGTGGTTGGCTGGTGGGTCCCGAGAGGGGCTCGCCGCCTTATGAATGCATTTCCTATGCCGCATGGCTCGCCCTAAGCGAGCTGAGCCATGTCGCTCAACCGACCGAGAACTGAGGGGTTGGCTATGTCGTCGTCTATTTCTCCAGCAGCCGTGAAGGGCATCGCTGCAGTGATGCTCCGAGCCAATGCAGGGCAACGTGTCTACTTGGGGGGCTTGGACATCACCGAGATGGCCGCCAGCTTCCTCCGGCGACATGTCGAGGAGGTGGGCTTGGATGTTGCGGACAAGGCCTTTCGTAGGCATGGGCTCACATTGGTAACAACTGAAAACAATAGGTGACAGCTATGGCATTCAAGCCAGGACAATCGGGCAACCCGAGCGGCCGGCCCAAGGTGGATTTTGAGGTGCGTCAGTTGGCGCGGGAGTACGGCCAGGAGGCAATTGAGAAGCTGGTAGCCATCATGCGGGGCGATAACCCTGCTCTGGCTAAGGCGGCCAGCGAGGCGCTGCTGGATCGGGGCTACGGCAAGCCAGTCCAGTCGGTAGGGGTAGACCCTGATTCGGTGCCCGTCCAAGGCATCACGGTCCACCTTGTCTCCCCTGAGGCAACTAGGGAGGATGGCAGTCATGGCTGAGGAGCAGACCTCAATTTCTACTTTAGAGAGGGATGGACCGCCCGAGGTTTGGGACGGGGTCACCTACGTGGTGTTTGCCGCTGAGCGGCAATGCCTGCCGGAGGACTTCGAGGGCAGGGCAGAGGTGGCCAGGGACGCCATCGGCGAGCCTTGGAAGGCCTACGACCTGCACGACGGGCGCTGCCCTGCTTGGACGGGCGGACACTGCCAATGTGGCCTGGTTAGCTGTTTCAGCAACGGCCGATGGGTGGTTGAGATCGACTTGTTCCACTCAGTTGTAGACCAGCACTCGCTGCACTAGAGCCGCTTCCGGGTCTCTTAGCGCGCGTCAAGGCGATGGGACGACTTCCTAGGAGTGACCTCGTAAGTGAAGGTAGTCCTTGTGCGGAAGCAATTGCCATCTACTGTTGACCACAGCGAGGGGAATGCCGCGACACTTGCTATGACGGCCGGGGGAATGTAATCCTGCGGCGCTAAGTCATCAGGGGGACAAGGACGTGGCAATTGGTAGAACAGTAACGATCACCAACGAAGACCGCGCGTGGGCGCTGTTGCAAGAGGCGCTGTCTGGACAGTCAGTGCCGGATGGAATCGAGCTGAAGATTGGAGAATTGCAGGGGATTCATATTCATGTAAAGGGGGTTGGCCTGAATGGAACTATTCCTGGCCGATATCTTCCTGCACTTGTTGAATACCAAGAGTCTATTCATAGACTTTATTCTTTCATTAAGTATAAAGAGTACAGTGTTCGGCGGCTGACTGACGAAGATCGGCGGGCTACTGAAGTCGTATACAAGGTCAAGAAGGGAAGTTCTAGTTTTAATGGAGATCTGCTCCAGATACTAGAAAAATTTGTTATGGAGGCGGCGTCAAAGATGAGCGGACAGCAGCTACTAATTTTTCTTTGCGTTCTTGTTGTTATGTTGGCAGGCACTGGTGGCTTGAAGATGTGGCTGAACTACAAGAAGGAGAAGCTTGGTTCGGATCAAATCAACGCTGCGGTCCAAGCGTTGAGTTCTGTCAGTCAAACTTTGGCGCAGAATCAGAAGGAAGACCCCAAGATCACTAAGGCGAAGCTCAAGCTTTTGAAAAAGGCTATGAAGTCGTCTAAGGCGGCCAAGTTGGCGTTTGAGGCCGCAGATGCGTCGAATACTCGGCTAGCGCTGTCAATGTCTCCGACGGACAAGCTTGTGCTTAATGGTGTCGAGATCGACGGTGAAGAATTGCGCAGGGCGGCCACTGCCCCTAGAGAACAGTCGAAGACATTTGACGAGGCGGGGGCAGCTGTTCTTACGTCCGTCGATAACAGTGTGGGGGATGGCTACGCTGTTGGAGTGAAGTTCCTTTCGACCAGCTCGGATGTGACAGCTCGAGTGGAGAGCAATCGGCTTACCGACGAAGAACTGAGTTGCCTCGGCAATGCGGTCCTAAAGCGTGCGCCGGTCTATGTGCATGTCGACGGGAAGTGGCGTCGAGGCGTGGTAGTAAGCGCTCGAATTCTCTCAATTCGCGAGCTAAGCGAGGTAGAAAGCAAGGCTCTTCAGAGGAAGTTGAATGAGGTGGGATCACGGGCTGGGTAATCAACTCGTGATTTGGGTTTGCGCGGGTGTCGGTAGGTCATTTGCGCACAAAAGAAACGGCAACGTGGTGCAAACCCAGAGCCAATCCTTAGGTTGGCGCCACGCGGTGCGAGTCTACTTAAGTCAGGTGCTTTTTGCTTCTTACTCGGTAAGGGGAGCTAGGAGCCTTACCGGCGCTACAGTGACATCTTGTCGCCACCTTTTTTATGTGTGTCTTCTCTCCTTGTTGGTTTTGCGAACAGCGCTTGATTCAGTGCTTTGGAGGAAAGTATGCTCAAGTCGTCGTTAGCCGTCATTCTTGCTGGGTGCGCCTTTCCTGCATTCGCCGACAGGGGAGTCGTGGTTAAAGAGGATGTCTGCGGTTCGGGCAACGCCATCATTGAGACGACTGACGGGTGGTACGTCGCCGCTGAGCACTATTCTGGCGTCTACCTGTATGAGGGCGACGTCGTCTACGGGAAGCTAAAAACGTATGGCTCCGAAGAGCTGACCCGCGCAGATGGGCAGTCCGGGCGCTTCTACATCGAAAACTGGGTGTCGGACATTGAGGAGGCGCTCGAGGAGCTCTGCAGCTAGGTCGCATGCCTGAAGGATGTCTCGTTGGTGCGGCACGACACCCTGCATTGGGAGCGCCCTTTCGTACCGCTTCTTGAACCCTTCTTGCCTCAGTTTCCTGCCGTGACGTAACGCGTGACGTAACGGTGACACGGTCCAAAGGCTCTCAAGCGGCGGCTCGCGCGTTCTCAATTGCGTTCGTCATGCTTGGGCGATGCGTTCGCAATGCGTTCGCATGGATTTCGGATGCGTTCGCACTGTCTTTAGCCCTGCCATTCCGTCGCTAGCCAAGGCCGGCAGAAGGTGTCTGTGATCGGCGGATACAAGTTTCCGTCCTATAGGCCGATATCGCTCCAGATGTCTAAACAATGGAGCGGAGAACATGGAAGATCAGATGACCTGCCCGATGTGCCTGGGGCGAGTGCCACGGGGCGCGATAGTCTGCCGAGGATGTAAGGCCCGTATTGAGTACGGCATCCCTGGTTGGGCGGCTACAATGGTTCTGGTCTGCTCCATCGCCTTCGGTCTCTGGTCGGGTGCAGTCCTGACTTGGTGGATCGGACTAATTGGGGGGCTGGTGCTGTTCTGGCTGGGTTCGGTGGGTCTCCAGCACCTGTTCCGGAACCGTGTGGTCTTCCGGCTGAGGTACTAAGTCTCTTGATTGGGCGCCCCGATCTGATCTGTAAGCAGTGCGAGCGCCTGCTGCAAGGCCGCTGTGTAGATGGGGCCACCATCCCCGGAGTGCTTCTCTGCAATCCCAGGAAGCAACTGCGTCCACACGCGGCAAAGCTCTTCCGGTCTGGGATGGGTGATTATCGCTGTACGAAGCCCGTACTCGAGCGCCTTCAGGTAGCCGCGATGAGCCTCTAAGGACGTCTCGCAGGCTTCAAGACGCTGCAGTATTTCGGCGATTACTTCTGACATCGTCGTCTCTAGACAGTTGGCTGAATAGCGGAGATAGTCGGCTCGGGCCTACGGACTTGTCCAATGAGCATCCTCAACGTTCTGCTCACTCGTGAACACCTTGTGGTCGCGGTGGATACCTTGGCAGAGGATGCCCGAACAGGGGCGCATTCGGCCGGAGCAAAGTTGCTGCTGATCCCTCAGCACAACTTAGTGCTGGCCACGCGCGGCTCAACACAGTTCTTCCTCCGCATCTACGAGTTGGCATTGCAGGCCAGCTTCCGAGCGGACTTCACGATGGAGCAACTCACCGCTGAGCTGGGTCTAGTTGTTGACCAGTTGTGGCCGAACTACGAGAAGGCGGCAGTCGAGGCGGGTCTTCCGCTCGAACAGCTCGGGACCGAGTTGGTGCTTGGGGGCTGGTCGCCGAAGAAGGGCAGGATGGTCGCTACCGCGTATGCCAAGAGCGACAGTCAGCGCCCCGCGATGGTTCAGCCGATCACTGGTCAGCTAGCGTCGCCAGGTGAGCCGCTCCAAGCTGTAAAGCCGAGCATGGCTCAAGTTGATCTGGTGGCGCACGCGCGGCTGCAGGCGGGCTACCTCAACGAACGGATGGGGCGGCAGGTGGCTGGCGGGCGGCTGCTGGCTGGATTCCTGCAGAAGAGCCAAGCCGTCGTGAAGGACCTTGGGACGATATGAACTATTGTCCCCGCTCGCGCGGGGACAATAAAACTAAGTACTAGGTGGCCGACTACTGGCAAACGTACTCCGTAGAGCTTTCAAAGAACCTGTCGTAGAAGTCGTTGGGATTATCGCCAGAGCCGAAGTACACAAGTTCTCTACGATAGAGGTTGGTGACGCCATAGACTCCCGGTGTGCTACACGTCGCCGGTATCGGGCCCTGGTACTTCTGACCTGCGAAAACGTGATGATACTCCTCGCAAGAATAGCCGCCGCCAACGGCTTGCGGATCTGGCCTACAAGTGCCGCCACCGTACTTCATGTTGTCAAAACCGGTGTAGGCGTCGGTCGGGCATGAGCCCAGCCCTTCCGGCCCCCAGTCGCCGTACGTGTAGACGCCGCTGGGCCCATCCACACCGCCCTGGCAGAAGTTCGTATACGCCACTGGATAAGGCTGGATAGTTTCCGAATCCACCCATAGCAGGCGGCCCGTGGGCACCCACTGACCGGCGCTAGCGCTCTGGGCGAAGCCGACCGACAACAGGGCAAGTGACATCCCCAACATCAGGCGGCGGGTGGACGAGCGGGCAGTCCTGCAATCGTTATGCGTTGAGTTCACTTCCATCTCTCCATGAGTAGGGTAGTGCTGCACTGCCGCTGCACGGTCGCAACACCTGTGCACAGGTGCAATCGGAAAACCGCCCGGGCCGCTGTAGGCAAAGCCCCACGGCGGCCAGGGTTGCGACACGTGTCGAAGTGTGAGCGCTTCAGGCTGAGGACTTCCCGATTCGCAGTCCGTGCGACGCCCGGCCGTATCCTTCCGGCCATGCTCCCTTTGCACGGCTACCAAGGCTTCCGTTCGGCACCGCCACCCTCCGGCTGGGTCCAGCTCAGGGACATATGGGTGCTGTGGTGGAGTGGCCGGCAGATTGCCCAGGTTTCGCCGGCGAAGGAGCGCGGGGTGCGTGTGCATCTCGATGCTCGGAAGATGTGGCAGACCAAGGATGTATGGGCGGCGAGCGTTGACCAAGGCAAGCGCTACGCCGAGCGTTGGTGCGCGGCCAGGCTCTACCCTGAGATGCGCCTGCGAGCCGCTGTGGCTAGGATGGTGGACGACTCCCCGAGGGAGCCTCTACCGCCGCTGCCCGGCCTGCCGCCGACACCGGAGCAGCTGCAGCAGGCTCGCCGCTTGGCCGAGGCCGGATTGAAGGAACTGGAGCGCGTCAAGGAAGCCCTGGAGCCACGTCGGCCGCCAGCGGTGACCAAGCCCAAGGTGAAAGACCCGATGAAGGCTTGGCTTAGGACGAGTAGGGCTCAGCCGAGGGGAGGGCAACTCGGCTCGCAAAGGGCAACTCGCGGCTTTCCCACCTGATGGGGAATGCTGGACCATCACCGACATCGGACGAACTGGCCCTAGCTACGAAGATCTGCAGACGGACTAGTCCGGCTCCCGGACATCTCCGCCTCACGGACTACTTTTTTTTCGACGTACAGTCGCAGTCTTGGCAGCGGACTTGGTTGGCTTCGTCGCCAAGAGTTTTTCGAGACGCTCATCAGCATCAGAAACGAGCGGCCCGATGAAAGTTGCCCTCGGGGGGACCGGCATGGGTGGGGGAACGTACCGCGACCGTTTCCACCAAGCATCTAGGTCGGCGGGATGAATTCGATCCGATTTCGCGCTTTGCCCCAGCCGTACGGTGGCAAGCTCCCCGGCATCAATGGCTCTGCGGAGAGTCTTTTTGGAACAGGCTGAAAGCTCCGCAGCCTGCGCCAGGGTCAGTAGCTTATTGCCTGATTCCATCGCATCGACTCCTTGCGAACAGCGGGGCAGTCCGCTCCGTGAATGATTGAATTCAGAACGTCAATGTAGCCACGGCTGCAGCATCTCCTTCAGTGGTCAGATGCGCGTAGTACTTTTCTGTGGTGTCGTAATCAGCGTGCCCCGCCAGGATCTGCACCCGGCGCAGTGGAACTCCAGCCATGACCATGTGGGCGCAGAACGTGTGCCTCAGGCGGTGAAGGCTCCCGCCGATTCCTGCCGCCTTAGCGTCGGTTGAGAACCAGTCGCTCACAGTGTCCTTATGGACGCTGACGAGTGGATCAGGCAGCTCAGCAAGTGCAGCAGTGGCATGTTTGTTCAGCGGGATCTCCCGCCACTTGCCGGATTTGGTCCGTCCGTCGCCATCCTCGTCGGGGTCGCTTTCGACAAGTAGACGCCCGGCCACTACGTTTTCGTGGCTCAGGTGCATCAACTCGCCGCGACGGATCCCGGTGTGAGCCATGAATCGCCAAAGGTTCGCCCGAGCCTCGTTGGCCGCATAGAGCCGCTGCATCGCAGCCTTCGTGTAGAACCGGACGGCAACGCTCCGCACCCCTCTTGGCGCCTGGATCCCCTCAAATGGGTTCGCATCCAGTTCCTTCCACTGCACCCCGCACCTCAGCGCGGCCTGCAGGCGCCGTACCTCCTTCCCAACCGTTTCCGGCGCCATCTTGTCCTTCACCAAGCGCTGGGTCTTGTAGGCCTCCAGTTCAATGGGGCGCAGGGTGTCGATGTGGCGATGCCCCAGGCTTTCCAAGATGATCCGTAGCTCGCTCTTGGCCTTGCCATGCGTGGTCGGGTGTTCGGCTTTGTACCAGTCCAACCAGACGCCAAGGAAATCGCGCAGCAGCGGCGCCCGGGAGATGATCCGGACGCCATGCCTTAGCTCCGCTTCGCGCGCTGATCGAATCTCCTCAGCTTCGCGAGCGCCGACGCGACCGATGGAGATACGGAACCGTTTAGGCCCGTCGCGCCAGTTGAGGTAGGCGACCCCTTCACGCCAGTAGGTTGTGACTTTTGCCATAGCATCGCACTAGAGCTTCTTTAGAGCTTCTTTCGACGGGGTTGTGAAATATCAGGTCGCACTAGGGAGCTTTGTCGTTGGGCTGAGCTAAGAGACATCGCGGCAAACTGCGGCCGCTCTGGAAAGAAGTCGAATGGTTGGATACGCTCTTGTCTCACTTGTTCAGGGCCGCCTCTATGCCGATTGCGCTAATAATCAGGAAGCCGGATGGGGCCAGCGTGTACCGTGACCTCTTGTTAAGCTCACTCAAAAACGAAGGGATTTCTGAGTTGCATGTCGCATCTGGATTCTTTAGGGGAGATATGCCGGAGATCTTAGCGGATAAAACTCCTGATTATTCCTTCGGCGAGGCCAGTGGTCGGACAATTCACCTGTACGGCGCAAGCAACAGTTCTGCTGCCAAGGAGATGATTGTGCTTTCCAAAAGTCTCAAAGAATCGGGAGTCGACGTAACAGCGAATCTACAGCGTCCTCAAGATTCAAGGAGCCTAACCTGGCATGCAAAGCTGCAGGTGCACCTGCGCAAGAACGTTGGTCCAGTGATAGCAGTGGTGGGCAGCAGCAATATGACAATGCCTGCAATGTTCGCGCACACGGAAACCGGGCCGCAACGAAACATCTCTCTTGCGCAGCAGGAGGCGGACGTCATTATGTGGCTAGCCGGGGATGAGTGCGCGTCTGAGATTGTGAGGATGGCTCGGAACGGGTGGGGGAACGAAGTGCTGGGTCAGGAGGCCTTTTCCGATTCAAAGTATGACGATGAAGTCGGGAAGCTCATCGTAGGGGCCTACGAGTCACTGATGAAGCTCAATTGGGAGAGGGTTGATGATAGACAGTAGGAGATCTAGCGCCCACCTGCGAAGCCGAGGGCTCTCTGCTGGGTTGTCCTGGCTGTCGGTGAAGGTGTCGACCATATCCGCCGCTGAATTAGTTTTGTGAAAGTGAGTCGAAAGGTGAGTCAATAACCGGGCGATTGGTATAAAAGTTCATGGTAATCATTGAGTTATTGATTGTTTGTGGTTGCTGGTGGGCCACCATTGCATTCAATGGCTTAGGCCATCAAAAGGGCACTGCTCTGCGGTGCCTTTTTCGTTTAGTGCCTACTTGGTGCCTGCATTCGCGGCAGTGCCCATGCCGCTGTCGGGAGCTGCCATTCGTCGCGTGGCCCTGCTGCACGTCGGAGCTGAGGGAGCGCAGCCTTCTTCCGATGGATCTTCATCCTGGAAACCCGTAATCCTGATTCGTACTGCGCAGTTCGATCAGCACGTCTCCTGCTTGGATGCTCGTGTCGTCGGAGCCCGGGCTCGCCGAGATGGAAGAGCTGGATCTCCTTCGGTTCGCACGCTTCATTCAATGGAATACGTGTCGGCAATCTGCCCGAGGTTGTTAAGAGGGGAGGGGCCTGCCAGCCCCTGCCGATGGTCACGTTGTGGAACCTTCGGCGGCATGCTCGAATCGGGCCACCCGGTCGTCCAGGAGCATGTCGGATGTCATTCAGATCCCAGGCAGTGCATTTCGTGTGCGTCGCGGTTCTTCTGCTGGCGCCCCAGTGGGCCCGTGCCGGGTCGGGAAGCTCGACACTGCAGGCGCCTCCGCTGGTTACGGTGGGCTACGACGAAGCTTTTGATCTGTTCAATCTGCTGGACAACCTGCCCGATTGGCTGCCTGGCTATACCAACGCGATCTACCAGCAGGACTGGGAGCGCAGGTTCGGGTTGGATGCTAAGGATCGTGCTGTGCTCGAGGCTTATGCACGGTTTCGTCAACGCACGTCCCCGATGGCCCGTAATGACGAGGGGAAGCGGCCTCTGGCAGACAGCCTGTTTGCCGGCAGCGATACACGCATTGGCGACCCATACACCGGCTACTTCCAGAACGCGGCATCATTCTCTGCTGCCACCGAGGCCGCCATCGCCGCACAGGCCGCTGGTGACCGGGAATTGTTGAGGCGTTTCTATGCACGCTTTGCGCCCCGTGCGCGCGCACTCCTGACCGGGACGGCGCGCTTCAGCCAGCAACAGGAGACGTTGACCCGGGAACTGGCGGCGCCGGAGGCTGCTGCATTTGCCGCGCGCCTGCGCACCTTCTACGGTGCGGAGGCCGCGCCCATCTTCCAGGTGCGATTCGTGTGGTGGCCGTATCCGAACCGCACCCAGGCCAAGCTGCGCGGTGGCTCCATTGCGCTGTTCTCCGAGCAGCACGTGCAGGATGACTGGGCGCCGATCGTGCTGCACGAGTACGCGCACTTCCTGTCGGCGGGGCAGCCTGCTGCCAACCGGGAGGCGGTGGCGGCAGCGTTCGCGCAGCTGTGCCCCAGTGCGCTGGCCCTGCCCAATCCGCTGAACGCACTGGAAGAGCCGTTGGCCATCTACTGGGGCCAGTATCGGTTCGAACGGGACGTGCGTGGGAAAGCGCTGTCCAGCGATTCGTCATGGTATGCCCAGCCGCACGCTGACCGCGCAGCCAAGGCAATCGCGGCTGCATTCCCGGCCGAGCGCCCGGCGCCAGCGCTTGCCGTGGGGCCGTTGCTGGAGGCAGCGGCTTCCGTCTGCGAATGAGCTCGAGCGATTGCCGCATTCTGCGACTCGCTGGCGAAGAACATCCGAGCCAGGACAGACATGGAGCACCGCGGCGAGTGACGTTGTCCAGGATTGGACCTGCAGATGGGACCTGCCGGCATCGGCTTTGACCAGAGCGCGGCCCCTCCTCCCCCCGCCCGTGATCCCGGCTTCACGCGCCGCACGCTATCCACAGCGGTCATGGACCTCATACGACTGCTGCGATCGCTGGAAGAATTCCTCTACGAGCTGGTCGGTTGGCTGGTGTTCTATCCGCGGATGTTCTGGCGGGTACTGATTCACCCCGGTGAGGTTGCGCTCTACACCCGCCGCGAGCTCGGCAAGGATCTGGAGCACAGGTTTTCCGATGCGATCAGCCCGGTGCTGATGCTGATCCTGTCGGTGGCCATCGCCCATGCGCTGGAAATGGCGATGCGCATGTCCTCGCCCCGGCTCAGTACACCGATGGGGCAGCTGCTTTTCAGCAGCGAGCAGGGGCTGCTGCTCACCCGCTCTGCGGTGTTCTGCGTGTACGCGCTGGGTGCGGCACTGGGCACGCTTCGGCGCCAGCGGCTGCCCGTGAACCGCGAGACGCTGCGCGAGCCCTTCTCCATCCAGGCGTTCATCGCATGCCCCTTCGTGGTGGCACTCGCGCTGGCGCAGGCGGCAGCCGCGTCCCCGGCGCAGGCCGGCCCGTTCACCGCGCCAGCCATCGGTGCACTGGCGGTGGCGTGGTACCTGTGGGCCCGCATGCGGGCCTTCGTGGCCTTGAATGGAGGATCAGCGCTGCGCGCGCTCGGCTCGGTAGTGGTCTCGTTCCTGCTGACGACGATCGGGGTTGTCGGCCTGTTTGCTGCCGTCATCCTCTGATCTTCAACAGGGCGGCGATCACTCGAGAGCGTGATCGGACTTGCGCGGTGGCACTGCCGTGGCCTCACCACGCTGCAGGAGGTCGAAGAAATCCACTGCCTCCGCCGCAAGCGCATCGTGGGCATCGAAATCCCAGTTCTGCTTGTACTCGCGGGCGAGCAGATCACAGACGGCCTTGGCCTGCTGGTAGGTCTGCGACTTTTCCCCGCGATCGGCCAGCTGGTCGCGGTGGATCTGGCACAGCATGAGCTGGTGGGCATCTTCGGCCCGCTCGCGCTCCCAGCCGATGTCGGGCAGGGCGGACAGTGCTGAGGCAAGCGCGATGGCAATCAAGGGCATGATCCGG